>Ga0207867_1000029_pt1 | contig 172729 bp, 134 predicted proteins | sample HigsolmetaAR206D_FD_184838 | JGI IMG/M metagenome (GOLD analysis project Ga0207867, IMG submission 184838) | Ionic liquid and high solid enriched microbial communities from the Joint BioEnergy Institute, USA - AR20-6-D (SPAdes) (version 2) ...
AAAAAACATTTACTACAGACACTTTATCTACCCGTAACCTCATCAAGCAAAGTCTTCCATTTATTGCTAATGATGTCGGCACTGAAACTTTTCATTTTGTTGTGTGCATTAAAGCCCATACGTTCGCGTAGCTGAGCATCATTTATTAATAGTTCAAGATATTGTTGCATTTCAATGATATCATTAGCCAAGAAACCGTTTTCACCGTGCTGGATCAATTCGTTCACACCTGAGCAGGAAGCAAATCCTAATGAAGGGAGTCCTGCAGACATGGCTTCCAGCAATGCTAATGGGAGTCCCTCATATTTACTGGGAAATAAAAAAATATCGGAGTTAGATAATTCATAGAGGGGATCATCTGTGAGCCCCATAAGATGAATCCGGTCTTCCATCTCTAAAGCAGCAATCTTTTCTTTCAAAGATGTATAATCGGGCCCCTGTCCCCAAAAGTAAAGGTCCCAGTGAGGATATTTATGCGCAATTTTTGAAAATACCTCTATAGAGAGATGTTGCTGTTTGCAATCTGTTACTAAAGAGCCTATTTGAATAATTTTATAACGCTCTTTAGTTTTCGTATGATGGACGATGTGTTCGTCAGGAATTTGAGGTGCGGGATTGGGTATGACATAACTTTTTCCCGTAAAGGAATCAGGTATAAACTGTTTATAGCTATCAAACAATACTTGTATAGCAGAAAGATGCTTATAAGCTTCTTTTAGAAGCTGCTTCTCTTGCCGACTTCGATACCACAATAAGTCTGTATAATCATAATCGGGCCTACCATTGGTAGAGTTGATGATAACGGCATCATAATGCTGCTGATAGGTAATTTCCAGCAGCGTTTCGATAGACATGGTAATAATTACATCCGGATGCAGCTGTTGCAGATAACGATTCCAGGCTTTGGCACGTTGCAAAAGATTATAAGTATACAAACCATCTGGCCCTTTTACTTTTTTATACAGAAAATAGTTATAAGCCTTGGCATATTTTTTCTTCAATTTATGTTTTATCCAAAGCAGTGGATTGTTGCCTTTGTAATTGTATATAGGTTGTGCGACTTTTTGAATAATGGATGTGCTATAAATATTGTCAACCTGTATATTCTCATTTAACGGGAAGAAAGGCTTACCATTTGTATTGGCGTCATAGGTTGCAATAGTAACACTATGTCCGGCAGCCGCAAATTGGTTAGCTAAAAAAGTGCAAATTTTTTCAGTTCCTCCCGAGCCATCAAGAAAGGCTCTGTGTTGTATAAGCACAATTTTCATTCATCGAACTTTTTGCGGATGTTTTCCCTCAGTTTTATTTTCAGTTTTTTAATAAAGACGAATTCTGCGAGAAATATGTACCACCTTTTCAATTTTCTTCTTCGGATTTTATATCGGGCATAATAGCGGTCAAATTGCTGATGTGTGTCGGCTTTGAGAAATGCTAAAAACGGCTTTGAGAGCGAAGCTAGCTCTTGTTTTTTTAAATATGGGAAAACATTTTTATGCATGAAGGTTTTAAGCAGTTCGTGTAAAAACGCCTTCTGCGCCGCGTTTAAGGGCATGCTGATATATCTGAATTCAAACGGTTCATGTTCTATGAATCGGGCAAGATGTAAGGCGCGGCTTTCAAATAATGCGTGTTGGGTATAGAAATTTTCCAAAAGCTCCAACCAGCGTGGTATTTGAAGAACTACTTTTTCTGTGTTTTTATTGATAGCGCGGTGATTTTGTTTTTCATGTTGTCGATAATAATATACTCCTTGTGGGTTTCCTGCTACTTTCTGAGTAAGTGCCAATAATTGATGAGAGAAGAGACCATCTTCACAAGGTTGTATGCCTTCGGGAAAACGAATATCTGGGTATTGGTTTAGAAAAGACAGGCGAATCAATTGAGCACATGTGGGAAGTGCCGGAGGATTGGGCAATCTTCTCATAAAGTACTCACCAATTACTACAATATCACTATCGTTTTGTTGAGCGATCTCGTATGAGGAGCGTATGAAGTTCTTGTCAATGGTATCATCCGAGTCCATAAAGAACACATAAGCACCTTTAGCATGTGATAGCCCGTAATTGCGGGCTATGGATACACCACTGTTTTTCTGATATAGATATGTAATGCGCTCATCTTTTTGCTGATAGTGTCGGCAAATGATATCCGACGTATCGGTACTGCCATCGTTTACCAGTATTAGTTCGATAGAAGGAAAATCTTGTTGTAATACACTTTCGATTGCTGCCGCCAAATAGTCTTCAACATTATATACCGGCATTATAACCGATACCAAAGGTGTTTGTAATGAGGCGGTCATCAAGAGTTTAAATTGTATATGGGATGTAAAGCTGTTAGGTAAAGATAAACTACACTATGCTTATTCAAAAAGTATTCCTTTTTCCGGTCGAATTAGTATACACTCTTGTATTACGCGTCAACACACGAAAACAGTAGCCGGCAAAGGAATTCCGATACTTCTATAAAGTCGAGGATCAGCAGTGTAACTGCATTATGCAGTTACTTTCTTCTCAATCTGTGCCTGAATGTAATTGTAAAAATCTTGGAAAGTAACCAAAGGAGCAAAATCGCCCGGTTGCACTTTAAAGTGGAAATGATTTTCCAATGCAACTACCAAATCAATATAATCCAGACTATCTAAGTCTAAAACCTCTTTCAGGTTGGCGTCTGGTTTGATGAGTGATGCGTCAGCCTCAAACTCCTCTACTAAAAATGAGTTGGTTATATCTATAATTTCCTGCATGTTCATATTTACCACATTTTCGCCTTTAGTTATTGTGCTTATTTGTAACGAGTAATGGGCGTCCTTTTTTCATTATCTCAGTTGGGATATAGATAAAGAATAAAGGGTTAACTCCATTTCCTGACAATCAGGGTAGAATTGGTTCCTCCAAACCCGAAAGAATTGGACAAAAATACATTTATATTTTTTTCTGTAGTATTTTTTATGATATTGATATGTCGGGTTTGCTCGTCGGGTTTTGTAAAGTTGATGTTAGGTGCAATAAAATTATGTTGCATCATGAGAGATGAATACACTATTTCGCTGGCTCCGGCCATCCAGCATTCGTGTCCCGTCATTGATTTGGTGGAACTTATGGGAGTATTACAATCTCCAAAAACTTTATGAATGGCCAGTGCTTCGCTAGCATCTCCCGCTGGAGTACTGGTGGCATGGGCATTGATATAATCGATATCGTGGGGTTGCAAACCCGCCTCTTTCAAAGCCATTGTAAGTGATTTTACGGGTCCCTCTACTGTGGGGTTGCTGATATGTTCTCCATTGGAAGAAAAACCATAACCCAAAACTTCCCCAATAATGTTGGCGCCCCGTCTTTGAGCGCTTTCAAGACTTTCGAGAATCACTGTGGCAGCTCCGCCACTGGGAATGAGTCCGTCACGATCTTTATCAAAAGGCCTACTAGCTTGTTCCGGAATATCTTCGCGCACCGAAAAAGCTCCCAGTGCATCAAAAGTACCCATAGAAAGGTGGTTGATTTCCTGGGCTCCACCGGTAATTATACAATCCTGCAAACCCATCTTGATGAGTATATATGCCAGGCCTATGGCATGTGAACCACTGGCGCAGGCGGCACTTACCGTAAGATTAATGCCTTTGAGCTTGAAGATAGTGGCTAGGTTCATGGTAACGGTAGAGTTCAGCGTCTGAAATACTGCGGCCGAACCTACCAACATGGTATCTTTCTTCTCACGAATTAAATCGGTAGATTCGATAACAGCCTTTGCAGAACTGTCGTTGCCGTATAAAATCCCGGGTTGAGCAGCTGCAATATAGTTTTCATCTATACCCGCATTGCGCAACGCTTCTACAGTAGCCATGTAAGCGTATTCGCCTTCTTCGGGTAGCATGATGCGCGAACGCCTGTCCAACAACCCTTTTAAAGATGGTCGCTCTACCCAACCCGTCAATGCAGAGCGATATCCAAATTCTTTTCGCACAGGGTCGAAAATAATTCCTGATTTTCCTGCCTTAAGCGATGCTGTTACTTCTTCTAAGTTCTTCCCGATGCAGGAATAAATCCCCATACCGGTAATCACCACTCTATTCATAAATACAAATGTATATTATTTTAATTCGTACCATATAGTAAAAGCAGCTGCTTTGTTTGACAACTCCCTAAATTTTGTTATCTGTGTAATATTCACAACTAAAGACAGGGTTGCAAGCAAATTAAGAATTTAGGAATATTTATGATAATAATGGCCAAAGCCTAAAGTTTTGTAAACAAGTATGCAATTTATGTTTTCGTCTCGTCTTTATTGAAAAATAATTCCATTAGTACAATTTAAATTTTAATCTGATGAAAAAAGTTTTAACTGCTTTAGCTGTTTTATTTTCGATAAGTGCATTTGCACAAATTGGCGAAAAAAATTTTATCGATAAAAATTACATTGAAGTAACAGGTACATCGGAGATTGAAATCATCCCTGACAAAATATATATTCAGGTGGTGCTGGCCGAAAAGGATAGTAAAAACAAGAACGCATTGAGTGTTCAGGAAAAACAAATGCTACAAAAACTACAGGAGCTGGGAATTGATACCAAAAAGGATGTGTTGATTAAAGACCTAACCAGTAATCTTAAAACCGGGTTTTTATCAAAAGATATTTTGCTGAACAAGCAATACCAGATTATTGTAAAAGATGGTAAAACTGCAGGGCAGGTATTTTTGGCGCTGGAAGAAATAGGCATTTCCAATGCTTCTATTGAAAAGCTGGAAAGCTCAAAAATAGAGGAATATCGGCAAGAAGCTAAAATAAAGGCCATTCAGGCTGCAAAAGAGAAAGCATCACTGCTTTGCAATACTATCGGACAAAAGGCAGGAAGGGCGCTGTACATACAAGAACAGGAAATTATGGCTCGTCCGATATATGCCAATACGGTGATGTATGCTGCCCGTGCCAAAGAAGCTGCAGATGCTGCAGACCTTAACTTTGAGAGTTTAAAGGTAGAGGCTCGCGTATTATGCCGCTTTGAAATATTATAAATCCTTGAAACTATTAGTTGCATAAAGGAAAAGCCGGCATACGATACATGCCGGCTTTTCTCAGTAGGTCATATAATAAACGTTTTAACGTTTATTTAGCCGCTTCAAATTTTTCAGCAACTTTGTCCCAGTTTACTACATTCCAGAAAGCTTTCAGATACTCTGGTCTTTTGTTCTGATATTTCAGGTAATAAGCATGTTCCCACACATCAATACCCAGAATAGGAGTACCTTTTACTTCTGCAACATCCATCAAAGGATTATCTTGGTTGGGAGTAGAAGTTACTTCCAGCTTACCGTCTTTAACGATTAGCCAAGCCCAACCACTTCCGAAACGGGTAGCTCCGGCTGTGTTTACTTTTTCTTTCAGTGCGTCTAATGAACCAAAAGTTTCGTTGATGGCAGCAGCCAGTGCACCTGATGGTTCTTTAGCACCACCCGGAGTTAATATTTCCCAAAAGAAAGTGTGATTCCAGTGCCCGCCGGCATTGTTTCTTACGGCAGCGGAAATACTTCCGGCATTTTTTACCAGTTCTTCTAACGATTTTTCAGCATGCTCTGTCCCTTCAATGGCCTTATTCAGATTATCCACATATGCCTGATGGTGTCTGTCGTGATGAATTTCCATCGTTTGAGCATCGATATAAGGCTCTAATGCATCTTTAGCATAGGGCAAGGGCTGTAATGTAAATGCCATGATCTTTATAAGTTTTAGAGTGATTAAATAAATACCTTATGTAAATACTACAAATTTAAACGCTTATAGTTCTCAGGATTTCATATTCAGCACAAAAATTCAGCCAGCTTCTATATATATTAAGCGATGAATGATAATTATTTGCAATAATCATTGCAAGATAGTACAAGATTTTGCAGGTTTTTTCAGCTTATTATATTAAATTTAACATATCGTAAACAAAACCTTGCGCTCATGAAAAACATTCTTACTGCGCCTCTATTCCTCTTTCTACTCTTTTTTCCTGTATTAGCATTTTCTCAAACACGACAAATTACAGGAACAGTAGTGAATCAACAAGAAGCACCCATTCCAGGGGCCACTGTTCAGCAGGTAGGTACCAATAATGTAGTAGCTGCCGATGAGAATGGACAATTTTCCATTACAGTATCGGGCTCCTCGGTTGTATTACAGGTTTCGGCGGTAGACTATACCACCACCACTGTCACAGTGGGTTCTCGCTCGTTATTGAAGGTCGTGTTGGTGGAAAGTGCAAAAACTCAAATGGATGAGGTTTTTGTAGTAGCCTACGGTACAGCTAAGCGAAGTACTTTTACCGGTTCGGCAGTAAACGTTACCGCGGAAAAAATTAAGGATTACCCGCTAACTTCTTTTGAAAACGCCTTGAACGGAAAAGTTCCGGGTCTACAGGTTACCCAAAGTTCAGGTCAGGCGGGAACCGCCCCTGTTATCCGCATACGCGGAATCGGTTCTATGAATGCTTCCAACTCGCCATTATTTGTGGTAGATGGAGTTCCGGTAGTCTCCGGTGCCGTAGGGCAAATGGGCGATTATATATACACCAGTAATAATAACGCTTTGTCCAGCATTAACCCCGATAATATCGAATCCGTTACAGTACTAAAAGATGCGGCAGCGGCATCTTTGTATGGTTCTAGGGCTGCCAACGGGGTAGTAATTATTACTACCAAAAAAGGTAAGTCCGGAAAACCTACCATCAGCTTTAAAACATCGCATGGTTTTTCTCCTTCTTGGGCTACCGATAACTATGAAGCTGCGGACGTACAGGCACAAGTAAACATGCTTTATCAGGTGTTTTTTGATTATAACATTACGGGAGGTAGAGATGAAGCATACGCTACCAACGATGCCCTAAGTCGGTTAAACTCTCGATTTAACAAACACGGTTATTATTTCGAAACAGCAGGTCCCGGTCGTTATCAAAATGTAATGATTAAAGGAATGACCGATGGATTGGAAAACCGCGAAGGAAAGTATTTTGATTGGGAAAAAGCCTTATTCAGAACGGGGTATTATACCACCAACGATCTTTCGGTAAGCGGTGGTAATGATAAAACTACCTATTACAGTTCTCTGTCTTTTACACAGGATAAAAGTAGGATACGCGTTAATGAATTCCAGCGTATAGGCGGACGTCTGAATGTAAGCCAAAAAATCGGAAGGCTGTTGGAACTCTCCAGTAATATCGGTATCAGCAAGGACGACGTATCCGGCTACAATGATACTCGTAATACCACAGCCAACTACTTCATGCAAACACGAAACCTACTTTGGCCTTTATACTGGCCTACCGACTATAAAAGCGGATTGCCATTTACCGATCGTTTCGGAAGCTTGGCTCAGAACAACCTGTTCTACGATAACGAATGGGATAATACATCTGGTAAGCTGAATGTATCGGTGGTAGAAGCTTTATCGGTATACATCTTACCCGGACTTACAGGTAAAACAATTTTCTCTTACAATAATTCAAATGTAAGAGAGCATATTTACTATAGTGCAGTTCACTATAATGGAGTAAATACCAACGGTAGTGTTGATGAGATGTCCACTACTTATAATAAAATGGTATCCTCCACTACTTTGAATTATAACAAAAGCTTCAATGAGCATCACTTAGATGTATTGGCCGGTTATGAAGCGGAAAAAAATGTGACCGACTATATGCGGTCTTCGGGAACCAATTTGCCTTCCAGCACGCTACCTACGGTGGTTACTGCCGGTCAAACCACGGCCAATGCATATAGTTGGGGTTATAATATGCAATCAGTATTGTCTCGTGCAGAATATAATTATGCCGAAAGATATTTCCTTTCTGCGTCGTTCAGAAGAGACGGTAGCTCCCGTTTTGGACCGGCTAATAGATGGGCTAACTTTTGGTCGGTAGGTGCTGCATGGAATATTGCCAAAGAATCTTTCCTTAGCAACAATAAAATAATCAACGATCTTAGATTGAGAGGTTCGTACGGGATTAATGGTACAGTTCCTTCGGCCAATTATGGATGGAGAACTTTGACCAGTTTTACAGACAGGTACATGGAGTTACCCGGCGGTAGCATTGTTTCTATCGGCGATGAAAACCTCACCTGGGAAACCAACTATAATACCGATATAGCATTGGAGTTTGGTTTGCTGAATCACAGGCTTACCGGTTCTATAGAGTTCTTCAACCGCAATTCAAAAGATCTTCTTCAGGATGTACCTATTTCCATGGTAACGGGCTTTGGTTCTACACTCCGAAATATCGGAGAAATCAATAACCGCGGATGGGAGTTTGCACTAGGAGCTGATATTGTCCGAAACGCTGATTGGCGTTGGAATGTAGGATTAAACGCCACTACACTGAAATCAAAAGTAGTAAAACTATATAAGCAACCAGGAGCTGATAAGGGCCAGGATATTATTTGGAATGATCCTACCGGTGGCGATGCCCGCGCCCAGTTTATTTATCGCGAGGGCGAGTCAACGCTGGCTTTTTATGGGTACGAATGGGCCGGAGTAGATCCTGAAAATGGACGTAACGTTTGGTATGTAAACGATCCTAATAACCCTACAGCAGGAGACTTCGTCTTTAACGGACGTGGTGCCACTTATTCTTACAGTAAAGCCAATCGTATCATTATTGGAAGTGGTATTCCTGATTTATTCGGAGGCATTACTTCCGATTTGGAATGGAAGGGACTTTCTTTAAATCTGAATTTTATCTATAAACTGGGAGGTAAACTGTATGATGGCGCATATAAGGATGTTGCCGACGATGGGTATTACTGGGAAAGAATCAGATCGGAGATCTATTATAAGAATATGTGGACTCATGACAACAAATCCGGTACCATGCCCATGCTGAGTGGTAGCGACCTTACCGATCCCATGCAGTATAGTACTCGTCAGCTACACGACGCCACTTTCTTAAGACTGAAGAATCTTACTTTGGCATATCGTCTTCCAAAACAGTGGATTAATAAAATTAGTGCTAATAATCTGCGTGTGTTCTTTAACGCCACCAATCTGCTTACTTTCTCAAAATACAAAATAGCAGATCCCGAAGTAAACAATTATGCTACTAGGGGTTGGGAAACGCCGTTTACCAAAACCTATACATTCGGCTTGGAAGTTAGTTTTTGATAATAAAATTCAGAAACCATGATTCCCCAAACTATAAAAGACACGATAATGAAAAAATCAACTATACACATACTTGCTTTGGTAGTAACAACCGTGTTACTGTCTTCCTGTGGCAAGGGTTTTTTGGACGTAACACCTACCAACTCTGTAAGCGCACCTACATCGGTACGTACAGCGGCCGATGCCAAAGTGATGGTCACCGGTATGATGCGTAATCTGCTCAGCTCAAATTATTACGGTCGTAACTTCTTCATGTATGGAGATGCCAAAGGCGGCGACCTTACCCTGTACTCGCAGGGAAGGGGGCTGGATGCATTGTACACCTTCAACCATACGGCCAATACCAATAACTATGGCGGATTTTGGTCGACTATTTATAACAACATCTTGCAGGCGAACAGCTTGCTGGCTAATATTGAAAAGCTGAAGAATGAAGGCTCTACCGAAAACTTCGATGTTTACAAAGGACAAGCATTAACTTTAAGGGCATTGATGTATTTTGATCTGGTGCGTATTTACGGAAAGCCGTATACTTATGATAAGTCTTCTTATGGTGTGCCTAATGTAACTACCCCCTTGGAAGCATCGGCGCAACCCTTACGCGCTACGGTTGAAGAAAACTACAATCAGATCATTAAAGATTTAACCGACGCAGCACCCTTATTGCCTAAGGCCAAAAACAACGGATTCATTAACTATTATGCCAATAGAGCTATCCAGGCCAGGGTATATCTTACCATGGGTAATTACAGTCAAGCATTAGCTGCAGCAGAGGATGTCATCCAAAATGGAGGCTACAGCCTATACACTCCAGCCGATTGGGTGGCTTCTTGGAAAACACAGTTTGGTTCCGAGTCTATTTTTGAGTTGGCTGTACTGCCTACAGAAGCTGATTTAGGCACCGCTTCTTTAGGTTTTTATTTAAGAAGAAAAGGTCATGGAAGTACTAGTGCATTGGGCTTTTTCGGGGCTAGTGATTATTTCCTTGCACGTTTGAATGAAGATCCTACCGATGTACGTTGGGGTATTATGGCCGCCGATGAACTCTCTACTTCATCTAATCCACGACTTGGATCATGTTATAAATACAGTGGAAGTACGGACTTAGCCGGTGATGGAAAATCTACCTCTACGGCAGTTAATATAAAAGTAATTCGCCTGTCAGAAATGTATCTGATAGCAGCCGAAGCGGCGCTACCTACTGATAAAACAAAAGCGGCTAGCTATCTCAACGAAATCAGAAAAAGAGCTCCTGCACTACCTGCTGCTACCTCCGGAACTATTACTTTAGATATGATCTTGGATGAAAAAAGTAAGGAGTTGTTTGCAGAAGGCCAGCGTTACTTCGACATGCTGCGTCTGAACAAGTCCATTACTTTCAATGATGAAATTCTGGGCATTACAATCCCTACACGCCCTAAAACAATAGACAGAACATTTGAGAAAACCATTCTACCTATTCCTATCGGTGAGATCAACGCCAATCCGGCTATCGGACAACAACAAAACTCGGGATATTAACTCAGGTTATACTAAATACCATAAAGCCATCCCTTAAGGATGGCTTTATCTTTTATTTCTGAAAAACTCTTTGATGAGTTGCACACATTCAGTTTCCAAGATGCCTGAAACAACTTCGGTCTTGGGATGAAAAGGCGATACCCCGGGCTTTACGCGTGAGAAACCATTTTTAGGATCCGAAGCGCCCCAAACCACTCGTTTTATTTTACTCCAATACAAAGCCCCGGCACACATGACGCAGGGTTCTACTGTTACATACAAAGTTGCATCAGGCAGATATTTCGAACCCATATTGCTGAATGCAGCAGTAAGTGCAATAATTTCAGCATGTGCGGTGGCGTCATTTAGTTTTTCGGTCATATTATGACCTCGTGCCAGTATTTTATTATCCTGTACTACAATAGCACCAATGGGTATTTCCTCTTCCTCCAGCGCCTGTTTGGCTTCTTTAAGAGCCAGCCGCATAAAATATTCGTCGGTATACATGAGTATCGTTTGAACGCTTACATCACAATGTTAAAAGGCGATGTATTTCGCTTGTTTTGATGATTGTGTTTTAACTTCAAACAAAAATAGGTTGAAAACAATAGCGATGTATGGCATCGCACTTAAATAAAAATAGCTATGAGCTCCTTATTGCAGCTAAATAAAATGCGGGAATACTTTTTAAGTGGAGCAACCCGCCCTATTGCATTCAGAAAGCAACAGCTGAAACAATTAAGGCAATCAATTCTCCAATATGAAGGAGCGCTGAATGAGGCTTTATATAAAGATTTAAAGAAAAGCAAGGAAGAAGTGTGGTTCTCTGAAACAGGATTAGTGCTTTCGGAGATTAATTATTTTTTAAAACAGATAGACGATTTAGCAGCACCCCGAAGGGTAAGTACTAATCTCATCAATATGCCCGGCAAAAGCTATGTGATGTATGAACCGTTGGGTGTAGTATTGATTATTGCTCCTTGGAACTACCCATTTCAATTACTGTTTCTGCCTTTGGTAGGCGCTATTGCTGCGGGTAATTGCATTGTACTTAAGCCTAGCGAAATTACTACGGCAACGGAAGCAGTGATGCAGCAGATTATTGCCGAAACATTTGAGCCATACTATGTTTCTTACGTTACGGGTGAGGGTGCAGCAGTGATTCCGGAAATGATGCAGCAATTTAAGTTTGACCATGTTTTTTATACCGGAGGTACTGCTGTTGGAAAAATTATTTATCGTCTTGCGGCAGAACAACTCACTCCTGTAACATTGGAGCTGGGCGGTAAAAGCCCCTGCGTAGTGACCCCAAATGCCGATTTGAAATTAGCGGCACGCCGCATTGCATTGGCTAAGTTTTCCAATGCAGGTCAGATGTGTATTACGCCGGATTATTTGCTGCCGCACCAATCGGTTAAAGATACATTAGTGGCTTTGTTGAAAGAGACGATCAATAAATTTTATGGTGAACAGCCCGTTGAAAGCTATGATTATGGCCGAATTGTGAGTAAAAAACAATTCAGTCGTCTGATGCAATACCTGCATCAAGGCAAAGTGCTTGCTGGAGGTACGCATAATGAAGAACTGCTTTACATTGCGCCTACATTGCTAGAAGTTACGGATACCAGTTTACCCATTATGCAAGAAGAGATTTTTGGCCCCATCTTACCAATACTAACTTATAACGATGATAACGAGGCTTTACAAATTATTCGCCAGAATCCCGACCCACTAGCATTTTATGTATTTACCAATAATAAAGTAGAAGCCGATGATTGGTTACAGCAGGTTCCCTCGGGTGGGGCCTGTGTAAATACGGTAGCTCGACATTATTTAAATAAGAGCTTGCCCTTTGGGGGTAGGGGCAATAGCGGCATAGGACGTTATCATGGCGCCTATTCTTTCGAGACGTTCAGCCATCAAAAGGCGGTGCTAAAAGCAGCTACATGGCCCGATCCGACATTTGCCTATCCACCTTATCAAGGAAAGATCGCCATATTTAAAAAGCTCATCAGATAACGGAGCGATTTAAAAACAAATGATATCTTTCCGTTTTTAATAAAGTAACTATGCACTGGATAATTCTCATCGTAGCCGGATTGTTTGAGGCTTTGTTTGCCACCTGTTTAGGTATGGCCAATCAAACCAAAGGCAAGGAGTCTGTACTATGGCTTATCGGCTTTTTAGTGTCTTTAACCATTAGCATGGTGCTGTTATACATTGCCACACAAAAACTTCCTATTGGTACGGCTTATGCCATGTGGACCGGTATCGGAGCTGTTACAACGGCCATTATCGGTATACTGATATTTAAGGAACCGGCCACGTTTTGGCGACTGTTCTTTATTGCAACCCTTATTGCCAGTGTAGTGGGTTTAAAGGCGGTATCGCATTAAGTTATGCTATTAAAATTCATGGCCAAAAATAATTCTCCCCTTTAAGTTAAAGGGTTAATATGAAATATAGTACTCATTAGTACGATTGAGTTACTAGTTACTGTAATTTACACTTTTCATGATAATCCACCAGCTCAATAGGTGTGCGGGTAAATTCGTAGCCGGAATACCGAACGATAATTTCGTCCAGCACGGCTTCTATTTCATTAGGATTGGTGAGGGTAACCAATTTGTTGCGGTATTCTTTAATATTAGGTAGTCCTTTCAAATAGTTGGCATAGTGGCGGCGCATTTCATTAATACCTACGATAGGGCCTTTCCATTCTAGGCTTTTGCGGAGGTGTTTGCGCACTACATTTACCCTTTCCTCTACAGTGGGTGGAGGCAGTAGCTCTCCGGTTTTGTAGTAGTGTTTGATTTCGCGGAATATCCACGGGTAACCGATGGCTGCGCGGCCTATCATGACGCCATCTACACCATAGCGGTTTTTGTATTCTAACGCTTTTTGCGGGCTATCGATATCGCCATTACCGAATATGGGGATTTTAATGCGCGGATTGTTCTTAACTTTTCCGATGAGGGTCCAGTCGGCCTCGCCTTTGTACATCTGACAACGGGTGCGGCCATGTATGGTCAATGCTTTAATGCCTACATCTTGCAGGCGTTCTGCTACCTCTTCTATGTTTAGCGAATTTTCGTCCCACCCCAAACGGGTTTTTACGGTAACGGGTAGCGATGTGCTTTTTACCACGGCAGCGGTAAGACGTACCATCAAATCTACATCTTTGAGTACGCCTGCGCCGGCACCCTTCAATGCTACTTTTTTGACCGGACAACCAAAATTGATGTCCAGCAAATCGGGCTGTGTTACATCCACGATTTTGGCCGCAAGGGCCAAGCTTTCCTCATCGCCTCCGAAGATTTGGATACCGATGGGGCGTTCGTAATCGAAAATGTCCAACTTACGGCGGCTTTTAATGGCATCACGAATAAGACCTTCGCTACTGATGAACTCGGTGTACATCAGGTCGGCACCATTGTCTTTACACACCGCTCTGAAGGGCGGGTCGCTCACATCTTCCATAGGTGCCAGCAGCAGTGGAAATTCGGGTAGTATGATGCTGTTAAACTTCTCCGAAGGAGAAGTTATTACTACCTGCTTTGTATTTGTATTGGATGCCATATAGTCGGAACGATAAAACGAGCGTGGCAAATACGATGCCACCTGCACTGCCGTTGGTTACACAATTAAATTAATAAAAAATAAGCAACTTTTAGTCCTAATTTTGAGCCTGCAAAATTACGCACTTATTTTTAAACCATGATAGAAGAGAATAACACTCCCCAGGTGGAGCGGGATGAGCTGGAGGCTACCGGAAAAGGTGTTTCTTACTCTGCAGCCTTTTTTATGTTGATTGCGTTTGGTGTGGGCTGCACTATTCTGAGCGGCGTGATAGCCATACCGTTGGTGTCGCTGATGAGTGGAAAAAGCATAGCTTTCGTTACGCAGCACCTGCAGGAAATGGTGGGGAATAAAGCCTATCTAAGAGAGATACAGGTGTTGCAATCGCTTTCGGCTATTATCGGCTTTTTGGTGCCTACTCTTTTTGTGGCATCAAGAATCAATAGACGTCCGCTGGCTTTAACTGGTTTTAAGGGTGCTATTTCCGCCAGAGAAGTCGGCTTGGTTATATTGATAATGGCATGCGGACTAGCGCTGAGCAGTGCTTTGGGATATTTTACCTATAAATTGCCCTTTCCGGTAAACTGGAGAATTGTATTTGACAGACTGGAACACAATTACGCCGAAACAGCGGCAGGTATTATCAGTTTTGCTTCTATACCCGACCTGATTATCTCTATTATTGTGTTGGCGCTGGTTCCGGCGGTATGTGAGGAAACTTTTTTTAGAGGTGGATTGCAGAACTATCTGTATCGCAGTACGGGAAAATTGTGGATGAGTGTAATAGTGGTGAGTGTGATTTTCAGTGCCGTACATTTTTCGGTATATGGATTTTTATCGAGGGTAGCATTGGGTATTGTGTTGGGGTTGATTTTTCAATATAGCGGTCGCTTGTGGCTGAGCATATTAGCGCATTTTTTGAATAATGCGACTGCGGTGATAATGATGTATGTACAGACCGGCAAGGGAAAAACCTTGCAGGAAGTACTGAACGACAGAGACGGTAGCTACTGGGGCTTGGCAGTTGTTCCTGTTATCATTTACTTATTTATAGAATACAGAAAAAGCATCGCTCATAAAACAACTGCATCGAATGGCTTTTAACTGGACCACATTTTGGACAAGAACTTTTACGGCACTGATTTTTGTAGCGGTAATGGCTGCAGGGCTTTTGGGAAGCTATACCAGCTTTTTTGCTTTAATCACCATCATTCATTTTGGATGTTGGTACGAGTACCTGAAGCTTATCGATAAGATACATGCTACACGTCAGGATGTTTTTGTGCACTTGGGGTTTGCACTACTGGGTTTTCATATAGTATTACTTTTCGGAGATTTTTATTTTCTAGGTTATCATGTAGCTCGTAGTTTTTCTTTCCCTTTTCTTGTTGCAGGGCTGGTATTTATTATTTGGGGAATTTTTCGACAGGCTTACATACATAAGAAAGCATTGGGTATAGCAGCACTAGGGCTGTTATATATCTCACTAAGTGTAGGACTGCTGTTATATATGCGGTTGTCCCAGTATCCGTTAATAAAAGATAGCGGTCAATTGTGGGGACATGAAAACGGATTTTATGTACCCATTATCATTATACTAGCTATATGGATTAACGATACCATGGCTTATCTGGTAGGGTCGGCCATTGGAAAAACACCTTTTAGCAAAATATCGCCTAAGAAAACACTGGAAGGAACCCTGAGCGGCATGATATTATGTGTTGCGGCCATCACATTGATATTGCAGCCGTTTTTTAACTGGCCGTTATTATTGGGAATTTCTCTGATGGTATCGGTGTTTGGAACATTGGGCGATTTGTTAGAATCGAAAATTAAAAGGATGGCCGGGGTAAAAGATAGCGGACGCATAATGCCGGGTCATGGCGGTTTTCTGGATAGGTTTGACTCCCTGCTAATAGCAGTACCTGCTGTGTGGATGTTTCTAGAACTGGTGAATTATCTCTTGAAATAGTTGTATTTTTCGAATTAGATACTAATTTAGAATTGTCGTTACCCTATGATAATGAGCAATTCTTTACTTTATCAGATTGCGCTAACCTTAATTCCCGGTATTGGATGCGTACATGCTCGTAATCTGCTGGAGCATTTTACGGTAGAGGAGATATTCAAGGCTAAAGCGGCTGCCTTAAAAAGAGTAGAAGGGCTGGGCGCATTAAGAGTAAAACAAATACTAGAGTTTAAAGATTTTGCTACGGCCGAAAAGGAAGTAGCCTTTATTGAAAAACATAAGATTCAGCCGCTATTTATACAAAGTGAGCATTATCCGAAACGTTTGTTGAACTGTTATGATGCTCCGATACTTTTATATTATAAGGGAAATGCCGATCTGAATCATCCTCGCATTGTAGCCGTAGTGGGATCTCGTAGTAATACGGATTACGGTAAATACATTACCGAAGTGTTTATTGAGAAGTTGTCCGCTGCCGGGGTACTGGTGGTGAGCGGTTTGGCCTACGGTATCGACTCCATTGCTCATAAGGCTTGTTTGAAGAATAACATTCCTACCGTTGGAGTACTGGCGCACGGATTGGATAAGATCTACCCGTATCATCATACCGATATGGCGTATGAGATGATACAGAACGGAGGGCTGCTTACCGAATTCAGAAAAGGAACCCCACCCGATAAATTTAATTTTCCTAGTAGAAACAGAATTGTTGCCGGCATGAGTGATGCCACCGTGGTAATTGAAACTGATGTTAAAGGCGGCAGTATGATTACCGCAGAATTGGCCAATAGTTATAATAGAGATGTATTTGCTTTTCCAGGTCGGGTCACAGATAAAAAGAGTGCGGGCTGTAATGATTTGATAAAAACCAATAAAGCGATTTTATTAACGGATGCCACACAACTACTCGAGACCCTAAACTGGTCTGATGCGGAGAAACCTAAAAAAAAGCACACACGCGAGCTTTTCATTCATCTTACCGAAGACGAAAAAGCAATCATAGATGTTTTGAAGAGTGGCGAAGCAATTAGTATTGATGAAATACATCTTAGAAGCGGATTAAGTTATAGCAAGGTGGCGGCATCCATGCTAAATCTAGAAATGCAGTATATCATACAAGCCTTGCCCGGAAAAATGTACAAGTTGCTGGATTAATCCTATCCAATAAATAAAAAAGCTGCTAGCATAGCAGCTTTTTATATACTTAAGGTTGAATGGTTAGATATTTTCAGTGCGTATTTTTTCCGCTTTTTCATGAGCGTAATCTTCTACCTCATCTGCGGCATTTTCAAATTTGGCTGCCAAGCTATCAATGAAGTCGGCAAACTGATTCTTCAGGTCATTTCCCTTATCACTTATTTTGCGGCGTGTATAAGAACCTTTGTCCGGAGCGTATAACACACCCACAACAAGACCCAATACAAAACCTGTAAGTAGTTTATTCATAATTATTAATTTAAAGTGTTATAAAAGATATCGCGCGTTTATACAAATAGATGCAAATAATTTGCCAAAAACCAAGACAGCGGGATTTTGTATAGCGGTTTAATCCCGATAGTTACGTCCGGTTAATTCCAGAAACAGCCCTTCCAATCCCGTATGCCGATGCGTACTCAATAATACATCGAGCGCACCGTGCGCAATAATTTCACCTTCGTCATATAAAGATACAACATTACACAAATCTTCGGCTTCACCCAGCTGATGCGATGTATATACCAAAGTTGTACCGGAGGCATTTAATTTTTTAAGAAACTCAATGATGGCATTTCGCGACTGTACATCCACACCTACGGTAGGTTCATCAAGAAATAAGATTTGCGGATTGTTCATTACCCCAATAGCAAGGTTCACACGCCTTTTCATTCCTCCCGAAAATAATTTTACCGGCTTATGGGCTACCGTATCCAATCCCATTACCTGTAGCAGTTCTTCTGTTTTGTTTTTAATAGCCATTTTGGACATGCCATACCAGGCTCCAAAGAACTGCATGTTCTCTATAGGACTTAGTTGTTCATAAAAGGAAAAATCCTGAGGCACTAGGCCTATTAATTGTTTGATTTCATCTTTAAAACTGCGTACCTCCTTATCCAGAATTTTTATACTGCCTTGCTCGTAAGGCAATAAACCCGTTATCAGATTCATTAAGGTGGTCTTTCCCGCTCCGTTAGGTCCGAAAATGCCGAACCGCTCCCCCACATTTACCGTAAGAGAAAGATTTTTAATCAAAGACTGCTGGCCTTTGTATCTGAAAGAAAGTTGTTCTATCTGGATTGCACTCATTACAACGCAAATATTATAAATATAAGCCGAATAAAAGCATGGTAGTTCCAACAGTTTTGTTATCGTACCTAACTATTTGTGTCACAGAAGCGCGGGATGATATTGTATTGGCCAAAATGAGGGTTTTTAAAAAAGAGCTGTTTGCATTTATTCTCATTCCCTTAATTTTGCACATGGCAACAAGAAAGAAAGTAGCAGATTCTGCAAATTCCCCTAAAATTATACTGGAAGGTTTAACGTTTGATGATGTGTTACTGGTACCTGCTTACAGTCAGGTATTACCTCGTGATGTTGATATCCGCACTCGTCTTACCAAAGATATTACCTTAAATACCCCTATTTTATCCGCAGCAATGGATACGGTAACCGAAGCCGACCTAGCTATTGCTATTGCGCGCGAAGGAGGTTTGGGTATTTTACACAAAAACATGAGTATCGAACAACAGGCGGCTCATGTACGTAAGGTAAAAAGAAGCGAAAGCGGTTTAATACTCGACCCGCTTACCCTGTATGAGGACGAAACCATCGGCGATGCATTGAAGTTGATGAAGGAAAATAAAATCGGCGGTATTCCTATCATCGACAAAAATGGAAAACTCAAAGGTATTCTTACCAATCGCGATTTGCGTTTTGAGCAAGACATTAATCGCAAAGTAAAGGAAGTAATGACCAGCGAAAATCTGGTTACGGCTCCCGAAGGCACCGACCTTAAAAAGGCAGAAATCATTCTGCGTAAGCATAAAATCGAAAAATTACCTGTAGTAGACAAGCAGGGCCGCTTGGTGGGCTTGATTACCTATCGGGATATTCTACAAGTAACTAGTTTTCCCAATGCCATTAAAGACGCATACGGAAGATTGTTGGTGGGTGCCGGTGTAGGGATAACTTTGGATGTGCTGGATCGTATCAGCGCCCTTACTGCAGTAGGAGTAGATGTGGTAGTACTAGATAGTGCGCACGGTCATACTAAAGGAGTGATCGAAACCCTTAAGAAGGTAAAGAAAAACTTTAAAAAACTGAATGTAATAGCCGGTAATGTGGGTACGGCAGAAGGCGCATTAGCACTGGCCGAAGCCGGAGCAGATGCTGTGAAAGTAGGTATTGGTCCGGGTTCTATATGTACTACACGTATTGTTGCGGGTGCCGGTATGCCACAGTTGACAGCAATTATGGAGGCTTCCAAAGTGTTGTCTAAAAAAGGTATTCCGTTAATTGCCGATGGAGGTATCCGATATACAGGAGACATGGTAAAAGCAATCGCAGCCGGTGCGGATTGTGTGATGATGGGAAGCGTATTTGCCGGTACGGAAGAAAGTCCAGGCGAAACCATCATTTTCGAAGGCCGTAAGTTTAAAGCCTATCGAGGTATGGGCTCGTTGGGTGCTATGGCTACCGGAAGTAGCGACAGATACTTCCAAGATCCAGAAGATGATGTGAAAAAATTTGTGCCCGAAGGAATTGAAGGGCGTGTAGCATACAAAGGAAGCCTGCGGGAAGTGATATATCAGTATGTAGGCGGGTTACGTGCCGGTATGGGTTATTGCGGAGCCAGAAACATCGCCGAGCTGAAAAAGGCAAAATTCGTACGCATTACCAACGCCGGAATGAACGAAAGCCATCCTCACGATGTCATCATCACAAAAGAGGCGCCTAACTATAGTAGAAAATAGTTTTTATATTGGCAGACAGTTAACAGCTTTTGTTAACTGTCTTTTTTATGCTGAAATATGAAACCTACTATCACTATAGAATATTGTCCGAAGTGTAATTGGATGCTCCGCGCGGCTTATATGGCACAGGAATTCCTTTCCACATTTTCCGATTATGTGGAAGCGGTGTCTTTAAAACCGGGAGTAGTGGGCGGAGTATATAAAATATATGTAGAAGGTACCCTGATATTTGACCGAAAGGCGGATGGCGGATTTATTGAGATAAAAGAATTAAAACAACGTATCCGTGATATCATAAAGCCCGATTTAAGTTTAGGGCATTCTGATACAAAGTAGTTTTCTCGAAAAACTCATCATAAACACTTGTCATCAGTATAAGTAGAAAAGATTATATATTCATGGCATCTTTTTATGCCTGATGGACAAGGTATTGATCGAATAAAACAATAGCCATAGTTTAAACTTTATAGTCTTTATGTGGGAGCAACTTGGAAAATTTATCCTGAAGAATCGTTTTGTGCTTTTGGTGGTAATGATTGTGGTCACGGCCCTGTTTGCCGTATGGGGAAGCAAAGTGGAGCAAGGTTATGAATATACCAAGGCGATACCGATAGATCATCCGGTGAATATTGCACTTCAAGAGTTTAAAAAGAAGTACGGAGAGGATGGAAATGTAATTGTGTTAGGCGTTCAGACAGATGCTTTCTTCAGTGAAAAATTTTTTAACCAGTATGTTGCTCTTCACGACGATCTTAGAAAAATTACTGGCGTTATAGACATCATTGGTATTCCCGGTGCCGTCAATATTATTAAGGATGCTACTTCCTCCCAACTACAGGCAAAAAGAATTTTTCCAAGCTTGCCATTATCTCAACAACAAATAGATAACAGCGCTGCAATATTTCAAAATCTTCCCTTTTACAAAGGACTGATCTATAATCCGGAAACCCAAGCGTATCTCATGGGACTCAATATGGATCCCACTGTCATCAATTCCAAAAAAAGAGATGATGTAGTTGCCGCCATTACTCATCGCATCCAGCAATTTGAGCAAAATACCGGTGTGGAAGTAAAATTAAGCGGATTGCCTTATATCCGTACCGTATTGGCAGCACGTATAGCCAATGAAATGCGCTATTTTCTGATAGCTTCGCTGGTTTTGTCTGCTGTGATTCTGATTTTATTTTTCCGTTCGGTAAGCGCCATGCTACTTTCCTTGGGTGTTGTAATTATCGGAGTGGTATTCAGTGTAGGCACTATGCATTTATTGGGATACAAGATTACCTTACTTACGGCATTAATTCCGCCGCTGATTGTTGTGATTGGTATCCCTAACTGTATTTATTTTTTGAATAAGTATCACACTAGTTGGCAAAAACAAGCCGAGTTAGGCAACGATATTCCGGTACAGCAGAAAAAAAAGAATGCTATAGTGGATATGGTAAGCCGAATGGGTATCGTTACCTTATTTTGTAATGTGGCGGCAGCCATCGGCTTTGCGGTATTTGCGCTTACCAAAAGTGCCATCCTGAAAGAATTCGGTATAGTGGCAGGTCTCAATATCACCTTATTGTTTTTCATATCGTTGATTCTAATACCCATCGTTCTTTATTTTCTACCGCCGCCCAAAAACAGACATGTGCGTTATCTAGACAATCCGCGCTTGAACCGTTGGCTGGATCGACTGGAGCGATGGTCCCTTTCGCATCGCAAACTGATATACACCTTAACGGCGGTGTTGGCGATTATTGCGGTAGCAGGCACTTTCAGGTTGCAGAGCAACGCTTACATGGTAGACGATGTACCTAAGACCGATAGAATTTATACCGATCTTAAATTTTTTGAGAAAAATTTCAAAGGCGTTATGCCGTTGGAAATTCTTATCGATACAAAAAAGAAGTACGGTGTTACACGAAACTTTAGTAATCTGACAAAAATTGATTCTTTTGCACAATATCTGGCAGCAAGACCTGAAATGGCACGCCCCTTGAGTCTGGTAGAGGGGTTAAAATTTGCTCGACAGGCTTTTTATGAAGGCGATAGTAACAACTATGCCATGCCTTCCGAACTGGATTTACCCGGCCTTTCACAGTATGTGAACATGCGAAATAATAGTGCCGAAATATCATCAGAAGGAGAAAATACTTTCGGTAAGCTGATCAATCGCTTTATGGACAGTGCTCGCCAAGAAGCCCGCCTGAGCGTAAACATGGCCGACATTGGTACCAATAAGCTTCCTGAATTACTGACCGATATACAGAAACGTGCGGACGAACTTTTCCCAGCAGACCAATATAATGTATCCCTTACAGGCAGCAGTATTGCTTTTCTGGAAGGAGGGAGATTTATTATCAACGGACTTAAGGAAAGTATTTTTTGGGCATTTCTACTGATTGCCCTGTGTATGCTTTATCTTTTTAAATCTTTACGTATTCTGTTATGTTCCTTAATTCCCAATGTTATACCGCTAATCATTACTGCCGGTATTATGGGTTGGGTAGGAGTACCTTTAAAACCAAGCACTGTACTTATTTTTAGTGTGGCATTGGGAATAGCAATTGATATAACGATTAGATTTCTGGTAAATTATAAGCAGGAACTGACTTATCATCACCATGATGTAAAAAGTACGGTAATACAAACCATACACAGTACTGGCATTAGTATCATTTATACTTCCATGGTGTTGATTGCTGGGTTTGTCATTTTTTGTTTCAGCGGATTTGGCGGCACCAAAGCATTGGGATGGCTCACCTCACTGACACTAGTTACGGCAACCATCACCAATCTTATTCTTCTTCCGGCACTATTGATCAGCCTATCAGGTAGAAAAAAGCAATAGTGGCTTATTGCTGCTTAGCCAGTTTCTCTGAGTTTTCGGCAAATTGCAATCTGTCGATAAACTCCTGCAAATCGCCGTTCATTACTGCATCCAAATTGTATGAAGTATAATTGATGCGGTGATCGGTGACACGACCCTGCGGATAGTTGTAAGTGCGAATTTTAGCGCTTCGGTCACCGGTGCTTACCAAGCTTTTACGATGTCTTGCAATTTCTTCTTCCTGCTTGCGTACCTGCTCTTCATATAGTTTGGTACGAAGCATCTGCATCGCTTTTTCCCTATTGGCCAGCTGGGTGCGTTCGGTTTGACATACCACTACGGTTCCGGTAGGAATGTGGGTAAGCATTACCTTAGTTTCTACCTTGTTTACGTTTTGACCACCGGCACCGCCGCTTCGGGCTGTTTCCATCTTCACGTCGCTTTCCTTCAGCTCAAAATCGATCTCATCTGCCTCAGGCATTACGGCTACTGTAGCAGCTGAAGTATGTACACGTCCTTGTGTTTCGGTTTCAGGTACACGCTGTACGCGATGTACACCACTTTCGAATTTTAAAGTACCATAAACATCATCTCCTACTACTTCCAATTGAACCTCTTTATACCCTCCTACTGTACCTTCGTTTTCGCTGAGGATGGCAGTTTTGAATCCCTGTTTTTCGCAGTATTTGATATACATGCGCAACAGGTCGCCTGCAAATAGGCTCGCCTCATCGCCACCGGTTCCGGCACGAATTTCGATAATCACGTTCTTCTCATCCTGAGGATCTTTAGGAATGAGTAATTGGCGTATAGTAGCTTCCATTTGCTCCTTCCGTTCCATCAGGTCGGCTGTTTCCAGCTTGGCCAGCTCCCGCAGTTCTTCATCGTCTCCGTTCAGAGCCTCTTTATTAAACTCAATATCGTCGAGTAACTTTTTATATTCGTTGTATGCGTTTACTATTTTTTCTAGGCTACGATACTCCTTGCTGGTTGCTGCAAATTTTTTATTGTCACTCACAATTTCTGGGTTCGTCAATGCAATTGCCAGCTGGTCGTATTTGGCCTTTATAGCTTCTAGTCTATCTAACATGTTAATCTCTTACTTTTACAGAAGGGGAGCAAAGTTAAATTATTTTATAAGATGCGTTTTAATAAGTTATCGGCAAAGCAATTGTTTGACGGATACCGTATCCGGGAGAATAGTGTGCTGATATTAAAAGATGACGGAACCGTGGAGAATATTGTGAGCCTTGAAGAGGCCGGAGACGATGTACAGGAAGTTGAGGGAGTTTTAACACCGGGATTTGTAAATTGTCATTGTCATTTGGAACTCAGTCATTTAAAGGGCACTATTCCAGAGCAGACCGGTCTTACCGGATTTCTATTACAAATCATGCAAAAAAGAGTTTTTCCGGAAGAAACCATCTTACAAGCCATTGTTGATGCTGAGCAGGAAATGCAAGAAAGTGGTATTGTGGCTGTCGGCGATATCTGCAATACTACACACACTTTAACCCAGAAGCAAAAAAACAACCTGTATTACCACAACTTCGTGGAGGCTATGGGAGCCCAACCTGCTGCGGCAGATAGAAATTTCGGAATTTATAAAAGTGTATATCGCATTTTTTCCGATCACTTCAGTATGGACCGGGTATCACTTACCCCCCATGCTCCTTATTCTATGTCGGATGCATTATGGGAAAAGCTCATGAGTTTTCCGCAAAACGGAATCTTGAGCATACATAATCAGGAAACGGAAGCAGAAAACCTCTGGTTTGAACAGAAAACTGGAGCTTTTGAGCAATTCTTCAAGGCTCTGGGAATGGAAATGGATTTTTTCAAGCCTTCTGGAAAAACCAGTTTGCAAACCTATCTGCACCATTTTCGCCCCGGGCATCGGGTAATACTGGTTCATAATGTATACACAAGTCCCAGTGATATTGCGTTTGTCCATCAGGCGGGGACCGATGTGTTTTGGTGCTTATGCCCTCATGCCAATTTTTATATCAGTCGTATGCTGCCGCCTGTGGAGCTATTAATGCAAAACAATTGTAATATCGTATTGGGTACGGATAGCCTTGCCTCGAATCATCAACTAAGTATTGCGGCAGAAATAAAATTATTGCAACAATATTTTCCGGCCATCCCTCTAGAGAACATGCTGCAGTGGGCAACGCTTAATGGTGCTAGAGCATTAAAAATCGACCATCAGTATGGCAGTTTCGAGAAAGGAAAGAAGCCGGGTATAGCAGTTTTTAAATAATCAAAAGGGTTAGGCCATGAGCTCTTTTAACACGGGCAGGGTCTTCATTTTTCCGAAGTTTTGTAGGTGCAGACTGTAATAATATTCCATGGCGTCGAGTATCTGGCGGCGGATTTGCGCATTGGCGTTAATTTCTGCAAGTTCTTGTGGGTGTCGCGTCTGTAACAGTTCGGCGAGAACCAAGGCACTTTTTCTTTCCAGGTACCGGCTGTGAAAGACTGTTTCGGTGGTGAAGCATCCCTCTTCAATGTCAAATAACATACGGTCGCTTTGCAAAACTTCGGGTGTGGCACTACGTGGAGAAAACCCGAAGAAGGCCGTTAAATGGGTAGCAAAAAAAACGGGAAAATTAGCCATTACCTTATCGGTGCAGCTATCCAGTAATAGCAGACAGTCTTCCATAAATCCAAAAAGACCGTAGTTGCTTTCTGGCTGGTGAAGACATTTGGAAAGCAGCTCAATCATATAAGCTGCCACGCCGTTTTTCAGCACATCGGTAAAGACATTTTGGTACATGTAAGACCATCTGTACTCCTTCACACGGTTCAGCTGCTTAAACTCGTTGTGATAAACCTCCATATCGAGTATTGCCCCCGGCTGAAAAAAAGCCGCTTTATTGGCCCCTTTTTTGGAAGTCGTTCTGATGCCGTTTAGCAAATAGGATTGCAGTCCAAATAACTCAGTATATACAGCAACAATAAGGCTGGTCTCTCCGTACTTTACGTTTCGTAATACAATACCCTTCGTCTTGTGAATTTTATCTGTCACTCCCGATGAAAATTAAAGCACAAATATCAATGGGGCTAATTGTCTTTACTTACACTACTGGCGCCGGTGGAATTAGCGGTAATTTTAGGATTGCCTCTATATTTAATGCTGCTGGCTCCTGTAGCGTCGGCTTTCAAAGACACGCTGCTGAATAATCTTATGGTACTGGCCCCGGTAGCAGTTGCCTTTCCACTTTCGGCCAGCAGGTTAAAAGCATTAATGGTTGAGGCCCCTACTGCTTCGGCAATAATATCGCGGCATTCTCCCTCGGCATGGATGGTGCTGGCTCCGGTAACTTCAATATCCACAATCGGGGCTTTAACAAGAAGGTTACCACTGGATGCGCCAGATAGTTCTACTTCTAGTTTTTGATCCTGTATAAATTTATTTTCGGTATGTAGTTGAGAGGCTCCGGACAAAGAGATTTTGTCTAACAAAGGCATCGTTATGTATATCTTAATTTCATCTGTAGGGGATAAACTGACGTTGTCTTTGTTTTCCACAATCAGTTTGTTTCCGTCTTTAACCTGCACTTCAATCCAGTTAAAAAGGTTTTCGTCCGTTTCAATACGTACACTATAAGCCGAATCCTGTCTCAGGAACACCTTCATGGCATTTTCCACTTCCACTGACGAAAAGTTTTTATAGGTATAAGTTTTGGAAGTGATGTTTCCATCGCCCTTAATACGACGTGTATTGACAACATTACAGGAACTGATGAGCAACGCTGTAATTACAAAAATGCTTAAGTATTTCATGTGTTGTGTTTTTTAAATTAGCCGAAATAACATTGATTCGGCGGGTTTATTAAAACGGATATTTGAATATGTTCTTCTTCATATCCGATTGATGGCTCCCAAATTTCTGTCCCCTCAAAAACCTAAATTGTATTACCTTCGCCGCATTATGACGGAAAGAATACTTATTCTGGATTTTGGCTCACAATATACCCAATTAATTGCCCGTGCTGTAAGAGAGGCAAATGTCTATTGCGAAATTATCCCTTATTCAAAACCTTTCGAAATCGATAGCAATTTAAAGGGAATTATTCTTTCCGGCTCGCCATTTTCGGTAAATGATCAAAATGCTCCCGCGATTAGCGTAAAAGATCTAGTGAAAAAGCTGCCTGTGCTGGGTATTTGTTACGGAGCACAGCTGACGGCAAAAACCTATGGAGGTCGTGTGGAGAAAAGTAGTAAGCGAGAATACGGAAGGGCATCGATGATTGTGCAGAATGAAACTGACGTATTACTGAAAGGCATCAGCCCCAAAAGTCAGGTATGGATGAGCCATGGCGACAGCATTTTGGAGCTTCCTGAGGGCTTTGAAGTGCTGGCAACAACAGAAAGTATTCCGGTTGCTGCATTTAAATGCAATGAAGAAAACCCGTTATATGGCTTACAGTTCCATCCCGAAGTATACCACAGTACTGAGGGAAAACAAATCATTAAGAACTTTTTGGTGAATATCTGCGGATGTAGTCAAGACTGGACGCCCGCCCACTTTATTACTGATACGGTGGCGCGCCTGAAAGAGCAAATTGGCAACCGCAAAGTTATTATGGCTTTAAGCGGTGGTGTGGACAGCACTGTGGCTGCAACCCTTATTCATAAAGCTATTGGCGACAGGCTTCACGGCATATTTGTCGACAACGGTGTATTACGAAAAAATGAGTTTCAGGAGGTGCTGGATACCTACAAGCAGCTGGGGTTGAATGTAAAGGGGATAGATGCCAGTAAGCTATTTTATAAAGAACTGAAAGGTAATCCCGAGCCTGAAGCAAAACGTAAAATCATCGGCCGCCTTTTTATTGAAGTCTTTCAGGAAGAGGCCAATAAAATAGAGGGCATCGAATTGTTAGGACAGGGTACTATTTATCCTGATGTAATAGAAAGTGTTTCCGTACATGGTCCTTCTGTAACCATCAAATCGCACCACAATGTGGGTGGCTTGCCGGAAAAAATGCACCTAGAACTAGTAGAACCTTTACGTTACTTATTTAAGGACGAAGTAAGAAAAGTGGGGCGCGAACTGGGTATTCCTTCTAACTTAATAGACAGACATCCTTTCCCCGGTCCCGGTTTGGCTATACGCATTTTAGGTGAGGTAACTGAGGAAAAAGTAAAATTACTACAAGAAGCCGATCACATTTATATCAATGCACTGAAAGAAACAGGGCTTTATGCAACCGTTTGGCAGGCAGGAGCTATCTTATTACCTGTAAAAAGCGTAGGTGTGATGGGTGATGAGCGTACTTATGAGTATACCGTTGCGCTGCGCGCCGTTACCAGTGTGGATGGGATGACAGCAGATTGGGCGCATCTCCCCTACGATTTTCTGGCTGATGTAAGTAATGCCATTATTAATAATGTACGTGGCATCAACCGGGTAGTATATGATATCAGCAGTAAGCCCCCGGCCACTATAGAATGGGAGTAGGCTATTTTTGGTATCTTCAGTCAGTTCGGAATAATATTTGTTCATAGTCCATTCATCATATGTAAATGATGATTTTGACTTAAAACAATATAAATGAAGAGACTATTCAGTGTTGCAATTGCCTTATTGGCTGGTTTGTTTGCCATTGCCCAAGCTCCGTCAACCACCCGGCATAAAATGGCCATTTTTACACCCCTCTATCTAGATGAGGCTTTTGACGCAGCTGGAAACTATAAATATTCCGGAAAGAACTTTCCTACACAATCCATTAAAGGGTTGGAGTTTTATCACGGGGTATTGCTGGCAATCGACTCGTTGAATAAACAAAATATTCCGCTCGATGTATACGTGTACGACACCAAATCTTCAAGAGAAACCATAGAGCAGCAATTCAGTAAATGTGCAGCTGACGGTGTGGAGCTTATCCTCGCCAATTGTACAATAGCAGAACTGTCTAAGCTGGCAAGATTAGGTGCTGATAAGAAGATAACTGTATTGAATGCTACTGTACCCAACGATGCCAATACTTCTGATAACCCCTATTTTGTAGTGCTGAATCCTACCTTACAAACACAGATTGAAGGGTTGTATAATTATCTTAAAAGTAATTATGTGGGAAAGGAAATAACGTTTATTACCCGCAATATGCAGTCTGAAAAATATATAAAAGATGCATTCGAAAAGCTGAATAAATATTACAATGAGGCTGTTAAGCTGAAGTTCAGGCCGGTGAATGACGAAATTGCTTTAAAGGCTTTGGGTACGACCACACAACCCACACAGGCAGGAGTGTATGTAGTAGGTTCGCTTGATACCGAATTTGGACACAATGTGTTGAAACAATTTGCTACCAACAGTAATAATTATGCTTCCTTAACCGTTATTGGCATGCCTACCTGGGAAAATCTTAAATTGTCAAGTAGCGATTATAAGGGAGTGGAAATAATTTACAGCACCCCTTTTTATCACGCGGGTAATAATCCGGCTGCTAAAGCCATCGTGGATTATTACAATAAAAAAATGTATGCACGTCCCAGTGATTTAGTCTTTAGAGCATATGGACTTACTTATCGTTTCGGAAAGTTGTTGAACCAATACGGAAAAGATATCAATAATAACTTGGCCGCTAAAATCGAATCAGTGTTCTTCGATTTCGATATACAACCTGTGTATTTGAACGGCAAGATTCGCAACTACGAGAATAAAAAACTATACTTTCTGAAATATAAAGACGGAAATCTTATAGCAGTTAATTAATTCATTGAGGGTATAATTACCGCAAGTTTTGAAATAGGTTATTGCTGTTTTTTAAGATCTTCAACAAGCATTTTTTGTGAATTAACGATTTTTTGCTGCGCCTCTACTTTTGCTTTATGTGCAGCAAGTTTTTCTTCTAACTCCTGTTGTTGCTTGCGCAATTCAAACAGCTTTTCTTCTTCCTCCACCAATAACAACTCTTGTTTTTTGATTGCTGCAATGGTATTACTGCGTTTTACATCGGCAGACATGTTTTCCAGAAAAGTTTTAGCACGGGTGGCCAGCTGTCCTATACCTTCTATGTCGCCACTGCCATGCATTATCATGTAGAGTGTGGTTTTTTTAGCATTGCTGTTACCAGTTTCTTCCAACTTAAAGTAATAATCCAGCTTGCTTTTACTGATGTCGGGTAATACAACATCAGGGTATTCGTAAAAACCTAATTTATTCAATGTTCCGTTGAGTTGCTTATCGGTTAGTTTGGCAATAAGAGCGCTTTCTACAATTTTTTGCGGGTAATCGTAGGTCATCACAATGGCTGGTTCCTCTTCTTTTCCGTATTTTACTTTTCCTTCATAAGCCTGAGCATAGGCATAGGCCGAAACCATTACACATGTTGTGATAAGCGCCAGTTGTTTAATCATAATAATGCTTGACGGTTAAAGATATAACTTTTGCAAAGGTATATTAACTCTATGTTTTATTTTAAGTAGTTTAAATTTGCACGAATAATTTTTTACTCTTGAGCGGAATTAAGAAACTAGCAGGACAAACAATCTGGTATGGCGTAAGTTCTATTGCCGCTAGGTTTATTAATTACCTACTCACACCTTATCTTACTTACAAGTTCACTACCGGTGAGTATGGGCAGATGAGTGTGCTGTATGCTTTCATCCCTTTTATGAATGTGATTTTTACTTATGGGATGGAAACCGGTTTTTTCCGATTCTCGCAAACCGATGATAAGGATAAGGTATATAGTACTTCCAGTTTGTCCTTAATTTATTCTACACTTACATTAACCCTACTACTGATTGCTTTTAATAAGCCGCTTTCTCGATTGTTGGAATTTGCTGATCGCTCTGAATATTTAGTGCTTACTGCAGGTATTATAGCATTAGATGCGCTTACAACCATTCCTTTTGCCAAACTGCGTCTGGATGGGCGTCCTATCAAATTCGCTGTGGTAAAACTGGTTGGTATATTTGTGAATATCGGGGCTACTTTTTTCTTTTTAAGTTATTTTCCCGATTGGGCTAAGCAGAATAGCCAGAATGTTTTCAGCCATCTATATCAGAAAGACTGGGCTGTGGGTTATATCTTAGTGGCCAATCTCATTCAGAATATCGTAGTCTTTCTATTATTGTCGAAGGAGTTTTGGAGTATTCAATTTAAGTTTGACAGACGCCTGTGGCGTGAGATGATGGTTTATAGTCTGCCACTCATTATTGTGGGGTTGGGGGGTATGGTCAATGAAACGGCCGACCGCATTATGCTTTTGAGATGGTGGAAACCCGATGGGGCTTCGGGCGATGCCGCAGAACAGGTGGGTATTTATTCTGCATGTTACAAACTGGCCATTCTTATTACATTGGGTATTCAGGCTTTCAGGATGGGGGCCGAACCTTTCTTCTTTAAACAGTCTACCAGTGAAAATGCACCTCGTATCTATGCTCGTGTGATGAAATTTTTTGTGATTACGGTATGTCTGATGTTTTTGTTTGTGATGCTGTATCTTGATATCTGGAAACATTTTATTCAAAACCCCGCTATGTGGGCTGGATTGAAAGTAGTGCCCATTCTGTTGCTAGCTAATATGTTCCTGGGTATTTATTACAATCTCAGCATCTGGTACAAACTAGGCAACAAAACATTGGCGGGGGCTTACATTACATTGATAGGAGCGGCAATTACCATACTTATTAATTACCTCTTTATACCAAGGTATGGATATATCGCCTGCGCCTGGGCTACTTTTGCCTGTTATGGTACGATGATGGTAATTTCGTATGTATGGGGGCAAAAACATTATCGCATCCCGTATGCCACTAAAAAATTGTGTGCATATATACTGATTGCCGTATTGTTTCAAATATTACATCATTATGCCACAGCAAGCATAAGCTTAGCATGGGTGAATTACACGATCGCTACCATATTACTGCTACTATATTTCTTTTTTATACTAAATGTAGAGCGCAAAGAATTTGCGCAGCTTCCGGTTGTTGGCAAATTTTTGAGTAGACGCACTCAGGCTGAGTAATTTGCTATTATATCTAGCCATAAACAAATAAGGTTTTTAGCTGTTTATTATGAGCATTATTTCTGGGTATCTCTTATATCGTTTAGTAAACTAAAGGATTCTAAAAATTTGCAACATTGTTGCTTTTTTAGTACTTTTGTACACTATGAAGCCGAAGATAAATTGGGATGCGCTGGGAATTACGACTTCTATTCTTTGTGCCATACATTGTGCCATTCTTCCGTTGTTTTTGGTAACACTGCCTTTGTTCGGCATCAATATAGTCGATAATGTTGTTTTTGAAATTGGTATGATTGTGCTGGCCTTTGGAATAGGGTGTTATGCGCTGTGGCATGGATACAAGTGGCATCATCACAATAGGCTACCACTGGTACTTTTTTGTGTGGGAATGATTTGTCTGATTCTCAAGCAAATCTTTATAGAGTATCATATTATATTACTAATTCCAGCTGTAATTGGGCTGGTTGCGGCGCATTGGTTCAACTATAAGCTCTGTCGAAGGCATAATCATGCACATGCCGATGATTGCAACCACGATCACTATTAAACATTATCTCTCATGAGGTTGAAAATCATTTTTTTAATAATTCTCTTAGGAGGTAGTTTTACCCTTTTAGCCCAGCGAAATGAAAATGCTATCAGGCAGTTGTTGTCCAAGCAAACCGAATGCTGGAATAAGGGTGATATTGAAGGATTTATGCAAACCTATTGGCAAAGCGATTCGCTACTCTACGTAGGTAAGAGTGGCGTTACTTACGGTTGGCATCGCACACTGGAGCGTTATAAAAAATCTTATCCCGACAGAGCGGCCATGGGCACCCTGCAGTTTACCATTATTAAAGTACAGCAACTTTCCTCTAAAATGTACAATGTAGTGGGCAAATGGCAACTGACGAGAGTATCAGGTAATGTTGAAGGGCACTACACATTGTTGCTCCGAAAAATTAACGGCAAATGGCTAATAGTACAGGATCACTCCAGCTAATTAATCTTTAATTTCTTCAAAATCAATGTATTCTCCAACCTGTGAGGATGTTGTGCGATTATTTTTATTTTGTGGAGGAGGGGTGAAATGTTCCTGGTTTTGGGAAGACATATTTTTAAATTGTCTTCTAATTTGTTTGGTGGTTTTATATATCGGCCAAATAACTTTTACGAACAGATTGTAAAAGAAGTACAAAAAAATTCCCAGTAAAAGATAACCTAAAACACCCATGCGTAATATTTTTCCGAATTTCTTTCTGTTATATGGTAAACGGGTGAAAGGTAGAAATGTTTTAGGAAATAGCCAGAACTTATAAAATTATCCTTAAATCAGCTTTTTTCGGAGGAAAATCCATAACTTTGCCCGAGATTTTGGGAAAAGGGAACGGTGGCGTTCCCTTCTTTATTTTTCAGTATTGTTGCATGGAAATTGTAATAACTAAGATTGAACAAAAAATACAGGAGCTCTTACAAGACTATCCCGACCATTTTTTGGTAGAAATAAAAATCAAGCCCACCAATAATGTAAAAGTATTTATTGATGGTGATAAAGGTGTGGGTATTGATGACTTGGTAAAATATAACAGAGCTTTGTATAAGGAATTAGAAGAAGAACAGCTTTTTCCCGATGGCGATTTTTCACTGGAGGTATCATCCCCCGGAATAGGTGAACCGCTGAAATTGCATCGACAATACCTAAAGAATGTAGGTAGATATGTAGAGGTAGTAAAGAATGATGGCACCAAGGTAGAAGGCGTATTAGAAGCCGTTGACGACAATCAAATAACCGTATCGGAAACAAAAGGAAAAGGGAAAAAAGCAGAAAAGATAATCCATCATATTTCTTTTCAGGAAATAAAATCAACTCAAGTTCAAATTAAATTTTAACCGGCTTCCCTTAGAAAGGAAGTCCCAAAGCTTAAATTATGAATTGCTATGGCAAGTATTAATCTTATAGAGGCGTTCCAGGAATTTAAAGACGCTGAAAACATTGACAGACCCACTATGATGAAAGTAGTGGAAGATGTTTTTAAGACATTGCTCCGTAAGAAATACGGTAGTGATGAAAACTTCGACGTTATTGTAAACGCCGAAAAAGGCGACCTGGAAATAGTACGCCATCGTACTATTGTGGAAGATGGACAAGTGGTAGACCCGCTCAAGCAAGTTGCCTATTCCGAAGCCATTAAGCTGGAACCAGATTATGAGATAGGAGAAGATCTTTACGAAGAAATAGATTTGGTAGATTTTGGACGCAGAGCAATTCTGGCTGCTAAACAAACTCTTGCCGGCCGTATCAGCGACCTGAAAAAGAGCGTACTGGCCAAAAAATACGAAGACAGAATTGGTGAAATCGTCAGCGCCGAAGTATACCAAGTATGGAAAAAAGAAATTTTACTACTTGACGAAGAAGGCAATGAATTAATTCTTCCCAAAAGTGAGCAGATACCTCAAGACTATTTCAAAAAGGGTGAAACCATTCGTGCAGTAGTAGTGCGGGTGGATTTGAAAAATAACAACCCCGTAATTATTTTGTCCCGAACTTCACCCCAATTCCTAGCAAAACTGCTCGAAATAGAAGTACCAGAGATCTTCGACGGACTGATCACCATAAAGAAGATTGTACGCGAACCAGGTGAAAGAGCGAAGGTGGCTGTAGAATCCTACGACGATAGAATCGATCCCGTAGGTGCCTGTGTGGGGATGAAAGGTAGCCGCATACATGGCATCGTTCGCGAATTGAAAAATGAAAATATCGATGTTATTAACTGGACAAATAATATCCAGTTATTGATACAAAGAGCGCTAACGCCTGCTAAGATTAGCAGCATGAATATCGATACCGAGAAAAAGCGCGCAAGCATCTATTTGAAACCCGATCAGGTTTCTCTGGCCATCGGTAAACGCGGCGCTAACATTAAGCTAGCGTCTGAACTTACCGGATACGAACTGGATGTGTACAGAGAAAGCGAGGATGAAGAAGAAGAGTTTGATGTGGATCTGGAAGAATTCAGTGATGAAATAGATGGCTGGGTAATTGATGCACTAAAGAGAATCGGTTGTGACACCGCACGCAGTGTGATGAGAATGACTCCCGATGAATTAGAAAAAAGAGCGGATCTGGAAAAAGAAACCGTAGCAGAAATTAGAAGAATTTTACAAGAAGAGCTGGATAAAGAGTAGCCTTTTGCCAAAGGCGGTCGTTATACATAGGTGCAGAATGGTAAATTAAAAGCGCCCTAATGGGCAAACCAGAGAGAATTTATATGTCAGAGATTAAACTTCCAAGATTATTACAAGCAGCCAAAGAGTTCAATATTGGGCAGGATACACTTATTGAGTATCTTGTAAGCAAAGGCTTTTCCCGTGATGAGCTGAAACCTTCAACTAGGCTCACTCAGGAGATGTACGAATCTTTACAGGAAGCTTTCCACAGTGATAAAGCAGCCAAAATCAAGAGTAGTCAGGTAGACCTTCCCAAGGGTATTGGCAGCGAAGCAAGAAAGCGTAAAGAAGAAGAAGCAAAAGCTGCTACTCCTACGGTAAAAAAAGAGCCTGAAAAAGCTCCTGAACCACCGGCTGTAACACCTCCGCCACCACCACCGGTTGTGGAAGTACAATCCGAGCCCCCACAACAGGAAACAAAAGAGGAGGAAGCTCCTGCCCCTGCTCCGGAGGAAAAAGAAGAAGAAAAGAAAGTAATTAAGCTAGGTGTACCGGGCATTGGAGGACCAAAAATTCTGGACAAGATTGATCTTTCTGCTATAGAAAGGTCTACACGCCCTAAGAAAGCTGCAAAATCCAAACAGCAGGAAGAAAAGCCGGAAGCTAAAGCGCCCAAAGAAAAGGTTGAACCTCAACCAGCTACTCCTGCACCACCGCCGTTGGCTCCAACACAGCAGGCAGAAGAGGAAAAACCCACAACACCTCCGGAACCCGAAATCACTAAAATTAAAGCAGAGAAAATAGAGGGACCGAAGATTTTGGGTAAAATTGAACTGCCGGTAGATAATGATACAAGACCTAAGAGAGAGGAAAAACGCAAACGCAAGCGTATTCCAATAGAGAAAAAAGAGGTAAAAACGGATACTGCTGCTAAGAAGGGCTTCCATGGTGGGTCCCGAGGCGATCACCATCGTAAGGAGCATTTCAAAGACAGAAGGTCTTCTCATCATCACAAAGAAGAAAGACAAATCGACGAAAAAGAAATACAGGAAAAGATTCGTGAAACACAGGCCAAGCTAAGTGGAGCTGGTAATAAGCAGAAGGCATTAAGGGCTAAAGCGCGCCGAGAGCGTAGGAATGAGGCCGAAGATGCCATGCACCAAGATGAAAAGAATAACCTGCTGCAAGTTACCGAGTTTATTAGTGTAAGCGAGCTGGCCAGCCTGATGGATGTAAGCTTTGCTGATGTAATCAGCAAATGTATGAGCTTGGGTATCATGGTGTCCATCAACCAAAGACTGGATGCAGAAGTGATAGAACTAGTAGCGGCTGAGTTTGGTTATGATGTAGAGTTCATCGATGTAGAAAAACAAATGGAGATTGAAGAAAGTGAGGCGGAAGAAGATGACAGCGATAATCTTAAACCTCGTAGTCCTATTGTAACCATCATGGGACACGTAGACCACGGTAAAACATCTTTGCTCGACTATATCCGCAATGCTAACGTGGTAGCCGGTGAAGCGGGGGGAATTACGCAGCACATCGGGGCGTATCGTGTAGAAGTAAGCCCTGGTAGAGAGATTACCTTCCTAGATACTCCTGGTCACGAAGCGTTTACCGCGATGCGTGCTCGTGGTGCTAAGGTTACCGATATTGCGGTAATCGTAATTGCTGCAGACGATGCGGTGATGCCTCAAACCCGAGAGGCTATCAGTCACGCTCAGGCAGCAGGTGTACCCATGATATTTGCTATCAACAAAATCGATAAAGATGGGGCCAACCCTACCAAAATTTATGAACAACTGGCGCAGATGAATATTCTGGTGGAAGAGTGGGGTGGTAAGTATCAGAGTCAGGAACTATCGGCCAAGAAAGGATTGAACGTAGATAAACTACTGGAAAAAATCTTGCTGGAAGCCGAAATGTTGGAGCTGAAAGCCAATCCTGACAGAGATGCTACCGGAACCATCATCGAAGCTACACTGGATAAAGGTCGTGGTTATGTGGCCACTGTACTGGTAGAGAACGGAACGCTGAGACAAGGGGATATTATTGTGAGTGGACAGTACTACGGTCGCGTAAAAGCCATGTTTAATGAAAGAAATAAAAAACTGGCCAGCGCCGGACCCTCATCTCCCGCAGTAGTATTAGGATTGAACGGTGCTCCACAAGCGGGTGAAAAATTCAAGGTTTATGAGGATGAATCCGAAGCAAAAAGTGTGGCCAATAGAAGAGCGCAGATTCTGCGTGAACAGGGAATGCGAACCCGCAAACACATTACCTTGGATGAAATTGGCCGTCGTCTGGCATTAGGCAACTTTAAGGAACTGAACGTAATCATTAAAGGTGATGTGGACGGTTCTGTAGAAGCGCTGAGCGACTCACTGCAAAAGCTTTCTACCGAAGAAATTGTAGTGAATGTGATTCACAAAGGGGTGGGTCAGATAAACGAAAGTGATATCGTACTGGCCGAGGCTTCAGATGCTATTGTAATCGGCTTTAATGTAAGACCTTCTGCACAGGCAGCCCGACAGGCTGAAAATGCGGGTATCGAAATCAAGACATACTCCGTGATCTATAACGCCATCGAGGAAGTGAAGAGTGCAATGGAAGGTATGCTGGAGCCTACCGTAAAAGAAAGGGTTACGGCTAATGTAGAGGTTCGCGAAGTATTCAAGTTCGACAAAGCTACTGTGGCCGGATGTTATGTGCTGGACGGTAAGCTGAAACGCGATAACAAAGTGCGGTTAATTCGCGACGGTATTGTGATTTACCCGGTAGGTGAAAATGCGGTGGCAGAACTGGCTTCACTGAAACGCTTTAAAGATGATGCTAAGGAAGTGTTGATGGGTATGGAGTGTGGTCTTACCATCAAGAACTATAATGATATAAAGGTGGGCGACGTTATCGAAGCTTACGAACTGGAAGAAGTGAAAAGAACGCTATAAAACTATAGTAGGCAGTAATTGAAAAAGTTGCTGCCTGCTATTATCAAACTTTTGTTAAATGGCATCAACGGCTTCTTTATTGCAGTTGCCCTGATTAATTTTGAATATATGATCAAGTATTTATTTACTGGCGTACTGGCTTTTGCTATAAGTTTTGCTGCAATGGCGCAAGGTGCTTCCCAGAAGGTGGTGATTGATAAAATCGTAGGGGCTGTAGGGGATCGCATAGTATTGCAGTCTGATGTTCAGAACGATATCATCGACTTTTATCTGAGAGCCGGTCAGGAACCGCCACCTGATGCCGCCTGTCAAATATTGGAAGAAAAACTGATCTCCAAAATACTAGCACTGCAAGCCGAGCGAGACTCGCTGCCAGTGAGTGATGATGAAGTAGAGGCCAATATGGATATGCGTATCAGAAGCTGGGTAATGCAGTTTGGTAGTATCGAGGCAGTGGAAGAAATCGCCGGTAAAAGTATTTATCAGTTTAAGGACGAAATGCGTCCGAAAATTAAAGAGCAGATGCTGGCACAGGCTATGCATCGCAAGATTGTAGAAAACGTACACATTACACCTACTGAGGTAAAAGCCTTCTTCGACAGGGTACCTCCAGATAGTGTCCCCTTCATCGAATCGCAAATGGAGGTAGGACAAATTAATATCTATCCCAAAGCTGCAAAAGAAGTAGAAGATTATATTTATAATGAAATGATGAACTACCGCCGGCAGATCGAAGCCGGTACGCTATCTTTTGCGGAGGCAGCTAAAAGATTCTCTGAAGATCCAGGAAGTAAGGATCGTGGCGGAGAGTATGAAGTAAACAGAAACGATAAGGATCAGTGGGATCCCGTATTCCTTTCTACCATATTCCGTCTAAAGGCTGGAGAAATTTCACTCCCTGTAAAATCCAACAAGTTCGGTTTCTTTCTTATTAAGGTAGAAAGCCGCAGAGGTGACAATGCCAAAGTGAGAATGATATTGCGCGTTCCTCCTGTTACCCCTACTGAACTGAATGCGGCAAAAGCTAAATTGGATTCGGTAAGAAATGATATTCTCGCCGGAAAAATATCTTTCAAAGATGCAGCCTATAAATACAGTGAAGATGAGGCTGTAAAAAGTTATGGTCCATATGTGTTGGATTCCGATGGTTCTACTTTTGTAACCCTAGATCAACTACCTGACCGAGATATGGTGCGTATTGTAGGTAATATGAAAGTAGGCGAATATTCCGAACCACACGAGTTTACCAATAGTCAGGGTAAAAAAGGTGTACGCATCATTTACCTGAAATCTCGTACCGATGCGCACCGCATGAATCTGCAGGATGACTATAGCAAGATAGCAGATATGGCGTTGGCACAAAAAAGAAGTCAGGTAGTGGATGATTGGCTGGCCAAAAGAATCCCCACTTATTATGTATTGGTGGATAAAGAGGCCGCGAATCAATGCGAAAACCTGAAAAAATATCAGGTTACGGATGAAAAAGGTTTTTAATAATCAAGGCTGCGTAACATGGGTATCTCCGTTCTTATTTCAACAATTACCAAAGTAATGCAGCCTGTATACTTCCGTAGACTTGAGGTGATTTTTGTGTAAGCGATTGCCTACTTTCATATACGAAGGAGGCACCCAGATTAAATTTATTTCCTGCATACATAATTCCGCATCGGCTGTTTAGAAACAGCGGATTGAGTTTTCCTTCTATAGCCTCCGGGCTTCGTTTGAACATCCCGCCCTGCACCGTGGCATCGTATGCCTTCAGATATAAAACAGGATACAGATATAAAAATAGTTCCCGATCCTGCTTGCCAAAGCCCCTGTGATTATACCAGAAGGCCGATGTACTGTTAGAATGGATTTTTCCATAGATAAGTGCGCCTCCTATTCCTATATGGTTAAACAAATTTCCGGCCGTTGCAGAAAGCTGCGGCTTCAACTCCAGATGGGGATGGATGTTGGGTTTTCCGATCTGTGGAGACCAGGTAATATCGGCCGTGAATCCAAAAGCATTTTGGAGTTGTAGCTCCCAATAAGTAGGTTTGTAGATTTGCACCACGCGGTGTACAAAAGACTGCACTTCTTTTCCAAAAGCATGAGGTCCTACAACTCCAACACCGATACCCCACTGCAATAACCTTTCTTTTTCGTTATACAGTTTCTGATGATAGTCCGCGAATAAATAGCCGGTAATGGGCCGATCCAGATTTTCTTTACGAGGTTCACCGGAAAATCGAGAGGTATAGATATTTTGTCCCATCCGCAAGGCTTGCACCCTGTTTGCGTTTCTTTTCTCGGGTCGATGAAGGTACCATTGATAAGAGATATTTACGCCATTAGTGTAATACCCATCATTATCTGCCGAGATCATCCCGTCATTCTCTGTCACGATAAGCACTTGTCGTGACAGGGGCTCCTGTGCGTGTATGCTAGAGGGAAAGAAACTGCCTGCAGACAGTATCACAGAGGTGTAGCAGTAGATTTGGCAGGACAGGTTCATACTCTAAAAAGGGCAGTCATTATATTATGGCAAGTTTGTATAACAATTATAACAAGAATTACCGAAAGGTAAAGCATTAGAGATGAAGCGACTCTAGCGGTTCATATAATTTTCTACTGGCAATCTGTTTTGAAGACTGCGACCGAGTGTAAGCTCGTCTGCATACTCCAACTCACCGCCAAAAGCAATACCCCGGGCAATTGTAGTTATACGAATATCTTTTCCGCTAAGTTTTTTCTGAATGTAGTAAATAGTGGTATCTCCCTGTATATTAGGATTTAGGGCAAAGATAATTTCCTCGATTTTTTCTTCTGCTACCCTTTGCAGCAATGCTTCAATATTCAGGTCATCGGGTCCTATACCATCCAAGGGAGATATAATACCGCCCAGTACATGATACACACCGTTGTATTGCTGTGTATTTTCTATTGCAATAACGTCTCTGATATTTTCCACTACACAGATAGTCTGTTGTTGGCGGAAGGTATTACTACAGATGCTGCATAAATCTTCATCAGCCACGTTAAAGCAACGCTTACAGAAGCGGATTTCCCGACGCATATGAGCTATAGCATTGGTGAACTGCAGCACAGCTTCCGTATCTTGCTTCAGCAAGTGCAACACCAAACGCAATGCAGTTTTTTTCCCGATACCAGGCAGTCGGGAAAACTCATTGACGGCAGCTTCCAGTAAAGCAGATGAAAATTGCATCGCACAAAGATAAACCGTGCTTGCTAATGGAAAATTAAAAAATGAAAAATTCAGAATCTTCTTGCTTAAAACGTTTTATGTTTGCTATATGCAAATAAAGGGCTTTCTCTGTTTTATATTGATTATAAGCTGCACCGCGGTTTTGTTATTGGTGGAGTCGGGCTGTGCCAATGTGGTGCCACCTTCCGGAGGACCAAGAGACACCATTCCGCCCACCATCGTTTCGGTGGATCCGCCTCATGAAACAACAAACTTTAATGCCAAAGAGATAAAGATCGTTTTTGATGAATATGTCGAATTGAACGATGTGTACAAAAATCTGCTAATTTCTCCCCTTCCCAAGGTAATGCCTGAGGTAACCCGTAAGCTCAAAACTGTAACCGTAAAAATCAAAGACACTCTTACCCCCAATACTACATACGTGTACAATTTTGCACGAGTAATTAAAGATGTGAATGAAGGCAATCCCGCAAAAGATCTGCTATACGTGGTTTCTACAGGTAATTATTTCGATTCTTTGCAGCTGAGCGGTAATGTAAAAATGGCTCGTACAGGAAAGGCCGATAGCACACTGGTGGTAATGCTGCATAGTAATATGGATGACAGTGCAGTGGTACAGGAACGACCCCGATATATAACGAGGGTGGATACATCGGGTACATTTTTCTTCCGCTATCTGGCTCCAGGCACTTATCGTATTTATGCGCTGAAAGATGAAAGCGGCTCTTATTTGTACAACGGTGAGCAAATTTTTGCTTTTGCCGATTCTCCGGTGGTAGTGAGTGCTACTCCTCCCGAGCCTATTCAGCTATGGGCCTATGCTCCGGAAAAGAAAAAAGAGGATGCTACCGATGCCGCTGTTGAAATAAATAAAAAAGAGAAACGCCTGAAATTTACAACCAACCTAGATGCCTCCAAACAAGACATCCTTAAAGCATTTGAAATGAAGTTTGAAAGTCCTCTGAAAAACTTCGATAGCAGCAAAATAGCGGTGAGCATAGGTTCGGATTTTCAGCCTTTTCGAGATTATAAATTAACCTTAGACAGTACGCGTAGGCTCCTAACCATGAACGTGCAGTGGCTGCAGGATACCACCTATAATCTGGTATTGCAAAAAGATTTTGCTTCAGATAGTCTGGATAGGCAACTGTTGAAAGCCGATACGATAACTTTCACCACCAAAGCGCAGAAAGATTACGGTCAGGTGCGAATAACATTTGTAAATCTTGATTTATCCAAGAATCCATTGTTATTGTTGAACCAGGGAGAGCAAACTAAATATTCGTTTCCGCTAACCGGCGATGTGTTTCAGATGCAGTATTGCGTGCCCGGAGAGTACGATATGGAAATAGTATACGATACCAATCAGAATGGAAAGTGGGACCCTGGGGAGTTTTTTGTTGAAAAGCGACAACCCGAAATGGTCACGCATCTGGATAGAAAGTTGGTCGTAAAAGCAGATTGGGAAACAGAGTTTGAAATAAAACTGGCCAAATAATCTACTATTTGGCCAGTTCGCTTTATTTATCCGGGGATTCTGGAGATATATTTTCCTATTTCTTTCAGTTGATCTACAATTTGAACGGTAGTAGGCTTGCAGGCTTTGGCTTTTCTGTAAAAATCTTTTGCAGCACGAAACTCTCTTTTATTCATCATAATGCTGCACATCTGTAAATAAGCTGCAGCTTCGTTTTCCTTATCCGGCAATCCTTTTCTGATAGCCTGACGAATATAGCTTTCGGCTTGTTTTAGATTGCCTTTCTGCATAGCCAACATTCCCATTTGGAGCATACTAGCGCCTTCCGCTTCCTTCATAGGAATACCCAGATCTAAACCTTTTTTCATCATCGCTTCTGCACTGTCAAAATCCTGTTTGCTCATAGCAATATTGCCTTTGAGCGTGTAATACACAGAGCGGATGGGTTTGTATAACAGATTAGGGAACTTAATCGAGTTTAAAATCTTTTCAGCACCTTCCAAATCACCGTTTTCCATATATTCCTGTATCAGGCGTAGCGGCCCAAAGAAAAAATGTCCAAAAATGAGAATAGCCCCTATAAAATAGAGTGGAAATGCAGGCCAGAAGCCGGCTCCATAGTTTGTAACGCCGCCCAGTAACAGTAACACGATACCAATAGTCAATCTGTATCTTATCAAAAAGTTGTACGCTTTCATTTCAGTAAAATATTTGGGTGGCAAAGATACGGGTTCTGAGTTAAGCAGCATATTTCCGGAATTAACGCAGAACATAGGATAGAAATATGCTTTTATAGCCGTTTAGCCATAATTTTGCAGGCAACCATGGATATCAAAAAAAACAAGCCTGTAGCTATATGGTTGTTTATAGGTGCGGGCATGATTATAATACAGATATTGCTGGGAGGTATTACCAGACTTACCGGCAGCGGTCTTTCTATTACCGAGTGGCAACCTATTTTAGGTGCTCTTCCGCCAATGAATGAACGTGACTGGAATGAAGCCTTTGAGAAATACAAGCAAATCGCTCAGTATAAATACATTCACAATTATTTCACCTTAGAAGATTTTAAATTTATTTATTTCTGGGAATGGTTGCATCGCAACTGGGCTCGTTTTATGGGGGTTGTATTTATCATTCCATTTATATACTTCATATTTAAGAAAAGAATTGACCGGAGCATGCTGTGGCCTATGGTCGTACTTTTTCTGTTAGGCGCATTGCAAGGCCTGGTAGGGTGGATTATGGTGGCAAGTGGTATAGGAACAGATCGGGTGTATGTAAGCCACATTCGTCTAGCGGCTCATTTCATTGCTGCTTTGTTGCTGCTGGTGTATGTAGTATGGTTTGCACTCAAGATTTCTGTACCTGAGTATAAAAAGGAGTTTATTCCATCTGTACGCAATTTCACATGGATATTGTTGTTTATACTAACCATTCAGCTAGTATATGGAGCCTTCATGGCTGGAACACATGCTGCCAAGGCCGCCATTACCTGGCCGAGCATTAATGGAAAAATCATTCCTAACATGGAGGAAGGTGGCATCTTTCATAATCTACTTGCCATACAGTTTATTCACCGCGGGTTAGCTTATTTAATTACAATACTGATCATTTTTTATACTATACAGCTATATAGACAAAGCCGGGGCAGTTTTCTGTATAAAATGCGCAATTGGCCCTTGATTATTACACTGATACAAGTAGCTCTGGGCATCTTCACATTGGTGAAATACCTCACTCCCGCCAAGCTGTGGTTAGCTATCGTGCACCAATTTACAGGTATGCTGTTATTGCTATGTCTGGTGATTGCCTACTTCTACAGCGCCAAAATCAGAAGATAGTTAAAAAACCTTCTCAGCACTGCTGCAATACATGCCATAAGCAACTAAAGGAATTTTATTTTCCTTTGATAAGTGTTTTCTGTAGTGCTGCAAGTTCCTCCCAATTTCCTGCTGCTGCTAATTTTGCCTGCTTGGGCCAAGATTTAGGATCATGCATCTGATATTGTGTACCGGCAGCTTCCAAAATGGACTTTAATTTTTTAATGGTAGTTTTTCCTAATTCTTTATAGGTACTGATTCCCTCTGCTTCCAGCAATTTGGCTATTTTGGTTCCGATGCCTTCGATTTTGGTGAGATCATCTTTTTTCACAACTGCTTTTGCTTTTTTTGCTGCCGCTTTGGAAGTAGTGGATTTACGCGCTACTTTTTTAGCTGGTTTTTTGGAAGTAGTTGCTGTTGCTTCCTCAACCGTAATTACAGAGTTGTCTATGCCGAATTCTGGCTTATACACATAGGCTTGAGCAGCCCAGTCGTTGACCCAAGTGCCATTGTTCAGAAAGAAACGGTATTCATAGGTGCCAGGTTTTAACGCAACAGCAGCGGCTAAAGTGCCATCCGGTTGTACGGTAAGGCTGATGCCTTTTTCTAAATTCCATTCATTAAAATCGCCAAGTAAAATAGCTTCAGTAGCAGAACCTAAAGCCTCGGCGGGAAGTGTAAAAGTGACTGTTTTTGTTTTCATATCGATACTTAGTGACAAAATATGAGGAGTGTTTGTGTGGCAAAGATACTTAATAGTTCCGGGTCGGCCTGAATTTACAATCATAAGAAATAATGAATTGTGCAAAATAATTAATGAAGAATTGGCTATTTTAGTCAGCCTAAATCGAGTTCTCTAAATAAAGGTTATGACTAGAGGTTTTTTTTATACGATTGTTTGTATTGTAGCATTGCTTGCACTTGCTTTTCACAAAGTCTCAAAACCCAAGGTTTTGGTAATGATTAAAACGACTGGATTTTATCATCAGTCTATTCCTAAGGGGGTAGCAGCTATACAGAAACTGGGTAGAGAAAACGGATTTGATGTAGATGTGACCAAGGATGCTGAGGACTTTAATACACAAAATTTGAAACAGTATGCTGCAGTGATTTTTATGAGCACTACTGGAACGCTGTTTAATAATGAACAACGAGAGGCGTTTAAGAAATACATTCAGTCCGGAGGAGGTTTTGTAGGGGTACATGCAGCCGCTGATACCGAATACGAATGGCCATGGTATAACAAACTGGTAGGTGCCTGGTTTTTAAACCATCCTCCACAACAGGTAGCTAAACTAATTGTGAAGGATCGAAATCATAAGTCTACACGTCATTTACCGGAAATCTGGGAAAGAAAAGACGAGTGGTACAACTATAAAGACATAAACCCAAATATTAAACCACTGATTCTATTAGATGAAACAAGCTATAAAGGTGGTGCTAATGGCGATTTTCATCCGATAGCTTGGTATCATGAATTTGAAGGAGGTCGCGCATTTTATACCGGCCTAGGACACACTGATGAATCTTACGAAGAACCTCTATTCCTGCAACACCTATTAGGCGGAATACAATACGCAATGGGAGTAAACAAGAAAAAGTAGATTTAGGAAGTTTCGAAAGTTTCGTAAGTCTTTCCAGTAGTTCCTTAATGAGTAAAATGAATAGACAACGGAATATATCGCTAATTGAAAACACTTAAGCAGCAGATAAAAAATATTTTGTATAAACCAAAACGTCTGTCTATTGCTATTATAGTTTTCACGGGAGTTACATAATATTAAACGAAAAATTATGCTAAAAGCCATTACACTTGTTCAGGTAGTTATCTTAAACCTATTATTTTTATTGCAAGGCAACGCACAAAATCAAGCTGCTTCTACTGAAGTACGCACTTTATTGTTTTTCTTTGACGGATTGCGACCTGATTATATTACAGCTGATGATATGCCCAATTTATATGCGTTCAAGCAACAGGCTACTTATGGCACCCGCCATCATAGTGTATTTCCTACTGTAACCCGCCTGAACGCTTCCTCTTATGCCACTGGCAGCTACCCTAAAACACATGGTATAATGGGGAATGTGATTTTCATCCCTCAAGTAAGTACCAGCAAAACGCTTAATACCGGTAATGCAAAGGACCTGATGAAAGTGGCCGACGCTACTAATGGCAATTTGCTTACTACCGTATCACTAGCAGAGGTACTGGCATCTCATGGTAAAAACATGATGGTGTTCAGCTCGGGTTCCACAGGCCAGGCCTTGCTGCAGAATCATAAAGTAAAAGGAAATGGTATTATCAATACGGATATGATTCTGCCCGAATCGCTGAAAGAAAAAGTACATAAAGAATTGGGGCCTGCTCCGTCAAATAAACAACCGGATGAAGAGCGTCACCAGTGGGCAGTGGACGCACTTCTCAAATACGGCTTGGCACCCGATGGGCCTCAGGTAAGTGCTATTTGGTTGTCGGATCCGGATCATGCCGGCCATGCTAACGGCGTAGGGGTACCTCCAGTAAAAGCAGCACTTAAATCGGTTGACAGGCAATTTGGCAGAGTTATTTCAGAAATGAAAAACCGAGGATTGCTGGAGCGGTACAATATTATTATTTCAGTAGATCATGGTTTTGTAACCTATGTAGGAAAGAAATCACTTACAGAGTTTTTGATAGAAGAAGGATTTAAAAAGAGCAAAGAGTCTGACGATATTGTTGTAGCAGATGGGGCTTTATATCTGAAAGACAAAAATCCGGATACTATCCGCAAAATTGTGCAAGCACTGCAACAACAGCCATGGGTAGGAGCCATATTCACTAAAGCTGCCAAGCCCGGCGATATGAAAGGTTGGGTAGAGGGAACGCTTTCTTTTGACGCGATTCACTGGAACCATCCGGAAAGAGCCGCAGATATTCTGGTAGACCGCAATTGGGACGATCGTGTAAACAGCGCAGGATATGCGGGAGCCGGATTTGCTAAGGGTGCCGGGGGGCACGGTGGATTAAGCCCTTATGAAGTAAAAATTCCGTTGATTGTTTCTGGTCCCAGTTTTAAGAAAATCAAGGAATACAATCTTCCTACATCTAATGTAGATATTACACCTACAGTGCTGGCTTTGTACAACATTCCAGTACCAGCATCCATGGACGGAAGGGTGTTAGCGGATTTGATGGTAGGAAAAGCGCCATCTAAGAATAAAATAAAGGAAGAAACCATTTCTACCAAGGCTTCTTATGCCGGAGGAACTTACGAATTGCAACTAAAACAAACGAAATTCGGAAAATATCGTTATATTGATTACGCAAAAGTGATTAGAACTTCTTCATCTAAATAAGTTATATTGCAATTAGAGACGGGAGGCTGTTGTAAGAACTTTCTTACGGCAGCCTTTGTATTTGTTATGAAACGCAAAACCAAAACATCCTTGGAGAATCATATTTATATAAATGAGCAAGTATAATTGTATATCTTCGTATTATAAAGCCTGGCCAATATGAAGTTTGAAGCAGCAACCATAAAGGATATTGCCAAAGCGCTAGGACTTTCCGTATCCACCGTATCGCGTGCACTGCGCGATAGCTATGAAATCAGCGAAGCCACTAAGAAAAGGGTGCGGGATTATGCCAGGCAAATCAATTACAGGCCCAATCCGGTAGCATTAAGCCTTAAGGAAAAAAGAACATTGTCGATCGGTGTAGTGGTAGCAGAAATTGCCAATACCTTCTTTAGTCAGGTCATTAACGGTATTGAGTCTATTGCTTCTAAAAAAGGCTATAATGTAATTATTTCTCAAACCAAGGAATCCTACGAAAGGGAGGAACAGATTTTGGAATATCTCACATCGAGATCCATCGATGGACTGATTATTTCCGTTTCTTCCGAAACGGAAGACTTTTCCAGGTTAGAAGCATTGCACAGTAAGGGACTACCCATTGTATTTTTCGATAGGGTGGTGGATGAAATTAAAACCCATAAGGTGATTACCGATAACCTCAGTGGTGTATACGAGGCCACACGACATCTTATCCGTAATAAATACAAAAGAATTGCGGCTATAGCGAACTCCCCTACCCTATTTATTACAAAAGAACGCTTAGAAGGGTATAAAAAAGCACTGGAAGAGCATAACATGATTTACAATCCGGCTTTGGTGAAATATTGCGCTCATGGTGGCTTGGAGCCGGAGGAAGTTCGCCGGGTGCTTTCCGAGTTACTAGCAGAGAAGCAAAAGCCCGATGCGCTGGTATTATTGTCGGATAAAATCACTACTGAAACGCTGCGGATACTGAAAGAAAAAAACATACAAGTTCCCAATGAAATCGGTATTATCGGTTTCAGCAATTCTGATTATACTTCCATGATGTCTCCTTCAGTATCGATAATTAGACAGCGGGCTTTTGAGATGGGTGAAATATCGGCTACATTGCTCTTCAGCCTAGTGGAAAGCAAACGTAAGGTGACTGATTTTGAACTGGTAAGTCTGGCCCCCGAGGTTATCATACGCGAAAGCAGCCAGAAATAATCGCAAAAATTAAATGTTCGCTATATTTGCAGCCCCTCTTATACAGAGGCTTTGGCCCGGTAGTTCAATGGATAGAATAGGAGTTTCCTAAACTCTAGATACAAGTTCGATTCTTGTCCGGGCTACCAAAAATCAGAAACCGGAAAGGTGGAATAGACTTCACTTTTCCGGTTTTTTATTTTAATTTAAGCCTAAAGGGCGATCGGTTTAAGGGATAGAATAGCTCAGTAGATTGTCTATACTTTTTATACTCTTATAAAAAGCTGCTCAGCACCGATTCTTACTTTGGGAGCGTATTGGGTATCATCGGCAGGATGCCTATAACCGGTGGCAACCATAACCGTGGCAGTGAGATTTTTTTCGTGAAGCTGAAGAAATGCATCAACGTCCGGAGCATCAAACCCCTCCATTGGACAACTATCTATTCCGAGTTCGGCACAGGCCAGCATCAGATTGGAAGCTGCCAAGTAGGTTTGTTTCTCCATCCAAGACTGCAGTTCGTATTTGTCTTTTTCGGCTATTTTTTTCTTAATAAAGTCCCCATACCCTTTCACAGTGTTTAATTCAACTCTATGTGTTTTTGACATCAATTCTATATAATCGTCAACAAACTTTTCCTCGTAAGTTTTGAAACTACAGAATACAAACAGATGAGAGCATTCTTCTATTTGCTGCTGATTCCAGCAAAGGGGTTTTAGTTTTTCTTTTGTATCCTTGTCTGCGATCACAAGTAATCTGTAGAGTTGCAACCCATAGGAGGTGGGAGATAAATTCACTGCGTCTTTAAGAAGTGCTACTTCTGTTTCAGCTATTTTTCTATTTGTATCGAACTTCTTAGTAGCATACCTGCGATTTAAAAGATTTAGTACTTCCATAGTTATTTACAATTACACATTTTAAACAGTTGTTTAAATCCTAACTTAGTGTAGATACCTAATCCCATCATTGAGGACTGCAAATGCGCGGTGGTGATATTTTTATTTTTAGCATCAGCTAATACCTGGTGCATCACGTTCTCACCAATACCCTGTTTGCGATAAGTACCTAATGTTCCTAGGCAATGAATACCAATTTGACCATCCTTAATATAGGTAGCTACACAACCGACCGTGTCGGCGTTTTTAGTAATTAAATAAAAGTTTGCTTTGTCTCTAATGGCGCTAATAACTTTTTCAGGAATCAAATAATTAAAACAGTTTTTAAATACGTCGGACCAGCGTTGTGCTTCTTCAAGCGTGTTCACAGGGTTCAATGATACAGTAGGTGCTATTTGTTCTTCCTGATAGTCGGATAAAGACAAAGACATGCCAATTTGTAGACTTTTTAATTGCAAGCCTAATTTTTCAGACTCTAGATATTCATCTCTATCTACGGGGATCCAATGTGAAAAGGTTAGCTTCCCATTATGTTCTTGCATAAGTTTTTGAACCTCTTCCGCATGAATGGCATCGTCCGGATTGCACCAAATTCTGTTGGGCCATTCAGAATTGGATATGCTAATGATATGTAAATTTCCCGATCGGTTATAGCCCGAAAATGCCTGCGCAGCAGTTAGCCAAAGTGAAACCAGATTATCAATATTCGCTTGTTTCATAACATTGTTTTTTTAGCTTGAAACTTTAAACAAATAAATATTCCGATAAATACCAGAACCGCTCCGATAAAATGATAGGTTTTGAGAATATCTCCCATAATAGCCACCCCAGCTACAATTCCGAAAAGCGGACTCAGATTATAAAGAATCGCCGTTTGAACAATCGATAAGTATTTAATTCCGACATTAGTAAGAAAAGAGGTCCCCAACGTAGACAAAACGCCTAAGTATAGCAAGGTGAGGATATAGGGATATTGCTCAAAACGATCTACGTCGGGATTAAAGTTTGGAAAAGCAAATGCTGATAACACATAGATTGTGACTATAGATGCTGCAGCATAGCGCATCAAATAGTACGTGATACTTAAGGTGGAAAGTTTACTGGTTGTTTTCTTTAGGAAGGTATAATATAGTACTATGGCTGCTATCGAGCTTAGGATTAAAATATAGCCCAGAAGGTTTTGGGATGCTCCTTCAAACGATTGGGCTATGATATACATCATTCCAGACAAGCAAATGGTAATACCGAAATATTGAAGTGCAGTAGTTTTTTCTTTCAAAATAAAGGTGGATGCAATAGGCGTTAGTATCGGAATAAGTGCATACATTATGGCAGTTTCCGAAGCTGTAATATACTTCATGCCTAAATTTTGAAATAGAAAGAATATTGTTGGATATAACAAGGAAAGCAAAAACAATATTGTTTTTAGCCTTGAGCTTATCTTTTCTATTATAACAACCTTAGTTATTTTTAATAGTCCAATCGCTAAAAAAGCAACGACTACCCTATCTACTAGCAGCGAATACGCTGAGGCGTACTGTAATCCGATTTTTAGTATCACAAAGGAACCTCCCATGATAAGGGTGCTCAGCAATAGAGCTCCGATGGCCCCTAGCTTTGATCTATCTAACATAGCGATGCAAAGCTATGGAGCACAAAAAGCGCAACCTTTTACATATGTTGAGAGATGTACGTAATCGGGTGGATGTTGAAGAATAAAAATATCAAGAATCACCGTTTGGCACTTCTGATGCGACTGAGCTGCGTAGGTGTAATGCCCAAATGTGAGGCAATATCCTGCAGAGGAACATATTGTTCTATCTGAGGATGCGCTGACAACAGGCGTTTATATCTGGTTGCCGCATCTTCCATAACTATCGAAACCTCTCTTTTTTCCTTATCTATCACCCAGTTTTTTTCCAAGTAATGAATATAAAACCGCTTCAGGTCATCTTTTTCAAAAACCAATTCTCTAAATTTATTGTATGGTAAGCTCAGCAAGACACAATCAGTTATACATTTCAGTGTAAACTCAGAGGGTTTGCGTGTAATAGCTGACACCATGGAGCCAACCCAGTCACCTTCTACAAAAATGTTTTTATTGTAGGTTTTTCCTTTATCGTCGGTAATATAGGCGACCATGTAACCTGAGTATAAAAAAGAAAAATAGCGTGCTACAAATCCTTGCTGTATTAGCGTTTCCTGTTTTTTTAGCTGAAACACTTTACTTATATCCAGTAACGTTTGAAGCGATTCTTTGGAAATGGGATAGAATGCATTTATTTTTTCCGTGAATTTGGATATGATGAAGTCGATCATTACCTTCTAACGTTTTTATGTATGAGCACTCGAACTCCTTTTATCTTCAAAACAGTAGAAAAATTATATTGTTTTTAAAAAAAGAAAAAAATATTCTAATTTACATTTCAGATTTAATCGATTAAACCTTTATAAAATTGCTTGCCCGAACGATGAGGATAGCTTGCATCGTCAATGAAAGTGCGTCGTGACGGCTGTGGGTACATCAATACTGCCTTAAAATCTTGCCAGTGAAGCATGTAATTCATAAAAGGGTGTCCATGAAGGATATTGCCAATGAGCTCGGCGTATCCGTAGCATTGGTATCGTATGTGCTGAATGGAAAAAAGACAAACAAGATTAATGCGCGTACGGCAGCTCGCATTAAGGCCCTGGCTGCTAAAATGAATTATACACCCAATCAAATTGCCAAAAGTCTAAAGACGAATCGAACTAATACGTTGGGATTGATAGTGGCCGATATATCCAACTTGTTTTACTCTTCTATTGCCAAGTATATCGAAGAAGAAGCAAGTGCTTACGGCTATCAGGTTATTTATGGAAGCGCACATGAAAGCCACGATCGTTTTGAGCAACTTTTAAATGTATTGTTGGCACGTCAGGTAGATGGACTCATCCTAGCTATTCCTGAAAATGCTGAAAAGAGTATTCATGAATTGACCTGTATTAATAAGCCTTTTGTGGTTATTGATCGAAAATTCAAGAATGCTCCCAAAGCACCTTCCATACTTCTCGATAATTACGATGCATCGCAGCAAATCGTAAAGCATATGGCTGCCAATGGCTATAAACGCCCAGGGTTGATAACTATCAATAGAAAGCTTTGCCATTTGAAGGAGCGTAAAGATGGATTTACTACTACTTGCAAAGAACTGCTTAAAAAGCTCCCTTTTGTATATGAGTTGCATGAAGAGAAATTGGAAGAAGAAATGCACCACATAATTCGAAGAAGTTTATACGAGGATAAAGTAGATAGTTTGTGCTTTTTTACTAATAAAATAGCAATGGCGGGTCTTTCTGAAATTGCTGCGCTTGATGTGGAGGTACCGGGAACATTAGGTGTAGTGTGTTTTGACGAAGCCGAAGCGTATAAATTGTTCAAAACTCCGGTGAGTTATTTGAAGCAGCCCATCGAAACTATGAGTAAGGCTGCAGTGAGCTATTTGATTAATCGAATAGAACATCCTAAAGAAAAGCCATCTATAACAATTAAAGAATTTAAAGGGACGTTAGTTGTAAAAGAATCATCGTCAAAACGTAGTTTATCACTTGTAAAAAGAAAGAATCAACATTTGGTGCGGTCATAATGCGCCCATCATCACAAATATGAAAGTTATGCGAATCTTTTACGGTTGTTTGCTTTGCTTGTTATTTTTTTCCTGCATTCCTGAGGACAAAAAGATGCAGGCTAAAGCAATATTAAGCGATAGTACTGGAGCGTATGTTTCTAAAAAAGATTTATCAGGAACCGTTGTAGGGTATTGTACCCCTACCCTAGATGCACCCTTCTATGTGGCTTTGGAAAAATCGGTTCGGGAAAATGTGTTGCGTTATGGCATGCAATATCTGGCTACGGATGGACAAGGAGATATCAATAAGCAGGTGCTTGCTGTGGAAGATCTTTTATCCAAAGGCATTCACGTACTTATATTGAATCCGCTAGACCCTAAAGCGCTAGTACCCATCGTGAAGCGGGCACGTGAACAAGGTGTTTTGGTATTTATACTGGATAGCTTTATTGATGAAGAAGCGCCGTACATTTCCAGTGTATATGCCAATAACCAACTCAATGGCGAGTTATTGGGTGAATGGGTAGTGAACAATATTAAACAGGCTCATTTAAACATTGCTATCATAAGCGGTAACCAAGGCAACCCCGTAGGAAGGGAAAAAAGACTAGGTTTTGTAAGAGGTATAGCCGATGCGCAATTGCACAAAAACAACAGGGTGGAATTTACCATTGTCACGCAGGGTTGGGGTGGCTGGACCAATAATGGTGGTCTTAAAGCAATGGAAGATATTTTAGTAGCACATAAGAACATCAATGTATTGTTTGCTGAAAATGATGCCATGGCCATTGGTGCACTCAAGACGATTAAAGAGATGGGCATGCAAGGTAAAATTGCTCTAGTAGGATTGGATGGTCAGAAAGAAGCATACGAGCTCATTAAAAAAGGCGAATACAGTGTTACAGCGCAAAACAGTCCGGAAATACTAGGAGAAAACATGGTAACCATTGTAGCGCGTTATCTGAATGACGAACCTGGTATTAAACAAGTCAATTACACTCGGTCGGTAATTATTGACAAAAACAATGTGGACCAATTCTATAATCCTAACTCACTGTTTTAAACGATGATTGAGTTAAAAAGTATATCCAAATCATACGGCGGTGTACGTGCATTGGACGATGTGAGCCTTTCTGTAGAGTATGGTAAAATCCATGCATTACTGGGTGAAAACGGAGCCGGCAAGTCTACTTTAATGAAAATACTTTCCGGCGCTGTTGAAAAGGACGAGGGAAGCATCTTTATCGACGGCCAAGAGTGTGTGATTGATTCGCCACGTAAAGCGCGCGATTTGGGCATCGGTATTATTTATCAAGAATTTTCACTGGTACCGGAGCTTACCGCATCTGAAAATATTTTTTTAAACCAACTGGGAAAATCTTTTTGGATCAACTGGTCCAAGTTGCATCAGCAAGCAGCAAACTTAGTTGCCGATATCGGTTTTCAAATCGATGTAACAAAAAAAGTATCACAGCTTAGCGTTGCCGAACAACAAGTTGTAGAAATAGCAAAAGCTCTTACCAATGATTTAAAGCTGATTATTTTCGATGAGCCTTCGGATGTGCTGGGTCCGCATGAAGTGGCTATTTTGTACAAAGTACTCGAGCGCTTAAAGAAGAAAAATATTGCCATTATTTATATCTCGCATCATTTGCAGGAGATTTTGCAGATATCTGACACCATCACCGTTTTAAGAGATGGTAAATCTATTGCAACGGAAGCTAATAAAGATCTTAATAACGATAAGCTCATTGCCATGATGTTAGGCAAGGAGTTGTTACACACACATAGGAAAAGAGAATTACATAGCGATAAAGTTTCGGAATTTAAAGTTACCGGTATTAAACTACCGATGGCAAAAAATGAAGTTTCGCTTACTGCAAAATCAGGGGAAATACTAGGTATTGCGGGACTTGTAGGCTCCGGACGCACCGAGCTGCTACGCGCGATTTATGGTGCCGATGTTGCAGAAGGTAAGCGCGTATATATTGATGAAAGGCTTATTGCTACTACATCTCCCAAAGTAAGTGTAGCTAGTGGTATAGGAATGGTTCCGGAAGATCGTAAAAAAGAGGGAGCTATTATCAATCAAAGTATCCGCAACAATATATCCATGACCAATTATAGAAGTATTAATAAAGGCTGGGGATTTATTGATCATAAGCGAGAGTTAGATAACGTACGCACATTGATAGATCAGTTGCAAATTAAGTGTCAATCACTCGATGCAAATATCGATTCATTGAGTGGCGGAAATCAGCAAAAAGTGATTTTGGCAAAATGGATGAATAGTGGTGCTGATATACTATTGATTGACGAGCCTACGCGCGGCGTCGATGTGGGTGCACGTGCACAGATTTATGAAATCTTGTTTGATCTTGCCAATAAAGGGAAAACGTTGATTATTGTTTCTTCTGATTTAGAAGAGCTGATGACTATTTGCGATCGTATTGTAGTAATGAAAAAAGGTGTTATTACAGGAGAGGTGCAGCGCAGAGATTTTTCCGAAGAAACCTTACTCAGATTAGCTATAGAAGAAAAAACTTATGTAAATGAAAGCCGAAAAAATTAGTCGTAGTTTTTCTCAGTACAACACCCTCATCATTTTTATAGTGATGCTGGTGATATCGGGATTTATTACCGATAACTTTTTTACTGCCAATAATATTTCCAATCTGCTCCGCCAGTCGGCGCCTATAGGTTTGGTGAGTTTGGGTATGCTACTGGTGATACTTACCGGCGGCATTGATCTTTCGGTAGGCTCAGTGGTAGCTATGATTGGTGTGACTTTTTCTTTACTGAGTTATGAGGTGTACTATCCATATGCCTTTTTACTTTCGATATTGATAGGACTTGTTGTAGGTAGTATTTCCGGATTTCTGGTTGCCTATCGGCGCATAGCACCATTTATCGTAACGCTGGCCATGATGTCGATGGTAAGAGGTGCTGGATATTTATTGTCAAAAGGTGCACCAATTAGTGTGGGACCTTATTCTCAAAAAATTCTGGTGTTAGGAACAGGAACCCTTTTAGGCATTCCTGTTTCTGCATTGATACTGTTTAGTATTTTTATAATGCTGCATGTATTGCTGAAATATAACATTTTCGGAAGAATTGTGCTGGCCATTGGTTCCAATGAAGAAGCGGTGCGTTTATCAGGAATTAATGTAAAAAGAACCAAGTTTGCCGTGTATGTAATTTGTGCTGGAATTACTGCACTGGCTGGTTTGCTGATGGTTGGTCGTACCGGAGTGGGAACAGCCAATATCGGTGTAGGATTGGAACTAGATGCTATAGCTGCCGTAGTGATTGGAGGGGCATCATTGGCGGGAGGAAAAGGTTCGGTGGTGAATACGTTATTGGGTGTATTTATATTAAGCATGATCGGCAACGTGATGAACCTTTTAGACATCACTTCTTATTTGCAGCAAATCATTAAAGGAATTATCATTATTGCTGCTGTAGTGTTTCAACGTAACTAAGAATGGCCATGGTATTAAATTATCACAATGCTCGTTTAAAAGGATTGCTGCCTATTGGCTTTTCGAAAAATGCTAAGCCTCCATATCCTATATTGCATTTTGGCGTTGGTGGTTTTCATCGTTCGCATCAAGCTTGGGCATTACAACAATTGTTGAATAAGCATCCTGCCAAGTTCAGCAATTGGGGTATAACGGGCGTAAATGTGATGCCGCAGGATTTAGCGTTTGTGAAAGCATTGCGGGCACAGGATGGTTTGTATTTTGTACAACGGTATGCTCCCGAGGGAACGCAAACAACCGAACTTATTACAACGATTAAGGAGATATTGCATGTTGCGGAAGATTACGATACGATTTTACAACGTATTGCATCGCCTGAAACAAAAATCATCAGCTTTACTATTACGGAGGGGGGGTATAATGTGGATCTTTCTCAAAATCGTTTTATATGGGAAACCTCCACAGTGCAGGAAGATTTAAAAAAGCAAGGAATACCTAAAACCGTCTTCCGCATATTGGCAGAAGGATTAAAGCTTCGAAAAGAGGCATGTGACGAAGGAATTGTATTACTGTCTTGTGACAATGTACAGCACAACGGAGATGTGTTGCGTTTGGCATTGCTGGAATTTTTACATCGCTATGATCCTTCGATGATAGATTGGGTGCAGCAAAAAGCCGCCTTTATTAAAACCATGGTGGATCGTATCACGCCGGTTACTACACCACAACAGAAAAATGATTTGCTTCAACAAGTCGATATTCAGGATAACTGTTTAGTAGTTTGTGAAGACTTCTTTCAGTGGGTAATAGAAGAGCATCCGGCTCTTGCAGATTTTCCGTTACAGGAAATGGGTGCTACGCTGGTGGATGATGTAGCGCCTTTTGAAGAAATGAAACTGCGCTTGCTCAACGGTGGACATTCGTTGACTGGATTGTTGGGAGATGCATTAGGTTATGATCGCATACATACTGCTATAAAGGATACCGGTATTCATTCGGTATACATGCATTATTGTAATAAAGAAGTGATTCCTACTTTGTCGTTTATTAATGGAGTGCATTATAACGACTATGTGGAGCAGTTGGTGGCGCGCTTTGGCAATCCCATGATTAATGATAGTACTGCTCGAATTATTTCGGGCTCTACCGACAAGCTTCCCAAGTTTGTGTTGCCGGTGATATGGGATCAGTTACGTCAGAATTCTCCTCAAATACGAATAGGTGTATTCATTCTTGCTGCATGGTATTATTACTTAGACCGAGAGTTTAAGAAAAATCAAATGCGTGAAGTGCAAGATCAGCATCGTGATTTGTTAATGCAATTATTTAGTGAACCGGGATGGGAAGCATCCATGTTTATGGACCGCGTGCCTATGTTGCATTCGATTAAGGATGCCCCAATAGTTCGGGAATTATTCTTGCAGTATGTAAATGATTTTTTAAGTCGCGAGGCACGTGCCGTTATTCATCAGCTCTTACAACAAGTGTAACCTTAATTTATTTTAGTAAACATTAAAGCCTAAAACCGATCGATATGAAGCAAAGTATAGAAAAGATTCTTCTTGTATGCAGCATACTGTTGTTCTTTGTTATTGAGGTGTGCGCGCAAAAGAAACTACATACCATTCGTGTAAGAAATATGTCAGAGCTGCAGCAGTTTTTTCATTATGAAGATGGGAAGCCTGTAATTATATCCGGACACCGCGGAGGTATGCTTCCGGGTTATCCCGAAAATAGTATAGAAGCAATGGAAAAAACACTGAGCTTACTTCCTTCTTTTTTTGAAATAGATCCGCGTTTAACAAAAGATAGTGTGATGATTCTTATGCATGATGAGGATCTAAAACGCACTACAAATATGAAGGGTAAAGTAAGCGAACTGACTTATGAACAAATCTCCAAAGCACGCCTAAAAGATCGCCAAGGTAACCTCACCGATTTTAAAGTTCCCACATTAAAAGAGGTGCTGGATTGGGGAAAAGACAAAACTATCTTCAATCTAGATAATAAAAAAATTCCTTGGTCCATGTATGTGGATTTGTTAAAAAGTGGTGATTATCCCAATATCGTATTGAGCGTGCGCTCCATGGAAGAAGCGCTATATTATTATGAGCGGCTGGATAATGTGATGTTTTGTGTTGCTATAAAAAGCGACGCCGACTTGAAGGCCTTTCAGGCCACAGGAATTCCTTATAACCGTATTATAGCTTATGTGGGAGATGCTGTTTCTGACAAAACAAGAGAGCTCTGCGATTTTCTACATCGTAAAGGAGTGATGTGCTTTTATTCTTTTCCGCCGACATTTGATAAACTTAAAACCGATGAAGAGCGGATTAGAGCTTATTGCGCGGAGCTGATTAAACGACCAGATATCATCGAAACGGATTATCCGGCGTTATTTGCAGGCTTGCAGCAATAATTACGGATGCATCTTATAAATATGAGTAGAAATTGCATTGGGTTGTATTTTTTATTTATTTTGAAGCGCGCATAACCCCATTCGGTAATAAAATACACATATTGCTGTTGTAATGAAATATTTGAAATGTTTATGAAAAAATTGTTGTTGTGCTTTATTGTAATACTAGCCTGTTTAAGAGTGCATGCACAAACAGCCAATCCGGGTCAATACAAATACACTTTTACTGTTGCTAAAGACGGAAGCGGCGATTTTAAATATATTCAAGATGCTATTGATGCCATGCGAGGTTATCCACTTGCTCCCATTACGTTGTACATTAAAAACGGTGTGTATGTGGAGAAAATTGTATTGCCGCCTAATAATACAGATGTAATTTTTATTGGCGAGAATGTAGACAGTACCATCATTACTTTTGATGATTATAGTGGGCGTGGACGTATTACGACGTTCACATCGTTTACTGCTAAAATTTCCGGCAACAGATTTTATGCGCAAAACATCACATTTGCCAATACTGCAGGTCCTGTAGGACAAGCTGTAGCGTTGTATGTAGATGCGGATAAAGCTGTATTTAAGAACTGTAAGTTTTTGGGAAATCAAGATACCGTGCTAACTGCCGGAGAAACTTCACGCCAACTTTTTGAGGATTGTTATATAGAAGGTACAACCGATTTTATCTTTGGACCGGCAACTGCGGTTTTCAAGAACTGCGTGATAAAGGCAAAAGCCAATTCATACATTACCGCAGCTAGTACAACACAAGGCAAAAAGTTTGGTTATGTGTTCATGGATTGCGATATACAAGTAGCGGAAGGTGTTAAGAAAGTATATCTAGGTCGTCCATGGAGGGCATATGCCAAAACTGTTTTCATTCGTTGTAAGCTGCCTGCACAAATTGCTCCCGAAGGATGGCACAATTGGAGCAATCCCGAAAATGAAAAAACTGCTTTTTATGCGGAGTATAAAAACACCGGACCAGGAGCTGATACAAAACATCGAGTGCCTTGGTCGAAGCAGCTTACTGATAAAGAAGCAGCGGCATATACTTTGGAAAATATTTTCGCATCCATGTATCCTGATTTACCTGGAGAAAAAGATTGGTTTAAACAAACTTCCCTCAGGCCATTTGTTTGGAATGGAAAAGCTAAGTGATAATTATGGTGTATGATCAACTTTCAATATTTAGAAGCTGTTTGATGGTATGAATGACGCCATAATGATTATTATCTAGTTCGGTGGTATATTTTGCAGCTTCTAATATTTTGGGGTGCGCATTTTTCATGGCATATCCAAAACCTGCTTCTTTGATCATGTCTAAATCGTTCAGATAATCACCGAATACAAGAGTCTCCTCGGGAAGGATGTTAAGTTTTTTCTGGATAGCTTTAATAGCATTGCCTTTACTAGCTGTAGGACTGGTGATATCTAACCATATATGTCCGGCAATAGCGATTTTATAATCTTTCTCAAACTGTTTATAAAATGGGTAACTGTTAGTTTCGGAGCCTTTCAAATCGCAAAGGGAAATTTTAAGAATAACATCTTCGACCTTTGTTAAATCTTCCACTACTTTAAACTCCTGATAATATTGTAAAGCCTGATCGGCAAAATCTTGATTTTGATCTTCTATATACGCCAGATGTTTACTACATAAAACCGGATACACATCCTGAAGTGGGCGTGATAGATCGATAAACTTTTTGATTGATGCAAAATCCAGCGGATCGGTGAGTAGTTCTTCGTTATTGTGCACGACATAGCTACCGTTGTCACAAACGAAATAAATTTTGTCTTTTATTCTTTGGAAAATGCTAGCGATGTTATGAAAAGGGCGGCCGCTTGCGATGGCTAGGGTAATATTCTTTTCAAATAGTTTATCTGCTATGGTCCAGAAATCCGGAGGCAGTTGTTTGGAATCGGTAAGCAAGGAGCCGTCTAAATCTATCGCAATAAGTTTGATCATGATCTTTTTTGTTTAATCGCTGTATCCGCTCTTCAGTTTAAGTTTTTAGAAAGTTTTTCGTTTGCGGCAAATATAAAGAAGTGATAGTCCATTGGCAAAGATCTTTGTGAGTAAGTAAAATACAAAGCCGGGAGGATATCCCGGCTTTGTATTCGGTTATCGAAGTAAAAATATTTACCAAATTCTTATTCGGTCTTCCGGTTTCTTATACAGTTTATCACCTTCTTTTACATTAAAGGCTTCATACCATGCATCCATATTTACGATGGGACCAATGGTGCGATATTGAGCCGGAGCATGCGGATCGGTAACGATTTGTTGTGCTGCGGCTTCGGGCCGAATATTGGTGCGCCATACTTGAGCCCAGGACAGAAAAAACCTTTGATCGGGGGTAAAACCATCTATTTTTTCATTGCTCTGTCCCTGTTTGGTCATTTTAAATGCTTCATACGCTACATTCAATCCTCCCAGGTCTCCGATGTTTTCGCCCAGTGTGAACTTTCCGTTTACATGCAATGTATCCAAAACAGTATAGCTATCGAATTGTTTGGCTAATGCATCTGCTTTTGCTTCAAATTTTTTACGATCTTCCTCTGTCCACCAATTACGCAAGGTGCCATCGGCATCATATTTACTACCGTTATCATCAAAGCCGTGAGACATTTCGTGGCCAATTACAGCACCGATTCCTCCATAGTTAATGGCATCGTCGGCATTGGGGTCGAAGAATGGGAACTGTAGAATACCTGCAGGGAACACAATTTCATTGAGGGTTGCACTGTAATACGCGTTCACGGTAGGAGGTGTCATGCCCCAACGTTCTCTATCGACAGGTTTTCCTAAACGGCTTACCATATCGTTGTATCTCCAGGCATCACCGTTTCTTATGTTTTTAAAGAAGCTCTGGCGGCTGATTTCAAATCCGTCATAGTTCTGCCATTTATCCGGATAAGCAATTTTCGGACGGAATGCAGCGAGCTTTGCCAAAGCTTTTTGTTTGGTAGAGTCGCTCATCCAGTCAAGGCGTTGGATGCGGATGGCGAACGCCTTTCGGAGGTTTTCTACCAATTCTTCCATTCTTTTCTTAGCCTCAGGCTTAAAGTATTCTTTCACATATAATTGTCCTAAAAGCTCTCCAATATAGCCATCGGTAAGGGATGATATGCGCTGCCAGCGTGGCGTTTGCACTTTTTGTCCGGTAATTACCTGATTGTACGCAAAGGCAGCGTTTACAAATGGTGAGCTTAAATAGTTAGCAGCACCGCGCAATACACCCCATTGTAGATATACTTTCCAATCGCTTATAGGCGTTACGTTCAATAATGAGTCGGCAGTAACAAAAAAGCGTGGATTGTTTACTAGAATACTGTCTTGTCCTGCAGCTTTCAGTTCATGGAGTGTTTGTCTCCAGTTGATATGAGGAGTGGTTTTGCTGAAATCTTCCACAGCAAATTTGTTGTAGGTAAGATAGGCATCACGCATTTGCACACGGCTGTAATGCGCTTCGGCCAAGCTTTTTTCTATGCGGAAAATAATATTGGCATTATTCTCGGCCTGCACTTCGTCAGCTCCCACTAATTTAAACAGCGTGATAATGTATTTTCTGTAGGCATTTCTTATATCCTGAGAGCGTTTGTCATCCTTGAGATAATAGTCCTTATCAGAAAGGCCGATACCTCCTTGTGAGAGTTGAGGTATCATTTTTTCAACATTTTTTCTATCCTGTCCTACGTAGAATCCGTAAAGAGGAGAGGCAATGCCGTGGGTTCGCTGATAGTTGATTTCTTTCAATACATCTTCCAGACTATTGATAGCTGTAATGCGCTGTAGATCGGGTTGAATGGGTGTATAGCCTGCCTTTTCTATGGCGATGCTATCCATCCCTGCAGCATAAAAGTCTCCTACACGGCGGGTAACCGAGCCCGGAGGAGCATTCTTATCAGCAGCAGCTTTTTCAAGAATGTTTTTTACTGCATTGATATTAAAATCTCTCAATTGAAGAAAACTACCCCAACGAGTTTCTTTGGGTGGGACAGGATTATTTTTTAACCACGTGCCATTGGCATAAGTGAAGAAATCATCTCCTGGTTTTACGTTTTCATCCATATTGGCACGGTCTAAAAATCCGTTTTGCCCCAATTGTGCATGGGTTAGGGCGCATACTAGACTACATGCGGTAAATACGATTGCCTGTATAAAATATTTTCTCATGTGATGCGTTTTAAAAATTCGGATATGAAAGTAATAAAAGTTTTAAGCAGATTAGAGATTAACACTATTTTATTGCGTTGCCTCAAGTGAGAGGTCGCTTATGCACACCAATATCTGCATAACCTGTGCGTAGCTGTGCATAACCTGCTATAAGGGTGTGCAAAAATATGTTTACAAGCAGTGTGTATTAAAATGGCCAAAAATTTGGAAACCGGGCTTTTCAAGTAGTAATTTCATAATACACTGCGGAAGTAGCGGGTAAACATTAAATGAGTTACTCAGGTTCGGAGGCAGTGTCATACAACAGATTCTTTGACAAAGTGTACCGTTAGAAACCAGTCAGTAATGAAGCAATGGCAATAAGCTACTGCTATCGCTGTACAGGTTGGTACATGGCAAGCAAATGTATGATGTTGTATGTGCTGAGGTAATGCAGGGCAAAATGCCTACTGATACAGAAACTTTAATCTCTGCGGTAAAACCAGGGATAGTTTTTGAAGCAGGCTACCCTGACAAAGCCTAAGCATTTTAGCGGATGCTTTGCCAATTGTCAGGCAGACAATCAGCATTCTATAGAAACTGAGAAGCTGCCCGCAGACAAAGTTGAAGCTATTAAAAGCATCGGGTTTAGCTACAGAGTGAGCAATCGTTTTGTAGTTTCAAACACGATGCTTTTTCTTTTATGATTCATTGGCTGATTCCTGCGCTTTAAGTTTTTGTTCCCACAGCCAGGCAGTACGCATCATATCGTCTATACCATATTGGATTTTCCAGCCCAAGCTTTTTACGGCGTGATCATTGTTGGCATAAATAGCTACTACGTCACCGGGACGTCTGGGGCCTATTTCATAATTCAATTGCAGTCCGCTTACACGTTCAAAGGCCTGAATGGCTTCTAGCACGGTAACGCCATTGCCGGTACCAAGATTGAATATCTCGTAATTGGAGGTATTCTTATTGTTTTCCAAAAACTGCAGTGCAAGGGTATGTGCATGTGCGATATCGCTTACATGAATGAAATCGCGAATACAGCTGCCATCTCGTGTATCGTAATCCGAACCGTAAACCACTAGTTTAGGAAGTTTGCCGATAGCTGTTTGAGTAATGGCCGGGAATAGATTTTGCGGACGTCCGATGGGCAGCTCTCCAATTTCAATAGAGGGATGGGCGCCTACAGGATTAAAATAGCGAAGCGAGATAATTTTTGTATCTGTAAATACTCTTGAGAAATCTTTCAGTATCTGCTCACCCATTTGTTTGGTAGCACCATAGGGGCTTTCTGCTGGTTTAGTGGGTGTTTTTTCTGTTACCGGAATAGAATCCGGGTTGCCATAAACGGTGCATGAAGATGAAAATACGAAGTAGGGTATTTTAAAATCGCGCACGCATTTCAATACATTAATCAAAGAGTTCAAATTGTTTTCGTAGTACATAATCGGTCTTTCTACCGATTCGCCTACAGCTTTATAAGCCGCAAAATGAATAATGCCGATGATGTCTTCATTTTCTTGAAATACGGCATGGGTATCGTCAAAATCACAAAGATCTACCCGATAGTTTTTTACATTTTTTCCGGTTATTTTTTCAATGCCCTTCAGTACATCAGGGTTAGATTTACTATTGTTATCGATAGAAATAACCTCGTATCCGCTTTGAATTAAATCAACTATGGTGTGCGAGCCTATATATCCGCAACCACCGGTAACCAATATTTTAGCCATAAGAGTGTCAGTCGTGTTAAAGTTAAAAATATGAAGCAGCCGTATGGCTAGCAATTTTTTTCAGGGAAAATAAAATATTAACAATGTATACTCCCTCCTTCCCTGTTTTCTCTAATGGACAAAGGTGAGCGTTTTTTATGTAAAAATCAACGGTAAGATGTTTAAGATACCAGTTTTACGATAAAGTAAACGATTCCGGCTAAAATAGCACTAATAGGGATGGTGAGAATCCAAGCCCAAAGCAGGTTGATAGTTACCCCCCAACGTACTGCAGACAGGCGTTTGGTGGCGCCTACTCCCATAATCGAGCCGGTTATGGTATGAGTAGTACTTACAGGAATACGTAACTCTTCTGTAACAAAAAGTGTTAATGCTCCTGCAGTTTCGGCGGCCACACCTTCAAAAGGAGTAACTTTTGTAATCTTTGTTCCCATGGTTTTTACGATCTTCCAGCCGCCGCTCATTGTACCTAGTGCAATGGCTGTATAACAGGCCAACGGTACCCAAAAAACCATGTGGTCGATGCTGTAATTATCAGGATCATAAGCCACTAATGCCGCCATAATAATTCCCATCACCTTCTGTGCATCGTTACCGCCGTGGCCAATGCTGAATATAGCTGAAGAAACCAATTGCAGACGCTTGAACCAAATGGTAGCTCTGTGTGCATTAAGGCTGCTCAAGAAGAGCGAAAATGCAGCCATAATAATAATGATAAGGCCAAATAGCAGAAACTTAAAGTTAGTGGAATAGAATATAACTTTTGCGAGGTAAGAGTCGTAGTGGGTAGCAAGCTTAGCCGGATCAGTTTCCAGAGTGAGGGCCCAAAAAGTCAGTACTCCAATAATAATGGCAATGGAAAGCAACTTCATAGCCCATCCTTTTCTAAAAGAGTTGATAAACCAGATGGATAAGATGAATGCCATGATAAATCCGATAAGTGGTGCCATGAAAATAAAGGAGGCAATCTTCAATACCACGGCCGAGTTTACCGAAGCTACTGTTTGTGAGTGTGCAATAGCAGCACCCGCAAAACCCCCAATGAGTGTATGCGATGATGAAGAAGGAATGCCTCTCCACCAGGTAAAAATATTCCATGAAATAGCTGCTACCAGACCGGCAAAAATCACATTAAGAGTAATATAGTTCTCCTTTACGGTTTTGGCAATGGTATTAGCCACACCGTGGTCTTTAAAAACAAAATATGCTGCAAAGTTGAAAAGAGCGGCCCATAAAACAGCTTGAAAAGGAGTGAGAACCTTGGTAGAAACTATTGTAGCGATTGAATTGGCTGCGTCGTGAAAGCCGTTAATATAATCGAAGATAAGAGCCAGGGCTATGATAACTACGAGATAGGTGAACATAATTTAATAGTTGGTGATAGATCGTTCTATGGTTCTTGGATGCAGCGGGATTATCTCTCCGGCATTATAAATGAAAATTAATGAACCACTAACTATGCATATTTGATAATAATCGATTCAATTACATTACCTGCGTCTTCACATTTATCTGTTACCAATTCCATTACCTGGTAGATATCTCTTCTTTTAATAAGTTCTTTTGCATCAATATCACTATTGAATAGTTTTTCGATGCTCATATCGAAAACATCATCGCCCTGATTTTCGATGCTGTTGATTTTGACCAGCGCTTCGGTGATGTTTCTGACCTTTTTCATATCTCGAAGCTCGGCCACTGCGGTTTTAACGTGTTCGGTACCCTGCTCTATAAGTTCTGCCATTTTCTGAAACCCGGTTTCATTGGGATTTACACGGTAAAAGTTGATTTTTTTAGCAGCTGAGTAGGTATAATCCACTATATCATCGAGGGCTGCGGCCAGATAGTGTATATCTTCTCTGTCAAAGGGGGTAATAAAATTGCGTCCTAGCTCAGTAAATATATTGTGGGTATACTCATCACTGTCGTGTTCTACATCACTGATGTTTTGAACCAAGGTGCTTCTTTTATCGAAGTCGGGCTCATATACCACCTGTTTTAAGATTTTTCCGGAAAGAGCAACGTTTTCGGCAATTTTTTCAAACAGTTCGTAGAAGACTGTGCTGGCGGGAGTAAAAATTTTAAGTATTGAGTTCAGACTCATAAAATTGTATGTTTATTCAATGGCAAAAATATCCTGATAAGAACTTGTATACTCTAAAGTTAAAGGAATTAATAATTCCTTAATATTAGAATTTGAAGAAATATTGATAAATCCTTGATACTTACCGAAAAAATATGCGGAAAGGCACTTTTTTTAGATTAAAAACTGAGCTATGCAGCTGATACAAAAGTAAAAAGGCGCTTTCTTAAGAAGCGCCCATCATACAGGGAAAGTGAAAAGTTATGACTGCATATGAAATATAGTTAATTATCTGTTCTGAATGGAGAGGCCGGAAGTCCTTCTTTGTTAATCAAATTAGGATTTACCGGATTATCAGCCCATGCATAACGTACATACTTTGGCGATTTTACCTCATCGCTCGAAACAATCACTTTATCACCTTCGATAACGGCTTTTGCCCATACAAATTTTTTGTCTTCACCTGCAATGGCAAATTCTTCCAATGGTTCACCATCACTGGTAGTAAGACCACTTCCTGTATTGGTAAAGCTGATGATGATTTTATCGCCTGATATTTCAGCAGATTGATAAATAGGGCCACTATACACGATATTCTCTCCATATGTGATCTTTCGTGCAGCCAATGCTAATCTTTCGCCTACTTCTTTTTTTCTGTCGGGATGAATATCGTTCCATTCTCCCAAATCAATGGCCACGGCCATTCCTGTATTAGGAACGGATAGAGATTTGGCTTGTGCTTCTCTGAATTTAGCCCAACCGCTCTCCACTGGTAAATAATCGTAATCCATAAATCCGGGAAGTTGTACGAATAAGAACGGTAATGATTCGTTACCCCAATGGCGGCGCCAATCTTTGATCATTGCAGGTTGCAATAAGGCGTACTCATCGGGTTTGCCTGTATTACTTTCTCCTTGATACCAAAGGAAGCCTTTAAGCGTATAATTAACTGCGGGTGCTAGCATTGCATTAAATAAAGCTGTGGGTTGGTTTTGGAATGCAATACCACGCGGACCACCTCCAAAACCTCGCATGGGGCGGTTTACTCTACCCACTTTATATTGCCAGTATCCTGTAAGATTTACAGTATCTTTTTCAGTAGCGATGTAATAGGGCTTGTCGGGAACAAAACCTCCTTTTCCTGCATTGTTGGTAACACGCACCACAATGATGTTTTTACCGGGTTTTAAAACATTTTCGGGAATAGGATAACGACGTTGCGGATACATGTAGGTGGTGTTTCCGACTTTTGTACCATTAATGTATACTTCATCCGCATCTACTATGCGTCCTAAAAATATTTTAGCCGGAACACCCGCCATGGAGGCCGGAATGTCTACTTCTCTGCGATACCACACTACACCATCTAAATTGCGTACTCCCTGATCTTCCCAATAACCCGGAATGGCAATGGTGCGCCATCCTTTTGGTTGATATTCGGGGGCATACCATTTTTGTTCAAGTCCTTTGTCTTCAGGTTGTCTCATCATTGCAAATTGCAGAGGACCACCTCTGAAGCTATTGATATAACTGGTATCTTTATTTTTCTCAATTGTTTTGATTATTTCGGGAAATTCTTTAAATCCTTCTTCACTCATCCAAGCCTCGATGGGGGTCCCACCCCAAGTAGCGTTAATAATGCCGATGGGAATGTGATAGCGATCGTACAAGGCTTTTGCAAAAAAGTAAGCTACCGCTGAAAACTCTCTTACATCAGAAGGATTAGCCCATTTCCAGGCACCGGAAGGATAATCCTCCTGAGGAGCATTTAAATTAGTAACATTGGGAACTTTGAACTGTCGGATTTCCGGATAGTTTGCTGTTGCCACTTCGCGTGCGTATAGCACTTCGTGTAAACGCACCTGGTGTTCCATATTAGATTGCCCACAAGCCAACCATACATCACCTATAAGAATATGGTTGAGTGTGATTTTATTTTTTCCGCTTAACGTCATGGTATAAGGACCTCCGGCAGGTTGCGGTTGTAATTGCACTTTCCATTTGCCATCGCCACCTGCTTTGGTAGTGTATTTTTTCCCTTTAAAGTTTACCGTAACCTTTTCGCCGGGCGATGCCCATCCCCAGATGTTTACTTTCGCATTGCGTTGTAATATCATGCTATCGCGCACGAGTTGCGGTAATTTTATTTGGCTATGCGCTGTCAGTATTGAAAATATGCTTATGCCAAGTAGTGCAAACTTTTTCATTGGACCATTTTTTAAAGTCGTATATATCAGATAATATAATGCGATTATTGAATGCGGATTTCTTTAGTTATAACATTGCTAGTTGTTTTAATTTTTACGTCAGGTTGTCCTCCTCCAACACTTATTAAAAGTTTTCCTTTGGGCTGAAGACTTTTACCATCTTCGCCGGTAACCATTAAGTCTTCAGCATTTAGATGGAAGTGTAATGTTTTAGATTCTCCGGCATTCAATTCTATTCTATTGAAACCTCTGAGCGCTCTGATAGGAACTTTTATTTTTTGATCCGTATAAGCTATGTACAGCTGAGCCACTTCTTCTCCGGAACGGCTTCCTTTATTGGTAACCGTAACTTTTACAGGAATAGTAGTTCCTGCTTTTACAGTGATAGGAACTTCCAGATTACTGTATTCGAATTGGGTATAGCTTAATCCGTAACCAAAAGGATACAAAGGCGTTCCTTTAAAGTAGCGATAGGTGCGGTTTTCCATGCTATAGTCTTCGAAATGCGGTAAGTCTGCATCCGATTTATAGAATGTTACCGGCAATCTTCCTGCTGGATTGTAATCGCCAAATAGCACATCGGCTACTGCAGTACCGGCGGCTTGGCCGCCATACCATGCATTGATGATAGCTGGTATATTCTCATGTTCCCAGGGAATAGCAATCGCACTTCCAGTCATCATTACAAATACTACAGGCTTGCCGGTTGTTTTTAGCGTTTTCATTAGTTCGGTTTGAACGGCAGGTAACATTATGGATGTTCTATCTCCACCGTTAAAGCCGGGATAGTTTACAGGCATTTCTTCTCCTTCGAGTTGGGGTGAAATACCTCCTACAAACACAATAGCATCTGCATCTTTAATTCTTTCAGCAAGCGCTTTAAAATTGGTTTTTACTTTACCACCGGGAGTTAATCTTATTTTAGCCTGATAGCCGCCCTGCCAGAATTCCAAGACCAATTTATAGGTGGTGCCTTTTTTCAAATTCAATTTATATAGTCTTGCACCCCATCTGTTACGCTCCCATGCATCTACCACCAGCTTATCGTCTACATAAAAACGATAGCCATCATCTCCTTCCAGCTCAAAGTAGATTTCTCCGTCTCTATCTGCTGTGAAGTAAGAAGTATAGCGTGCAGAGAAATTATTGCCTTTGATACCTTCTACTACTTCTGCACCTTCTTGCCAGAAGTGATCCGGTATGGATTCATAACGCACAATGGGTGTACCTTTCAGTTCTCTATTGTCGAAATACTCAGCTTTAAATCCGGTTTTGTTGTCAATTCTGAAGTTGGCAACATTTTCTGTCATTTGGAATAGGGTGTCTGTAGTAAAGTGAATGGCTTGTTCATATACTACTTCAACATTTGGCCCTAATTTTTCTTTAATGCCATCCAGTACGGTAGTTATTTTGGAAGGAATGCCATTGTAGTTGCCCAATACAGCAATGCGATTATCAGCATTGGGTCCTAATACCGCAATCTTTTTGATGTTCTTGCTCAACGGCAACGTGTTATTATCGTTTTTTAATAGAACGAGAGACTGTCGAGCCATTTTTAGTGCATGTGCCTGATGCCGCTCATGTTCTAGCATAGATCGGGGAACCTGCGCAAAAGGAACCATTGAAGGCGGATCGAACATGCCCAGTTTCATGCGGATCATGAACAGACGCTTTACAGACTGATCTATTTGCGACTCGGACATTCTGCCTGCCTTTACGGCTTCGGTAAGCTTTATGTAAACATTTTGTCCGCATTCCAAATCGGTACTATTGATTACGGCATCAATGGCTGCATCCTCTGCGGTTTTATGAGTTTTATGATATTTGAAGAAATCATCCAATCCCCAGCAGTCTGAAGTAACATAACCGGTAAATTTCCATTGACGACGCAATATATCCACCATTAATTCGCTATTGCCACAACATGGTTTTTTTCTAAGCGCATTGTAAGCGCACATAACTCCGGCAATATTGGTTTTGGTGATGAGCTCTTTAAATGCCGGAAGATAAGTATCCCATAAATCAAAGTCACTTACTTCTGCATTAAAAGAATGTCTTATTGGTTCTGGACCGCTGTGTACTGCAAAGTGTTTCGCGCAAGCTGCGGCCAATAAATATTTGGGATGATTGCCTTGCAAGCCTTGTGTAAACACTTTACCCAGCATAGCTGTTAAAAATGGATCCTCTCCATATGTTTCTTGACCTCTTCCCCAACGCGGATCTCTGAAGATATTGATATTGGGTGTCCAGTAGGTAAGACCGTGATAACGCTCTCCCTCTTTTCCATCTTCAATGGCTGCATTGAAAATAGCTCTTCCTTCAAGAGCGCTTTGCACGGCCATCAACTTCAGCGAAGCCGTATCCCATGTGGCTGCCATAGCAATAGCCTGCGGATATACAGTTGTTCTGTAAGTCGTTCTTGCCACTCCGTGCAATACTTCATTCCACCAGTCGTAGGCCGGAATGCCCAATCGTGGAATTGCCGGAGCATGGTGCATCATTTGCTGCACTTTTTCCTCGAGCGTTAACCTGCTTACCAAATCTTCCACACGTTGTTCGAAAGGCAGGTTAGCGTTCCACATAGGGAATTGCTTATAATCCTGAGCATAACCTTTAAGTGTTGTAAACAACAATACGGCTACGATAAATTTTTTGAGCATAACGATAAAGCATTAATGTTGTAAACAGAAGTTGAGACTAGGGCGTCACTTCACCATAAGGATTGAGGGTTTTAATAAATCCGTTCTCGTCGTATTCCAGTTTGGTCATTTTTATATTTCTTAGGTGTGTGATGCCTTCGCTTAAAATACTATCATGATAAAACAAATACCACTCACCATTAAATTCGCAGATAGAGTGATGCGTAGTCCATCCTACTACAGGATTTAAAATCACTCCTGCATAGGTAAATGGTCCGTAAGGATTGTCGCCGATAGCATAGCATATTAGATGTGTATCTCCTGTAGAGTAAGAGAAATAGTATTTCCCATTGTACTTGTGAAGCCAAGGTGCTTCAAAAAATCTTCGGGATGTATCTCCTTGCAGCAGCGGTTTTCCGTTTTCATCTACAATCACAACATCTCTTGGTACTTCATCAAATTCCAGAAGATCATCTCTAAGTCTGGCTACTTTGGCACACAATGCCGGTTCATTATCTTCCGGAAGGAAAGCATATGGGCTTTCGGGTTGTTCCGCATTGAAAGTGCCGGTGCGCCAGCGTTGCAATTGTCCGCCCCAAATTCCTCCAAAATACAGATAATAGCTGCCATCATCATCCTTGAATGCACAGGGGTCGATGGAGAAGCTGTTTTTAATAGCTTCTGGTTGAGGTTTGAAAGGTCCTGTGGGACTATCGCTTACTGCTACTCCAATTCTAAAAATTCCTTCGTAATCTTTAGCAGGGAAGTACAGGTAGTATTTCCCATCTTTTTCATTAGCATCAGGAGCCCACATTTGTTTTTGCGCCCACGGAACATCTGCTACACTTAAGGCCACACCATGATCTACAACCTCACTCTCCGGGCTCTCCATAGAGAACACATGATAGTCTTGCATATCAAAATGACTGCCTAGATCATCAAATGCCTCCCCTGCGTCTATATCGTGCGATGGATAAATGTAAATTTTTCCATTAAACACATGTGCCGAGGGGTCGGCAGTGTAAATATGCTTTACTAATGGCTGCGATATAGCATTGCTGTTTAATGTAGCCAGCTTTGCAGCATCTATTTTGGGTTCTGACATATTCGATGTTTTAACAATTATTGATTGCGATGTCTTTGCTCTATTTCCATATTGATTTTATCGATCACATCATCTTCTAGCTCGTATTTAGAAATGATATACATGCCCAGTAATAACAACATAGCCGGAATTACAGCTACCAACCACAATATTCCCTGTTGGGCTAATGGAGTTTGTGATACCGCATTCTTTTCGTCGAAGTGTACTAGAGCCAGTACAAAACCGGGTACTACTCCGCCTAGTGCCATCCCAGCTTTGAAGAATATTCCGGTAAGTGCATTTACAATTCCTGAAATTCTTTTTCCGGTAGTGTACTCACCATAAGAAATTACTTCAGGCACTAGCGCCCACATATAACCTGTAGCTACAATAACTCCAGTAGACTTAATAAACTGAGCCAGTAGTACAATCCATACTTGTTCTTTTAATGCCGGTACTACGGAGATGATGTATAACATGGCCATACCTACGATGGCTACGGAAAGAAATACGTAAAACATCTTCTTCTTTCCTATTTGCCTTTTAATGGCAGGCACCATCGGCATAAAAATAAATGCAGGGATAGAGCCTAGTGCTGCAAAATACGGAAGCATATCAGGCGCCTGCACATTATAGATCATGTAATAAGATCCGGCAGTGTTGCTTATTGCCATCATAGCAAAAGCAGTAATAAAAAAGAATGCTAGTACACGCAAGGGTTTATTGTGACGAAACTCATTCCATAAATCAGATACACGAACATGTTCGGTATCTGCTTCGCTCATTACCACGCGTTCTTTTGTTTGTGTATAGCAGAATATCAGCAATGCCAATCCTACAATGGCATATAGGGTCATTGTAATGAACCATGCATTGGCGGATAAAGGCGAATTGATTTTTCCATCGGGAGAGAATGTCTTTACCAAAATAGGTATACCGTAAGCAACAGCTAGTCCACCAAGGTTTGCTAAGAACATTCGCACTGATGTAAGTTTGGTAATCTCATCCGTATCACGTGTGAGCGATGCGTTTAATGCACCATAGGGTACATTAATTAACGTGTAACACATCGATAGACCTACATAGGTAATATAGGCATATACTAATGATCCGGAGAACCCATTCCAAAAACACAAAATAGCAAAGCCTGTAAGCGGTATGCCTCCCAGAATGAGATAGCTACGATATTTACCCAATTTTGGGTTGCGTTTATCTACAAAAGCACCAACGAGCGGATCCCACGCCACATCTATCAGCCGTACAATCAGGAACATTACTGCTGCAGTGGCAGCGGGTAAGCCGTATACGTTGGTATAGAAGATGAGCAGATATTGAGCTACAGTTTGGTAGATCAGATTCTGCGCCAGATCTCCCGATCCGAAGCCGATGCGTTGCAGCCATGTGAGCTTATAAAAGCCTTTTGCTTCGGTTATTGTTTGTGCTGAAGTATTCATACATTATGGTTTGTGAGGCTGATTATTTACCGGTTTTTAGTGCCATTATGCTATAATATGCTGCTTTCGGTTGATACTGTCTATCGAACAGCAGTGGATAGTTGGTTCTGCCTCTAATAGGCCATCCATTTAACCAAGATTGCCCATCGTTTACTCCCCAGAAGGTTATACGAGAGATATGATCTTTGTATTTTAAGAAGAGTTTGAAAAGCTCTTCGTAATCTTTTGCGAGTTGCTGAGATACAGAGTCTGGCAAGCCATTAACGTATGGATTCATTTTAGGATTTTCAGCAGCACGGAGGCTCACTTCTGCAGATGTGTTATCCCATGGGCTGGGCAGTACGCTGATGTCCAGCTCTGTAAACATTACTTTAATACCCAAAGCACTAAACTCTTTAATGCTCTCTTCAATGTCTTTGAAAGGTACTTTACCTAAATGCCAGTGTCCCTGAATACCTACGCCGTCAATGCGTACGCCGGCTTCTTGTATTTTTTTGATGATGGCAATAGCGCCTGCGCGTTTTTTAGGTTGCTCGATGTTGTAATCGTTATAATATAGTTTGGAATTAGGAGTAGCTTTTTGTGCCAGGCGAAATGCTTCTACAATATAATCTTCTCCTAATGCTCTCAGAAAAGTAGACTGTCTTAATGTTCCGTCTTCGTTCAAGGCCTCATTTACTACATCCCAAGAATCAACTTTACCATCATATCTACTTCCTACTGTTTGAATGATATCTTCAAAATATGCACGTACTGAATCTGGATTTCTGATGCCACGCATAAATGCCGGCATTTGGCTATGCCAAATAAAAGTGTGACCATTTATTTTTATGTTGTTTTCTTGTGCAAAAGCGACCATTTTATCAGCCAGTGAAAAATCATATTGCTTCCAGCCTGTCATCAGCCTTTCAGCCTTCATTAAGTTTTCGGGAGTGATGGAGTTAAAATGTTGTTTGATCAGCTCTAAGGCCTTTTCATCTCTTCCCGCAGCCTGAAAATCGCTCATGGCGGTACCTATAAGGAAATCGTCTTTAAAAGCATCTTTTAAACTAGTAGGTTTTTGTGCGTTTGTAGTATTGCTGATGCTGCAACTAGTCGCAATAAAAGCGAAAAGAATGATAAACAGAGTCCAATTTCTTTGCGTCATTTTTTTATTTTTTTTTGTGAACAATAGTCTCAGAAGGTCCGAGGTAACTGTATTGCAATCCTCCGAAGTCAACGATTAATTTTTGCAATACGAGCCCCGGTGTGTTACAAAATATTTTTACGGTGTGGCGTCCGGGTTGGTTAATATGATGTTTACTTTTTTTGATGATAATATTATTGGAAACCCACATGGACCAATCGCGTGAATCCACAGCTTCTTTATTTACAGATATAGTTTGAGGAGTTTCGTTGTCTACACTGATGGCATATTGCATTCCCTCCTTTTCGTTATTGAAATTAAGTGTAGGTGAAAACCATGCTTGTATTTCGAAATCTCCTTGACTATAAGTGTAGATATCGTACTCTAATACAGCTTGGGCTTGATTATTTTTATGCTGATAGGTAACAGGATTTAATGTAATGCCATCGCCGCATTTACCTATATCCGGAATAGTGGTCCAATATAGCGACCCAATGTCTTTTTTTGCAGAGTAATGGACTGCTGCAATGGACACATATCCGTTTTGCTCATAAAAGCTATTGCGGTCAGGAGTTCCTTTAATCAAGTCTCGAGCGGTTTTGATAGTAGCATCTGGTGCATATGGCTTGTTGTCGGTACCATTGGTTACATACTGCACTTCAGGCATCCGTTGTACTCTAGGTTCCTGCCAGAAAGTATAACCGATGTGCTTTTGAGCCATCATATGGTTCCACTTGCCATTATTGATGCTGTGATATTCTAGTGTTATCAGTGAATCCTGCTGATAAAAATGTTTTACTTTTTCGGCGTATTCATTTGCCAGTGTATTGTTTTGCTTCGCATAGTACTGATTCCATGCATGAGCTGTATACATGTTCTGCAGATTGCCGTAGGCTTTTACAGGATGCAGTACCAGTTGGTAATACGCATCTTTGTGAGTAGCAGGGATGAGATTGTATATTTTTTGTGCTTCTTCCAGTAATTGATTCCAGTCTTTAGTAATTTTTTCCGCTTCGTTGTAATTCAGGATACTATAAGTATTGGCATTGAGTAGTTCGGGTTTTCTTCTAGATGCATACAAAGCGTATTTACGCATAATGTCTCCAATTTCTTTTGCATAGCTTTTTCCAAACTGCTGTTCGGCCCAGTATGTATAATAGCTGCGTAAGTTGGAAGCATTCCAGCGTTTTACATCCCATGCATAGTCCAAGAAGAATGAAATAGGAAGCTCCATGGGTTTTAAATCGCCCACGTTTACAATCCAAACTTTGTCTGCGCCGTATTCATATGCGATATGCATTTGCTCCCATACACGGGCTATATTATTTGTGTTGATCCATTTGTAATTACGAGGACCACCTACATAATCATAGTGATAGTATATGCCATAACCTCCGGATCTTTTTCGCGCATTTGATGGAGGCATGCGACGTATGTTTCCCCAGTTATCATCGCATAGTAAGAGTGTTACATCGTCAGGCGCTTTCATACCTCGATCGTAATACTCCTGTACTTCTTTGTATAAAGCCCACATTTGCGGTGTTTTATGGGCAGGTCGTCCTGTAATTTGTTCGATAATGTTTCTTTGATCTTTGATAATGCTTTCTAGCAATTGATAGTTTGCTTCTATACTGCCCAGATCTGGCATAGGTTCATCGCCATCGCCACGCATGCCCAATGTTACAATGTTATCGTAATCCTTGTTTCGACGAAATCCATCTTCCCAAAATTTCAGTAACCCTTCTTTATTGGTGTAATAATTCCACGCACCACCGTACTCCTTTTTGTGAGTGGTCCATTCCTTTTGAGCACGCATCATAGGTTCGTGATGCGATGTTCCCATTACAATGCCATAAGCATGTGCCAGTTTGGGATTTTCCGGATCGTCTTCATTAAATGCTTTACCCCACATAGCGGGCCATAGATAATTTCCTTTTAGGCGCAACAGTAATTCAAATATGTGTACATACATTTTACTGTTGATACCGCCGAATTTTTCTCTAGCCCAGCCTCCAAAAGCGGGTTCTTCATCATTGATGAAAATGCCTCGATATTTTACAGAAGGAGAATCATAAAAGTATACTCCGTTTTTGAAATAAGTATTGTGTCGTTTTGTTACCGGAACATCGGCCCACCAGTACCAAGGCGACACACCCAGCTGCTTTGAAAGCTCTAAAACAGCATAGGCAGTACCTCTCCTGTCACTACCGGTGATGATTAATGCCTTATCAACGCCTTTTGTAGGGGATTTAATGGTTTGTAGTTGAAATGCTTCCCATTTTCCTTTTAGGGCGTTGGCGTTTAATTTTTTATCTTTTGCTAAACCCACGAGCAACGGGTCTTTATCTACAATGCCGATAATAATCACTTGTTTCAATCCGGCGGAGAGATTATGGATAATTTGTGGTTGATGGCCTGTCACTGCAGCAATATCTTTTTGTAACAGGTGTGCTGCAATGTGAATTAATGTATCTGCATTTTGATCTATATAAATAGGCGTAGCTTTGTTGTCTGATACAATGGCAAAGCTGTTATTACTTCGGGTTTCTGTAATAAAGTCTTGGGCATGTATAGTGCCGAAAAAAAATACAATCAATATAGCAATGAACGATTGTTTCATATCCGCTAATTATAAATTACCGTTGATGCCAGGGGCATGAGGGAAACGTAAAGACTTGTAATATTCAAGAGTTTTATCAGGTGCCTCGTAGTGAGAGGGAATAGGCAGCTCTGAGAATGTTTGAAAATATAACAAACACGCATTGCGCCACCACTTGGCTTCTTTATGTTGAATATTTAAAAGTTGGCGTACGTGATTGTATCTTTCTTCATCAATGTATGCTTTTACAGTAGTCCATATGTCTTGCATCCATTTTACAGTATCGGCTCCACTATAGTATCGGAAACAGAGCTCGTCCCACAAACTACGTCCTGTACTCAGTGTGTAATTCCATGGTACGTGATGAAACCAGAGGATATATTCAATATTACAAGTTTTCATGTTTTCCCATTGTTTACGCACTTCGGGAGCATATTGACTAAGTGCATCGCTTCCGGTTGCTGTACGATCGAATCCTAAACCTTTTTTGTCGGCTTTGTGATAGTACACAGGATTCCAATCGGCGCGGCCGGCATTTTCCACCCAGGGCGCAGGGCCGTAATGGTGGCCGGTACCCATAATGTGATGCAACCCCAGCGGGGTCATATAGTTTACAGCAGCTTCTCGTGAAGCCATCATGATTTGCTGGATAGGCTGAAGAACTTTGGGATTGTTGCCAAACGTCTGACGAATCCACTCTTCAGCAATAGTTTCTGAAGATAGTGTGTGATCCCATGCCAAACGTCCAAATGCATACCAGTTGGCTTGGCCGAACAAATGTCCCGTCCAGTTGATATCGTTGCCAATATTGGCTACACCTGCAATAGCACTTATTTTATGTTTTTTTAAAGACCCGTCAGTTATTTTAGCTACAGTAGAACCACGCCCGTACGCATAGGTATCTGCGTCCAGACATTCTTTGTATAGCGGAGCTTGGTATACCAGATGTGTGGCTTGTCCCAGATATTCTTGAGTTATCTGAAATTCGGCCATCAATTGCGTATTGGGCATTGCACCAAACAAAGGAGAAAATGGTTCTCTAGGTTGGAAGTCGATGGGCCCATTTTTTACTTGTATGAGAACGTTCTCTTTGAACTTACCATCAAGAGGTTTGAACTCCAAATAAGCCTGCTTAAATCTGTCTGCAGAAGCAATCGATTCGCCGGCTACATCTTTTTTACCTTCTTCAAAGTGTTCGCCTCTTCTCTGAACTCTTGCATCATACACAAAAGCACGCCACATTACGATACCGCCATGGGGGGCTAATATATCGGCGAACATATTTGCTCCGTCAGCATGCGTTCTACCATATCCTTGCGGACCTGGCTGTCCTTCTGAATTGGCTTTAATTAGAAAACCACCGAAGTCGGGAATCATTTTGTAAATCTTATCACATAAATGCTTCCACCATTCGATTACTTCGGGGTTTAACGGATCGGCGGTTTTCAAGCGTCCGATTTCGACAGGAGCACTAAATTTTGCGGTAAGATATACTCGTATTCCATAAGGGCGGAATACATCGGCCAAAGCTTTTACTTTTTCCAAGTAAGGATCGGTAAGTACTAATGAGCTTGCATTTACGTTGGTGAGCACCGTTCCGTTAATACCTATGGATGCATTGGCACGTGCGTAATCTATATAACGTTTATCGATATAATCAGGTAGTGTATGCCAATTCCAGATAGAGATACCGGCATATCCGCGTTCCACACTCCTATTGAGATTATCCCAATGATTTAAGATGCGACGCTGAATTTTTGGAATACTGATGGTTGATAAAGATTGAATAGATTGGTGCGATTGTAACAATTTTAAAAAATGAAAAACACCATACAATACTCCGAGATCAGTTTCTGCAGCTATAAGGATGAGTTTTTTATTATTGATTGTTTGGGAATAGATGGCAAAACCTTCTTGTCCTGTTTTAATTTTTTCTTTTTCAAGAAATGATTTGATGACTGGAGAACTAGATGGAGTGCCTGCAATGAGTGCATTATCTGTTTGCGCTCCCACTTCTTTAATAGGAGCACCCAACAAACCTGATAACCCCATCTCCAATTCCTTTTTGGCCACAAGTAAGGTAGGAGATATGGCATTGATATGAATGCCTGCGATACTTTTTCTGTAAAGATTCAGATATGTGGGGTCTTCAATTTTTTTATAACGCAACCATAAATCATATCCGTTTTCTGCATGTACATATGCAGTTACGACAAGCAGCGATAATAATAGTACAAACAATGTCTTTTTCATTGCAAACAACAAGGGCTAGATATGGCAAGATTTATTTTTTCTTATTTTTTTCTCACGGAGGATTCGCGAATGATTAATTCCGAATTAATGATGATGGTATTAATCTTACTTAAATCGCTTACTCCTTTGAGATGATTAATAAGTGTGCGTCCGGCAACTTCACCCATTTCAATACCCGGGTAGTTCACGGTAGTGAGGGTGGGCTCAATCAGATGGCCGATCGCATCGTTGTTGAATCCTACTACCGCAACGTCTTCTGGCACTCTTAATCCCGCTTCTTTAATTTTTTTAATAAATGAAGCTGCTACAAAATCGTTAGTAATAAAGGCGCCGTCAGGTCTTTCGGACATGTTTAGGAATTTCTTTGCAGCATCGGCACCGGTTTCCTCGCTCAGGTCTCCAATGAATACCAGCGATTCATCGGGTTCAATATTATTATCGTAAAGTGCATCCTTATATCCTCTATACCTATCGGAGTATACATTACGTGATAAACTAGCGGTAATATGTGCTATGCGTTTGCAACCTTGTTCAATAAGGTGCTGAGTAGCTTCGTATCCGCACTTATAGTTGTCTATAACCACCACCGTATTGCCTTTGCCTTTTTCTACACGGTCAAAGAACACTACCGGTACATTTCTATCGAAGAATGGCTTGAAGTGGTCAAGGTTTTTGGTGTCAAAGGAAAGCGACGCAATAACGCCGTCTACGCGCTTATCAAAAAGGTTTTTAGCATTGGCTGCTTCCTTAGCAAAGCTTTCGGAAGAGTGGGCAATAATCAAATCATAACCGGCTTCAGTAACGATTTTTTCCACACCCGACAACACGGAGTTAATAAACGTACTGTTCAGCTCGTGAACCATAAACGCTATGGTTTTGGTTTCGCCGCTTCTCAGGTTACGGGCAAAAGGATTTGTTCTATACCCTCTTTTTTCGGCCAGCTCAAAAATTTTTTTGCGGGTTTTTTTGCTCACCACGGGGTCGTTTTTAAGCGCGCGACTCACCGTTGCTACTGAAATATTTAATTCGTTAGCAAGGTCGTAGATGGTGACGTCTTTCTCCTTTTCTTTCTCTTTTTCTTTCGCCATATGGCAATTTTAATTTTAGGTAAAAATAAAAGTTTTTTTGTAATCGGTTACATTTATTGAAAAAGTTCTTAAATTCGCATAGACGATGGCGTGAAAAAAGTGTTTTTCGCTGCTTGCTAAGATTGTGAAAGCCATATCTAGCCTGTGTTTTAGCCTGATGCATTGGTGTCTTTGCGAATTGGAACTATGGATACAGTAAATTAGGGAATTTTTGTTTATCGGTCGCTTTTGACGTTAAAAAATATGGATTTTTAAAGAGCTAACACCCTCTATAAAGGATTTTTATGAAATCGTTTAACTAACATTTAAAACCATAGCTATGCAAAGATTGCTTGACATTTCTCAGATGCTATCTGCAAGCCAAAGGCGGGGGCATCGTATGCGGCTACTGTCGTGCTTATTGACCTTCATATGTCTTTTTGGATTCAATGAAGCTTTTGCACAAAGAGTCATAAAGTTGACCGGTAGGGTAACTGATGAACAGGGGCAGGCAATACCCCGGGCGTCGATACAAGTAAAAGGAACCAATACCGGAACTATAGCCAATTCTCAGGGATATTTTGAAATTAGTGCTCCGGCCAATGCTGTGCTGGTGGCATCTTCTGTGGGTTATGCAACACAGGAAAAAGAAATTAATAACCAGTCGGTTATTGATTTTATACTTGTGAAAACAGCATCTGATGAGGATGCTGTAGTGGTGATTGGTTACGGTAATCAACGTAAAGAAGCCGTAACAGGTTCTGTTGCCTCAATTAGTGGTAAGGCCTTAACCGAAGTGCCAGCGGCTAACATTTCCCAATCTTTACAAGGACGTTTGCCGGGTATTGAGTTGTCTCAGACTTCCAGTAGACCGGGCGCTACCATGCAAATTCGTATCAGGGGTACTCGTTCATTGAATGCTAGCAACGATCCTTTGATTGTGTTGGATGGAATTCCTTTTGCAGGTTCTATAGCCGACATCAATCCTAATGATGTAAAAAGTATTGATATCTTGAAAGATGCTTCGGCTACTGCTATCTATGGATCTCGTGGTGCCAACGGTGTGATATTAATTACAACGAATAAAGGAGACAGGGGCGCTAAAGCCAGAGTGACTTATTCTGCTTATCATGCAGCGCAAACAGTTTTTGCTAAGTTTCCCATGATGAACGGTCCGGAGTTCGTTGCACTTCGAAAGGCTGCGGGTTTATATACGAATGGTGTGGATGAGGCTGATGATGTAGATGTGGACTGGCAGGATCTGCTGTACAGGACAGGTTATATTACCAGTCATGATGTAAATCTTAGTGGAGGAACTTCCACCGGTAGTTACAACTTTGGATTGGGATATTATCAAAACCAAGGAGTGATACCTACTCAACAATATAAGCGTTATTCTTTACGTGCAACAATAGATCAACAGATCGGAAAATATTTCAGAGTAGGGTTTACTTCCAACAGTAATCACAATCGTAGCGAAGGTAATCAGTTAGGTCTTTATACAACATTATCAACCACACCTATAGCCAATCCTTACAACGAGGATGGATCTTTAAAGAGAACGGTAAGAATGCCTCTGGATGAGCATTTCGTAACTACCAGAGGAGTGGTAGAAGGACTTCGTGACCAGTGGTTAAGTGAAAACAAAGGGTTTGCAACCTATAATGCTATCTATGGTGAGGTACGTATTCCTTGGGTGACTGGATTGAAATTTCGCACTAATCTGGGATTGGATTATATGCACACACATACCGGTGACTATACCGGCGAAGGTATAAACAGTGCTAATCCCACCACTCCCTCCAGCGCGGGTATCAGTAACTCCAAAACCTATCACTGGACTATTGAAAATATTCTCTCATATGACCGCACTTTCGCGGGTAAGCACAACTTAAATGTGGTGGCTTTGTACTCTGCAGAGCAAAGTACTTATGACCGCTCATCTATGTCGGCTAGAGATATTCCGGCAGATGCTTTCCGTTATTTTAATCTAGGTCATGCAACAGGAGAAATTACTGTAAGCCCTGACGGACAGGATTACCAACAATGGGGATTGCTTTCGTACATGGGTCGTGTAATGTACTCCTACGATAATCGTTACATGATTTCTGCAACCCTGCGTTCAGATGGTTCTTCTCGTCTGGCACCTGGCAAAAAATGGCATACTTATCCTGCCGTATCTGTGGGTTGGAATATTTCTAATGAATCCTTCATGCAGAATGTATCGGCTATTAATAACTTAAAGTTGCGTTTGGGTTACGGACAAACTTCCAATCAGTCTATTGCTCCTTATGCAACACTGGGACGTTTGGCAACACGTCCGTATAACTTCGGCCCTGATACTTATGCTGTGGGATACTATGTTTCTATCCTTCCCAACCCGAATCTGGGATGGGAGTACTCGCTCACCTGGAACTATGGTTTGGACTTCTCTTTATTTAATAACCGTTTGTCCGGTACAGTTGAATATTATGTTACCAATACTAAGGACATCTTGTTAAACGTGAGTCTGCCAAATACTTCCGGTGTGAACAGCTATACTGCTAATATAGGCGAAACTCAAAACAAGGGTATCGAAGTAAGTCTGAATGGAAAAATTCTGGATAATAGAAATGGTTGGACATGGGAAGCCGGAGTGAACTTCTATGCTAATAAAAACAAACTTGTAAAACTTGCATCCGGACAAACTCGTGACGAAGGTAACGCATGGTTCGTAGGTCATAACATTAATGCCATTTTTGATTATGAAAGAATCGGTTTATGGCAAGAAGATGATCCTCACTTGACGCTATATGAGCCAGGTGGTAATGTGGGTATGATTAAAGTAAGATATACCGGCGATTACAATGCTGATGGTACTCCTGTTAGACCTATTGGTCCTGATGACCGTCAGATTATGGATGTGGATCCTAAGTTTCAGGGAGGTTTTAATACACGCGTATCTTATAAAGGATTTGACTTAAGTACTGTGGCTTTCTTCAGAAGTGGCGGTATTCTGGTAAGTACCCTTCATGGTTCTTCAGGTTATCTGAACTTGATGACAGGACGTCGAAACAACGTAAAAGTGGATTATTGGACTCCTGAAAATCCGAACGCAAAATATCCTAAGCCCGGAGGTATCTTAAGTGGTGATAACCCGAAATATGGAAGCACACTGGGATACTTTGACGGAGGCTTCTTGAAATTCCGTACAATTAGTTTGGGATATGACTTTAACTACAGCGTGTTAAAGAACTCAGATGTGAGACTGAGAATGTACTTTACTGTACAAAATCCATTCGTGATGTTCTCTCCGTTCCACAAAGAAACCGGAATGGATCCTGAAACCAACTCTTACGGAAACGAGAACTCTGCTGTAGCTTCTTATCCAAGACGGATTTTGACAATTGGAACTAACAGTCCTGCAACAAGAAACTATGTGCTGGGTCTTAACTTAACTTTCTAAAAAATGAGAATTATGAAAAAGATTCATATAAAAAAGTGTATTGCTTCCTTGACATTGCTGTCGGTACTTTTAACAGCATGCACAAAGATTTTGGAAGAACAGCCGCGCAGTATTTTCGAGCCCGGTTTCTTTAAAACAGAAAAAGGGGTAATGGGGGGTCTTACTTCACTATATGCCCACTTGCGCTGGCTTTATGGTCAGGCCTATTATTATAACTCTTGTCTAACCGGTACGGATGAAGCTACCTGGGGCCAAAGTGCTGACGGTAACTTCTTGGACATGGATATGACCAATGTAGGTAGAGTTTCAGCTACCAGTTATCCTATAAGCATTGTATGGTCTACTGTTTTCTCGAATATCAATACTGCCAGTGGTATTATTGAAAACGCCGCAGAGGTAGGTATTTCTGATGCTCTAATTGCTGAGGCTAAATTTTTCAGAGCATTCGATTACTTCCTATTAGTACAAACTTATGGGGGCGTACCGCTGGATTTAGGTGCCGGCGAACTGAAATTTAATACAGCGCCTACCAGAACCTCTGTTAGAAATACTGTTCCGGAAGTGTATACTAAGGCGATTTTCCCAGATTTAAGGGATGCTGTTAGAGATTTACCGGCAGTAGGACGTGTAACGGGTGGTGTTACTAAAACAGTAGCTCGTTTGTATCTGGCTAAGGCTTATCTTACCTATGCATGGTGGCTGGAAAACCCCAACAATATTCCTACTTACCCCGAAACTCCTAGGGTAGATCCGGATGGACATGACGCTCAATGGTATTTCCAACAGGCCTATAATGTTGCGGTAGAAGCGATTAACGATCCGGGTCCTTTCGGTTTGCAACCTACTTTCTATGATTTGCATTTAGGTTCCAATGACCGCAATAATGAAATACTCTTATACGCCGATCATACCGAAAATAGTGAGTATTACAACGGTGGAAGTCTGACTTTCGGTAGCGGTGGAGCTCCTGACAACTTTGCTGTATGGATGCTTACTTGGAACTATACCAATATTCGAAGCAGTACTTCCAATACTTCATGGCAGCCGGTAAGCTCAGTACAGAGAGAAGCTGCGCAAGCCCTAGGTCGTCCTTGGGTACGTATGGCACCACCCATCGAAGTATTTACAAGAACATTTGCGGATAAAACCAAAGACTCTCGTTATGACGGGACATTTGTAACCACATACCGCGGTAACTGGCATTTGCAAGGAACCGGTCTAACCAACGTTCCTGTGCTATATAACGCCAATTACCTGCCGGTACAACCAGGAGATGCTATTCTTACCTTCCTTGACGAAGAACCGGCTACTCCTATTGATTACTCTAATTCTGTTTTCAGAAGTAATGTAGGTGCAGGTGTATTGCCCGGAAGAGCCGATTTCGTAATAGGACCTAATGCAATTAGCCGTCTGAGATATCCAGGCTTGTGGAAGCTGGGTACTTATCGTACCGATAACAATGGTGGTTTGGGACAGCCCAACGCTGGTTTGACTCGTCCGTTCAACATCGCTAAGTTCTCCGAGTTGTACTTTATCGCGGCTGAAGCTGCTGTAAAAGGAGCTACCACTCAAGCCGGTAAAACTGCAAGAGATTTGATCAATGTGATTCGTGCTCGTGCGGGTAAATGGCGCTGGCATAACAATGGTAATGTTGAAAAAATTGAGGATAATAGCGCTGCCATGGTAGCTGCCACACCCACAACCATTACCATTGATTATATTCTTGAAGAACGTTCTCGCGAATATTTCGGCGAAGGATATCGTTGGTACGATTTAGTGCGTACTCAGAAATGGGCTGATGTGGCTACAACCTATACCATTTGCGGCCCAGGTGAGCGAGACACTGTTCCGGTTACATTTACTCGTAATATTCAGCCTTATCATTACTTAAGGCCCATACCACAGGGACAGCTGGATGGAATGGAAATGTCTCCGGAAGATAAACAACGTTATCAAAATCCTGGTTATAACTAATCGTTGTATAAAGAGCTTACGTTTAAGCAGTAACTCCCTCTCTATCCACTACGCTGAGATTCTTCTCGGGTGTAGTGGATTTTTTGTTTTACATCCATCTTCAATATGTATCCTAGAAGCTTTGTATATACTCTTTATATCGGTTGAACAAATGCCCTGCTTGCAGATAAGCCGATTGTGGGCTCATAAAATGTGAAAACTCAAATGTTATAGCCTTATCGTAGCCGGCTTTACGTGCTGCTTCCAATTTTAATCGCAGTTTTTCAAATTTGATTGGTAAAAACTTGATCGGCATATCTCGGTCGAAAGTTTCAGCATTGGTCCAGCACTTTAGGCCATATTTATCGGCCATCGCTTTATTTACACGGAAGAAATCTTCCAGCTCGTGATAGTCGATATGCCCATCTTGAAAAGCTACAGCGTCCACTGCGTCTTTGATTCCGTCGAGTATTTCACTCCATTCTTTTTCATGCTCTGCCAGTGAAATAGCATCTTCTCTAGTTAGAGCCGAAGACGCGGCAAGCACCGCTTTCTTCCCATCTATCCAAGGCGATATTAGCGTGGGCAAACCATTGCTAATGCTTTTGCATTGTTCTCCAAGCGTTCGAAATGCTTCAATTGAGCCTTTAGTACGCCGGCTGATTTCCATACTGAGATACCATCCTTTAAATGCAGGGGAATGTCCGTATTGGTTCCACACTTCATCTATCACATATCGGTTGCTATCGATTTCCTCGGTTAGGTCTCCGGTATCCCAATATTTTCCGCTGTCGTATAAACCAAAGTAAAAATTCATTCCATATTTTTCCGATAAACCGAGAAACATATCAACGAGATCAACGGGAGGGTGGTAACATCCATGTCGTTCCATCAAGAATTTTGAAGGATAGGTGATAAATCTTCTATAACCCGATCGAATCAAGATCACCGTATCTATTCCAATTTGCTTCATATAGGAGAAGTCCTTATCCCACTCATCTCTACCCCAATTTTGATGAGGGATATCGTGGCTTATCTCGTCAAGAAATGTTCCGGTAATTTTCATAAATATTTTTTTAAATATACCGACCGTGACGGTTATGACAATAATATATTAATTCTGTGGGTTTGTGACTTACACGATTTCTTTTTTAACTTTTGTTAGTTGCGATGTGCTTGATATTGCACTCCAATCTTCATCAGCTTCTTTAAGTCGATCCCACCAAAATCTCTTCAAAATCCAAGTAGAAACAATCAATATCAGAGACCAAATCAGTGCTTCCATATTTTTTCTGATCATAAAATAGATGGGAATGACTACCTGAGCCATTTGCCACACGATCCCTACGAGTACGTTGAATGTATCGCGACTAAAATCACGATTCATTTTGAAATTTGGATCTTCCGTCATTACTTCTCGACGTATGGGGCTCCATAATCCCCAAGGACGTGTGGTTTTGTAAAACTCTTTAACTGCCTCTCTATTTTCCAATGGCTTAATATAAGTACCGATAATACAACCGATTGTCGAAAAAACTAAGATGATTGGAAAGAAATAGATATCGACGATATCAGGAAAGACGAATAGTTTGATAGTAGATCCGATCAAACCAAACAACATTCCGTAAAAGTATCCATAGCCTGAGAACCGCCACCAAATCCATTTTAATACATTAGCAGCGGCATAACCTCCATATAAGGCCGAAGTAATCCATAGCGTGATTTTATTGAGAGAGCCCCCATTTAATCCGAAAATAATACCCATAGCTACCAGAATTATGGACGCCCAAATACTGATACGAATGTATTTCTCGTTTGAAGCTTTAGGATTGATATATTTCTTATAAATATCGTTAACTACATAAGCCGGAGCAGCATTGACAAATGCGGAAAAAGTTCCCATAAATGCTGCTAGCAAACCGGCAAGCAACAATCCTTTTAATCCGATTGGGATATATTTTGAAATGGCTAAGGGAAGCACCTTTTCAAAATCAATATTCGCCCCCATAGCGTTCAACTCTGGGCCAAGATATACCAGGCCGATAACTCCAAAAGCAGCAACCATTAAGTATCTGGGGATATACATTACCGCAATGGTTAAAGCACTCATTCTGGCTGCATCGGATGGTTTCTGGGTCGATAACACCCTTTGCATGTCATAACTTGGAACAGGTCCTGCAAGAGATGCAAATACGCCTTTAAATAGCATCATCATGAATAGCAATCCGAACCACTCAAACCCATCGGATTTTATTTTTTCGTTAACAGCCGGATAAGGAGTAGCGCTCCAATCTAGTTCTAAGTTCCATCCAAACCACAGATTCGCCCACCCCTCTGGTATCACAGCATTAATCTGATCGGAAGTAACTGAAGTATATCCTATGTAAGCGACCATCAATGCCGAAATAGTCATTATGACGAACTGAGCTACTTCTGTTGCGACAACGCTGTACATGCCGCCTTTAATCGTATAAAGTGTTGTTAGTATGCAGATAATTAGGGCATACATTTTTTCTGATGAAATCGTCATTTCGCTTAGGGTAAGCGTTAAGTCCCACGGAAGAATGGAAGTGCAAAACTTTCCTATACCCTGAAACAAATAAGCGATAAAGCCAATAACACTGATAACTGCAAAGGTCACCACAATGATATGTGAAAGACGTGCGCCTTTTCCGTCACCGAATCGATAAGTAATCCATTGTGCTCCGGTCATGGTATTGGAGCGCCGCATCCAGATTGCTAAAAAAACGAACACAAACACCTGATTCCAAACGGGCCACAACCAGGGAATCCAAGCGCTCTTTAGTCCGTAAATAAAAAGAATACTTACTGTCCACATAGTGCCGGAAATGTCAAACATGCCTGAGGCATTACTCAAACCCAGGTAGTACCACTTCATGCTATTGCTACCTAGGAAGTACGATTGAAGATCCTTGGAGGCTTTTCGAGAAATGTAGAAACCAAGCGAAATAATTCCTATGATATAAACTAAAATAATCAATATGTCCAGAGGACTTAAATTCATAAAAGCACTTTTTAATTACGCCGATAAAGAGTTGTCTTACCTGCAATCGCCATTATCCTGACCCTCCGTTTATAAGTACGACAGTTTTGATTACTTCAAGATCTGCACTACAATTTCAGGTCATCAAAAATAGCTTTTATCCCAATCAAATGCCGAACAGTGGTAGTAGAAGAATTTGGTAAGGCGTTTATATACTGGATAGTACGAGAAATACGCATTTTTCGGCTGTTCGACTAGGGGCATTGATCCACATACCATGTTTACCGCGCATATTATTCGAACAGTTATCATGATGATGTGTCGGTGACTTAATTGAAGCAATGGAGGAAAAAACCGGAGAAGAGATTAATTCATTTAGTTTTAAAAATTGTGGTTAGGGAGGGAGTGCAATCTTTTACGATCAAGAAAAATATTTTACCGGCAGCTTTGAATAAGATTGGCCTTTGATTCAAGATTATACAAATAAAAGAGGCAATCGAAAGATTGCCTCTTTTATGGTTGTTTTTGTATTTTAGAATTATTTCTCGGCCTCTGTTTGCAAACGCTGCATCAATAAGGCTTTCCAATCTTGGTATAAGTCATTATAAAGTGCAGTTTGAGTAGGCTGAATTACTTGTAGCACTTGTTGATTTTTAAAGGCTTCTGCAGTATTTTTGAAATATCCAACGCCTATTCCTGCACCAATAGCGGCACCTACGCTACCATCGCAGTCGTACAGTTCCACAGGAATATTGGTAGCATTTACAAACGCTTCTGTAAATACAGGACTTAAAAACATGTTGGCTCTGCTGGCACGTATTACAGAAGGTGTCATACCGTTGCTACGCATAATGTCCAGTCCGTATCGGAAAGAAAAGGCAATACCTTCCTGTGCTGCACGAATAACGTGTGCCTGTGTATGCTTGTTTAAATCGATATGATAAAAATGAGTACCGATGATTTTATTGTTCAGCATGCGTTCGGCCCCGTTACCAAATGGCAATACAAATAAGCCGTTGCTGCCCGGTTTTACGGAGGCCGCCATTTCATTCATATCGGGGTAAGAAAGATTGCCTACCAAATTTTTTACCCATCGGTTAAGTATGCCTGTTCCGTTTATACAAAGCAATACGCCGATGCGGTTAAGCGTATCTGTATAATTTACGTGAGCAAAGCTATTGATGCGACTTTCCAAATCGTACGTAAGCTGGTCGCTGATGCCGTAAATCACGCCCGATGTTCCTGCCGTTGCGGCTACTTCGCCAGGTTCGAGTACGTTCAAGGATAACGCATTGTTAGGCTGGTCACCGGCTTTGTAAGACACGGGAATGCCTGGTTCTAAGGATAATTCATCTGCTACGGATGGGCACAACTGCCCGTGTTCTGCAAATACATTTTTTATTTCAGGGATGATGTGGTTATCAAATCCGAAATATTGCATTACCGCTTCCGAAAGGGCATGTGTTTTGAAATTCCAAAAAATGCCTTCGGATAAAGCCGAGGGAGTAGTAGTGCTTTGTCCTGTAAGTCTTTGAGCGATAAAGTCGCCAGGTAGCATGATTTTATCAATCTTCTCAAACAATGAAGGTTCATGTTCTTTTACCCAGGCTAGTTTAGCTGCGGTAAAATTACCCGGAGAGTTCAACAGTTCTGATAAACATTTTTCTTTACCCAATTCTTCAAATGCCTTTTCTCCGTAAGGTACCGCTCGGCTGTCGCACCATATAATGCTATTGCGCAGTACTTTATTTTCTTTATCCAATAAAACGAGGCCATGCATCTGATACGAGATACCAATGGCTCCAATATCGCTTTTATTGTATTTACCTTGTTGGTGGAGCTTTTGAATGGCGCATTTGACATCATTCCACCAGCGTTCGGGCGATTGCTCGGCCCAGCCCTGTTGTAGAGAGATAATCTCACGCTCGGTTTCAGGATATTGTGCTGATGCAAGCGTTTGTTGTGTTGCGGCATCTACTACCGAAACTTTTATGGAAGAGGTGCCCACATCTATGCCTAGTAGCAACATAGTTTTAAGTTATGGGTTTGAAATATCACGATTGTGGGAATAGCCCCAATTGTTATAGGTGTTATCACGTTTGTTGTATTATAAAGTAACGTCTGTACACCGGATGGGCACAGACGTTACAATCCTTTAGTTATGTCGGCAGATTAGATATATCTGTTGATTAAATTTTCCAGATATTCTTGTCTTCCACTAACTAATGGGGGTTCTCCTACTTCTATAGCGTACTGACGCAGATCTTCCAGTGTCAGTTTACCTTCTTCAAATTCCTTGCCTTTTCCGCTGTCGAAAGAAGCATAACGTTCTTTACGCAGTTTAAGGTAATCTGTATTATTGATGATTTTATCTGCTGTAATCAAAGCGCGGGCGAAAGTATCCATTCCTCCGATATGAGCGTAGAATATATCCAATGGGTCGGTAGAATTACGTCTAATTTTTGCATCGAAATTAATACCCCCACCTTGCAGGCCACCTGCTTCGAGGAAAATCAGCATTGCTTCTGTAAGTTCGTAAATATTGTTGGGGAACTGATCGGTATCCCAGCCGTTCTGATAGTCGCCTCGGTTTGCATCCAGAGAACCTAATACACCATTATCTGCAGCTACTTGTAATTCATGCTGGAAAGTATGCCCGGCTAATGTAGCATGGTTTACCTCAATATTTACCTTAAAGTCGTCTAACAAACCCCATTGTCTTAAAAAGCCCACTACGGTTTCGGTATCATAATCGTATTGATGTTTAGTAGGCTCCATGGGTTTAGGCTCGATAAGAAACACGCCTTTAAAACCATTGCGGCGTCCATATTCTTTAGCGGTATGTAAAAAGCGCGCCAGATGCTCTTTTTCACGCTTCATGTTAGTGTTTAGCAAAGTCATATAACCTTCGCGGCCACCCCAAAACACATAAGCATCACCACCAAGTTCAATTGTTGCATCAATGGCGTTTTTTACTTGTGCAGCAGCGTGTGCTAGTACGCTGAACTCCGGATTGGTGGAAGCTCCGTTCATATAACGTGGATTAGAGAACACATTGGCTGTTCCCCAAAGAAGCTTTACCCCACTAGCTTTCTGTTTTTCTTTAGCGTACGCTACCATTGTCTGCAATCTTCTATCGTTTTCTCTAACGTCGCTCGTGTGGTCCACAACATCCACATCATGAAAACAGTAATAAGGTATGTTCATTTTAGTGATGAACTCAAAAGCCGCATCCATCTTGTCTTTTGCGCGCTCTATGGGGTCTGATTTTTGGTTCCAATCATAAAAATGAGTTCCTGTTCCAAAAGGATCATTTCCATCGTTGACAAAAGAATGCCAATATGCGCAAGCAAACTTGAAATGTTCTTTTAATGTCTTTCCTGCTACAACTTTGTTTTCATCATACCAGCGAAATGCAAGCGGATTATCGCTTTCAGGGCCTTCATATTGAATTTTTTTCACCCCCGGAAAGTATTCTTTCTCGCCCAGAAGAATGTTCATCTTATTTGATTTTATGTTGAAAATAATTATGGTTTAGCAATGTTAAGAAAAAAAATGTAACCGATTGCAAAAAATGTTGTATTTGATTGCAAAACTTGGCTCGAAAATACGAATAATATTAGGTTTATTTTTTTCAAATGATTGATATTTTAAAATTTATACAGAAGTTTGTGTTGAATGTTTAAATGTGCTTGGAATTAAACAGGTTACATTTTTTTAATCAAAAATGAATATGAGATACTTCTTTTTATTATTAATTGTATGCCGATGTTTTTATAGTACGGCCCAGTCCGATCATTATTTAAAGTTATGGTATGATCAGCCTTCTGGCAAAATATGGGAAAATGCATTGCCTATAGGCAACGGAAAGCTGGGCGCCGTGGTATACGGCAATGTGGAAGAAGAGATCGTTCAACTCAATGAGCATACTTTGTGGAGCGGAAGTCCTTATCGCAACGATAATCCGCAAGCGCTTACTGAATTAGATAATATTCGGAAACTGGTATTTGAGGGTAGATACAAGGATGCTGAACAGCTGGCTAATAGGGCTATTATCAGTAAAACTTCTCATGGGCAAATTTTTCTACCGGCGGGTGAGCTTCGGCTGCAATTTCCAGGACATGAGGGGTATAAGAATTATTACCGCGAACTAGATATTGATAAAGCCGTAGCCACCATTACTTACAACATTAATGGTGTTAACTATAAACGCGAAGTATTTGCTTCCCTGCCTCGAAAGATAGTGGTAGTGCGTATTACAGCAGACAAGCCGGCTCAATTATCGCTGCAAGCTGCTTATAATACTCCTATTCCAGGGGCTACAGTAAAAGCAGATGCTCAACAGATAACTTTTGCCGGTACGGTAATCGGACACGAACAAATTGAAGGAAAGCTAAAATACAAAGGGATCATTCAAATGAAGGCTGATGGTGGTCGCTATTCAGCTACTGATAGCACCATTAACCTTACCGGAGCTAATGCCGTTACATTTTATATTTCCATTGCTACAAATTATAAAAACTATAAAGACTTGTCGGACGATGAGCACAGTAAAGCACAATACTATCTCGATCAAGTAAAAAACCGCTCCTATGAACAATTGTTGAAGGAGCATATTGAAGCCTATCAACGTTACTTTCATCGTGTAAAACTTGACTTAGGGTTTACGGATGCTGTTAAGCTTCCTACGGATGTGCGATTGGAACAGTTTGCCCATACGTACGATCCGCAGTTTGCCGCGTTGTACTTTCAGTTTGGAAGGTATTTATTGATAAGCAGTTCACAGCCCGGCGGACAGCCGGCCAATCTGCAAGGTATCTGGAATCATCGTCTATACCCATCATGGGATAGCAAGTATACTATTAATATTAATGCTGAAATGAATTACTGGCCGGCTGAGCGTACGAATCTTTCAGAATTACACGAACCGCTGTTGCAAATGGTAAAAGAGCTTTCAGAAACCGGACAGCAAACTGCCCGTGATATGTATGGCGCAAGAGGTTGGATGGCACATCATAATACAGATTTGTGGCGTGCTACCGGAGCTGTAGATGGCGCATTCTGGGGGGCTTGGGTAAATGGGGGCGGTTGGTTAAGCCAGCACCTGTGGGAGCATTATCTCTACGGTGGTGATAAGAAATTTCTTAAATCTGTATATCCTATATTAAAAGGGGCAGCGCTGTTTTATGTAGATATGTTGATAGCGCATCCTCAATACAAATGGTTAGTGATTTGTCCGGATCAGTCTCCCGAAAACGCTCCGGCAGCACATCAGGGTTCTTCCATTCATGCAGGAGTTACGATGACCAATCAGATAATATTCGATGTATTTTCATCAGTTATTGATGCTGCTAGCATTTTGCAAGTAGACAAACTGTTTGCGGATAGTCTGCGCGATCTAAGATCTCGGTTGGCTCCTATGCATATCGGCAAGCACGGTCAACTGCAGGAGTGGCTGGATGATGTGGATGATCCTAACGATAAGCATCGGCATATCTCGCATTTGTACGGACTATTTCCGTCTAATCAGATATCTGCAACCAGGACTCCGGAATTATTCAGCGCAGCACGCACCACGCTTATACACAGAGGTGATATCTCTACGGGCTGGAGTATGGGATGGAAAGTAAACTGGTGGGCTAAAATGCTCGATGGTAATCATGCTTATAAACTAATTCAAAACCAATTATCACCAGTGGGAGCAAATCGAGGAGGTGGAGGTACCTATAATAATCTTTTTGATGCACATCCGCCTTTTCAGATCGATGGCAATTTTGGCTGTACCTCGGGTATCGCAGAGATGTTGCTGCAAAGCGATGATGGATGTGTGCATGTATTGCCGGCACTTCCGGATGTGTGGAAAGCTAAGGGCTCTGTAAGCGGATTACGTGCCAGAGGAGGCTTTGAAATTGTTGAAATGGAATGGCAGGATGGGCGGGTTATACGCTTGAAGGTTAAATCACATTTGGGAGGGCAATTACGCTTGAAGCTTCCCAATGCAATAAGACTGGCTAATGGTAAAAAGCTGGCTACTGCTAAAGGTCCCAATCTGAATCCTTTTTATAAAACCCCCGAAGTGCCTAAGCCTATAATTAGCGATAAAGCCCAGTTGACCATACCAGAAAAAAGGGGGGATTATTACCTCTACGACATACCTACTCGTAAGGGTAAATTTTATGTTTTTGAAGTCGAAAAATTGTAAAATTGACAAATAAAAAGGGTTTTTTTGAAAAAAAATTAGCAATCGGTTTAATCCAAAATTCTGATATAAAATATTAAAAATCATATAGTAATATATTATTTTAAAATAAATTAAAAAAAAGTTTAGAAATCTGTTGCAATATTCAAAAATGAAATATTAACTTAGCGTTAAGAAGAAGGGAATATCTTCTTAAACGATTAGTTTGTTCAAAACTTAAAACCAATAGTTGCGTTTCGATTGAGTTTTGTTGGGAGAGATTGTTTGCTAAGCTTGTCTGAATGAAGCGTGTGCCATTGAATCTAAAAAATGATTGTTTGAGATGAAAAGACTGCTGAAAATTCGATACCATAACTAGAATCTTCCATCATTTTGCTCAATATAAGTTATATGCCTCAAGGTGCTATGCTTTGCCTGAAGGGTACATGTCAACATAATAAAATGTTATACATCAATCGATATGGAAAGAAGTCACGCTATCTGTAATAGAAGTGGTTCATTATTCGGAACCCATGCATCATTTTATAAAAAAATGATGACGCTGATAATGCTGTTTATGTTTTGGGGCATTACAGTTTTTGCTCAGGACTCTATGATTATTACTGGTAGGGTTTTGTCCGAAAACAATGAGCCTATTTCTGGAGCCAGTATTACTGAGGATGGAACTAACGCTTACACCATTAGCCTGCAGGATGGAACTTTTAGAATACAAGTTAAAAGCGACAATCCGAAGCTGATGATTACCAACGTAGGTTATGAGCCACTGCTCCTAAATGTTAAGAAGGAAGAGTTTTCCAATCTGGTGGTTCGTTTGAGAATTAACCCGCAGGCTATGGAAAATGTAGTGGTAGTGGGTTATGGTGAACAAAAGAAAGAAAGTGTAGTAGGTGCTATTACACAAACCACCGGAGAGGTTTTACAGCGAGCAGGTGGGGTGACCAACTTGGGTATGGCCCTTACAGGTAACCTGCCTGGTGTTGTTACTATATCTTCTACCGGTATGCCTGGTGCAGAAGATCCTCAGATTCTGATTCGTGCACAGACTTCTTGGAATAACAGTGCTCCCTTGATACTTGTAGATGGTGTGGAAAGATCTATTAGCTCTATCGACATCGCATCGGTGCAAACTGTGTCGGTATTAAAGGATGCGTCCGCCACGGCTGTATTTGGGGTAAAAGGTGCAAATGGTGTAATACTTATTACTACCAAGCAAGGTGCAAAAGGAAAGGCGAATATTGAGATTCGCTCCAACATGACAGCCAAAATGGCTTCAAAACTACCGGAGAAATATGATTCTTATGACGCCTTATCTCTGAAAAATCAGGTAATTGAGCGTGAACTGGGGCTGGTACCCGGAGGATGGACAGCTTATAAGCCTTACGCTATATTAGATAAATATCGTAATCCCGCAACTCCCGAAGAAAGAGACAGATATCCCAATGTTGACTGGGTGGATGCCTTGTTCAAGGATGTTGCTTGGTCTAATAATACTAGCGCAAACGTTTCCGGTGGTACCAACTTTGTAACATATTTTGCAGGAGTAGACTTTGTATACGAAGGAGACTTGTTCAAAACATTTCAGAACGGTAGAGGTTATAATGCTGGATACGGTTATACACGTTTGAACGCGCGTAGTAACTTAGACTTTAATCTTACCAAGACTACCAAATTTTCAACCAAACTATTTGGTTCGAATGGTGTAAGAAAAGTGCCTTGGAACGCATCCGACGGCGATGCTACTTTCTGGGCATCAGCCTATCGTACCTCACCAGATGCCATGTGGCCGATATATTCCGACGGTACTTGGGGTTGGTATGCTCCAAGAAATGCCGATGTTCCTAACTCGGTATACCTCCTTGCTATGTCGGGAGTGGAGAAAAGAACTCGAACACAACTTACTACAGACTTTATTTTGACGCAAGATTTATCCATGATCACCAAAGGTCTCAGTATTAGAGGTAACCTGTCCATGGATAACATATTCCAGGAAGTAGGAAGGGGTATTAATGACTTATATAATAATGCGCAGCGCAAATGGGTAGATCCCGAAACCGGAACTATAATGTATGAGCAGCAGATCAATAGTGGTACACAGCTTGACTTTACGGATGGTGTGAAATGGTCTAGCGAATCCGGAAGAATGAATATGGGCGCTACCTACAGACGTATCAACTACTCTGCAAGAATTAACTATGCCAGAAAGTTCGGAGTGCATGATGTAGGTGCTATGGGATTGGTACAAAGAGAAAAATATGCGACCGGTAGTGAGTTTTTCCACTACAGAGAAGACTGGGTGTTTAGAGTTACTTATAACTATGCCAGCAGATACTTCTTCGAAGCAAACGGCGCGTATAACGGTTCTGAAAAATTCGGTCCGGATTATCGCTTTGCATTCTTCCCTTCGCTCTCTCTGGGATGGATGTTGACCAACGAAAAATTCATGGAGAATGTAGAATTTCTGAATACATTTAAAATAAGAGGTTCGTGGGGTTTGATAGGGGATGATAATGTAAGCGGAAGATGGTTGTATGCCGATCAGTGGACTTACGGCGGTAATGCTGTAATGGGTCCGGTACCATCAAACACTCCCTACACTTTTTATCGCATCAGTACACTTGGTAATCCTTTCATCTCATGGGAAACAGTGGAAAAACGCAATATAGGTGTGGATTATAGCTTCTTGCGTGGTAAGATATCAGGTAGTTTTGACTACTTCTCTGATGACAGAAGGGATATTATCATCGGCGGAAATTCTCGTGCTATTCCTTCTTATTTCGGTGTGACTGCTCCCAGCGCTAATCTGGGTCGTGTAAAAGCTAACGGTTACGAGTTTGAAATCAGATTAACGCATTCCTTTGCTAACGGACTAAGAGCATGGGTGAATGCCAACTTTACACACGCAAAGAACAAAGTAATATTTAGAGATTCACCACAATTATTACCTGCTTATCAAAAAACCGAAGGATATCCTATCGGACAAACAAGAGCATTTCTTGATTATGGATTCCTCACATCTTGGGATGATGTATATGCAAGTACTCCTCGTACTTCAAACAACAATAATAAACTACCAGGTGATTTCAATATTATCGACTTTAATGGCGATGGTGTTATTGATGATTACGACAGAGCGCCATATATGTATCCATCAAATCCACAAAATACCTATAGCCCTTCATTGGGTATAGACTGGAAAGGCTGGAATCTGTTCCTTCAGTTTTATGGTGTGAACAATGTTACACGTGAAGTAGCATTCCCCACATTCCACTCTACTTCTAACGTAGCCTATGTAGAAGGTACTTACTGGACAGTGCAAAGAGGAGGTGATATTCCTTATCCTCGCTGGTCTACCATCTTAGGTGGCGAAGCAGTAGGAACAAGATATCTGTATGATGGTTCTTATTTAAGGCTTAAGAATGCAGAGATAGGATATACTATTAGTGGTAAGGCAATTAACAGATTGGGCGTACAGAAATGTAAAATTTATTTGAACGGTAGCAATCTGTTTCTTTGGACTAAGATGCCGGATGATCGTGAATCCAACTTCAGTGGTAGCTCCAGCTTTGGTGCTTACCCGACTCTGCGACGCTTCAATTTTGGTATAGATATAACCCTATAAACGAACTGATATATGAAACAATATTTATCGACATTATATCTGGTGGTTTGTGCTTTCGTAATTACAGTGAGCTTTAATGCATGTACAAAATATCTTGATAAAGCACCCCAGAGTGACATTGATGAAACTGAACCATTCAAAAACTTTGTGAACTTTCAAGGTTTTGTAGAAGAATTGTATAACTGTATTCCCTTAGTAAGTTCCGCTGACTATCATAACAACTGGAACTTTGGTGAGGAAGAGCTATGGGAACTTGGTGAAACTCGTCTTTTTGCTGAAGCGGTTGACCAAGGTGATTATTGGGGATGGCAAACCCGTTATTACAGTTATTTTAAAACAGGTGGCGATCCGGTTTCTAACAACAGATTTGAGAAAAACAAAATGTGGGGTTTATCCTGGTATGCCATCAGGAAAGCAAATGTGGGTATTGCTAATCTGGATAAACTAACTGATGCTACTCAAGAAGAAAAAAATCTTATTGCGGGTCAGTTATATTTCTTCAGAGGTTGGTTCCATTTCATGATTATGCAATATTGGGGAGGATTGCCTTACGTGGATGAAGCACTTCCTACTGATAAACCTTTGACATTGCCCCGCCTTAATTATCATGAAACAGCGGAAAAAGCTGCTGCAGACTTCCGTACAGCAGCGGATTTGTTGCCTGTAGACTGGGATCAAACTGATAGAGGAAGACAGACATTAGGTAACAATAATTTCCGTCCTAATAAAATCATGGCACTGGCTTACTTAGGTAAAAACTATTTGTGGGCTGGAAGTCCATTAATGAACAAAGAGTCTACCGGTTCTGAATCGTATAATATAGAGTATTGTAAAAAGGCTGCTGATGCATTTGCTCAAGCGCTGCAGCTCACAGAGAGCACCAATCGTTATGAGTTGGCCAACTTCTCTCAATACACACAATTATTCTACACCTTTAATCAAAGCGGAAGATTACCCGGATTAAAAGAGGCCATATTTGTTGAGAACTTGGCTGAAAGTGGAGGTCGCTGGCGTTGGAATCAGGTGAACGATTTCAGACCCATGACTATTAATGGTTCAGGTATTAAAGTATATCCCACCGCAAACTATGTCGACTATTACGGTATGGCGAATGGCTTGCCAATTGTGGATCCTGAGTCTCCAGATCCTGAGTCAGGTTATGACCCTGAGTATCCATGGAAAGGAAGAGATCCTAGATTCTATCACGATATCATGGTGGATGGGGAGAAATGTGTAAGTAATGGTGGTTTAGTAGGTAATGATGAGTATAGACAATATGCAAGTCTGTTTACCGGTGGTTTATATCGTACAGCAAACAGTAATAAAGCCGTACGAACCGGTTATATGAACTCCAAGTTTACATCTAAGCTTCTGAACGACTGGGAAGGTTACAATGAAAACAATGTTTTTGTATTAAGCTTTATGCGTCTAGCCGATGTTTATTTAATGTATGCAGAAGCCACTGCGGTAGGTTATGGTACTCCACAAAGCAAGGCTGCTGGTTATCATCTTTCGGCCGTAGATGCTGTAAATAAAATCAGAGAAAGAGCAGGTGTAGGTTATGTGCATTCAAAATTCCTGAATACTACTGAAAACTTCTTATCAGAGTTGCGTAGAGAGCGTGCTGTGGAATTAGCTTTCGAAGGCCATCGTTTTGTAGACTTACGCAGATGGTTGTTATTAACCAAACGTCCTTATACACTGAAGAAGGCTGTTGAGTTTGACAGAGGCATGCCCAACCAGCAAGTATATGCTGATCCTCACAATGCAAGAGTATTGAATTTCAGAGAAACAATACTATTAGAAAGACAGCTGTCTGACAAACATTATTGGTTCCCGTTCCTTCAGTCAGACGTAAATATGTATGAAGGTTTTAAACAAAATCCCGGTTGGTAATTATTTAAATATAGATAAATAATGAAGAAAAATACTATTATAGGTTCCGCTCTGCTTGCATTATCTATATTCAGTGCAGTGAGCACCCATGCGCAGGTAAATTCCGATAGCACGGTGAATGTTGCATTTGGGCAAGTTCAAAGAGAAGACCTGTTAGGGGGAGTTTCAACCATTGATGTTGAAGAACTGCTTAAGAAAAATTATGCTGTTTACAGCCTCGATAATGTGCAAAGTTTTATAGGAGGGTTTACCGGTAATGTATGGGGGCAAGGTGCTCTAGTGCTGGTGGATGGTGTTCCTAGAAGCGCAGCAGATATAAGGCTGGTAGAGGTATCGAAGATTACCATAATGAAAGGTGCAAGCAGTGTGGCTTTGTACGGTAGTAACGGAGCAAAAGGTGTTATATTAATTACAACAAAAAGAGGCGCCATAAAGCCACTTACTATAGATGTACGGGCCAATACAGGTATTTATACACCGAAGTCATATCCTGTTTATCTGAATGCAGCAGAGTATATGACCTTATTTAATGAGGCTTCTAGAAACGATGGTATTGCAGAGCGTTACTCTCAGGAGCTTATATATAATACTGCAAGCGGCAAAAATCCTTACCGATATCCGGATGTTTCTTTTTTCACTTCAGAGTATTTGCGCAAAGCTTATTCAAGATCAGATATTACAGCTGAGATATCGGGCGGTAATGAAAAAGCTCGCTATTACAACAATATTGGGCTATCTTATAACAATGATATCCTGAAGTTTGGGGATACAAAGAATAACCATAATATACAGCTGAATGTAAGGTCCAATGTGGATATGAATCTTAACAAATGGCTTTCGGCACATACTGATGCGGTGGCGGTAATTACTAATGGTTATGCAGGACGTGGAGACTTCTGGGGGGCGGCTGCAACGCTGCGTCCTAACTGGTTCTCTCCCTTTATTCCTATCGATATGCTGGATCCCATGAATACAAACATCCAGAACATGGTACAAAGCAGCAGGAAAATTATCGATGGAAAGTATCTCCTAGGAGGAACCTCTACTGATCAAACTAATACATTTGCCGACATGCTGGTGGCTGGTTATATTAAAACCAAAAACCGCAGGTTCATGTTCAATGTAGGAGCAACAGCCGATTTGGGAGCTGTGTTGAAAGGGCTCTCCTTTAGCACCACTTACAGCATGGATTACAGCTCACTTTATACAGAAGGATTTCGGGAGAACTATGCCGTGTACGAGCCTACCTGGAATACTATCGATGGTGTAGAAATGATCACCAACTTAGTTAAGTACAATAATGATCAGAACTCTACTAACGAATTTATTGGTGAAACCAGATATACACAAACTAATAGCTTAAGAGCTCAGTTTGATTATAAAAATACTTTTTCTAATGTGCACAATGTTGCGGCTTCTCTTATAGGTTGGGGTTATACATCTTATATTACTGCTGATGAAAACCATGGTAGCAGTACTTATCAGCCTATAAGAAATGCCAATGCTGGTTTGCAAGTAGGGTATAACTATAAACATAGATACTACTTTGATTTTACAGGCGCATTAGTGCATTCTGCAAAATTAGCTCCTGGCAACAGGTTGGGCTTCTCGCCTACTGTCACATTGGGGTGGCGCATCAGTGACGAAGACTTCTTCAAAAACAGTTTATCTTTTGTCGACGATCTGAAATTGGTGGCATCCTACGCATCTCTGAAACAGGATATCGATATAGCGAATTATTATATGTATCAGGGATACTTTAAGGATGATGCGGGTTGGTATACCTGGCGTGATGGTGTTGCAGGTGGATGGACTACCGGATCGGTTCAGGGAGAAAACTTGGGATTGGATTTTATAAAAAGAAATGAATTCAGAGTAGGACTGAATATGGCACTATTCAAAAACCTGCTTACTGTAGATGCAAACTATTTCTTGCAGAACACTAACGGTTTGCTGACACAAGGTTCATCTACTATCTTCCCCTCTTATTTCTCTAACTGGGACTTTTCATTCTTACCTTACCTAAACTATAACAACGACAGAAGAACCGGAGTTGATTATACAATCAACTTCAATAACAGAATAGGAGAGGTGTATTACTCTTTAGGTTTTGCGGGCATGTTCTATAATTCTAAGGCAGTCAAAAGAGATGAGGTATATGCCGATGCTTATCAGAATAGAACCGGTAAACCACTGGATGCTTACTGGGGATATATTGCCGAAGGGTTGTTTAAAAACCAAGCTGATATTGACAACCACGCGAAACAAACATTTGGTGATGTGAAACCAGGTGATATAAAATATAAAGATGTAAACGGAGATGGTGTTGTGGATACCAGAGACCAGGTAAACCTGGGTAAAAACGGATGGGCTGTATCTCCTTTCACATATGGTATCAATCTTACTTTAAAATGGAGAAGACTTACCCTATTTGCATTGGGTAGTGGACAGTCCGGTGCCATTGGATTTAAAAATACTTCCTATTACTGGGTAAGGGGTAATGATAAGTATTCCGAGGTGGTATTAGGTCGCAGTATTATTGAGCAGAATGCAGGCGGAGAATGGGAACTGGTTAAGGAAGGTACTTATCCTCGTCTTACCACCACTAACAACAGTAATAATTTCCAAAACTCCACCTACTGGATGTATAAGAACAACAGATTTAATTTGAACCGTGTACAGCTTACATATGACTTCGGAACATTCAACAACTCATTTGTAAAAGGATTGAGTGTGTATGTACATGGAGATAACCTGTTGGTGATTTCGAAGGAAAGAAAGATGATGGAAATGAATATTGGTTCAGCTCCTCAATATAGGTTCTACAACTTAGGGTTTAAAGCTACTTTCTAATTAGAAATGTTAAACGAATTTGAATTATGAAAATCAAGATACTCATCATAGCGGGAGTTTTAATCATGGCATCGGGTTGTAAAAAGCTGTTCGAACCCGATCCTGAGAACCTAAAAACCATTGATCAGATGTATACCGATGCGGCATATGCTCAAGGTTTTCTGGTAAACGCTTATCGCTCAATTCCCTCTTATTACGATAATAGCGATTATGCTACCGACGATGCGGTAACCAATCAGCTTTCCAATAGTTATCTGCAGGTGGCTACCGGCTCGTGGACATCCTCCAATAACCCATTTAACCTTTGGCAGAGTGCATTCGGAGCCATTCAGTATCTTAATCTATTCCTGGAAAATGTAGATAAGGTAAAATGGGCAGAAGATCAAGCCGCCGCTCAACTATTCAATCTGCGCATGCGGGGTGAGGCGTATGGATTACGTGCTTTATACATGTACTTCCTACTTCGCAACCATGCAGGCTTTACAGAAGATGGTAGATTACTGGGTGTACCTATTATTACTAGCTACCAAACTATCAATTCTGATTTCAATTTACCTCGTGCCAGCTTTGATGAGTGTGTAAAGCAAATTTACAGAGACCTGGATAGCGCAGAGGCTTATCTACCTGTAGAGTATAACAATATTAGTAATCCAAGTCAGATCCCTGCTCGCTTTCAGCATATTACTCAAAACGTGGAAACCTATAACCGTGTGATGGGTGTGTATGCAAGACAGCTATTCAATGGATTAATTGCAAAGTCTTTCCGTGCCCGCACAGCACTGCTTGCTGCTAGTCCCGCATTTCAGGCTTCGGAAAATACAAACACATGGGCCGATGCAGCTAATTATGCTGCAGCTGTGATTGATTATAAAGGTGGTGTTTCCGGATTGGCGTCAACAGGGGTTACCTATTATGCTAATGCATCAGAAATTGATAATCTGAGCGAAGGCAACAATCCTCCTGAGATAATCTGGAGAGCAAATATTGCTACCAATAATGTGGATATGGAAAGAGAACATTTTCCGCCTTCTCTTTTTGGTTCAGGTAGTATGAATCCTACTCAGAACTTGGTAGATGCGTTTCCGATGGCTAACGGATATCCTATTTCTGATCCGGGTAGTGGTTACGATCCTTCTAACCCGTATGCCAACCGTGATCCACGTTTAAGTCATTACATTATCTATAACGGTTCAGTTGCTGGTGTTTCTAATTCTGTCATCCTTACAGGTAGCTCATCCGGTACCGATGATGGTATTAACAGAAGAAACACTTCAACCCGTACCGGTTATTACATGAAGAAAAGACTGCGTATGGATGTGAATGCAAACCCCTCTTCAACCACTGGTAAAACACACTATACGCCCAGAATCAGATACACCGAAATGTTCCTCATATACGCCGAAGCTGCAAATGAGGCTTGGGGCCCTACCGGTACAGGAGGTCATGCTTACTCGGCTTATGATGTAATTAAAGCCATTCGCAGAAGAGCAGGTGTGGGTGTAAATAATGGCGATCCTTATTTGGAAGAGTGCAAGACAGATAAAGATAAAATGCGCCAACTGATACGTAATGAACGCCGCTTAGAATTATGCTTTGAGAGTTTCCGTTTCTGGGATTTAAGACGTTGGAATGCTCCTTTGAATGAAGCTGCACGTGGTATGGATGTAAATGGCGCAGTATATACTCCGTTTGTTGTTGAAAACAGATCTTATCAGGATTTCATGCGCTACGGGCCTATACCGTATTCAGAAGTTCTGAAGTTTACTAATCTGCTACAGAACAAAGGTTGGAATTAAAAATATTCATGTACATAAATTATCGTTCAACGATGACAACTACTAAAAAATTAATTTGGTTATTGATGGTGGGGTTGGTTTTTAGTAACTGTACTAAAAACAAAGACATCACACACCCTGATTTTGACTACCAGACTGTATACTTTGGTACACAGTATCCGGTAAGAACGCTGGAGTTGGGAGAGGATCTTTTTGTGGACAACTCATTGGATAACGAAAAGAAAGTGGAAATTAAAGCCACGCTGGCCGGTACACGGGATAACAAGAAGAATGTTGCGATTGGTGTACAAGTAGATAACAGTTTGCTGGATCGCTTATACTTCTCTAACACAGGTGCCAAAATATTGCCTATGCCATCTAATTATTATACGATGGCATCAAATACAATTAATATTCATCCCGGCAATATCTTGGGGGGTGTTCAGGTGCAGCTTACTGATGCATTCTTTGCCGATCCGCTTTCTCTCGTAAATACCTATGCGATCCCGCTAAAAATGGTATCTGTGCAAAATGCAGATTCCATACTGGCAGGTAAGGATTTTGTTTTGTACGTAGTAAAATATGTGAATACCTGGCATGGTAATTATTTAAGAAGAGGGCAAGATGAGGTTACCTATCAGGGAGAAACCACTCCTGTAACTATTACCAGACGTGCTGAATACAGAGAGCGAGACGAAGTGAATAAGCTCACAACCCGTTCTCTTTCTCAACTAGAGTTTCCCGTACCTCTCAAGGATAAAAATGGTGTTAATATAACTGTAACGCTGCTTCTCAACTTCGACGACAATGGCAATTGTACCATTACTTCCGGTACTGCAGGTGTTACTGCTTCCGGTACAGGATCTTTTGTAAAGCGTGGTGATAAGAATAGCTGGGGAAATCAAGACAGAGATGTATTATATCTGAATTATAATATTTCTATGAGTCAGTTAACTGCTACAACTAAAGATACGCTGGTAATGCGCGACAGAGCTGTAGCACCTGAATACTTTACCCCAATCGTTCAATAACTATTATAATAACAAGTAGAAATATGAATACCAATACACATAAAGGATTTAATGGATTGGTTCTTTTAGTAGTGTTTGTGCTGCTGATAACCGGTTGTGCTAAATTTGAGAACCGCGAGTTTCTTGTAGATAAACCCCAAAGCATATTGGATCAAGAAGCGTTAGATGCTTTGGGAGAGCTGAAGAGTTATGTTACTTATTCCAATCAGCCCTCTTTTACATTAGGAGCAGAGATTTCGTTGAACGATATTAGGAACAATAGTCTGCTGTACAGATTGGTGCAAAAACAATTTGATCAGTTAGGGTTGGGTTCTGTACTCAGTCACCTGAATAGTGTTCAGGCAGATGGTTCGATAGTACTAACTGATTTGGAGAGTGCATTAGCTGCCAATGATACGACGGGAACAGACGCTTACGTGGGGCATCTGGTGTGGCATCAAAACCAAAGATCAGCTTATCTGAATTCCCTCATTGCAGATATTGTATTACCTGGAGAATCAGGTTCTGATGTAGTGGTTGATTTTGAAAGTAACAATTTGGGGGATACTTATCCTACTACTACCAGCGACGTGGAAGCTTACGTAATAAATGATCCGGATGGTAAAAGTGGTAAGGTGCTGCGAGTAGTAAGAACTACCGGTACCGCTTATCCGCAATTTCAGATAACGCTTCCCGAAGGACGTCAGTTAAAACACTATACTACAGTGCAAGTGGATTTTAAAGGAGGAACCTGCTGTGGTTATTTCGGATTTGGTATGCAGATGGCTATCAGTTCAAGTTTAGGCAATGTTGGTACTGTAGGGTATGCAAGCCCATCATCATTTGGCTTTCCTGCTGATGTATGGGGACGTGGTTTAATTACATTATCACTGGCTAATTTGAATTTGCCAGAATCTTTAAAAGAAGCAAATACGTTTGTATTGACATTAGGTTCCGGAACAGGTGCGGCAGATTATTTGCTGGATAACATTACCATGAACTGGAATATACCCGGTGAAACTATTGTGAAAACTCCGGAAGAAAAAGCTGCCATTATTCGTGGCGAATTGGATAAATGGCTTAAGGCTGTTGCAGAAGCTGCTAATGGAGGTGCATCTTCTTGGAGTGTAGTATATCAGCCCATGGATGATAATAATCCGTCAGAAATTCGTACAGGTGTAGGTACTACCGTACCGGCTAATACTTTCTACTGGCAGGATTATCTTGGAAAAGACTATGCAGCTATTGCTATCAATCTGTTTAGACAATATTATGGCAACAATGTAAAGCTATTTATAACAGAAACAAATTTGATAGGCAATACTGCAAAAATTCAAGGACTGAAAGATTTTATTACCTATACTGAAAGCAAAGGCGCTCAGGTTGATGGTATTGCAACGGAATTGGCATTAGATCTTAATACTAATAAATCACAAGTAGAGGCGATGCTGTCTGCTTTAGCTGGAACCGGAAAACTTATAAAGATTTCGGCTGTGGATATTGGTGTGGGGGTAACGGTAAGCCTTGCTAACAATGATCTTTACGAGAGTCAGGCCGAGATGTATAAATGGTTTGTAGATGCCTACTACCGCCTCATTCCTCCAGCACAGCGGGCAGGTATTATTTTCAAAAGCCCGATGGACCGAGCCACATCTTCAAACTGGAGGCCTGGAGAGCCGGTAGGGTTGTGGACGACACAGTATCTACGTAAAAAAGCATATGCCGGAGTTGTTGAAGCCCTTGAAGCCAACAAAGGAAAGTGATACAGAAAATAATAAAGCCTCGTATGAGGTTTTATTATTTCGGGGATAACGCATCTTATTATAAAAACACGGGTACTTCAATGGGAATCGCCATAACCATGCAGGCTTGGACACAACTTGTTGTAAGGGTATTGAAAGATCGGTTTCCAGTATTTCGATGAATGGAAAATTTCTTAAAAATACACTATATGAAAAAACTATTACAATTCCTGTTTATCGTCCTGCTCTTACAATACGGTAAAGTAGGAGCTCAGCAGGTTGTGCAACCTGCACCACAAGGATTTGATGAAACAAGAGAAGGCATCAAAAAAGGGAAGATTGATACTATAACATATTTTTCCCGCACCGTTGGTGTCAATCGAAAAGCGGTAATTTATACCCCGCCGGATTTTTCTAAAAATAAAAAATACCCAGTTTTATATCTTCTGCATGGTATTGGTGGCGATGAGCGCGAATGGTTGAATGGTGCAAAACCCCAGGTGATTTTAGATAACTTATATGCCGATGGTAAGATTGCACCGATGATTGTGGTAATGCCCAATGGCCGAGCCATGAAAGACGACCGGGCCGGTGGCAATGTAATGGAGCCCGACAAAGTGGCTGCTTTTGCCACATTTGAAAAAGATTTATTAAACGATTTAATCCCCTACATACAAAAAAACTTTCCTGTATATCAAGATCGCGAGCATCGCGCTATTGCTGGACTTTCCATGGGTGGAGGTCAGTCGCTGAATTTTGGGTTAGGCAATCAGGATGTATTTGCATGGGTAGGTGCTTTCTCTGCAGCTCCCAATACAAAAGCTCCTAAGGAGTTAGTCCCTGACCCCAGTGCACTTAAAAAAACCTTGAAGCTGTTGTTTATCTCTTGTGGTGATAATGATGGTTTGATAGGCTTTAGCAAACGTACGCACGATTATCTCACCGAGAATCAAGTTCCTCATATCTACTTTATTGAACCGGGAGGTCATGATTTTAAAGTGTGGAAGAACGGCTTATATATGTTCTCACAGCTTATTTTCAAGCCTGTTGATACATCTACTTTCGGAGAATATCTGAAAATGTCTGTTCCTCCCAAAGTGTCTACTGATGTTACCAACAGACCTCCAAGACGCTCTGCCGCTCCGGCCATAAAGGATGACTTTAAACCCTCTGTATTAAATCAGCCCGGACAATTATATCCTCAGGTAAATTCTCAAGGTTATGCCCGTTTCAGAATTCATGCACCTGAGGCGCAAAGTGTAAGTGTGAGTTTGGGACTGGGTGGCAGAGGCGGCACACAACTTAAAAAGACCGAAGACGGATATTGGGAAGGAACTACTGAAGGACCCTTGGATGAAGGATTTCACTATTATCATTTAACTGTTGATGGCGGCATCTTTAACGATCCGGGTGCATTAAACTTTTATGGTTCTACACGTTGGGAGAGCGGTATAGAAATTCCTGCACCCGACCAAGATTTTTATGCATTGAAAGATGTGCCTCATGGTATGGTAACACAAGTGCTGTTCCCTTCGCCCAGTACAGGTACATCACGTAGAGCTTTTGTTTATCTGCCACCTGATTATACACAGAATCCTCAGAAGCGTTATCCCGTATTATACTTGCAACATGGATGGGGTGAAGACGAAACCGCTTGGAGCAATCAGGGAAGAGCTAATCTAATTATGGACAACCTCATTGCCGAAGGAAAAATCAATCCATTCATTATCGTAATGACTTACGGAATGACAAATGAAATAAGATGGGGACGCATTCGCGACTTTAAGATTGATTCATTCGAAACCGTGTTGATTAAAGAACTCATTCCCTACGTAGATAAACATTTCCGCACCATTCCTAATCGTGAAAATCGAGCAATGGCCGGACTTTCAATGGGAGGTATGGAAACAAAACAAATTACACTACGCAATCCAGATGTATTTGCTTACTATGGTTTATTAAGTGGTGGTACATATGCTCCAGAAGATATTAAGGACAAATCAAAGGTGAAGCTGATATTTCTAAGCTGCGGTAGTAAAGAAAATCCTGATGGAGTAAAAAATGCTGCCGAGGCATTGAGGAAAGCCGGTTTTAATGCCGTAGACTATGTTTCTCCTAATACAGCACATGAATTCTTGACTTGGAGAAGAAGCTTATATCAGCTGGCCCCATTGTTATTCAAAAAATAATTTAATAACCCCAAATATTCATTAGCCGTATGCAGAAACTTCTACATACCAATCCATGTCACTTTCCCCAAATGATACTTGCCATTATCTGTTGGGCCTTTATTCTTACAGGATGTAAGAAAAGTAGTGATGTGGGTATCAATAATGAAATTTATGCGGAGTTTGAGAAGAGCTCAGCTATTGCAGAAGCTAATGATGTTAGCGTAAGCATAAAAGTAAAATGGTCCAAAAGTAAATGGACGCTGATTCATAAGCAGGATGGATTTGTAACTGGTTTTACCCCGGAACAAGGAGGTGATGAACAAAACGAAAGAGTGGTAAGTGATGTAAGAGTGTTATTGAAACCCAATCTCAGTGATAACACCAGAGAGGAAGAGATTATCATCAAAAGCCTTACTACCGGACAAGAGCATCGAATGACAATAACTCAAAAACCGCTCTCCGGTAGTGACCGTATCGCTATCGATCCTTCCATGCGTTATCAGAAAGTAACGGGCTTCGGAGGTATGATAAACTGTACTTGGACAGGAAGCACCAAACTCACCGTTGAGGATATTGATAAACTATACGGTAGTGAAGGTTTAGGGCTGAATATCGGCCGATTAATGATTTATCCTAACTCATCTTCTTGGTCATACGAGGTAGAAGTTGCAAAGCGCGCCCAAGAGCATGGGGCTATTCTTTTCGGAACACCTTGGACGCCACCACCTGCATTAAAATCAGTGAACACGAATAGTAATGAGAATGGAGAATATTTATTGCCAGAAAACTATGCAGCGTTTGCAAATCATCTGAAAAGCTATGTAGACTATTATAAGAGTCAGGGTGTAGATATTTATGCGGTTTCAGTGCAAAATGAGCCCGACTGGAAAGTAAGCTATGATGGTTGTTCCTACACTCCTCAACAAATGCTGGATTTTGTAAAAGGTCATGGTCGATCGGTGGGGGCAAAGTTGATTGTAGGCGAAACGGTACAATTCAACAAAGCATACACCGACCCTATCTTGAACGATCCAGTTGCGGTGAATCAGTTTGATATAGTAGGTACCCACCTTTATGGTTTTAATTTTTCCACAACAAGCGCTGATTATCCGCTAGCTCGTCAGCACAATAAAGAAGTGTGGATGACGGAGCATCTCTTTAATGAAACGACTAATGGAATAGATTGGGCTTGGGAGCCTTCTCTCAAATCTAATTTGGCAGTTGAAATTCATAACTGCATGAAGGCAAATATGAATGCTTACATATACTGGTATCTGAAGCGTTACTATTCCTTGATTGGTGAAAACCGCGATCCTAATAACCCGGCACAATGGTATACTGTAGCCAACGGTGAAATTACAAAGCGCGGTTATATCGTTTCGCATTATGCTAAATATGCCACAGGACGCACTCGTATTGAAGCTACTTTGGGAAATAATTTGTCTTCTGATGATTTTCTGGTTACGGCTTATGCTGGAAATAAGGATATTACCATCGTTTTAATTAACCGTTCCAATAGTTCGAGAATTCTGGAATTGGGCATCCCTTCAGATATTGATTCTGCATCGAGCGTCATTACAACGAATTCCGTGAGTATGCAGCCTATAGATTGTGTATTGAGTAATGACAGGAGAGCTGTTCGTATTACAGCAGAACCTTTGAGCATCCTATCAGTTAAAGTAATTTTAAAATAAATTTTGTTTAATGAATATGCGTATTATAAGATATATATTGGGTATTTGGTGTTCTTTAAGTGTATTATGCGGGTATGGGCAAACGGGCTTGTATCCTAATGCCTTCCCTTTAACCGATGTGAAGCTTTTGGATGGTCCGTTCAAACATGCTCAGGACCTTAATGTATCTACTTTATTACAGTATGATGTAGATCGTCTTCTGGCACCATACAGAAAAGAAGCCGGCTTAACCCCCAAAGCTGAGAGCTATAAAAACTGGGACGGACTGGATGGGCATGTGGGTGGACATTATCTCTCTGCGTTGGCCATTCATTATGCAGCAACAGGAAATGTGACATTGAAGGAAAGAATGGATTATATGCTATCTGAGCTGCAGGAGTGCCAGGAGGCTAATGGAAAATTACATCCCGATTGGGCTGTAGATTATGTAGGAGGCGTACCTAACGGTAATGATTTATGGCCTAAAATTAAAAAAGGTGATATCAGCGTCATCTGGAAATGGTGGGTACCTTGGTATAATGTGCATAAAATGTATGCCGGCTTACGTGATGCCTGGTTGTACACCGGCAACGAAAAAGCTAAAAACATGTTTCTGCGATTTTGCGACTGGGCAATAAGTCTTACTGAAAAATTATCCGATGAGCAGATGGAAAACATGTTGGGCAATGAGCATGGGGGTATCAATGAAACCTTTGCAGATGCTTATCAAATCAGTGGTGATAAGAAATATCTGATAGCGGCAAAAAGATTTTCTCATAAAGAATTGCTGAATCCTTTGTCCAAGCAAATCGATAATCTGGATAATAAACATGCCAATACTCAGGTTCCAAAAGCTGTAGGCTTTGCACGAATTGGCGAGCTAGATAAAGATGCTACATACTTTACTGCCGGTAAGTTCTTCTGGGAAACCGTTACAGGAAATCGCACGCTAGCGTTTGGAGGCAATAGCCGTAGAGAGTTTTTCCCCAGTGTTCAGGCTTGCTATGATTTTATTACGGATGTAGAAGGGCCAGAGTCCTGTAATACGCACAACATGCTAAAACTTACAGAGACGCTGTTCCGCGTGCATCCTCAAGCCAACTATATGGATTATTACGAGCGTGCATTATATAATCATATTTTGTCTACCCAGCATCCGCAACATGGAGGGTATGTTTATTTCACTCCGGTACGTCCTAGAAGTTACCGAGTGTATTCAGCACCTAATGCAGCAATGTGGTGTTGTGTGGGCACAGGCATGGAAAACCACGGTAAATATGCACAGTTTATATATGCGCATCATGGGGATTCATTATATGTCAATCTCTTTACATCTTCAACTTTGAGCTGGAAACAGAAAGGTGTTGTACTACAGCAGACGACAAAGTTTCCTTATGAAGAGCGATCAATACTAACTGTTATGAAGGGAGATGCTACATTTCCTTTATTAATTCGCTACCCTTCGTGGATTAAGAAGGGTGGTTTTAAAATAAAAGTGAATGGTAAAAGCATCTCCCACACATTATTGCCATCATCGTATGCAATGATTAATAGAAAATGGAAGAAAGGCGATGTGATTGAAATCAGTCTCCCTATGCAAACAAGGGTAGAGTATCTCCCTAATGTAAAACAATATGTAGCCCTTATGCATGGGCCGATTGTTTTAGCTGCAAAAACAGGAACTGAAGATCTGGCCGGACTTATAGCAGATGACAGTAGATGGGGGCATATCGCACACGGAAAAAAATTGCCTATAGATGAGGCGCCCATTCTTATTGCAGAGTCGGAATCGGAGCTAATTAGGGCTTTAAAACCGGTAAAGGATAAACCCCTTCATTTTACATTGAACGGAATAAAAATAATCAATGCAGCTTCGTTGGAACTACAGCCGTTTTTTGAAGTGCATGATGCACGATATATAATGTACTGGATGACGTTGAGTGAAAAAGCGTATCGCGGATATCTCGATTCACTAGCTGCGGCGGAGAAAGCCATGCTCGAGTTAGAAAAACGTACGGTAGATTTTGTAATACCCGGCGAACAGCAACCTGAGGCCGATCACTTTATGCAATCTGAAAGATCCAGAAGAGGGCATAATCAGGATAAGTCTTTCCGAGAAGCTGCAGAGGGAGGATATTTTAGCTATCTGTTACGCACCAATAAAAATACGTCTCTGAGTCTTCAGGTTCGTTACTGGGGAGCTGAGTGGGGAACTAAAAAGTTCGATATCTACATCGATGATGAAAAACTGATAAGCGAGAATAATACAGGCCGCTGGAATCAATCGCGCTTCTTTGATATAGAATACAAAATTCCTGAAAGAATACTTCAAGGCAAAGAGCAAATAAGGGTGAAGTTTCAGGCTACACAAGGAGGTGCAGTAAGCCCTGTATATTACATACGATTATTAAAAAATCAATAAACCTCATTATAATAAAATACAAAAACTGATAATTAACGATGAAATACACAAAACAATTTACCTTCTGGATGTTGATGATGTTTGCCGCGTGCCTGAATGTGGTTGCGCAGAAGTCTAAAAAGAAAGCAACAACACCCGGCAATGTTCCTGTGTTTACACAGTTTGTCTATAAGGGCAACGATGCTGTTTATAATGAAAATCCTTTGAAAGAGGATGAGTTTTATACCCCTATCTTACAAGGATGCTATCCCGACCCAAGCATCGTGAGAAGAGGCGATGACTATTTCCTAGTTGTTTCATCTTTCTCTATGTTTCCAGGGGTGCCTATTTTCCATTCAAAAGATCTGGTTAACTGGAAACAAATTGGCCATGTGTTGGATAGACCTTCTCAACTGAAGGTTGAAACCGCAGGGGTGTCTTCCGGTATTTATGCACCAGCGATCACCTATAATCCGCATAACGAAACTTTTTATATGATTACTACTCAGATCGCCGGAGGTATCGGCAATATGGTAGTAAAAACAAAAGATCCCTTTAAGGGATGGGGCGACGTTATTAAACTGAACTTTAATGGTATCGACCCTTCTCTGTTTTTTGATGATGATGGAAAAGCTTACGTAGTACATAATGATGCACCTGATCCCGGGAAAGAGTTGTATAACGGTCACCGTGTGATTAAAATTTGGGAGTATGATGTAGAAAAAGATGATGTGATTCCAGGTACAGATAAAATTATTGTGGACGGTGGAGTGGATCTTAGTCAGAAACCTATTTGGATCGAAGCACCGCACATTTATAAGAAAAATGGAAAATATTATCTGATGTGTGCTGAAGGTGGTACTGCTGATTGGCACAGTGAAGTGATATTTATCAGCGATCATCCTAAAGGACCCTATAAACCGGCGCCTAATAATCCTATTCTCACACAACGCTATCTGGGTAAAGATCGTAAGAATCGCGTAGAATGGGCCGGTCATGCTGATTTGGTAGAAGGTCCTGATGGAAAATATTATGGTGTATTCTTGGCGATCCGTCCTAACAATAAAGGACGTGTAAATACAGGTAGAGAAACTTTTATTTTACCAGTAGATTGGAGTGGAACATTTCCAGTGTTTGAAAACGGTTTAATTCCATTGAAACCTAAATTGCCCACTCCTGCCGGCGTAAAGAATCTGAACGGTAAAGACGGTTATTTCCCCAACGGCAACTTTACTATCGAGGAGCACTTCAAAAATATTAATCTTGACTATAGATGGATTGCCATGAGGGGTCCGCGTGAGAATTTTATCTCTATTGCCCCTCAGGGAGGATTGGTAATTAATCCTTTTGAAAATAATATCAAAGCACAAAAACCTGTTTCTGCATTATTCCACAGACAGCAACACAACAGCTTTGAAGTTACCACTACACTGAAGTACGCTCCACAGTCAGAAAAAGATCTGGCAGGTTTGGTATGTTACCAGAGTGAAGCTTTCAACTATGTATTTGGTATAACTAAGAAAGGAAATGAAAATTATATTGTTTTGGCAAGAACAGAAAGAAAAGGACCTCCACGTCCGGGCAACGCTCCGCAAACTACCATTATTGCAAGTGCACCTATTGATGTTAAAAACCCGGTGCAATTGCAGATTGTAGCAGATCATGATGATTATAAATTCAATTATTCAGTTAATGGTGGCGCATTCCAGAATTTGGGAGGAACCGTATCAGGAGATATTCTTTCCACTAATGTCGCCGGAGGCTTTACTGGAAACCTGATTGGCTTATACGCAACAAGCGGCAACGATATACTTCCATAGTTTATTGGAATACGGTTAAGCTTGAGTTTATAAATACATTATCATAATTCGGGGCTATTAGGTGCCGTCTGATATGTAACTCCCTTATAGTTAGACGCAGCGATAGCCCCGTTTTATTGGATGAAAAATCTTTTGTTAAGAAATCTCTGACGGAAAACTTATTTGCAGTATGAAGTATCGTTTTTTTAAAAAGACGCTGTGTGCTCTGGCATTCTTTTCGATAAAGCTGTCTTTTGCGCAGAACCCTATTGTGCAAACTAACTATACAGCCGATCCGGCACCTCTGGTATATCAGGATAAATTATACCTCTATACCAGTCATGATGAAGACAGCTCCAGTTGGTTTGTGATGGATAACTGGAAGCTATATACTACAGAGGATATGGTGAACTGGACGGATCATGGTGTTATTGCTAGTTATAAAACATTTGAATGGGGAATTGGAGACGCCTGGGCTATACAGGTTGTACAACGCAATGGAAAGTTTTATCTCTATGCTCCGGTTAAAGATCGCAGAAGCAATCGTTCTGCAATAGGGGTAGCAGTATCCGATAGTCCTTATGGACCATTCTATGATCCGTTAGGAAAGCCTTTAGTACAGAGCGAATGGGGCGATATCGATCCTACTGTTTTTATTGATGATGATGGACAAGCTTACCTCTATTGGGGCAATCCGTTTTGCTATTATGTAAAGCTCAATGAGGATATGATCTCTTACTCGGGAGAGATTGTGAAAGTTCCTATGGTGGAAGCAGCTTTCGGTAAACGCGACGGAAATGTAAAAGATCGTCCGACTCTATACGAAGAAGGTCCGTGGCTGTACAAACGAAACGGTTTATACTATCTCCTTTGGGCCGGCGGTCCTATTCCGGAACATATCGGCTATTCTACGAGTAATACTCCTATAGGCCCTTGGAAGTATCAAGGAACCTTAATGCCTACCGAAGGAAGAAGTTTTACCAATCATCCAGGCATTGTAGACTATAAGGGCAAAACCTACTTTTTCTATCATAATGGAGCATTGCCGGGTGGTGGAGGTTTCAATCGTTCCGTAGCTGTGGAAGAAGTAGCGTTCAACAAAGACGGCACCATTAAGCCCATGCGCATGACAGAAGGTATTAAAAAGGCTTTAAAGCCGCTAAATCCTTTCCAGAAAACAGAAGCAGAAACCATCGCTTTCTCTGAAGGCATCAAGGCCACTCAAAACGATGTAGTAGGTGTTTTTGTCAACGCTATGAGAGATGGGGCATATATCAAAGTGCGCGAAGTGGATTTCAGAAAAGGAGCGTCAAAGTTTACTGCAAGAGTAGGTAGCACTCATAATGGAGGTGTTAAAATGGAGGTACGACTGGGAAGTGTGGATGGAACATTGCTTGCGAGTCTCGATATTCCTTACACAGGAGGTGATGATCGTTGGCGAGTACTTTCGACCAATCTAGATAAAGTAAGTGGCATACACGATGTTTATTTTGTATTCCGCGGTGAAAATAAAAGAGGTCGTATTGCCTATTTTGATTGGTGGATGGTATCTGAATAAAAAATATTTAGTGTTTACTGATAGAATAACAAAGCACCCATGTTTAAAAAAATAGTATTCTCTGCATCTTTTTTATTGTTTCTAACTACTTGCATTGCACAATCATCTGCAGTGCTCAGTCCCGATAAACGGCTAAAGGTTGAAGTAGCTGTAGTAGAGGGAAAGCCTGTGTATAGTGTTTTTTATAATGATAAGCAGATGCTGCAGCCATCTCCTCTGGGTTTAATTACCAATGAAGGAGATTTTTCAACCAATATGAAATGGGTAAGCCAGAAGGAGGATGTTGTATCGAAAAAATATCATCAGGATAAAATCAAAAAATCTGAGATAGATTATCAGGCCAATGTACTCACATGTACTTTCGAAAATGCTAAAGGCCATCAAATTTCTGTAAGATTTCAAGTGAGCAATAATGATATTGCTTTCCGTTATGAACTGCCTACATGGGGTGAACGCAGGAGCTGTGTGGTAGAAAAAGAAGCTACAGGCTTTAAATTCCCTTCTTATGCAACAAGTTTTCTTTCATCCATGATGTCTCCTATGACGGGATTTGCAAGAACAGCACCTAGCTACGAAAGCGGTTATGAAGCGGATGCTCCATTAGGTAAAAAGACACGCAATAATCAGGGGTATGTTTTTCCTGCCTTATTTAAGATAGGAAACGATGGCTGGGTGCTGGTTTCCGAAACCGGAGTACGCAGCTTGTATTGTGCCTCTCATCTTAGCGATCCTACAGAGGATACCGTATATACCGTCGCTTTCCCTGATATGCGTCAGAACAACGGATTCGGATCCACAGGAGCTGCAGTAGGGCTACCCGGTGTTACACCTTGGCGTACCATTACGGTAGGAGCCAATCTGAAGCCTATTGTAGAAACCACTATTCCTTTTGATGTAGTAGATCCACTTTATGAACCATCACGTAAATACGAGTATGGCCGCTCTACCTGGAGCTGGATCGTATGGCAGGATAACAGTATGAATTATGAGGACCAGGTAAAATATATCGACCTTGCCGCAGCACTGGGCTATGAGTATATATTGATTGATGCTTTATGGGATACGAATTTGGGCAAGGAAAAAATGAAAGAGTTGATCAATTATGCTCGTTCTAAAAATGTAGGTGTATTTCTCTGGTATAATTCTAACGGTGCTTTTAATGACGCTCCACAAGGACCAAGAAACAGAATGAATACATCTATAGAAAGAAAGCAAGAAATGCAATGGCTTCGTGAGGTAGGTGTGAAAGGGTTGAAGGTTGACTTCTTCGGAGGCGATAAGCAGGAAACCATGCGGCTTTATGAAGATATTCTTTCCGATGCTAATGATTATGGGCTGATGATTATTTTCCACGGATGTACACTGCCTCGCGGATGGGAGAGAATGTTTCCCAACTATGTGGGCAGCGAAGCCGTAATCGCTTCTGAAATGCTCATCTTCTCACAAGGGGTGAGAGAAGCTGAAGCTTTCTTTGCTACGCTGCATCCGTTTATCAGAAATACGGTGGGTAGCATGGAGTATGGCGGGGTGTTGCTGAACAAATATTTAGTAAGAGAAAATAAAAATCGCAACAAACGTCTTACCACCGATGGCTTTCAACTTGCAACTGCAGTGTTGTTTCAGAATCCTGTACAAAATTTTGGACTTACACCTAATAATCTTACCGATGTACCGTCCTTCGAAATCGATTTTATGAAGGAAGTGCCTACTACTTGGGATGAAACGTTATATCTAGATGGTTATCCCGGAAAATATGTGGTAATTGCTCGTCGTCATAAAAACAAATGGTATATAGCCGGTGTAAATGCCGAGGAGCAAACTAAAACCCTCACGCTGCAGTTGCCATTAACACCTAATGGTAAATACACTATTATAAATGACGACAGGGATGGCAACACATTCATAAAACCACTTACTGTAGGAAAAAACGGTCAGGTGAAAATAGAAATACAACCTAAGGGTGGCTTTGTGATCCGATAAATAACGCTTTAGGATTTTTTGTGATGCATAGCTATTGGTAGCAAATGTTTGATGCTACGTTTAAGTCGCCCCATAAGGGGCGGCTTTTTATGTTTATTATATCTTATAAGTGCCTTAAATGTTAAAAGTCAATTCATATTAAACGTTGAATGGCATAAAAACGTCTTTATAATAAAAGGAGGATAATATTTTCCCTGTTTTTTCGTTTTTAATACTGAATTGCAAATATTTACGATGAAATTTTACGTTTATGTGTTGGCGTTGTTGTGGTCGGTATCTGGGCAGGCGCAAACACCAAGAGTCGAAATCCTGTGGCAATGGTATCAGCAAGGCTATTATATTTTGAATCCGACAATTGCGCATTCCAATGCTGAAGTGGCTTTTGTACGCCGGTTAAGTGGAAAAGATAGTACTGTGCAAGCATCTTCATTTTTTAGAGGGGTGTTCAAGAATTATCTATCTGCCGGCACGTCCGATCGGTTCTTCGACCCCGTGATCTGCATTCTGGATAAAAACAAAAAACTAACATTAATAGATTACGGATGGGATCCTGCATATTCAAAGGATGATAAAAAAATTGCCTATGCTTATCAGGTAAAAACTTTGAAGAAAGGCGACCCTTTATATGCCGAAGCATACCAGGGCAATGAAATTAAAGTCTTTGATAAATCCGCACAGCATGCAGAAGCAGTAGCCAAGCCGTTGAGCAATAATTACTTAATGGACCCTTTCTTCCTCGATTCAATGAAAGTGGTTTATAAAATAGGCACAAAAGTCAATGGTCCTTATGGAGCGGGCATTTCTTTCAACCAGGTAGATCTACAAACTAAAAAAACATCCATTATTCGTCTGCCCGGTATTAAATATCGGTTATATGAGTTAATGGGTGAAGCTTATCTTATCAACAATCAACTCGCTTATACTTTGTACAGCCCTACAGATACAGGGAGAGGCATGGCCAACGAGTATTTACATCTGCTATTGACAGAGAAGGATACTTTGCAAGACTTTGGTATTCGGAGGTTCACGCTTTTGGATAATAAAATTGGGTTTAACGATAAAAATGAAATTATATTTCTTGATGACGAGCTCCTACTGCCCGAAGACACCGTGTATGTACAGACTTATAAAGATAATCGACTAATACGCCGCACTCCATTACAGCATAATTATGTAAAAAGTTATTTAAGTCCCAATGGAACATATATGGTGTATATAACAGAAGGGAAAGAGGCTTTTTTGTTGAACCTCATAACGATGCGACGAGCAAAAATTAATATCCCGGAGAGAGAAATTTATACGATAGTATGGGCAAAAGATAGCCAGCGCCTTGCGATTGTACAAGAGCACGAAAGTTTAGTTGGAACTGATATCCTGCATTTGCTGCAAATACGTTAGATTTATTTTTTCCGGCCAAAACGTAAAGTAGGCTCTACTTCGGTCTTCCATTTTTTATATTGACCTTCGGAGAGCTCTTTTTTCAATTGTGCATCTCTTTGATTCACTAGGGTTTCGTTTTGTTTACGAATGCTTTGAAAATTCTGGCTGGTTAAACCCTGTCCTAATCCGGATGCCGGTCCCTGTATATTATTCTTGAGTTGCTGCTGTTTGGTGTAAAATTCTGTAAAAATACCCTCTACTGCATTACGCTTAGACTTTTCTAGCTTCAGGTGTTCGTCCAATTGAGTGAGGGTTTTATCTACCTTCTCTTTGATTTTCTTGCTATCATTATTTTTCTGAGCAAATGCAGTTGTTCCCCAAATAGTGAATATCAGAACCAATACCGGAATAAATGCTTTGCTTTTCATCTTAAGCCTTTATTGTAAGAAGAAAAAATCTCCCAAAGGTTGCATTGTTATTTTTCTGATTCCCGATGTGGTGCTTCACTGGGTCTTCCCATGCGGCCTCTGTTTATAATCCTTTTAATTAATGAGTCATAAGCAGGTACTTGGTCAGCAGTACAAATTTTTCGGGTGGCAACTACATGTTTGTAGACGTTGATTTCCACTTCTCTTTGTAGTGTGCCGATGGAATCGGCCAGCCTTTCAATTATCGAGTCGGGAGTATTGTCCTGCTTGGAAAGTTCAAAAATGGTGTTCTTAATTTGTATGATTTCCTGCATTTTATCCAAAGCTTGCTGCCAGTGTCCCTTCTTTAATTCATTAAACTGAGCCACTTGCTGATCATTAAAACCTACTTCTTTTTGCAGGACTGCGGTAAAGTCTCTGAACTTATTCTTTTCAGGGGCTTTGCCAGTTCTGAAGAATAAAAAGTACCCTAGTACTGCAAAATTGGTAATCAGGAGCAGTAAGATGATAAAAACAAGTACCTTATTTTTTGAACGATTATTATTCATTAATACGTATTAACGTCGTTTACTGCTAATATAAAATTATCATTTTGTAATACCTCGACGGCGGAAGTATTATGTACAAATGATGTTATCTCCTCCTGCTCGTTTACAATACTGTTGGCTTTGATAATAGAAAAAACATTAATCAGAACAATAATAACTAAACTAATAAATGCGATGGCCGGCCTACTTAAAATACGTGTTGTCCTGCTCCAGAAACTGTTTTCCTCCTGAAGCCGAGCCATAACCCTTGTATACATAAAGGGTTTGGCTTTTGCACGCGTAATGCCGTCAAAGCTGTTTAATATTTCTTCTATTTCTGATGTTTTCATACGCTATTTGACGTCGTTTTTAATATTTTCTGTCTGTTATCACTGGTTACTGTTTTCTAATATCTTTCTTAGATTGTTTTTGGCACGGTGAAGCAGCGATTCTACTGCCGAAACGGTTGTTTCCATTACTTCACTGATTTCCTGATAACTTAATCCTTCAATTTTACTTAGTATAAACGCAATTCGCTGATTTTCAGGCAATTTATCTACGGCTTTGAACAATGCTGTGGCCTTTTCTTTTTTGTCAAGCAATATGCCCGGATGATTGAAATCCGGAGGGTTTACCTCTACTTGTGCATCTTCTCCGAAAATACTTTTTATAAATCCAAACCGTTTTTTTCTCTTTTTCTTACGTTCGTGATCCAGCGATTTTGTGGTAGCAATCCTATATAACCAGGTGGAGAGCTTCGACTCTCCCTTGAAGGTATGTATGGATTGGTATACCTGTACAAATACCTCCTGAGCTAAATCTTCGGCATCTTCTTCATTTTTCACGATGCTAAGGCAGGTATTGTAGATCATATCTTGGTAAGTGTCTACAATAGTCTTAAAAGCCTCATTGCTTCCTCGCTTAAGCTCCTCAACTAGTATTTGTTCGCTCACCAAGTTTTGATTATTTGGCAGCGATATTACTACATTTTTTTAACCTTTTAATCAGTTAACCCTTAAAACATTGGTCCATGTCTCATCCCTCCGGGCATCATTCCGGGCGGAGGTCCTTGTCTCCAGTCCGGTCTGTCTCCCATAGTATTGTTGGAAGAAGATCTTCCTTTTCCAAAATTTCTTAAACTATACGTAAAGGTAAGCATAAAATACTGTTGCAGTACTCTGCTTTGGGCATCCTCGATATAGTTAGCATTGATGGTTCTTGATATGCTCTGATTTTGTTTGAGAAGATCGAATACTGAAAGTTTCAACTCTGCGGCGTTATTTTTCAGGAATTTCTTACCCACTGCTGCATTCCACAGCCAAAACGACTGATTCAAGCCTTGAGAAAGACCGGTATAACTTTGATAGTTTACATCATTTTGAATAAACCAGCCGTTTTTGCTCAGTAGGTTTACGAATACACCACCCTGCTGATTCACATAACGGTTGTTGGTATTATTGGCAGTACTTTTAGTGTTATTGAAATTGGCATTGTACGAAAGATTAAAGTCTATGTACTCACTGATATTACTGCTCCACACAGCCCCTCCATTTATAGCGGTAGTGGTGGTTTTAGTTTCCAAATAGTTAATCAGTCCCGGACGGTCGGTATAATTAACGCCTGCATTAAGATTGATATTGGATTTTAAAGCAGATATAGGGAAACTATATACAAAATAGGAGCTTATCTGCTTATAACCGTTAAGGTTTATTGGTTTTGAGAACTGCGATCCTCGTTTCACTACAATTCCATCCTGAATTACAGAGTCTGCTCTAGGAATATAAGTAGCGGTAGTGATGTAGTTATTGGTAATTTGCCCGAATATATTGGCGAAGAAGCTATTATTGGTTCTTCTGTTTGTATAGGAATACCTGAAAGAACCGAAATGTGTATACGATTGTTTCAAGGCGGGGTTTCCAGTACTTACATTCAGGTTGGAGCTGGAAATGGTTACTACATCCTGTAATTGTGAAATGGATGGGAAGTCGGTTCTAGCTCGATAGAAAATTCTAATATTACTGTTGGCTCCTACCTTTTTCATCAGCCGCATATTGGGCAATATTGCATTAAATTCTTGATTTACAGAGGTGGCTGTAGGAAATATGCGATCGCTCTCCAGTTTCGAATTTTGGAATTCAACTCCCACAGATATTTGATTATCTCTACTACGTCCTAAACGATAGTTGAGTTCTCCTCTGTTGGTGGAAATGGTATTGTCAAACTCGTTGGAAAATTCTGGCTGGAAAATGGTGTATGCAGTACCATCGAAATCATAAGTACGCTGATCTGCATTATTTTTCTGTACCTGACGTTCTACCTGAAACTCAAACTGTCCTTCTTTACCTACGGGTTCGGTATAGGAGATTCTCCCTGAAATTCTCGAACCATTTGTATTATTGTAGCGATATTGGTCCAGTAGCGAGTCAGTTAATACAGGCTGATAATATCTTAGTTGGTTATAGTTGTATGAGTACCCATCGTTTTTGTTCCAAGAAGTTTGTAAGCTTACAGCCAAAGTACGGCCTCTTTTAGCAAACGCTCTTCGGTACATAATATTATTATTGATATTGTACCCGTTGCGGTGAGAGCTGTTTCTACCGGCCGCGTTATTAATAGAGTCGGTCTGATCATAATAAGAGTAGCTAGAGTTTTCAGAAGCCGAGTTGTTGTTTTGAAAGTTGAGAGACGGAATAATAAAAATAGTATTGTTGGAGTCTATTTTATATTCCAATCGCATGTTAAACCGGTGGTTATTATTATTGGCATTACTAATATATTTGTTACCGGTATATAGTACAGAGTCGGGGCTGATAGTAGTTTGTCCAAATGTAGAAGATTCATTCAGGGTATTACTATTGTTGAAGAAATAGCTGGCAGACACATCAATTTTTTTGCCCCATTTATCGCCATAGTTAATACCAAAGGCGTTGGTTTTATTGATGCCTGGTTGTACACCTACCATAAAATTGCCGGCGCTACCAAATCCACCGAAGCCACCTCCAAAGCCTCCACCTCCTCGACCGCCTCCAAAGCCTCCACCACGCCCACTACTCGTAACGCCCAGTAAATCCTGTGTGGCAAAGTTTTGTTGGTTCACATTGTTGAAATTACCTACCAGAGAGATACGGCGATCTCCGTTAAAGAAGCTTACATTACCTCCTGCCTGGTAACGTTGGTCGGTACCATAACCGGCATAAATACGACCAAACTGCCCATTGTTGCTGACGCCACCTTTGGTAACTATGTTAATGGCTCTCATTGAGTTACCGTCATCAAAGCCGGTAAGCTGGGCTTGGTCGCTCAGTCTGTCAAACACCTGAATTTTGTCAATCACTTCTGCAGGAAGATTTCTTAGAGCCATTGTGGCATCGTCACCGAAGAATTCCTTTCCGTCTACAGTTACTTTTCTTACCTGTTCTCCCTGTGCTGTTACATTCCCGCTTCGGTCTACGGTAATTCCCGGCATTTTTTTAATCAGGTCTTCTACTGTCGCATCGGGGTTTACCTTAAAATGACTGGCGCTGAATTGTGTAGTATCTCCTTTCTGAGATACGGCGGGTGCCGAAGCTACCACTACAACACCTTCTAAGGTGGTAGTTTTCTTGGGTATATATACGTCGTCTAAATCGAGAGCCGGTTTTTCGTCCGTTAATGCCAGCGACATAAAAAGCGGTTCAAAACCTACCGATGTAGCGTGCAGTAAATAATTTCCTTTTTCAATATTGTTGAAAATAAAAGTTCCGGAAGTGTCGGAAAGCGTACTTTTTATAGTATTGCTATCCAATGGGTTAAGCAGTTTTACGGTTGCATTTCTTACAACGACCCCTTCTACCGGGTCCATAAGTGTTCCTTTAATGGTCTGTGCCTGGCAAATCGTTACAAAAAACAATAAAGAAGATATAAGTCCAAGAATCCTCATAAAAAAAATTATTATTAGCTCAGTTGGACGATGAAATCCACGTAAACTTTCGTTTTTCTGTCATAAAATGCAATATAAACTGTTAAAATACAATTTTTAATTATTATGTAAGATTTTAATATATTCTGGCTCAAGGTAGAAGATAAAAATTAAAATATCGGCCATAATGCAATAAATATTTATCTTGCGCCATTCAACGTTTTATTTTAATTATGGAGTATAACAAGTTAGTTGCGGTTACAGGGTTACCAGGCCTGTATGAGTTGATAAGTAGTAAACAGGACGGAGCTATTGTACGCTCTTTACAGGACAAGACTACCAAGTTTGCATCTGCCCGTATTCACCAGTTTTCACACTTGGAGAGTATTGAAATCTATACTAAAGGGGAGAATGTGAATTTGGTAGAAGTGTTTAACGCAATGGAAAAGGACGGAAGTCCCTTGCCTGATGTAAAAGATGCCAAAGCACTCCGTGCTTACTTTGAAAAAGTGTATCCCGATATGGATTTCGACCGCGTTTACAACAGCGACATGAAGAAAATTGTAAAGTGGTTCGATATCTTGAAAAGCAATAATGTAGAAATAAAACTCACCCAGTTGGATGAATCAGCTGAGGAACCCCAAGAAGAGGCATCTCAGGCGGCAGCTGCCGAAACAAAAGCGGCTGAAGAACCGGTAAAAGAAAAGAAAAAAGCAGCACCCAAAAAAGCGGCTGCAAAAAAAGCGGCAGAAGCTTCCGATGCAGATGAAAAAAGCGCGGCTCCTAAAAAAGCACCTGCTAAGAAGAAAGCAGCAGCTAAGAAAAAATCTGAATAGTATTTTTTATAGTGCGATAAGTCGAAAGTCTGTAGTGAGGAACGAGCTTCATCTTTCCGATTACAGACTTTCTTTGTAAAGAAACTCTAATTAAATTATGACAGCAGATATACAGCCTATTCCAAGACATTTTTTACCAGCGGATTTCAGCATTACTGACTGGAATGCGCTTGAACCCTATTTTAAAGAACTTCTGGAGCGGCCTCTTAATTCCTTACAGGAACTGGAGCAGTGGTTGAAAGACTTAAGCGAGTTGGAAGCTGTAGTAAGTGAAGAGGCCTGCTGGAGACAGATTAAAATGACTTGTGATACCGAAAATCCGCAGTTGGCTGAGAGTTTCAATTATTTTATGATGGAAATCCAGCCCAAGATGCAACCCTACTCCGATCAGCTGAACCGTAAGCTAATAAATTGTTCGTTTACTAAAGAGCTGAAGGATCCTGCTCATGTTACCTATCTGAGAAATGTAAAAAAGAATATCGATCTCTTCCGCGAAGAAAATATTCCTCTACACTCAGAATTAGCTGTCGAGGCGCAACAATTCGGAGTTATCAGCGGTAAGATGACCGTAACGGTAAGAGGGAATGAGTATACTTTGCAGCAGGCTGCCAAGTTTCTGGAAGATCCGGACAGAAATCTACGGGAAGAAGTATATCGTAAAATTGCGGAAAGAAGGTTGGCCGACAAAGATGCATTGAATGCTCTATACGATTCATTGCTTAAGAAAAGGCATCAGGTGGCTTTGAATGCGGGTTATGACAATTATCGCGACTATCGCTTTGTTGAGCTGGCCCGCTTTGATTACACCAAAGAGCACTGTTTTCAGTTTCACGAAGCGGTAAAGCAGCACGTACTGCCTATCGTAGATGAGATCTACAAAAAGAAAAGAGCCAAATTAGGGGTAGACACCTTGCGTCCTTGGGATGTGGATGCCGAGCCTGCAGGTGTTACACCATTAAAGCCATTTACCTCCGGTAAAGAGTTGCTCGAAAAAACCATCAGCTGTTTTAATAAATTGAATCCGTTTTTTGGCGATTGCCTCAAGAAGATGGACGAGCTGAAAAGGCTGGATCTAGAAAGCCGCAAGGGTAAAGCTCCCGGAGGCTATAACTGTCCGCTGGCAGAAACCGGTGCACCTTTCATCTTTATGAATGCGGCCGGAACATTGAATGATGTGGTGACAATGGTACACGAAGGCGGGCATGCCGTGCATTCTTTCCTTTCTCATTCCTTACCGTTGACCGGATTTAAAGAATATCCTACCGAGTTTGCCGAGGTCGCGAGTATGAGTATGGAGCTGTTTAGTATGAGCGAATGGAATGTATTTTTTGATAAAGAAGAGGAGCTGAAAAGAGCCATGGAACAGCAATTGGAAAGAGTTATTACCGTTTTCCCATGGATTGCTACTATTGATAAATTCCAACACTGGGTGTATGAAAACCCTCAGCACACTCATGAGGAAAGAATGCAGCAATGGGTGCGTATTCTCGATGAGTTTACTCCCGAAAGTTTGGATGTAAGCGGCTTAGAGTCTTACAGACAATACAGTTGGCAAAGGCAACTGCATTTATTTGAAGTGCCTTTCTACTATATTGAATATGGTATTGCACAGTTAGGAGCTATTGGGTTATGGCAGCAGTTTAAGAAGGACAAGCAACTTGCTTTGCAAAACTATATTCAGGGGCTGAGCTTAGGAGGCACCCGTCCTTTACCACAGCTTTTTGAAGCAGCCGGTCTAAAATTTGATTTATCGCCGGCCTATATTAAAGAGTTGATGAATTTTGTAAAAGCAGAAATGGAAAGTCTTTAATGCCAGTAACTCGTTGATAACAAGTTTTTAAGATTTGCATTAATAGATTTAAAAATTCCGATTTGGAGTAATAATCGCTTAAATCGGAATTTTTTATATATTCAGTAATTGAACATTTTTCATCGTCCCTTGTTATTACCTTTTAATAAAAAATCATAGTAAACAAAAAAACAAATTGTGTATGAAGAAAATATTTGCATTACCTATTATTGCTGCTATTGTATTTGCTTCTTGTAATTCTGCCCCCAAAGCCGATGAGGCTAAAACCGAAGATGTTCAGGATGTTGCTGCTGCAGAAGGCGAGGCCTATAAGGTAGATACTACTCAGTCTGTAAACTTCATAGGGACAAAACCCGTAGGAGCTCACTCCGGTAAATTCTTGGTAAAAGAAGGTGAAATCTTTGTAAAAGACGGTACTGGTGTAAGCGGTGGTAGACTGGTGTTTGATATCAACAGTCTTGTTATTACCGATGCAGATACTACCGGTACTACTAATTTAAAAGGACATTTATTGTCTGCTGATTTTCTGGATGCCGAAAAATTTCCTACAGCTACTTTTGAAATTACAGCTGTAGAAGATTATGTTGCAGATAGTACTAACGCATTGGTGCTGGAAGGAGCCACTAATATCATTAAAGGTAACTTAACTCTGAAAGATGTTACTAAGAATGTATCCTTCCCGGCTATTATTAATGTAACTCCTACATCTGTTTCTGCTAAGGCAAACTTCAATATCGACCGTACTCAGTGGAATTTAACATACGGTAATGATAAATCTTTAGGTGATAAATTTATCAGACCCGAAGTAAATATCAACTTTGAGATTACAGCTGTAAAATAAGACAGCAGCTGCTTTTAGCCCGGCCATATTACGTCTTTGGCAGACTATTTGTACTCTTTGGTTGAAGAAAAAATGGCCGTATTTGTTTATTTTTAAAAAATCTGAAGGCCTGTTTTAGTCAACCTGTTTAAATTTAAGCGTATGAAAAAGTTAGTTTTATTGATATTCGGTCTAGTTGCACTGTTTTTCGTAAATGCTCAAGAAAAACAGAATGCACCGGCACCCAAAAGCCCGCCTGCTACTGTGAGTGAGGAACTGAGTAATGGTACGGTAATTACTATTAATTACAGCCGTCCTTCAGTAAGAGGTAGAACTATTGGCAAAGATTTGGAACCACTTCCCGGTCAGGTATGGCGTACTGGAGCTAATAAGGCTACTGTATTCGAAGTAAGCAAAGATGTTACCGTCGAGGGCAAAGCATTGCCGGCGGGTAAATATGCATTGTTTACTTTGGTAGATGGCGATGATTGGACCATTATCTTCAATAAAACATGGGATCAGTTTGGTGCGTTTAAGTACAAACAGGCTGATGATGCTTTACGTGTTCACGTTACTTCTCAAAAAGCGGAATCTTTTGCAGAAACACTCACCTTTACTATCAGTAAGGAAGGAGTAGTAACACTGCTTTGGGGAGATTATAAAGTGAGCTTTAACGTAAAGTAAGCGAACGATACTTTTAAGTGAAGATATATTTACCCGCCTACATAAGGCGGGTATTTTTTTATATATCCGATAACCGGAAGATTTCTTTTGCTCTGATACCTTTTTCAGTTTGAGTAAGGGTACAACATTCATTTACAGGGTCGTGCTCAAAGAAAAGAATATACTCGCGCTCTAAAGCTTCCTTCAGAAAAACCTCTTTCTCCATCATTGAAAGCAACGGCCTAGTATCATATGACATTACATAAGGAAGCGGAATATGGCCTATCGAAGGCAACAGGTCTGCCATAAACACAATAGTCTTTCCCTTATATTCCAACTGGGGCAACATCATGGAGTCGGTATGTCCATCTGCAAAACGCACCTGCACCTGCTTGGTAAAATGAGCGAGGGCTAATGCATTTTGTTGATCCTTTCTGTCGTTTACAAATTGTAATCGACCACTTTCTTGTATAGGCAGTATATTTTCTTTGAGAAAAGAAGCTTTCTCGCGTGGATTGGGTTCGGTAGCCCACTTCCAATGGCGCTCATTACTCCAGAAAGTTGCGTTTTTGAATGCAGGTATTAGTTGTTCGCCTTCTTTTTTAATCGCACCGCCACAATGATCAAAATGCAAGTGTGTTAGAAAAACATCGGTTATATCATCACGGTGGAAGCCGTGTGCCGCAAGGCCTTTGTCCAGCGAATCATCTCCATGTAAATAATAAAAGCTGAAAAACTTTTCACTTTGTTTATCACCCATACCGGCATCCACTAATATGAGGCGCTCACCATCTTCTATTAACAAAGAACGCATAGCCCAAGTGCACATATTGTTTTCGTCGGCAGAGTTGAGTTTGTTCCAAATGCTTTTAGGAACAACGCCAAACATAGCACCTCCATCCAGCTTGAAATATCCGTGATTGATAGAATAAAGTTTCAATGTATTGGGTTTAAATTTTCCGGACTGATTTATTCAGATAATAATTGATGCTGGAATAAAGTTACAAAAGATTGATGGTAGCCATTAGGCTGTTTGAGTTTGTTTTTGCTTATATAGGGCCGAGTACAGCCATACTAGTCCTATTGCAAAGAAAACGATGAGTGATAATACTGAGTTTTTCATCGTGCCCGTGATTTCTTCAATACGGCCAAATGTAAAAATACCAATTACGATAGCCAGTTTTTCGGTAAGATCGTAGTAACTGAAAAATGATGCAGTATCTTTTGTATCGGGCATAAGCTTGGAATAGGTTGATCGGCTTAAGGATTGAATGCCCCCCATAACCAAGCCTACTAGTAGGGCCAAGATGTAAAAATGATATTCGGCATTGATCCCTTTTTCGGCGACACCTGCTGTGTAATACGCCAGTATACAGATAATAATCCAGAATACGATTACGCCCATGAGCACTTTTAGGTTGCCGTAAATTGCCGAAAGACGTGACATACCCCAAGCTCCCAGTATGGCTACCAACTGAATGAGTACAACGGTAACGATCAGTTTTGTATCGGGTAGTCCCAGCAATTTGCTTCCGAATATAGTAGCAGCCAGCATTACGGTTTGTACCCCCATGCTATAGAAAAAAAAGCCGCGCAGAAAGCGTTTCAGTATGGGCATGTGTTTGACTTGGTCATACACTTTTTTCATTTCTTGAAACCCTTCCTGAATGACATTACCTTTTTTAGTCTGTACAACATTGGATTGGGGTAATGCAGCAAAAGTGATTTGTGCAAATGCAAACCACCAAATACCCACCAATAAAAAAGTGATGCGCGTGGCGAGTCCCGGATCGCTCATCGTCATTACCAATACAAATCCCACAATCTGCATTAATACACTGCCTATATATCCGTAAGCATAACCTTTGGCACTAATGCGGTCCCTATCTTCAGGTGCTGCAATTTCGGGCAGATAAGCGTTGTAGAATACCAGACTGCCTACATATCCCATGGCTGCCATCATAAATGCAATAACGCCTAACAGCAGTGTATCTGATTTAAAAAAGAACAATGCGCTACATCCTATTGCGCCCATATAACAGAAAAAGCGCATAAAGTTTTTCTTATTACCTCTTGTATCTGCAATAGAAGTAAGAATAGGATACAAAATGGCGATAATTAGATAGGCTACCGCCAGTATGTAATCGTAGAGAGAAGAATTGACAAATTCCCTACCCAGAAAAGTTACTTTATGCTCTTGGTCATTGCTTCCTGTAACGGCTAGAAAGTAAATAGGAAAAAAAGTAGTAGTGATAACAAGATTGTAAACGCTGTTGGCCCAATCGTACATGGCCCAGCCATTCGTAACTTTCTTGGAAGCTGTAATAACTTTTCCTTCTGCCATTTACTAAAAATAAACAATTATGCGGAGTCGGTTATAATAGCAAGCTTTTTCATCAACCGATGATACCCTGATAAATCAGTACTAATAAAATAACTCCTACAATGATACGATACCAGCCAAATATCTTAAAGCCGTATTTCTTCAGATAGTTAATGAAAAACTTAATAGCAATAATAGATACTACAAAAGCTACTACATTTCCAATGATAAAAGCAATCGTATTATCCTGAGACTGTAAAATCAGTTCGTACCCTTTGATGGTGCCATCGCTCCATTTTTTCAGGAATAAAGAGTATAAAGTGGCGGCCGCCATGGTAGGAACTGCAAGAAAGAAGGAAAACTCAGCTGCAATATTGCGGGTAAACTTTTGTTGCATACCACCTATAATAGAAGCGGCACTGCGGCTTACACCGGGAATCATGGCAATACACTGCCAAAGACCTGTTAGAAAGGCGCGTTTATAAGTGATTTCATTTTCGCTATGGATCGTGGGGTGATTAAAAGCTTTATCAATAAATAATAACACAACACCGCCCAGCAATAAAGATACGGCCACGGTGGTAGGACTTTCCAGCATGGCATCAATTTTATCGGAGAATAATGCACCTAATATCAGTGCCGGAATGACACCTATTATCAGCTTCACATAAAACTGCCAGCGGCTAAAGTCAAAGAATTTTCTCCAGTATAAAACTACTACGGCCATAATGGCGCCCAGCTGAATTGCTACTTCAAACAGCTTGGTGAACTCGTCCTTTTCGATGCCCATAAACGAGCTGGTGATAATCATATGTCCCGTAGAGGAAACAGGTAAGTATTCGGTAAGTCCTTCAACAATCGCTATAATAATTGCTTCAATAATGCTCATAATACAGATTTGTAAAAAAACAGGCGATACGTTTTATAGCATCGCCCGATAAATTTATGAATAACGGCACTCGAAGATGGATTATTGCTTCGATGTGGTATTTTTAAATATTGCGTAACCTTCTATTGCAAGCCCTATAAGAATTACAATGGGAGCAATAGTGATGCGTCGGGTACTATATACTTCATGCGCATTAAATACAGCCGGGTCATCGCTTTTTCCTCCGACCATCAAAAGCATGCCCAGAGCAATAACAATGGCTCCGATGAGCATCCATACATAATTGCTTTTGCCAAACATTGCTGGGGGTATGTTGTTTTCAGCCATTTTTGTCGGTTTAATATGTTGCAATATTAGGATTGTTTTTCAAAATAAATGTTAGATTTTCATTAATATAGGTCGTCCAGCTTTTTCTTCAGGTATTTCAAGGCGCTGGTATGAGTGCTGATAAGGGTTATCAGAATACCCAATACCATCATGCCCAAGAACAGAAAGGTCAGTTGTGTATTGTTTTGTATCACGCTCAGCTCGGGAATCATTTTTTTAGCTGCTCTGATTACCAGTAGCACAGCTATAATGGCAATGGCCCCACTAATAGCACCGTTAATAATAGCCCTTATATCCAGCGGTTTGGTGATAAACCAGCGGGTAGCACCTACCATTTGCATGGTTTTGATGGTAAATCGGTTGCTAAACATAGCTAGGCGAATAGTATTATCGATGAGTACAATGGCAGCCAAAAGCAATATCAATGACAGGCCCACCAATACCCAGTTTACTACTTTTATTTTACTATCCAGACCACCTACCAGCAGTTCAGGATACTTCACTTCGGTGACATAGGTCTGTTTTTCCAAATCTTGTTTAATATTCAAAAGTGTATCCGGGTGTAAGTACTCCGATTTTACCTTAAAGTCAATGCTTTGGGGCAGTGGGTTTTCCGTTAGAATGCCTTCCCAGCTTTCATTGCCATCGGCTAGATACCGGGCTTTGGCCATTTCTTTGGTAGTAAATACATATTCTTTTATGTAAGGCTGAGCGGCAATGTAGTTCACCAGGTCAGCACTGTCTGATTTTGCCAATGGTTCGCGTAGGTACACATTCACTTCTACTTCTTCCTTAAAATGTTCTCCCAAAGTACGGGTATTAATCACCAGCCAGCCTATCACCCCTAGCAGAAAAAGCACTAGGGTTACGCCCAAAATACTCATAAAGTATGAAGCTTTACCCCTTTTTACTGCTTTTGTTTTTTTCGACATAATGGTACCTTTTACTAAAATACTACAAGACTGGCAAATTTAGGGTATTCACACCTACAATGCTTAAATTTGCCGCCATGCAAAAAGCAGGTACTAATTTATGATACAAAATGCCTGTTTTTTGTAGAATAAGGCAATAGTGACAAGGTTTGGGATCATACCTTTTTGTCGCATGATTGGTATAAAATTAATTCAATAAATAGTGATGGAGTACGATTTTAGTTCGATAGAGAAGAAATGGCAACAGATTTGGAAAGAAAACAATGCTTATAAGGTTGCCAACGACAGCAGTAAGCCCAAGTATTATGTGCTGGATATGTTTCCTTATCCTAGTGGAGCCGGCTTGCACGTAGGACATCCGTTGGGCTATATTGCCAGTGATATTTATGCTCGCTATAAAAGACTGAAAGGATATAATGTGCTGCACCCCATGGGCTATGATGCCTTTGGTTTGCCGGCCGAGCAATATGCTATCGAACACGGCATTCATCCTGCCGTTTCTACGGCAAAAAATATCGAAACATTTCGCAGGCAGCTGGACAATATCGGTTTTTGCTACGACTGGAGCCGCGAGGTGCGTACGAGCGACCCCAAATATTACAAATGGACACAGTGGATTTTTCTACAGTTATTCAAATCTTTCTATAACAGACAAAAACAGAAAGCCGAGCCGATTACCGAACTGATTAAGGCTTTTGAGCAGGAAGGGAACGCCAATCATCCTATTCCTAACGATAAATATCAGATTCCGGGAATCGGAGGCACCACCTTCACTGCTGAACAGTGGCAATCATTTGATGAAGCCACACAGCAATCTATTTTAATGGAATACCGATTGGCCTATTGCGGCTATGGCGAAGTAAACTGGTGCGAGGCTTTAGGAACCGTACTGGCCAATGATGAGGTGGTAAACGGGGTGAGCGAACGTGGCGGCTACCCCGTAGTGAAGAAAAAATTGCGGCAGTGGTATCTGCGTATTACGGAGTATGCAGATAGATTGTTGCAGGGTTTGCAAACCGTAGATTTCAGCGATGCGATGAAGGAAATGCAAACCAACTGGATTGGCAAAAGTTATGGTGCTGAAATCACCTTCAAAATTAAGAGTACACAATCCAAGGTAGACAGCTTTGTGGTGTATACCACCCGTCCTGATACCATTTTTGGGGTGGACTTCTGTGTACTGGCACCTGAGTTGGATTATATTCTGGATATATGTTCCGAAGCACAAAGAGCTGAGGTAGAAGCATACATCGCCTATGTAAAAAGCCGTAGTGAAAGGGAGCGTATGTCGGAAAAGAAAATCACCGGCGCCTTTACCGGAGCGTATGCTATTAATCCCTTTAACGGCAGGGAAGTGCCTATTTGGATCAGTGAATATGTGTTGGCTGGCTATGGAACTGGCGCCGTAATGGCCGTTCCTTGTGGCGATGAGCGCGACTTTAAGTTTGCCCAACATTTCAATATTCCTATCACCAATATTATCGGCGAGCATTTTAACGGGAAAGAAGCTAATCCTACCAAGGATGCCGTGCTAAGCAACTCTGGTTTTCTGGATGGCGTACCTATGCGCGAGGCTATGGAGAAAGTGATTGAAGAAGTAGAAAAGCGTGGTATCGGTCAGCGTAAAGTGAATTATAAAATGCGTGATGCCGCCTTCAGTCGTCAGCGTTATTGGGGAGAGCCTTTCCCGATTAAGTGGGTCAACGGTATCGCTTACCCTCTGGATGAAAAAGAATTGCCGCTGACCCTGCCTGATGTGGAATCTTATAGTCCGGGCCCTGAAGGACAAGGTCCTCTAGCAAATATTCCGGAATGGATAGCCCAAAATCTGGAAACCAATACTATGCCCGGTTATGCTGGTTCTTCTTGGTATTTCCTGCGCTATATGGACCCTCACAATGAACAGGAGTTTGCAAGTCGCCAAGCAACCGATTACTGGAACCAAGTAGATCTGTATATCGGTGGTACCGAACATGCAGTAGGCCACCTATTGTATAGCCGCATGTGGACTAAAGTGCTGAACGATTTGGGCTATATTGGTTTTGATGAGCCGTTCAAGAAATTGGTTAATCAGGGAATGATACAGGGCAACAGCCGCTTTGTATATCGTATTCATGGTACTAACCAGTTTGTATCGCATGGCTTGATTGATAAGGACGGAACTTATCAGGGTAACACCCTAGATAAAATACATACAGATGTAAATATCGTCGACGGTTATGAATTGGACATCGAGGCCTTTAAAAAATGGCGCAACGGAGAGTTTGCCGATGCAACCTTTATCCTGGAAGATGGCAAATATATATGCGGTAGTGAAATTGAAAAAATGTCCAAATCGAAATTCAATACCGTAAATCCTGATGATCTGGTAGCCAAATACGGTGCAGATACTTTCCGCATGTACGAAATGTTCCTGGGTCCGGTAGAGTTAAGTAAACCTTGGGATACAAAAGGGATTGAAGGCGTTCACCGCTTTTTAAAGAAATTGTGGCGTTTGTTCTATAAAGAAAATGCAGATGGAACATCCACAGCCATCTGGAAAGACGAAGCGCCTACACCGGAAGAGCTCAAGGTATTGCATAAAGCAATTAAAAAAATTGAAGAAGATACCGAGCGGTTCAGCTTTAATACAGCTGTAAGTACGTTTATGATTCTGGTGAATGAGCTAACCGATTTAAAGAGCCATAAAAAAGCGATTTTGGAACCATTGCTCATTATGCTCACGCCTTATGCACCCCATATAGCAGAAGAACTGTGGCATGCTCTGGGCAACACTACGTTTGTATTGGATGCGCCTTATCCTAAGTTTGAAGAGAAATATGTAGTGGAAACCAGCAAGGAATACCCCATTTCCATCAACGGTAAGATGCGCACTACTATGAATATTTCATTGGATGCGGAGCAGAAAGATGTGGAAGCACTGGTATTGGCCAATGAAGTGGTGAAAAAATGGATTGAGGGTAAGACGCCTAAAAAGATCATTTATGTAAAGAATAAAATGATCAACATTGTGGTGTAAGTGAAAATTGCTCAAACTGTTTATATAGTTAATCTGGTCATAGTTGAAACCGTTCTCTGATATAGGGGACGGTTTTCTATTTTTTATTTTCCTAAATCGAACATTTTTTGTTTAACTTTAAAGGAGCATTGGATGTTGATATGAGCTAGCCGTGAATGAGCTGTTGTCTTAAACATTGACGTGATTATTGTGAAAATCGAAGTAGTCTAGCAAACGTTTTAACGATTGGCTTGCATGCGCTTTTATACAAAGCGATTCAATATTTCAAAACCTAAATAACATTACCATGTCAATCAACATCGTAGATCTTGTAAAAAACTACATTTCGCAAGACCTTATCTCCAAAGCCAGCTCATTTCTGGGCGAAAATGAAGGTGGTGTCTCCAAAGCGCTTTCGGGTTTAATACCATCCGTTCTTGGCGGTATTATTTCAAAAGGTACCGCATCGGAAAGCAATGCACAACAGTTGCTGGATGCTGCTAAAGAAGCTAACAATACGGGATTGTTAGGTAATCTGGGTTCTTTATTTGATAATCAAGATTTGTTATCGAAAGGTTCTGGCTGGGTTGGTAATCTTTTTGGAGGACAGTCCAATACCCTAGTAGACCTTATATCCAAATTTGCCGGTATCAAATCTTCCTCTTCTTCTTCGTTGTTAAATATGATTACGCCTTTAATACTAGGATTACTAGGAAAAAAGGCGCAGGATGACAATTTGAATGCAGGAGGATTTTTAAATTTACTTGCTTCACAAAAAAATAATGTACTCAGCGCATTACCTACCGGCTTAGGTACTATTGCGTCTACTTTAGGCTTGGGAGCTATTGGCGAATCGGCTAAAGCAGCAGTTGAAGGATTACAGAATACCGCATCATCGGCCTATAAAAATGTAGAAAGTGGTGGAGGCAACAAGTGGTTATGGCCATTGTTGATACTTGCTGCATTGGTTTTGTTGCTGTGGTGGCTATTAGGGAAGGGGTGTAATCAGAATGTAGAGGGTAATGCCATTACTGAAGATACGGCGGACGCTGCAGCAGAACCGGTAACTGCCGGAGGAACACTCGATACGGTTACAGGCAATTATATCTACGATGTGGGACCGAATATAGAGATCAAACTGCCGGACGGTACGGTATTGAATGTGGGCGCTAACAGTACCGAAGCTAAATTATATAAAATGCTTACCGACGATGCATTTACCGTGGATACAGTAAACAAATCTGCTAACTGGATAGTGCTGGATCGTGTATATTTTGAAACCGGTAAATCGATACTTACTGCCGAATCTGCCGCACAGGTAAGCAATATTGCTACAATTCTTAAAAACTTCCCTGCCGCTTCTATTAAATTAGGGGGGTATACCGATAATACGGGCGATGCTGAGGTTAATAAAAAAGTATCTGCCGAAAGAGCTAAAATAGTAGCACAAGAGTTGATCAAAGCGGGAGCCACAGCCAATCAGGTGGTTGAAGCAGAAGGTTATGGCCCAGAGTTTCCGGTATGTCCGGCAAATGATACTCCTGAATGTCGCGCACAGAACAGAAGAGTGGATCTGAAAGTAGCTACTAAGTAAAACTTACAAACCCAATCTAATACTTAAGCCGCAACCTTTGAGGGGAGCGGCTTTTTTTATGGGAGCAGATGACGGTGACGTATCAGCATCATGTATCATTTTTTATAAACCTTATACTGCAAATCCTAGTTATCTTTGACGAACAATGAGCAATCCTAATTTAAATAGAGATAAAGAAGGGCTGAGTGCTGCAGACAGGGAATTTGAAAATACCATACGCCCTGCTCATATACAGGAATTTGCAGGGCAGCCCCAGCTGATAGAAAATCTTACCATTTTTATCAAGGCTGCAAAAATTCGGGGTGAGGCGTTGGACCACATTTTGTTTCATGGGCCTCCCGGGTTGGGAAAAACTACTCTATCGCGCATTGTAGCCAATGAATTGGGGGTAAACATTAAGGAAACCAGTGGTCCGGTTATCGAAAAGCCCGGCGATCTGGCAGGACTGCTTACATCGTTGGAGCCGAACGATGTATTGTTTATTGATGAAATCCATCGTTTGAGTACAGTGGTAGAAGAGTATCTGTATGCAGCCATGGAAGATTATCGATTGGACATACTCATTGATAGCGGCCCTAATGCCCGCAGCATTCAATTATCCTTAAATCCTTTTACACTTATCGGGGCTACCACTCGCAGTGGATTGCTCACGGCGCCATTATTATCTCGATTTGCCATAAAATCTCGTTTAGAGTATTATCCTGTAGATACGCTTCAGAAAATAGTAATGCGCTCTGCAAGTATACTGGATGTGAAGATCGATGAAAGGGCTGCCCGTGAAATAGCTGCCCGTAGCCGTGCTACGCCACGTATTGCGAATGGCTTATTACGTCGCGTACGAGATTTTGCACAAGTGCTGAACGATGGAGTGATAGATTTGGGTATTACCCAACATGCTTTAAAAGCATTGAATGTAGATGAATACGGGCTGGATGAAATGGACAATCGTATTTTGCTTTGTATTATAGAAAAATTCAAAGGAGGTCCGGTGGGAATTAGTACCATTGCCACTGCGGTTGGTGAAGAGCCAGGCACCATTGAGGAAGTATATGAACCATTTTTGATACAGGAAGGATTCTTACAACGAACTCCACGGGGTAGAGAGGTAACGGCTAAAGCATATGAGCATTTGGGAAAGAAGCCTGGTGCAGGAAGTGGGGTGACGTTACAATTGGATTTTTAATAAAAAGCCCGGGACAATGCGCGGGCTTTTTTATGTATAAATAATTTTTACGGATGTACTACGAGTCGGAATCCGTTACCATGGATATTCACGATCTCTATTTTATCATCGTCTTTTAAATACTTACGCAGCTTGGCTATGTATACGTCCATACTACGTCCGTTGAAGTAAGTGTCGCTACCCCATATTTTTTTCAATGCTTGTTCACGAGGCAACAGGTCGTTCAGGTGTTCTGCCAGCATTTTCAGTAGTTCGTTTTCTTTAGGAGAAAGTGTTTGTGTACGACCGTTGAAAGTTAGCTGACGCAACTTGGGATTGAAATGATAACCCGCTAGTTGGTATTCTTTATTTTCGTTTTCCTTATTGAGTTCTTCATTGCGTTTTAGAATGGCCTTAATCTTCATTAATAACACTTCACTATCGAAAGGCTTGGTAATATAATCGTCAGCGCCCAGTTTGTATCCCTGAATAATGTCTTCTTTCATAGTTTTGGCACTGAGGAAGAACAGCGGAACATCCGGATCGATATCACGAATCTCTTCCGCTAGTGTAAAACCATCCATATGGGGCATCATCACATCGAGCAGGCAGAGATCAAATTTCTCTCTCTGAAACGCTGCCAGACCTAATCGACCATCCCTTTCCAGCGTAACATTGTAATCGTTCAACTCTAAATAGTTCTTTAAAACGTTACCCAGATTAGGATCATCTTCGCATAATAGGATGTGTGGTTTATTTGCTTCCATTATTTTCTGTTTTGTATGATACTTTGATTACAAATAAAGTTAATGCTTTTTAATGCATTAAAAAACGGCAACCAATTTTTTGTTAAAAGATTAGTACGTAATTATATATAACAGATTTCTTGCAGTTTAGTTTAATTTGTAATAAAAGGTATTTCAATTTTTTTTATCTTAAGGAAAATTTTTTTACATGGCAGATACAGCAAAATTTTTGGAAACGGTAAATACCGGTTATACATTCAAAGGCGAAAGCTATAAAATGGGGCGTGCCATGCTAAATGGCGAAGTAGTAGAAGGTGCCGATGTATATCTTCCTTTTAAAACACTGAACCGTCATGGACTCATTGCCGGTGCTACCGGTACCGGTAAAACCAAAACCTTGCAAGTGCTAGCCGAGGGTCTCAGCGATGCCAGTATACCAGTAGTGTTGATGGATATAAAAGGCGACCTGAGCGGAATTGGAGCTGCCGGTGAGATGAATGATAAAATTACAAGCCGCAGTCAGCTGTTGGGAATTGATTTCAAACCGCAAGCATATCCTGTCGAATTTTTAACATTAAGTAAGGAAAAAGGAACTCGCCTACGTGCTACGGTGAGCGAGTTTGGTCCTATTCTGCTTTCTAAAATTCTGGAACTGAACGACACGCAAGCCGGTTTTGTATCCATGATTTTTAAATACTGTGATGATAACAAATTGCCCCTACTGGATTTAAAAGATTTTATAAAAGTACTACAATATGTAAGTGGCGAAGGCAAAGCAGAGCTGGAGAAAGACTACGGAAAAATTTCTACCACCTCTACCGGTACTATTTTAAGAAAGGTGATTGAGCTGCAACAACAGGGAGCCGACTTGTTTTTTGGCGAAAGAAGTTTTGATGTGGAAGATCTGATGCGTATCAGTGATGACGGACGTGGTATTATCTCGATTGTACGCGTAACAGATTTGCAGGATCGTCCGAAGTTGTTTTCTACCTTCATGCTGCAAATGCTAGCCGAGTTATATGCTTCTTGTCCGGAAGAAGGAGACTTGGACAAACCCAAGCTGGTATTGTTCATAGATGAAGCGCACCTAATATTCAATCAAGCCAGTAAAGCGTTGTTGGATCAAATTGAAACGATTGTAAAGCTAATTCGTTCAAAAGGTGTTGGAATATTCTTCTGTACACAAAATCCTATGGACGTTCCGGCGCCGATACTGGCACAGTTGGGATTGAAGGTGCAGCATGCGCTGCGTGCCTTTACAGCGGCTGATAGAAAAGTGATTAAGCAAACTGCAGAAAACTATCCTTTCTCAGAATTTTATAAAACCGATGAATTATTAACGCAGGTGGGTATCGGTGAGGCGCTTGTAACCATGCTGAATGAAAAAGGAGTTCCTACGCCACTGGTACACTGTATGCTGCGCGCTCCGCAGAGCCGTATGGATGTGTTGACCGACTCGGAAATAGATGCCATTGTGAGTCGTTCTAAAATTGCGGCGCGCTATAATGAGGAGATCGATAGCTACAGTGCCTATGAAATTCTGAATCAAAAACTAGAACTAGCGGCAGAAAGAGCAGCAGCTCTGGAGCAACAGAAGCAAACCGGTCGCACACAGCAGAAACCTGAAAAAACTATTTTGGATGATCCTATTGTAAGAAGTATGGCGCGTACTGCTGGTAATACTATAGTGCGTTCATTACTTGGCGCCATCGGCCTTAGCGGTACTCGTAGAAAAAAGAGCAGCTGGTTTTAAACGGCTGCTCTTTTATTCGGAAATGCTGGCGTTGTGATTATCTTCTCCCAGATCCAGCTTTGCTTGCGGAAGATCTTTAGGTTTTTTGTAATGGAGCAATTCGCGCATTTTCTTTGCCTGTGCGAAGAAATTATCTTTACCGGTGTGAAGTTGTTTTGTAGCTTCTTCATATTTGCTACGTGCGCTTTCCAGATACTTGCCAACAGTTTCTAGACTCTCTACAAAGGTCACCAGCTTTTCATACATTTTTAACGCACGGTTGGCAATTTCAAGACTGTTGCGATCATTACGTTCGCGCTTCCATAAATCAGCTAACAGCTTTAGTGCGGCAATTAAGTTAGTAGGACTGATTAAAAGAATTCTTCTGTCATAGGCATATTCCCATATGCCAGGATCACCTTTTAATGCTGCAAAATAAGCAGCTTCATTGGGGATGAACATCATCACAAAATCCATCGACTTGTCATAATCATCATAAGCTTTGATATGTAGTTCATCAATATGAGCTTTTACGGAGCGGATATGTGCCATTAGCTCTGCTTCTTGGGTGCTTTCATCTTCCGCTTCGGTGTATCGGATGAATGCACTCAGAGAAACCTTGGCATCGATAATTACATGACGATTGTCGGGATACATTATCAAGGCATCGGGACGCATTTTCTTGCCAGTTACGGCGTTGATTAAGGGTTGGCCGTCTTTATCGTACAACTGATATTCCATAAAGAACTCTTCGTTCTTTCTCAGCCCCGATTTTTCTAAAATATTTTCTAGAATCAGTTCTCCCCAACGCCCCTGTGTTTTAGACTCGCTTTTCAATGCACGCGTAAGATTCTGTGCTTCCTTACTTAGCTGCTGATTCAGCAGCATTAAATTTTTGATTTCATTTTTCAAAGAATAACGCTCATTGCTTTCCTTACCATAAGTATCCTGAACCTGTTTCTTAAACTCTTTGATATTTTCGCCTAAAGGTTCGAGAATGTTTTTGAGATTTTCTTTATTAAGCTCCGTGAATGTACTGACTTTGGTTTCGAGAATTTTATTAGCAATGTTTTCAAACTCGGTTTGAAATTTTTTATTTAAAGCTTCGATTTCGTTTTTCTGAATTTCCAATTTCTCTTTCAAAACATTGTTTTCAGCTTTGGCTGTAGTGAGTTGTTGCTGCAACTGCACGCATTCTTGTTGTAATTGTTCATGTTGATTTTTGGTTCGTAGGTACTCATTGTTTTTTTCAATTAAATTCATTCGTGTAGTATCATACACAGCTTTCACCGAGGCTAATTGCTGACGGTAATCGTCCAGCTCTTTTCTGATAACGAATATTTCTTCTTTTAAGTTATGGTTGTCCTGAAGTCTTAATTGCAGATTGGCTTCAGCAGCTTGAAGCTTCGAGTCGGAGCTGGCCTGGAGTGCGATGTACTGATGTTCCAATTCAGCATATTTTTGTTGTGCGTTTTCTGCAATACGTAGCTGTTCTTGTACTGCTGATCTTTTGGCAATCAACCATCCGATTAAAATACCAACTATTGTTCCTGCTAGAATATAAATGAGAGCTATTGTGTCCATACTATTTTGTAAGATTGCTTTAGTGCAAATTAGGAAAACCCCTTCACCTTTGACAGTAAAATAAGTTGTATTGAGATTTTTAACGTTTTATAAGAGGTGCAAGACGACAGCAGGCTCATCTGGAGCGCTGCTTTATTGGTAACTGATTGTAGGTGCATGCTGTGTAGATAATATTTTTCTAAAACATTTCTATAAGTAGTTTTACAGGTCAGTAATCTGATAGAATGTGGATATCGTGAGCAATATGGAGGAGATCATTCCATAATATCAGAAATGACGCATCAGGAATGTTGGAGCATAGTCTAGAAAAGATCGGCATTACTAATAATAAAATTTGTTTTCCCCTATTTGGTATGGGTTTACAGAATCTTTGATTATGCGTTCGAATAAGAGCATACTTATTTCAAGTGCTTATCAATTGTAATAAGAGTGAAAATATTATAGTGCTATCAGTAATTTTTTTAATTTCAATAAAAAAATTCAGTGTCCATGAAAGCTGTGATTATTGGAGCTACAGGAGCTACAGGGAGTGCATTGGTACAACTGCTCTTAGAAGATGAAACTTTTTCAGAGGTAAAAGCACTTGTGCGACGACCTTTACAACAACAACACCCCAAGCTAATCACTCGAGTGATCGATTTTAATCAGCCTGAAAAGTGGCAACACGAAGTTACCGGCGATGTAGCATTTTCTTGTTTGGGTACTACATTGAAAGATGCCGGGAGTAAAGTCGCTCAGTATAAAGTAGATTACGAATATCAGTATGCTTTTGCAAAAGCAGCTAGAGATAATAATGTGCCTTATTTCATGCTTATTTCTGCCAGCATGGCAAATCCTAAATCACTGGTGTTTTATTCTCGCATGAAGGGACAGCTTGAGAAAGCTGTTACTGCTCTACATTTTGAACATTTGATAATTTTTCGTCCCGGATTACTATCTCGACCTGATACGCAAAGAAAAGGCGAAAAAATTAGCGAGAGTATTTTGAAGTGGCTGAACAATGTCGGACTGCTTAGGAATATGAGCCCTTTACCTGTAAGGCAATTGGCACAGCTCATGCTACATTATGCAAAAAATAAATTTGCCGATTCTATTCAAATTGTTGAATCGGCAAGAATATTAAGCGAGGTAAAAATGTTGTCTTAATCTTTTAACTGTTTAAGGACTTCTTCTTTTGTAATGTACCCCGTGTGTGACCAGATGCGCTTATTGTTTTGATAGATATGCAGTACAGGAAGCGCATCTATCTTCAATGCTTCGCTTAGTGCGGGATTGGCATCAACATCAATACGCACTACTTTTACTTTGTCGCTCATGTTTTTGGATATTTCATTGATATAGGGCTCCATTTTCTTGCAGGGAGCACACCACTCCGCATAAAAATCCACCAGCACTTTTTTCTCAGAGTTAATAACGTGCTCAAATGCCTCAAGTGTTATACCTTCCGATACGGATGTTTGGGTGTCCGTATCTATCGGAAGGTTGGCAGCTTTCCATTTTAGAATGCCTCCATTCAGTTCGTATACTTCTTTAAACCCCTGTTCGCGTAATTGCTTTGCGGCAGCTGCACTCCGTCCTCCGCTTAAACAATACACAAAAACTGGAGTTTCTTTGTCCATTTTAGCAACTTTGGAGGCAAAAGATGGATCATTCCAATTAAAATTGACGGCGTTTTTTAAATGCCCTTTTGAAAACTCATCGGGTGTACGTACATCTAATACAATGGCAAAAGGAGATTGCGTAAGTTTCTCCGAAAACGCTATAGGTTCTAGGCTGGGAGTAGTATTATTAGCCTGTCCATTGGCGCAGCCTGTAAGCCCAATGCTGTACCCTATCAGTACTATTAGGATAAATTTTTTCATATTTCTTTAAGTTAGTGTTTCTGCAATAATGGAAACAAAGTTAATGAGCCGGCGCCACCCATAGCTACTCTTATCAGAATCTTAACGATTATCGTTACAAATCTGTACTTTAAAGCACTGCATCTTATAACTTTGGGCACATAAACGGTGTAATATGGCAATGACCTGGAACAATTGTTTTTCTTCCAAGCGATACGGGATTGAGTACACTACTCGCGATGTACGTAGTGATTTTGAGCGCGATTGGGACCGTATTGTTTTTTCAAGCCCTTTCAGGAGACTGCAAAACAAAACACAAGTGTTCCCATTGCCGGAAGAGGTGTTTGTGCATAATCGTTTGACGCATTCTCTAGAGGTTGCTAGTGTTGGACGTTCACTGGGGGGATTAATTGGAGAGCAGATTGCTCAGCTTCCAGAAGTGAAAGTAGATGAAAGAGCCGTTACATTTTACAATAACGATCTGAAATATGTTATTGCCGCCGCCTGTCTGGCTCATGATATGGGTAATCCAGCTTTTGGACATTCAGGCGAAGATGCTATATCCAAATATTTTAAGAAAAGAGATACCCAGAAACCAGAGGATATTGCCTTCAAAAATTTGTTTAATGATGCGGAGTGGAAAGACCTTACTACATTTGAAGGAAATGCCAATGCTTTGCGTATTTTAACCATGCAGCAGCATGGTCGTATTAAAGGTGGGTTCAGGCTTACCTACAGTACACTAGGTTCCATCATTAAGTATCCCTGCGAATCACTTGCATCAAGCAAGGATTATGTGCATCGTAAAAAATATGGATATTTTAAAATTGATGAGCAAGTGTTTCTGGATATTGCAGCAGAATTACATATGATTCGGGATGAGGGAGAGGACAAGATAGTGTACAAACGGCATCCCTTTGTTTATATTGTAGAAGCAGCGGATGATATTTGTTACAATATTATCGATTTTGAAGATGCTCATCGATTAGGATTATTATCTTATGAAGAGGTGTGTGATAGCTTTTTGAATATTATTCAACATCATACTAGTGATTTAGAAAGAACTAAGAATATTGCAGCCAATCTTCGGAATGATCCCAATGAATCCATAGCTTATTTACGTTCTAAGGCTATTAATGTACTTATTTATAAATGCACAGAGGTTTTTATCCAAAATCAACAAGCTATCATCTCCGGAGCGTTTGATAAAAGCTTAATGAGTGCTTTAGCCGAAGGTGTACAGAAGGCTATGCGGCACATTGCTGAAGTATCTGTAGAGAAGATATATAATGCACGCAAAGTAGTGGAGTTAGAAATTGCAGGATACCGTATAATGAGTGGACTAGTGGAGGATTTCGTAACGGCAGTATTAACTCCCGCGCATGCAAGAGAAAAGGAGCATCAAAAAATACTGGAGTTGATTCCACAACAGTTTTTGTTTCAAGAAGAAGAGACTCCTTATCAAAAAGTAATGCACGTGCTGGACTTTATCTCGGGCATGACCGATTTATACGCATTAAAATTATATAGAAAACTAAGAGGGATAGAAATGTAAGTGGTACATATATTAAAATGCTATATAGTTGTTTTATTAACATCAGTTATTGATAGCAGCAAGATTTGCTTATCTCATTCGTTTATATAAAGAGATGATATGGCTAAAAAGTACTTACGGAAATATCATAGCTTTCTTAAGTTTAAAAGAGACTTTACAAGGTATAGTCTAAAAAAAGTACGAAGCCATGAAGTGGTGTTGTTTTGGCTGAAAAGCCATATGAGCCGCAATCAGTTTTTGATATTGTCTGGTATTCTGGTAAGTATTACTGCAGGATTCGCGGGGGTACTATTGAAATGGCTAGTGCATACAATTCATAAATTCATTACTACAAAAATTCATTTTGAATATCAAGTTGTATTTTATTTAGTTTTCCCATTTTTGGGAATTGTACTCACTACGCTTATCGTTATTTATTTTTTCAAAGGTCAGTCACGCAAGGGCATAGGTTCCATCCTCTATTCCATTGCTCAGAACTCGAGTAATGTATCGCCTGTAAAAATGTATTCTCAGGTGATACAAAGTGCAGTTACTATAGGGTTAGGAGGTTCAGCAGGATTAGAGAGCCCTATTGCAGTTACAGGCTCTGCCATAGGGGCCAACTTTGCAACAACGTATAAACTAACGTATAAGGAACGCACTTTGCTGCTCGCTGCTGGCGCTACGGCAGGTATTGCTTCAGCCTTTAATGCTCCTATTGCAGGAATCATGTTTGCCTTTGAGATTTTATTAACCGGTGTGGTATTTACCGATTTTATTCCTCTTGTTGTAGCTGCTGTTTGTGGTAGTTTGGTATCTAAAATTATTTTGCAAGAGGATGCTTTATTTCAGTTTCATGCTCGTTCTTCCTTTAATTACATGAATACCCTTTACTATATTGTACTGGGATTGCTGACGGCATTTTATGCCCGCTATTTTTTATTTATATCCAAAAAGGTAGAACATTTTTTTTCTCATCGTCTAGGAGCATCCTTAATTAAAAGGGCTGTTGTGGGAGGTATATTGTTATCGCTGCTATGTGTGTTATTACCTCCGCTGTTTGGCGAGGGTTATGAGGCCATTAAAGCGTTGGTAGATGGGGAAGAGGAAATTCTTATAGAAAACAGTTTTTTGCGTTATTTTCCGGTAGATAATATTACCCTGATTCTTTTTCTTGCCTTCATATGTTTGCTCAAGGCGTTTGCAACGCCTATCACATTATTCGGAGGGGGAAATGGGGGTAATTTCGCTCCTTCGTTATTTGCCGGTGGTACATTGGGGTTTTTATTTGCACAGGTGTGCAAAATCATCGGTTTTGAAAATGTACCAGAATCCAACCTGGTACTTGCCGGTATGGCCGGTGTGATGAGCGGTGTACTATACGCACCACTTACAGCCATATTCTTGATTGCAGAATCCAGCTGGGGGTATGATTTGTTCATACCGCTGATGATTGTGTCGGTAATCTCTTTCTTAATTGCTAAGCGCTTTTCGCCCATGTCACCCGAACTTAAAAAATTGGCAGATGAGGGTAAAATTTTTACAGCCGAACATGATAAGAATTTATTGTCAAGAATCAAGGTAGCCGATATGGTAGACCATACATCAGTGGTTATACGTGAAAATGCCAGTTTTGCCGAACTATTGGAGTTAGTGAAAACTACTAGTAAAAATATATTCGCAGTAGTAGATGCATCACATCGACTTCTGGGAGTAATAGCCCTAGATGATATACGCCCGGTCATGTTTATGTCTGATCCACAGCATACAGATATTCGTACATTCGTCAAGGCACCCCCCGTTGTAATTAAGCTAAAAAATGATATGCCCAAAGTGATTCGAAAATTTGACGAAACCGGTGCTTGGGATTTACCAGTGGTAGATGCGGAAGAAAAGTTTCAGGGCTTTATCTCCAAATCCACAATTCTTACACATTATCGACAATTGATGCAGGATTATTCAGAATGATAAGCAGCCTATTCACATGAATATGATGTGACTGAAAATAGAAATAAAATAATTTCAAGATGCAAGTTTTAGATAGGTACTGAGTAACACACTCTACTTTGAATCTTCAAATTAAAACCATTTTTAGGGCTCTATTTTCCAATACAAAACTTCCCGAATATTGTTCCCAATATATCGCGGTCTACTTCTACCTGTCCGGTAATTTCACCTAGATAATGCAAAGCTCGGCGGATATCAATCGTCAGCAGATCGCCGCTGAGATTGGCGGCCATCCCCGCTTCTATGGCCTCGAGGCTTTCCATCATTTTGTTGAGCGCGTCAAAGTGGCGCGCATTCGTAACGATGGTATCTTCGGTATCAATAGCAGTGCCTACCGCTTGCGTATACATGCGTTCTTTTAGCGCGTCAATGCCGAGATTTTGTTTGGCTGCGATACCCATAGCACCTTCTGGAAGGCGCAGATGCGGTACTCGGTCTATTTTATTCCATACTTCTATGGTTTTTGTAGCAAAAGGAGCCAGCCAATCCATCTCCGCCTGCTCCGGAGTGGTAGCGTCTACAACATGTAGAATGATGTGTGCTTTTTCGGCGTTTTGCTTACTACGCGCAATACCAATGCTTTCGATCTGATCGCTGGTATGTTCGCGAATACCGGCTGTGTCAATCAGACGGAATAGCACGCCTTTTATGTTCAACGTTTCTTCAATGGTATCACGTGTAGTACCGGCAATATCTGATACAATTGCACGTTCTTCATTGAGCAGAGCGTTCAATAGGGTACTTTTGCCGGCGTTAGGTTTACCAATGATAGCTACACTTACTCCGTTTTTAATCACATTACCCAGTTGGAACGATTCTAGCAGGCGTCTGGTCTGCGTTTTCAATTGGGCTATCAACTCTTGAAACTGTTTTCTGTCGGCAAATTCCACATCTTCATCTGAAAAATCCAGTTCCAATTCTATCAATGCGGCAAAATTGATAAGCTGGTCGCGCAATTGTTTAAGATCGCCCGAAAAGCCACCCCGTAACTGATTCAATGCAGCTTTTTGAGCCGCTTTACTATTTGCCGCAATTAAGTCTGCCACGGCTTCCGCTTGGGCCAAGTCCAGTTTGCCGTTCAAAAAGGCTCTCTGGGTAAACTCTCCCGGAAGTGCCATGCGTGCTCCTGCTTTTGTACAGGCTTCCAAAATGGTTTGTAGAATGTATGGCGAACCATGCCCACTGATTTCAATTACATCCTCGCCGGTATAACTTTTGGGGCCGCGAAATAGCGATATCACTACCTCATCGATTACCTCTCCGGTATCAGGTGCCACAATGCGTCCGAAATGTAGCGTATGCGAGGGCTGTGCGGCCAGCTTTTTGCCTTTGAAAATTTTATCGGCAATGGCAATGGCATCTTTCCCACTCAGGCGAATGACGCCTATGGCACCCACACCGGGTGGAGTAGCAATGGCTACAATAGTCTCTTCTATACCGGCTAATACATTCATGCTTCAAAAATAACGGTTACCTGTTATATTGACCTTTTATTGGGATGGGATAAGTAGTGTATGCACCTATTTTTCGATTATTTTCGCATTAGATTTTATAAGCGATAAAACCTATGAATGTAAAGAAGTTTTTTATATGGGCTTTAGGCCTGATATGTACCCTCAGTTGCCTCGCTCAGGCAGATGAAGATGCTGCGGCTACACTTACCAAAGTAGGAGATAAGGTACCCGAATTCAGTTTTGAAATTGAAGAAGGAAAAACCGTCAGCATATCCGATTATAAAGGCAAGCTGGTATTGATAAATCTATTCGCTACTTGGTGTCCACCGTGCCGACATGAATTGCCGGAATTGCAGGCCAAAATTTGGGATAAGCATGGTAAAAACGATAAGTTTGCTGTGCTTGTTTTCGGCCGAGAAGAAGACTGGGATGTAGTGGCTCCTTTCAAGGCAGAGCAGAAATTTACTTTTCCAATTCTCCCGGATCCTCATCGAGGAGTGTTCAGTAAGTTTGCTACACAATCCATTCCACGTAATATTCTGGTTGATGAAAATGGCACCATCATCTATCAGTCCATAGGATATTCCCCCAAGGAGTTTAAAAAACTGGTAGAACTGATTAATAAGAAATTGGAGCGCTGATTGGTATCCATTTATATGCTTTATTGTAATAAGCAATTGTGCTGAATGCTGTATTAAGCACATAAAGGCTATTTTTGCCCAATGACATTCTATTACTGTTACGATGCGCATTGCGGCTGGTGCTTTGGATTCAGTAAAACTATCAGCACTTTTGCGCAGCAGCATAAAGACCGTTTTCACTTTGAAGTATTGAGCGGTGGCATGATTCCTAAAGAATCTGCCCGTCCTATTAAAGTAATGGCCTCTTTTATCAATGATGCGTATAAAAGGGTCGAGGAATTGACGGGAGCAAAATTTGGTGCAGATTATCTATGGCATATTCAACACCCTGATGATAGCGATTGGTTTCCCGAATCTTTAACACCTGCTATTGCACTTTGTATTTTTAAGGAATATCTTCCACAACGGCAGGTGGAAGTAGCCGCAGATTTTCAGAAGGCATTATTCGAAGAAGGCCGTGATTTAAGCGATGGAGAGGCTTATCGACATTTACTGATAAAGTATCAAATTCCGGATACTGATTTTTACGAGAAACTGACCGACCCGGCTTATGAAGAAAAAGCCCGGTATGAGTTTGCATTATGCCGTCAACTACAGGTAACCGGTTTCCCAAAGTTGTTATTGCAAACTGCCGATACTAAGTTCTATCTGGTGGCAGAGGGTTACACTCCTTTGGATACGCTTAATGCACGCCTAGCGAGTATTATGAATGAGCTGGCTCGCGAACAGCAAAATCAGAACTAAACCTTATTTTAACCGATTTGTGATTTTCGAATATGAATGTAGCCGATTTGAATACGATCAATTTTGAGGAAGGCGCTGTATTGCTGATTGATAAACCGCTAGACTGGACATCCTTTGATGTAATCAGAAAAATCCGCAATCTGATCAAGATAAAAAAAGTGGGTCATGCCGGAACATTGGATCCGCTTGCTACCGGATTGTTGATCGTTTGCACCGGAAAATATACTAAGAAGATTAATGAATACATGGCTCAGGAAAAGGAGTACACTGGTACATTTACTTTGGGAGCCACTACGCCAACTTATGATTTAGAAAGTCAGCCCGAAAATTTCAAGCCTTACGACTATTTAAGCGAAGCTGATATTCAAAATGCAGTGCAGGCTTTCTTAGGAGAGATCGATCAGGTGCCCCCCATTCATTCGGCAATTAAAAAAGATGGCAAACGTGTGTACGAGCTGGCCCGCAAAGGAATGGATGTAAAACTGGAACCCCGTAAGATTATCATTAAAGAGTTTGAAGTAGATGCTTCACAATTGCCTGAGGTGGGTTTTAGAGTAGTATGTTCTACCGGAACCTATATCCGTAGTTTGGCCCATGATTTCGGGTTGGCATTGGGCTGTGGTGCTTATCTTAGTAGTTTACGTCGTACACGCATCGGTACATTCAGGGTAGAGAATGCCGTTTCTATCGACACTTTTGAGGAAATCATCAAAGAAAGGAAAAACCGGAACCTTCAACAAAACACATAAAAAAAGTGGTATAAGATTTATACCACTTGCTCTTCCACGAAGTAAGTATTTAAGACTTCTACGAGTTCGTGTTTCGTGATGGGGATACCCATGATTTTGTTGTATCCCTTTGCGTCTACCAAAAACTGATCGCGAATGATTTTGATCAGTTGTCCGTTGTTGATTTCTGGGATGAGTACATGCTCAAAATTGCGAATAATATCGCCCAGATTTTTGGGGAATGGGCGAAGATGTCGTAGATGCACATGACTTACACTCTTACCCTGCGCTTGCAATTCTTCCACGGCCGATTTAATCACACCATAGGTAGAGCCCCAACCAATCACCAGCAGTTTACCTTTTTCAGGACCGCTGTCAATTTTTTGTTCGGGAATGAAGTTGGCAATTTTATCAACTTTTTCTTGGCGGATTTTCACCATGAGCTGGTGATTTTCCGGATCGTAGCTGATATTACCTGTAATATTTTGTTTTTCCAAACCTCCGATGCGGTGTTCCAACCCCGGTGTGCCCGGAACAGCCCAAGGGCGCACCAAGTTTTCATCTCTCAGATAAGGTTGAAACTTCTCTTCTCCATCCCACAATTCTTTTTTGAATTTTACGTGAATCGGCGGTAGGGTTTCTTCGGTGGGGAAACGCCACGGTTCGGCTCCATTAGCGATATAGCCATCGCTGAGGAAGATTACCGGCGTCATATGTTGAATACTGATTCTTACCGCTTCGTATACGGCATCAAAACAATCGGCAGGTGAGCTGGCGGCAATTACAGGCATGGGGCATTCCCCATTTCTGCCATAATAGGCCTGTAACAGGTCCGATTGTTCTGTTTTAGTAGGCAGACCGGTTGAGGGACCGCCTCGTTGTACATTGATGACCACCAGTGGCAACTCCAGCATTACCGCTAATCCCATAGCTTCGGTTTTCAAAGCCATGCCGGGACCTGAGGTAGTGGTTACTCCTAGCGATCCGCCGTAGGAAGCACCAATGGCGGCCGTAATAGCCGCTATTTCATCTTCGGCCTGAAAGGTGCGTACCCCAAAGTTCTTATGACGGCTCAATTCATGTAGAATATCACTGGCCGGGGTAATTGGATATGTACCCAAAAACATGGGAAGACCGCTTTTCACCGAGGCAGAAATCAGTCCCAATGCCAGCGCCTGGTTGCCCATGATGGAACGATAGGTTCCGGGTTCGATGCGCGCTTTTTCTACTCTATAGGTAGTGGTAAAGGTTTCTGTAGTATCACCATAGTGATAACCCGCTTTGAGGGCTGCTATATTGCTTTCAAGAATATCTTTTTTATTGGCAAATTTTTCCTTCAGGAAATTAATCGTGCTATCCATGTTGCGGTTGTACATCCAGTACAGAAATCCAAGGATGAACATGTTTTTCGCACGATCTTTTTCTTTTGTTCCCAGTTGATAATCCTTAAGAGCCTCTCGGGTAAGCTTGGTGACGTCAATTTTGATGACTTCGTAGCCATCAAGACTATTGTCTTCGAGCGGGTTGGCACCATCAGGATAATTTGCCAGACGAAGATTTTTGCTGTCAAAGCCATCGGTATTAGCGATAATTTTGCCGCCTTTTTTTAGGCTTTTGAGGTTAGCTTTCAGGGCAGCAGCATTCATAGCAACCAGTACATCGCACTCGTCGCCCGGTGTATGTATATGGTGGGATGAAAATCTTAACTGGAATCCGCTTACACCCGGAATGGTACCTTGGGGTGCCCGTATTTCGGCCGGATAATCAGGAAAAGTCGAGAGGTCGGCTCCTAAAAGAGCGGTATTATTGGTAAACTGAGTACCCGTTAGTTGCATACCATCCCCACTGTCCCCTGCAAATTTTATTACTACATCCTTTAGAACTTCCTGTTTTCTATTCATGTACTCTGAAAAATTGGGTCACAAAGGTACGGAAGTTATAACGGAGCTAATAGATATTTTACCGAGTTATGACAAGAATCATGTTTTCGGGAAAATCCTAATGTTTATACTGAGTGATATCAATGATTTGACTGCAGAAGCTATATTCGGTTTTATCATTACTACTGATCAAAATCAGCCGATTTTTGCAATACTGGTCGATTAGACTATGATAGAGATCAATGCCTGCTTTGTCAAGATTGGTGCAGGGCTCGTCCAGCAACACTGCCGGCGTGTCGGAAAAAATAGATTGAGCCAGTTTGGCTCGCTGCTTCATACCGCTACTGTATTCGCTAATTTTTTTGTGTTTAACATGGGCAAGTTCTACGCGTGCGGCAATTTCGTCGGCGCTCACACCTTTAAGAAAAGGTTTAAAAGATTGATGAAACTGCAGCAGTTCCATCAATGTAAATTCTTCTACCAGTTCCAGATAAGGAGCGCAATAAGCGATATGGGTATATACTTTTTCGAGGGCAAGGGGTTGTTCGTTAATGAAAAAGGTGCATTGCCCTTCGTTAATGCTTACTGCACCACTTAGGATCTGTAACAAAGTGCTTTTACCGCTTCCGTTAGGCCCTATTATGGCATAACTATTCCCGGGAAGGAAGGTGTAGGAGAAATTCCGGAAAATCCAATCCCTATTATAGCGTTTGCCAACATTATTCAATTGTATCTTCATCGGCCGAGGCCCCTTTGGTGTACCTTTTTATGATACCGCGTGTACTTTCTTGAATAAAAGTAAGAATCTCATCGCGCTCATCGGTTACCGGAAACTCTTCTTCCAACAACTGAACAGCCTGACTTACGTTGAGGCCTCTGTTATAAATGATGCGATAAATATCTAAGATGTGATTGATTTTTTCAACGGAGTAACCTCTTCTTTTCAAACCTATAGAGTTGACTCCGGCATAGCTTAATGGCTGACGCGCAGCTTTAATGTAGGGAGGCACATCTTTGCTTACTAGCGAACCACCACTGATGAAAGAATGTGAACCTACTTTTACAAACTGATGTACAGCACATACACCCCCAAAGCCCACATAATCGCCCAACACTACGTGACCGGCAATCTGGGTACTATTACTCAATGTACAATAGTTTCCGATAATACAATCGTGACCGATATGGCTGTAAGCGAGTATCCAGCAACCTTTGCCTACAACGGTTTTCCATCGGTCGCTAGTACCTCGGTGGATGGTAACAAACTCACGAATTACGCAATCATCACCTATTTCAACGGTCGTTTTTTCCCCGGCATATTTTTTATCTTGAGGTTCTGACCCGATAACACAACCAGGGAAAATTTTACAGTTCTTACCGATTTTGGTTCCTTCGAGTATGGTTACGTTAGAGCCAATCCAAGTACCTTCTCCGATTTCTACATCCTGATGAATCACCGTAAAGGGGTCAATCTTAACGTTAGTGGCCACTTTTGCATCAGGATGTATGTATGAGTTAAAATGTATCATTGAGTTGTCGTAATATTATTTGGCGGTGTGCAAATTTAATTATTTGAATGATTTAGTTTGAAAATAATCAAAGAGGTCAAACTTACAGGATTTTTTTCATTCGCAAATTAATGAATGTGATAAGCGTTTACCGCTGATACATAAGCGGTTATTTTAATAGTACAACATACGCCAAGTATATTAGTTGATAAAAACGGCAGACTATGCTATTTTTGCACAGGCTAATTGAGCAGAACAATGCAAGAATTCAGAGATAAATGGCTGCAGGCAATAAATAATCTGCCCGAAATCGTAAGCAAAGAGCGAAAGATTCCTGGGGCGATTAATTATTCCATCCGGCGCTTTTATCGCAATGAAAATGATGTGGTGGAGGATGTGGGCATTGTTCAATACGAGTATAAAGGCGAAAGTTGCGAGGAGAACAACATCAAACTGCGTTTCTGCGTGGCGGGGAATATGTATTGTGCTGCAGAAAATTGTCAGAAATGTACTGCAGGCAACATTAAAAGCTGCGAAAACAGTGTTCCCAGTTTTGATGTGGTAGCCGTAGATTATACGGCGGCACAGCTGGCAGCTTTTATCAATGCCAAATCGGCTAATTCCGATAGCGATGTGCTGCTACGGTTCAATAGAAAAGAGTCTTTTCAGAAATCCATACCGCTTTGTTGTAAGACACGTGGTGTTATCGAATCTCTGGTGAATCATAAATACACCGGCAGTCTGGAAAACATTTATGTAAATGCCCAGCTGCAGATGCTGTTATTGTATAGCATCGATTGGGTAACGGATAAAGAACCCGTCATTTCCTGTCGTTTTTTAAACAGTGAGGCCGACCGCGAAAAAATAACTATGGCGCGTGATCTGCTCATCCAGAACATCGGCCAACCGCTGACGATAAAGGAGCTGAGCCGTAAAGTGGCTATGAATGAGTGCTACCTTAAAAAAGGATTTAAAGAGATGTACGGTACCACCATTTTCGAGTTTTACCAGACGCAGCGCATGGAGCACGCTAAATATCTGTTATACGAAAAAGGATTGAATGTTACCGAGGTGGCCATGATATTGGGATATTCTTCCATTTCCCATTTTAGTACGGCTTTTAAAAAACATACGGGACTAAAACCATGTGAACTATTACTTCGATAAATAGGAATATACCGAGACGGAATTACCGGTTTAAGCATTATGCTTAAACCGGTTTTTTGTGGAATAAAAAAGCCGCCTTTGCAAAGGCGGCTGCTATACTAACCCAATATTTTATAAATATCCCTAACTGTTTTGTAATTCTGCAATTCTTTCTCTGATTTTAGATTCCAACTCTCCGGCCAACTCAGGATTATCGGTCAAGAGTTGCTTTACTGCATCGCGACCCTGACCCAGCTTGTCGTTATTGTAGCTGTACCAAGAACCGCTTTTTTGGATAATACCCAAATCTACGCCGATATCGATAATTTCTCCGGTTTTGGAAATTCCTTCCCCAAAGATGATGTCGAACTCGGCAGAACGGAAAGGAGGGGCTACTTTATTCTTCACCACTTTCACTTTTACGCGGTTACCGATAGTCTCATCACCGTCTTTGATTTGTGTTTGTCTGCGAATATCCAGTCTTACGGATGCATAGAACTTTAAGGCGTTACCACCGGTAGTGGTTTCGGGATTACCGAACATCACACCGATTTTTTCGCGCAATTGGTTGATAAAAATACAAACCGTATTGGTTTTAGAAATGGTGGCAGTAAGCTTACGCAGCGCTTGGCTCATCAGGCGGGCCTGTAATCCCATTTTACTGTCGCCCATTTCTCCTTCCAACTCACTCTTGGGTACCAATGCCGCTACGGAGTCAATTACCACCACATCCAGCGCCCCTGAAAGAATCAGCCTATCGGCAATTTCCAGTGCTTGCTCTCCGTAATCGGGCTGGCTGATGAGTAGATTGTCTACGTTCACACCCAACTTTCTAGCATATACACTGTCAAAGGCGTGCTCGGCGTCGATAATGGCACACATGCCGCCTTTTTTTTGTGCTTCTGCAATTACGTGGGTAGCAATGGTGGTTTTACCTGAAGATTCAGGTCCGTATATTTCAATTACCCTTCCACGGGGCATACCTCCGATGCCTAATGCTGCATCCAATCCTATCGAACCTGTAGAAATCACTTCATGTGATTCTACAGCTTTTTCGTTCATCAGCATTACACTACCCTTACCATAGTCCTTATCAATCTTTTCCATGGTAAGCTTCAGTGCCTTTAGCTTTTCGCTATTAATGCTCGCGCTCATCGAGTCTTCTGATATTTTTTCTGTTTTAGCCATGATCAAAAATACAACTTCGCTGTGTCTGTTTTAGTAATAATTATTAACAACAAAGCTAATAATTTTAGCATTAAAAAACTAATCTTTTTGGATTTTTTACAAGTTCCTATAGAAATACGATAAAGTTTTTAATTAAGTGCATCAAACGATAAAATCGGCCATTAACACTGCCAACGCTCCCACGGCTAGCCCAATGTAGTATTCCTTGGGTGTATGAGCGCCTAACAATAAGCGGGCAGTACCTGTAATGCCTGCAGCTAATATGGCAATAGCTAGATAGCGGGTTAAATTAGGTGCATCGGGCAGCAGTGTGAGTAGGAGCAAGTAGGTGACTGCAGTACCCAGCGCAATACCATGCATGCTTATTTTGATATAAATATTAGCCAGTAATCCTATGGATGAAGCTAGAAAAATGCTCAATGCAAATACAATCAGGTATTCGGGAACGCCGTTCAGCCCACGCCAAACAAACCAAATCCAGAAATACCAGATATTGGAGATGATGAATGGAATAATACGATCCTTCCGCTCTTTGAGATGAATGGAAGGAATCAGCTTCAGGCCACGCAGCAGCAATATGCTGATTAGCGGAAAAAAGGTATAGTTTACAAATGCCCGCCCGAATGTAAGGGCTTTCTCTCTAGGGGTGGCACCCAGAAACAGGAAGGGCTCTACAAAGAGTAACAATGTGAGTACATACATGGGTATGAAGATGGGATGCATCAGGTACGACACCACCATTGCCACTGCTTTTAGCAGGGGATTTGGAGTTGGCTGCGGTGGAGCCTCTTGCAGTCCCTCGGGCGTAACAAAATAATTTGCTGTACTCATTTTTACAGGTCGGCAAAATAATGGAATTATTTGAATGATGTGGTATTACCGCACTGAAGTTTTGCCGCAGGGTAGTGGGGGAAACAGCTAGGCTGTTCTCTTCCCCCAATGCGGCTATCCATAAGATCTTATTTTCCCGACAGTAGTAGCAGTTCATGCACCTGTATTTCGGTGATGTAACGTTTTTCACCGTTTTTGCTTTCGTACTGACGGTTTACTAGTTTGCCTTCCACGGCCACTTCGCGCCCCTTTTCCAGATATTTTTCGGCAATATCAGCCAGTCGTCCCCAAGCTACCAGATGATGCCAGGTGGTTTCTGTAACACGCTCACCACTGAGGTTCTTGTAGGTTTCGTTGGTGGCAATACTAAAACGCGCCATTTTCTTACCATTAATGGTTGTTTTGATTTCTGGGGCATTACCCAAATTACCGATTAGCTGTACTTTGTTCTTTAATGCGTACATAGTTGTAAGTTTTGTGCTCACCGTAGTAAGCGGGTGAAAGAATTTGTTTATTTCAGCCTGCTTTTGTGAAGCGGCAACACAAAGTTGCAACCAAGGGGAAGCTTTAGTCGGTTATTAATCAATTACTTGCGGATGTAAACGGATGTAAGCGTTTGTTGTCGGATATTTTGTAAATTAGAGCAACGATATCAACGCTCTATGAAAACGCCGGCATCGGAACAAAAATTATGTTTGTATTGCGGAAAACCTGTGAAGGGCCGATCGGACAAAAAGTTTTGTGATGACTCCTGCCGCAATAATTACAATAACGGACTCAAGGCGGCAGATGAAAACATGATTCGCAATATCAATAATGCCCTGCGCAAGAATCGTCGCATATTAGCTGATTTCTTGCACGATGGCATGGACAAAGTAAAATTGCCCCGGGAAAAACTACAAACTGCGGGTTTTCATTTTAAATATCATACGCATACCTATCAGACCCAAAAAGGGCATATTTACTTTTTTTGTTATGATTACGGCTATTTGCCGCTAGAAGGTGATTGGTATCTACTGGTGCGGGATAAAGGGTGAAGGTATATAGCCTTAGCGCCTAGTGATTACTTGTAAAAAGAAAGGGATTTTAAAAAAAATGTGAAGATGACAAATATTTTAAAAAAAATCTATTAAATTTGTAGGGATTAAAAGTCCCACTCTTGCCCTACTATCGTACCCTTTGGCTATGTATCGCTAGGGCCGTATCTGCCATACAAGGGGAGTATAAACCTGCATTAGGTATCCACAACATTTAAGAATTTTCTTCTTTTAAAAATCTAAACTATATTTCATTCCTATACCTTCATAATAGATATAAGATTATCCACTATCTATCTTCCCATTATCTTTGCCCATCTCCGGTATCTGGAACTTTTAAAATTCTAAGATTATGAACGTCGAGTCCGCATACAATCAATGGTCTGTTCAATACGATACCAATGAAAACAAAACCCGAGATCTGGAAGCTGTGGCTTTGAGGAAAACATTGGAACCTCTGGGCTTCTCAAACTGCTTGGAAATTGGTTGCGGTACAGGTAAGAATACGCAATGGCTGGTAACACGTGCCCAACAGATTGTTGCGGTGGATCTATCCGAAGCCATGCTATCCATTGCCAAAAGCAAAATACAGAACAACAAGGTAGCTTTTGTTCAGGCGGACATTTTGAAGGATTGGCACTTTACACAGGGTACGCAATTCGATCTGGCTACTTTTAGTCTAGTATTGGAACATATCGAACACCTAGAGCCGATATTTCAAAAACTGAGTCAAGTTGTGCGTCCCGGAGGACATGTGTACATCGGAGAATTACATCCGTTTAAACAATACAGCGGTTCCAAAGCCCGCTTTGAAACGGAAGAGGGATTGCAAATCGTTACTTGCTTTACACACCACATTTCAGATTTTACCAACGCCGCAGAACAACATGGATTTCAGGTGGTGCTGATAGATGAGTTTTTTGATAATGACGACCGATCCAATATTCCGCGCATACTTACTTTGTTATTGCAGAAAAAGTATAATTCATAAAACAAAAACCGCCGGTTATAGAGTTCCGGCGGTTTTTGTTATGTTATTTACTTCCCTTTTAAATGCTTATCCAAAAATTGCTCCTGTTCCCATAGCAGGTGCAGGATGTTTTCTTTAGCTGCATAGCCGTGACTCTCCTTGGGCAGAATCACCATGCGTGCCTGTCCGCCCAACCCTTTAAGTGCTTGGAAATATCTCTCTGTCTGCAAAGTGAAAGTACCCGGATTATTATCTGCTTCACCATGAATCAGCAGAATCGGTTTTTTCATTTTATCGGCATGCATGAAAGGCGACATGGTGTTATAAACTTCAGGGGCATCCCAGTAATTGCGTTGCTCGTTTTGGAAGCCAAAGGGTGTCAGGGTTCTGTTATAAGCGCCGCTGCGTGCAATGCCGCAGGCAAAATCGTCTGAGTGGGTAAGTAAATTAGCTGTCATAAATGCTCCGTAAGAATGTCCCCCTACAGCTACTTTTGTGCGGTCGATATAACCCAATTTGTCCACCGCATCAATTGCAGCGCGGCCATTGGCTACCAGTTGTTCGATAAAACTATCATTAGGTTCCTTACCGTTTTCGCCAATAATGGGGAAAGAAGCATCGTCCAGCACTACATAACCTTTGGTCACCCAATACACAAAAGAGCCATAGTATGGGAAGGTAAACTCGTTTGGGTTTTTATCGTTCTGGCTGGCGGTGTTTTTATCCTTATATTCCTGCGGATAAGCCCAGATGAGCAATGGTAGTTTTTCTTTTTTATTCTTGTCATACCCAAGCGGCAGATAAAGGGTGCCAGAAAGGTCCACTCCGTCTGCTCTTTTATAATGTATCACTTCCTTGTGTACATTGGCCAAAATCTCAAAAGGATTTTTGTTGAAGGTAAGCTGTATGGGAGCCATTCTTTTTTTATAATTTCTTAGGAAGTAATTGGGGTATTCGTTTTTGGATTGAATGAGCACCAACGCTACACCATTTTTAAAATCTTCGATAGAGTGGATGGTTTCTTTTTTATCGGTATAAGCACTCTGATACAGTCTTTTTGTTTTCAGTGTTCTCAGATTCAGTTCGTCGATGAAAGGGAATTGTCCGTTTTTGCTGTAACCGGCACCAATCAGGAAGGCGTTGCCGTTTTCAATGGCCAGTACGTTACGACCGTATTGATTTTTTCGGGTCTCAAAACTTCCCGGATCGTTATAGATGTCCTGTACGTTTCTGTCGAAGAGGATTTTGGGTTCGGCACTTGGCCGCGAAGGATCGATGAGATAAGTCTTTCGGTTGCGTGTATCGTACCAACCGTCGTATAAAATGGCATGTTGGTCATCACCCCAAATAATGCCCGAGTAGCGTTGCGGAGTTTTGGCCAGAGATACAGGATCTTTATCAAACGGAGCATCCCACACGAAAAGCTCATCGCGGTAAGCCACTCTGGTAAGCGGATTACCTTGGTCTAATGCTTCTACATAATACAGAGTAGCAGGTTTATCGGCTCTCCAGCCCATGGAGCGTTTACCGGTGCGTACGGCATCAAATCCTTTCGGGATTATTTCTACCAGTGGTATTTCGTTTACAGTTTTGATTTCATTGCCTTGTCTATCGTACACAATGCTTACTTGCGGGAAACGGCTCATGGGGACGATGTAAGAAAAGGGTTTTCGAATCATGGTAAGCATGATATAATTGCCGTCTGGTGAGATGGATTGTCCCGCATACATATCGGCCGGTTTGTAAAGTTGCTGGGAGCCGTCTAGATATACGTTGTATAGCTCTGATGTTACTAGTATTTCGAAGTTAGTTTCATCTATTTTGTTCTTCAGAAGATCTTGATAAGTTCTGTTTTGCGATACCTTGCCATCGGCAACCGATACGATGGGTCCCTTGGGTAATTCTTTTTTAGGATCGATAAGTGGTGGCCGATTAGCCGGAATTACACGCACTAATAATCCTTTGCTATCTCTATGCCAGCTATATGGTGAGCCTAGATTGGCATTGAGGTTGGCCTCGGTTAACTTTTTAGCCTGTGCTGTGGCTACATCAATTACCCAAAGCTCTACCCCGGTAAGTGTAGTGTTGGTAAATGCAATTTTAGAATCATCGGGACTCCAGGAAATATTGGCTATACGCGGGTTTTCGGGAAGACCTGCTACCTGTGTAGGTTCGGCCTTTACATCCATCACTTTTCTGATCTTTAAATTATTGTAGTAAGTAATGGTTGAAGAAATATTGGTTACAGGGTTAATGCGTAACCCTCCTAGGCGCATCTCTTCGTTATTCAAATCGGCCAGCGATTTATAGGCACTTCGGTAGGATAATAGCATGTAGTTTTTTTTAGTATCCATAGATACAGCGGGTGCCGGTTCGTAATTAGCCAGGGATAAAATGGGTTCGGATGGCTGCTGATAAGTGATATCTTCCTGTGCGTAAAGAGAAATACTCAAAATGAGCAGACTCAATAGTGTGCAGTAGTATAAGCGCATAGTATATGTTTTATACAAATTTAACAAGGTTGTTAGGGAAAACGAAGTGGCTTGATGTTTCGGCCTTATCTTTGTGGTTAATACAATCTTTATGGAATTAACAGGAAAATTAATACAGGTACTTCCCTTGCAATCTGGAGTAGCCAAAACAGGGAATGAGTGGCGTAAACAGGATATTATTGTTGAAACCGAAGGTCAGTATCCGAAAAAGGTATGTATCTCCATATGGGGCGACCGGATTAATGATAAGATACTACAGGTGGGCAATATGCTTAAGATTTATTTCGATATCGAAAGCCGTGAGTTTAACGGACGCTGGTATACCGATGTAAAAGCTTGGAAAGTGGAGCCGTTGAGTAGCAGCGGAGATGATGGCGGTTATATTGATGAGATGCCTTCGGATATGCAATACGATGATATCAAGGATGATCTTCCGTTCTAAAGATTTTAAACCTTTCTTATAAAAAGATAAGCAAACCGCATTTTAATTTTACTCAATGAAAAAACTATTAACGGCTTTTATTCTCTGTAGCGTCATCATTGTAGGGTGTAAAAATGGCTGCGGTAAAAAACAAAGCACCCAGCCAGGGGACGATGACTCCACATCACTGAATTGGGGTGAGCTACCGGACTCATTACGCTTAAAAGAACAGGCCGAAGCAGAAAGACTGCAAAAACTGAGTAAGGACTCGGTGCTGACCAGTCTTACTAAAACCGTGCTTACGATTTTTAAAAACGCCGAGTATACCAAGTTGGATTCACTCATACATCCGGATGAAGGCATTCGTTTTTCACCTTATGCTACCATATCGGATGATGATAAGCAGTTTTCTAAAGAAGCTTTTCATAAACTGGTAACAACAGATAAGAATAAAAAAATCAACTGGGGAACTTACGATGGTAGCGGCGATCCTATCTACCTTACACCAGTGGAATATTTTAGCAAGTTTGTGTACGATGGAAATTTCGTAAATCCGGAGAAATACGATATCAATAATTTCGTAAAAACCGGAAATGCTTTAAATAACCTGAAGAGTATGTATCGCGACTGTGATTTCACCGAAAGCTATATTTCCGGATCTAAAAAATACGGTGGTATGGACTGGAAATCTGTAAGGTTAGTGTTTAAGCAAAAAGACGGAAAATATTATCTGGTAGGTATCGTGCACGATCAGTGGACGATATAGCACCAAGAATATAGTATTGCTAATGAAGTGTGCGAAGATTCGTACACTTTTTTTATTTCTTGTAGCAAAACTGGAAATTCAGACAATCCCCTGTTTTTTCATGCCAAAATAAGCGATTAACTGAAATACGATAATCATGACAATGGTGGGTACCAGCAATTTGAAAATATCGGCGAAATTGCCTCCTTCCAAGAATAGGCCATAAAAGGCTTCCAAACACCAGTGCAGGGGCGAAATACGCATGATGCCTTGCATCGATTGTGGCATGGCAAATGCCGGCACCAGAAGTCCACCAATAGCGGCAAACAGAACAATGGTAACAGCTCCAATACCGTTGCTTTGTTCTTGTGTTTTGGCGAAAGCACCAATCATGATGGCAAAGCTGGCAGCACACCATCCGCATAAAATAATTACCAATAATAAGCTGATTTTATCCTGCGGAAAATCCAATCCCGGTAACCCAATTAAGGGGAATAACCATTTGCCTATAGAAAAAATTACCAACGCTTGCAGTACAGTGATGATTACATAAGTGATTTGTTTGGATACCATGGCAAGGGTTAAAGGTGTGGGAAGGGTTTTCAGGCGCATAAAGCTACCACTGTTCTTCTCTCTAACAATACTTGCCCCCAGCGAAATCACAATAAAGAACATCGCAAATACCGTCCATGCAGGAATATTGTGTTGTGTGGCGTTCGCAATCACATGACCGCCGTCTTTGGAAACAGCATGCTGTTCGATAGGCGTTTGATTGGCTAGGATCTGTTGCTCTAGATCTTGCGGTATGGGGGCCGAATCATTGATGGCGCTGTACAGGTGTCGTACAATGTATTTACTTTGAACGATCTGTAACAAACTGTTGAGTGATCCTTCTATACCTTGGCGGAAGGAAGGCTGTAGTATAGGATGATACAGCAGGGTTACTGGTGTGAGCGAACGTTGTGATGCCGATGTATCTTCGGAATTTGTGATGGCTATCACCTGCAATGCTTGGGCAGCAATATCTTCCGACTTGGTTAATACATCGGTAGTATACTGCTCGGGAACAATAAGACCTATCAGTGCTTCTTTATTTTGAATTTTCTGACGGAGAACTTCTGTATTTGTAGTAGATGCTACTTTTTTTACGATAAACATTCCCCCTTTGTTAAGGGTATTTTCCAGCTCTTCGCCTGCAACACCTTGATCTTTGTTTAAGAGCAGTAACGGCACTTTCTTATCGTTTACCAGCTCGAAGGTGCTGTTTTGTACAGTGGTGATAACTACTGCCAGCACAATGGGCATGACAAACATTAGCGTCAGCCCCACTTTATCGCGGATTAGAATGCGCCAGTCTTTAATTATGGTTGCCCAGAGTTTGTACATAAGAATTGGAAGAGACGTCAAAAAAAATTTACCCGAAATTCTTTTTTAGTTGATATTCCAGGTGACGCTTCCGTCTTTTTCATCTTTCAGTATGATGCCTATTGCTGCCAGCTGATTTCTGATTTTGTCGGACGTTACAAAGTCTTTTCTGCTGCGGGCTTCGCGACGAATATCTATAATCAGTTGCATAACGGCTTTGAGCTTATCGTTGTCCGCAGCCGATACAGCTTTCAGTCCAAAAATATCTTCTATATAAAGCTTGAACTGTTCCTGCAGTTTATTGAAGGTAGCGGTAGATAAGGATTTAATGTCGGTGACTCTGTCTTTAATGCTGTTGATAACAGGAGCCAGCTCAAACATGTTTGCTAGCACTTTAGCCGTATTAAAGTCATCGTTCATAAACTCGGCAAATTCATCTACCAGTTTGTTTACTTTAGCATCCAATTCTTGATCACCTGCTGTTTCGTTCAGCTCACCGCTTCTTTCTTTAATACGTTTCAAGTTTTCGTATGCTTCCCACAGTCTTTTCAGTCCTTTTTCAGATGCCTGAAGTGCTTCGTTGCTAAAGTCGAGCGTACTTCTGTAGTGGCTCTGCAGAATAAAGAAGCGTACCACCATGGGATGGAAAGCTTGGCTCAGTAAGGGATGGGTGCCGCTAAATAGTTCGGTAAGTTTAATAACATTATTATAGCTTTTACCCATCTTGCGGCCGTTAATGGTGATCATGTTGTTGTGCATCCAGTAACGCACCGGAGCTACATGGTTGCAGATGGTACTTTGTGCAATCTCACTTTCGTGGTGCGGGAACATCAAGTCCATTCCACCGCCATGGATGTCGAATTGCTTACCCAGGTATTTAGTTGACATGGCCGAACATTCGATATGCCATCCCGGAAAACCTTCGCCCCAGGGGCTTTGCCAGCGCATGATATGCTGTGGTGGTGCTGCTTTCCACAATGCGAAGTCGGCGGGATTATTTTTTTCTTCTTGGCCTTCCAATTCACGGGTATTTTCCAGCAACTCCTCTATTTTTCTTCCACTGAGCTTACCGTAATCGTAGTTAGCAGCATATTTTTTTACATCGAAGTACACCGATCCGTTTTTCTCGTAGGCATAACCGTCGGCAATCAGTTTTTTAATCATTTCAATCTGCTCTACGATATGTCCTGTAGCAGTAGGTTCTATGGATGGTGGAATACAGTTGAACTGCAGCATAGCCCAATGGAAGAGGTTGGTGTATTTCTGTACCAACTCCATGGGTTCTAGCTTTTCCAAAACAGCCTTGCTAGAAATTTTATCTTCCGCTTCACGCCCTTCTTCTTCAAAGTGACCGGCGTCTGTAATATTTCTTACGTAGCGTACTTTATATCCTAAGTAGGTAAGATATCGGTATACAACGTCAAAAGTAACGTAGGGTCTGGCATGGCCTAGGTGACTCTCTCCGCTTACGGTAGGGCCACATACATACATCCCCACATGCCCCGGGGTAAGGGGGGTAAATACTTCTTTTTGCTTTGATAATGAATTATATATCTTAAGTTCACTCATTTTCAGCCTGATTATAAGGACTGCAAAAATATACCTTCTTTGCGTACCAGCTGCTTTCTGGCAGTATTTAATGAACAAAGCTGCTGCGGATGTAAGCTTTTTGGTATGCTTATGTACAAATTACTTATTTCTTTTTAATGTCGGCTATCAGCATGTAATGGTCTGAATAAGGCGTGGTAATTCGTTTGCATTGCTCTACTGAAAACTGATGATCGGTAAAAATATAATCAATACGTAATGTAGGAGAAAGGGATGCGTAAGTTCGGCCGATACCGAATCCTTTTTTCAGAAAAGCATCCTGCATATGGCCTTTTACCTTCTTATAGGTATAGGAGTTTGGAACATCATTCAGGTCGCCACAGAAAACGGTGGGGAAGCTGCTATTACGAACAATATCTTTTACCATATCGGCCTGAATGCTTCTATGTTTGATAGCTACCGACAGTTTGGAAAGAATATAGCTAGCGTTTTTAATAATATTTCCTCTTACACCCTTAAGTTCTTCTATTTTGGAAAGGTCTTCCTTGCGAAACTGATTAGACTGCAGATGGGTAGTATATACCCTAATGGTATCATTCCCTACTTTAATATCTACGAAAACCAGAAATTCGGGTAATGTAGGACGTGGATAACGCACCATACCGGTGTCGACGATAGGGTAACGGCTGAAGATGACGCTGCCGTTGAACAGGCTATCTCCATCCACGTCGTGAGAAAAATAATAGTACGGATAGTTCAAACCTTTGCTGACGGCTGCAATATTGTTATACATATCAGGACGGATGGAGGACGCAAATTCCTGAAAGCAAAGTATATCGGCATTAACCTGTTCTATTTGTTTCAGCATTTTATAGCGCGTCTGACTACCGCGGTTATTATTGCGCGCCATTTCTATAAAACGAGCAACATTCCAGGTGGCAACTCTTATGATACCTTCTTTTTTAGTTTCTTCAAAAGAAGTTGAAAAAGGCCTTAATGCAAAAAAATCGGTAATGGCACCACCTCCCAAAAATAATGCGACTCCTGAAAGCAAGGCCCATTTGCGGCGTACTAGCCACCACCATACAAAAAACGCTAATACTAGGAGCAATAGAAACGGAAAAGCAAGACTGATGAGAGAAAGCAGTGGCCAGAGCTGCGGATTGATATAGGGGTTGATGCAGGCCACCAGAAATGCGGCCACAACAATAATGTTGATAAAAAACAAAACACGACTGCTTATTCGTGCAAAAACTCCCATGATCAGTGTGCAATAAGCGGGTAAGTTAAGCCATTATTAATATCAGGACAAATTATTGCCTACCTTTCAAATCTTCCTTGCTGGCCCGCTCCAGAAAAGATTTTTCTTCTTCGGTGAGCTGATCGTAGCCGTACTGACTGATTTTGTCCAGAATCTCGTCGAGTTTTTGCTGCGTAATCTTAGGTGTTTTTACATAAGGGGTTGTTTTTGCATTGTAGAAAAACGCAGACTTTATCTTTTCCCTGCTTTGATACGGTTTTTCAGGATTTACGAGATTGACGAGCCAGTCATAAAAGTTATTCATCCACTCACTGGCATCAAACCCTCTTCGCAGAATAAAAATAAATAGGAAACCGGTAAGTGCTCCTGCCAAATGAGAAACGTATACCGACAAATTATCGGGAGGTAGTGTAGCCATATCAATGGCCAAATAAATAATCGATACAATCCATAAGGAAATACCACCGCCTACCATGGGTAATATCTTATAATTAGGACAGATGGTAGTGGCGGCAGCGGCTACGGCCAAAATACCCGAACTGCTACCTATCAGAAAAGGAGCAGATGAGGCTGTGCCTAGAAAATAATTAGCTGCCAGATAAGCAATGCCCCCAATCAGCACACCATACAGATAAACAGGAACGATTCTTTTGTTGCCGGTCATGTCCATGAATACATACCCAAATCCCCATAGCCATAACATGCTGGCGAACAACTGCCATAAGTTGATATGGGAGAAGCCATAGGTGAGGATTGTCCATATACGAGGAAGCGTCTGTTCTGTGCTGCCGGCCAGAGCAAACCATTTCAGAACCTTCTGGTTGTAAACTGTATTTAAATCTGCATTCTCGGGCAGCTGTATATAGGTGAGCGCCCTGAAAAACATCAATACCACAAAGACAATCATGGTAACAGCTATTAGCATCACCAGAGGATTGATTCTGCCTCCATATGACAGCCGCGAACTCAAATTTCTATCAGCAATAGCCATTATATACAGTTTTCCAGCTTTATTTCTTTACTTGCAATGATAATAAATGAACAATTGATATTGTATTGCATACACCGGAATTTCGGTTATATTTTTCATTGCTCCCTCCAAACTAATATAACGTCCTACGATTGGTTTTGTTCCAAATTTTAAGCAAAATAAAACCGGTAATGGCGCCTCCGAGGTGGGCAAAATGTGCAATATTATCACCGCTTACCTGCGAAATACCACCGAACAAATCTATGGCTACCAATCCTAAAATAGCCCATTTGGCTTTAATGGGTACAGGAATGAACATGATGTACAATTCGGTGTTGGGAAAGGTCATGGCGAAAGCCACTAAAACACCAAATACGGCTCCTGAAGCACCTACCGCTACATCGTGCGCGCCCATAAAATATTGCATGGCCAGATGGGTGACTGCAGCGCCTAGTCCGCACAGTAGATAAAATATCAGAAATCTTTTAGATCCCCACAGGTTTTCCAGCACACGTCCGAACATCCACAGGGTGAACATATTAAAAAGAATATGAAAAAACATGTAAGGCCCAGACGCAGCATGGGCAAACATGTGGGTAACGATTTGCCAAGCATGGAAGAAAGGAGAGTTTACAGGCCACAGCCCAATTCTATCGGTAAGATTAAAGCGCGAATCAAAAAGAACCTGAGCCAACCATACTACTACATTAATGGCAATCAAGTTTTTAATCGCCGGGGGGAACTTTTCTGCCGGTCTGTAATAAAAATCACTCATTGGGCAAAGATAACCCCCCAAAGCTATGTTTCAAATTGGTTT
>Ga0207867_1000033_pt1 | contig 168216 bp, 202 predicted proteins | sample HigsolmetaAR206D_FD_184838 | JGI IMG/M metagenome (GOLD analysis project Ga0207867, IMG submission 184838) | Ionic liquid and high solid enriched microbial communities from the Joint BioEnergy Institute, USA - AR20-6-D (SPAdes) (version 2) ...
AGTCGGCGTCGTGGTCAGCGGAGTGGTCGGCGGAAGAGTCGGCAGTACACGCCGAATACCAGGCTGAGCGGGACGCGCTTCTTTCGGCACTACGCAATATGCAGCGCACCAGCGGAGGTGATCATGACTGACAAGCGCATCGAGCGAGAACGGCGCACCACTGCGCGGGGAGGGCGAGCGATGAGAAAAGTCCGAGCCTACGCGAACGCCAAGTTACGCAAAGAGCCGCCCGTGCCGTGTGACCTGAAAGTAGGCGACCGGGTGACGTACACGAATGAGTACGGCGTTTCGTTCCCGAGCATGCTCGTTATCGGCTTCGCCCATGACGATTCTTTCTATGGGCGGTTCATCCATCTGGCCGGTCCGGATTACCCAGGCGCGTACTGGTTCCCGCATCGGCGCGACGAAGTGACGAAGGAGGATACGCAATGATTGACCGCCGCGAAGTCCGGCGCATCGCCCGGATGATGTTCGAAGCTGTTAAGCTGGACCGGGCTTACAGTATTCGTGCCATAAGCCAAGCTACGAAGCCGGACTTCCAGACAAGTGGCTCTATATTTAAAGCTGTTAAGCTGGACCGGGCTTACAGTATTCGTGCCATAAGCCAAGCTACGAAGCCGGACTTTCAGACAGGTGGCTCTATATTTAAGACGGAACGGCTCGACCGAATGAATCAGGAGATGCTCGAGCTACCCGGGACGCCAGAGAGGAGAATGGCGTAACCCGGGTAGCCGATCGGCCTTCCTAGTTTCTAGGAAGTTGCCAGATTGCGGAGTAGGATGCATAGGAGAAAGACATTCTCCTAACCTCTCCTGTTTCGCTCTGCACTGTTATCAAATCCGTCAGCTTTCTTACCTCCTGGACGGATTTCATGCCTTTGCCAATGCCTCGGTCTGATTTGATTGCTGTGACTGTCCAGGAGGTGTTGGGCTGTAATCGCCCTTTATAAAGAAGATTGACACCGACCTTGATGTCAACTTTCCGGAAGAAGATCGGATCGTACTCCGCCGGGGGTTTCTGCGGTCTAACCTGGGCGTGCTGAAGCTCCTGGTTTCCTTTAGAAGAAGAGTTTCTTCCGTTGCGATTACGCAGAGTACGCGGCTCTGAAGCAGGACGAGCCGGAGTCTCCTCTTCTTGATGCTGCACGGTATCATCGAACATGTCGACCCCTCTGCCTTGTCTACAACTTCGATGTAGCAAACCTGTCTTCGTTAATCAAGATTAAAAGCCCGTTTTGTTATAAACTAACGAGGCGCTTAGAGCGCCGACTTTTAGAACGGATTTGTTTATGGATTTCAATCATTTCGAACCTTCTCTTGATCAATCGGTCGATCCCGAGACGCCTCATAATTTTGAGCCTCATTCGGACGACCTCGCCGTCGATCGCTTCGCAGTTGCCATGAAGGCCAAGCTGGCCAAAAAGCGAGCCGAGGGTCGTAGCGGCTGGGATGATCCCCGTCAGTGCTCCTGTGAGTTCCTAGCTGAACTCCTTCTCGATCACATTCCAAAGGGAGATCCGGTCGACATTGCCAACCTGGCTATGATGCTGCATCAGCGAGAAGGTGGCCATGAGGCCCTGAGGAAGGTGCTCGATGAGCGAACCCAAGAAACCCTCGTAGGACTGGTTCTCCATGACTGACAAGCATCGAAAGTTCATGGAGATTGCCCGCTCCATGGCCAATCAGCTCAGTAAAGATCGGACTCGCAAGGTAGGAGCGATCTTCATCGGGGAGCAAAATCAACCTCTTACCTGGGGTTACAACGGGTTTCCTCGAGGTGCCAATGATGATGTCGAAGAGAGGCATCAGCACCCCTTGAAGCTGCTCTGGTCAGAGCACGCAGAGAGAAATGCTATCTATAACGCCACTCGTAGCGGGGTGAGTCTGCTAAACAGCCGAGTCTACATCACCACCTTGCCCCCGTGCGTTGACTGCGCCCGGGCCCTGATCCAAGTCGGAGTTAAGGAGGTTTATATAGAAGCCGATTCTCTTTCAAGCAAGGACTGGACTAAGGACTGGGACGTAGTTCAAGAAATGTTTAAAGAGTGCGGTGTCACGGTCACTGTCTTGCCATAATCTACGTCGTTCTTGGTATAAGAACGATGGGATAAAACAGTGAGGCCTCAATGGATTTGTGTAATAAACATCCGGTCCTATATCTCGGGAAGGACCGAGATAAAAGCGCTTATTACTTTTTCGGATACAAGGAGAAAACTGGACGATTCTTAAAGTACGTAGCCTATCCTATGTGGTGCGCTAGCTCCGACATAGGGAACTTCATTGATCTGTCGGCCGAGCTTCCTGAAGAGATCATGGCCGATGTCCTTTTGTTCGTTAATGGCAGAGTTAGATATGAAATTCAACCTAAACGCCGCGGACGCGCCGAGAAAATCATTCGACATGAAATCCCTCGGGAAGAAGCGCCGAAGGCTGAAGGCATCTCGACGCCTACCTTGGAAAGTACACCAAACCGGCGCCGAGCCGTCCGTTCTGCACGAACAAGTCCAACAACAAGCCCGGCAACAGAACCGGTCTCCATTACGAAAACCGCCGAAGAACAACCGAAAAGACCTCGTGGTCGCCCTCGAAAGCAAGCCGATCCCGTTGTCGCCAATCCTGGAGGCAACGGAGTATCAGGACCTGACGTTCATTCAGCGCCTGCAGAGTCACTCAAGCCTCGTCGACGACGATCCGCAGCTGACCCAGATGTACTGGTACGGCCTAGGGCATCATCAAAGCGAAGTCGAAGCTCTTCTGAACTGCCACTGGTAACACCGAAGCCTGGGGTTAAACGTCGACGCTCTACCTAAAGCCTAGGTTGACCCTGCCCTCCAATCATCACGTTGTATAAGCATGATTTGGAACTGGGATTTTTGGCCGGTTGAGTAGCCAGTTCGCACAACTCGTCTTATCGATTTGCACATCTCGGCGCATATAGCGCCTATTACGCCGGCCTAGGCACGCTGAGGAGATTCTCCAAATGCGACAGATGCCTACGGCCGGCCTTTAACGAAGGAGAAGATTATGGAACTATCGAAAGAAATCAAAGCCGAGATCGATTCGATGACCAGGGAGGAGATGGCTCGTGCCTGGAGATTTGCTCCCCTTGGCGATCCGATGTTCCTAGGGGAGACCGGAGAATACTTCAGGAAACGATTTAACGAACTCGGAGGGTTCTCTAAGGAGATCTCGAAGAAGATAGGATGGGACGCACTTTAATCGAGACTTGGCGCATGGTCCGCCAGTCTCTCTCTTAGCATTTCGAATGCTTCTTTTTTATAGTCTCGAAGCTGATCCTTGCTGATGTTCAGCTCCTTGGCAATGTCGGCATAAGTCCGTTCCCGCCCATCCTTCAAACCGAAGGACATAAATATGATGTCCTTGTGCGGAGACGGAAGCTCCTCGATGACGGCGTGTATCTTCTCACGATCGATTCGAACCTCCACCTCGTTAGCAATGGGATCTATTTCAAGAGCAGGATCATCTCCCATGTCCTCGAGGTGATACGTGAGAAACCTGGTTTCACTGAGCTCCTTCAGGTCTTTTTCCGGCACATCCGGGAAGGCCTCTTTTAGCTCTTCGAAGGTCATATTCTCATTAGAAGTTAGAACCTTCTGGATACGAGCAGAGAGCTGCTGGCGATAGATGGGAAGCGAGACGATTCTAAAATTCGCCATCTGCTTGAGAATGCGTTGGCTTATCCACCAACCGGCGTAGCTCAGGAACCTATAGCCCAAGGAGGGATTAAACTTCTCCATCGCCACGACGAGCCCCTCGTTTCCAGCCGCAATAAGTTCCTCGAAACTGGAGGGGTCCCCTTTTGAATAGGTCTTGGCCATTTTGAACGGGAACCTGAGGTTAGCTCTCATGATCCTGTCTCGGATCTTATCTCTCTCTGCTTGAGGCAACCCTTCATCCTGCAACAACAGGAATAGGTCCTGCTCTTCCTCTTTAGTAAGCAAAGGTTCTTTACTGATAGATTCGTAGTACTCCGAGATGTTCATTTAATAACTTTATCCGTTTTACTTTCGAGATCTTGCTTCTCGAATAGAAGAAGTGTACTATAGCTACTGTATTCGAGCAAGTCTCTTTAGTCCTCATAAAAACATGGAAAGACTTATTCTGACAGTGACTGGACCTTCAGGTTCAGGGAAAACCGAGCTGGTGCGTGAGCTCTGCGATAAGCACAGCTTCGCAAAATTGATTTCAGTGACGACGAGGCCTAAGCGGCCGGGGGAAATTGAGGGTCAGGATTATTATTTTATTTCTGAAGAAGAGTTCATCCAGCTCGAGCGGAACAAGGGCCTGGCCCAAGAAGCTGTGTTCAACGGATTCCGTTATGGCACAACGGTAGCCGAACTCGAACGGGTCTCTGCTCTAGGGAAGATTCCGATTGTCATCGTTGAACCTGGTGGGATCCCTCAGTTCGAACGTATCGCTAATGAGTATGGTTATAAACTCCTAACGATCTTCATAGAGGCCGAGGGAAAGACTCTGATCAAACGCTATCTCAGTCGAATTTCCACCGGAGAGAAATTGGATCGTCTCGAGTATCACGCCCGTCGAATTGCAGCCATCTCAGACGAGCTCAAGTGGAAGGATTCCTGGGATTTCGATATGTGCTTCCACAACAACAGTGACGATCTCGCAGACATCAGCCGATTTGCAAACATCATAGGAGAATTTTGTGGTCAAAGTCGAAATGCAGCGTAACGAGGAGAAGGGCATCATTGCCCTCGCCTTCGAATGCAGCACGGAAGAAGAGCAGGAAGTCATCGATGCAGTGCGAACCGCAATGATGGGAGACTTCGACAAGCGGTGCGGATACGTCCACTCCAACCGCCTGGTGGTGCACATCAAAGTGGATGAAACACCTACTGAACAATAAGCGAGGAATCAAGGAAATGTGATTCTTTGGTATAACCTAATTGAGACATAGATATGCTTGAGAAAAACGGAAGCATTGTCTTGACACAGGACGACATCAACCAGTACAATGCTGGTATTGTGTCGGAGCGTGTGAAGCAAACCTGGGGTCTCACTTTTGAACAACTTCAGGAAATCATTGAAAGTAAGCAGTTTACAAAGGTAAAGGACGTAGAATGAATCTTGATTCATTGCACGAACTGGCGAAGAAGCTTCCGAAGGGTTACAAGGAAAACGCCGAAGCCCTACTCGCCCGCATGGGTGAGGTCATTGAGGGCATCGGCGATGAACCCATTCGCTGGAAGCCGCCTCTTCTTCGCCTGGTTCAAGGAACAACCGATCGCACCTCGATCCCCAAGGGGACGGCGATCGGCGATATGCTTCTGGGAGAGCAGAAGCTCGAACAGCCTGTAAAAATCATCCCGCTCCGCATGTGGACCGGTCGCCAGTATTGGAGCCCGGATCAGAACGAGAATAAGATGCTCTGTTCGAGCCCAGACGGCAAGCTCGGATACACCTATGGCTACTGCAATCAGTGCCAGTACTCGGTCTTCAACGAGGAGACTCGTAAGTCTGAGTGCAGCAAGACAAAGAACATCCTTGTCATCAAATCGGACTTCTCTGAGTTGTTCCAGGTGACGTTCGCCAAGACCAACTACAAAGTCGGTATGGAGCTCGAAAGTCTGATGAAGAAGGCTGGAGTGGCTCCCTATCGCCGGGTCTATGGCCTGACGTCTGAGACGAACTCCCAGTACAAGAACGTGGAGAACTTCGCCATCGAGATCCTGGACGCAAAGGAAAGGGTTACCGACGAGGCTCTCATTCCGTTCCTGACGGAGCTCTTCAAGGTGATCGGAGAAGACCGCAAGGAGTCGATCGACCGGTTCTACGAGATCGTCAACGAGCGTCGTGAACAGGGTCAGCTGGCAGCTCCGGAGCCGACCTTTGGTGGCGCAGACTCAACTGTGCTGATCGAGGACGGGTCAAGCGACGGTGCTTCGGCTGATGGCGGTGAGGCCCAGGTAAGCGATTTGGCTCGCAACTACCAGGTCTAAGTGATGTGCGGGCCCTTTTCTTGGGCCCGCGTCGATTCATTCACAGGAAGTGATTTTGGAACTTGAGGATAAGAACCTTCAAGAGGTTCCTCCTGACGAACTTGCCGCGATCCCTGAATTTCTCAAAGATATGAGCTCGTTGGTGACCGTGGATCCGATACCGGCAGACGAGATAGGGGACCGTTGTTTTTCACTTCTCGGAGGCCGTGTCGTGTTCGGAATTCTCTTGGCAGAATTGCCGGACTCTTTTTTAGTAGCTCTGGCTTCCAGTCTGGTCAGCGACGGAAACACCGTCGAAGGGAAGCTTCTCACGGCATCACCTGTCATTCGATTGTTCAAGAACGGCGTGGCCTTCATGTCAACGCCGGAGCCGGAACATCGATACTACTACTACCGGCACATCAACCAGCTACGGGACAAGATGCCGGGTTTCTTCAATCCGACCCGAGTGGAGAAGATTGAAGCCACGATAGCCCTTTGGGCTGACAAAGATAGGTCGGGACGGTTGAACTCGTCGTCCGGCTCGACCGGGAGGGATAAGGTCAATCCGGACCTATTTTCCCCCTATGTAAGTACGACGAGGCACTAACGATGGTATGGATAAGATTGAAGCCTTTGTAAAAGGCGTTGAAGAGAAAGATGCCGCCACTCCTAATTTCGAATTAGACAAATACAGTCTCGCTCCGTGGTCTATCTCGAAGCTCAAGTGTCTTCAGAAATGTCCCTTCAACTTCTACTTGAAGTATGTGCTGAAGGTGAAAGTCCCTGAGGACATCGCTGCCAAGCAAGATTCGCTTTCCGCGGACGTCGGTTCATCGGCACACCGAATTCTCGAACTCATCGTTCTCGGCAGGGACGTTCCTACGGCCTATAAACTGGCCAAAGCGGAGTTTGTCCCGAAAAAGCTGACGGAAGAGCAGTGGAAAGAGTACGTTGAAACTCTGGAAATGAGCGTTATCTCGTTCCAAGAACGGATGCAAAGGCTTGAACGCAACTACAAGATCAAGAGGCTTTTGACCGAGCTTCGGATGGGCGTAACCAAGGACTGGGAGCCGACGGAGTTCTTTGCCGACGATGTCTACTTCCGAGGCATCATAGACCTGGTCGTCCAACTCGAGAACCTCGACATCATCATCATCGATCACAAAACCGGTGGTGGAGAAGGTAGCATCCGCGCTTACGAAGATCAGTTGGACTCTTACAAAGCCCTCTTTCACAAAGGGAAGATGGCCGTGAAAGGGGCGCAGGCTGGTATTCACTTCATCAAAGCCCAGGACGTCAAGATGGGTGAGTTCTCGTCCGTCGAGGATATCGAGAAGAAGATCATTGCCAATCTTGAATGGACTCTCGAGGGAGCTGTTGAGCGAGTGAAAGAGCTTGGGTACTGGAAACACATCCGAGGATCGCACTGCAAATGGTGTGACTACGATCAGGTCGGATGCAAAGAGGGTTTGTTCAAGCCTCTGGAGCTGGGAACCAAGCGTTTCTTCGAAATCAAGCCGATCCCTGCTGAAGCAGAGTGATCACGCTATCCCTGAAGTCAGGCCTCATCTGATTTCAGGGATAGTCTCTTCTTCAAACAAGTAATTTCGCCGCCTATACCTATGCGCACTCTTTGTGTCGTGAAGGCATTAGTGCGCTATAGTTATAGTTTCTGTATACCGGAATGCATGTATGTTTGAATTAATCAAAGCGAACGTAAATCTCCTTGAGGTCATTTCCAAGGATCTTGGCGTAGAGCTCAAGCCGGTTGGGAGCGAAAACTACGGGATCGAAGACGAGAGAGATCACGGGGGCTGCCCCTTCTGCGGCCACAACGACTGCTTCCGAGTCAAGTTCGTTGAAGATGACCAGGCCGGTTCGTTCTTCAAGTGTTTCTCATGTGATGAACATGGAGATGTGATCACTTGGAGGGCCAAGCGCAAGGGCATTTCCATGAAAGATGCTGCCCTGGAGCTAGCCAAGGAGTACGACGTTCAGCTGCCGAACGATTGGTCTCCTATGCAGGAGATTTTCCGCCTGGCTGCACACTACTACGAAACCTGTCTCTGGGAGACCTGCAATCGCCCCTATCTGGAACTCGGACGGATGACACCGATCGAGTATCAGAAGCAAGTCCGGAGACACAGTGAGGAAGCTCTAAGGGAGTGGCATGTCGGTTGGAGCGACGGTGGTCTCATCGATTATCTCGATGGACTCGGTTTTGACGAAGAGCTGCTAAAGCAAAGCGGTCTGGCGTCGGTCGACAAGAAAACCGGTAAGATCCGTGGAGATTTCCTGCCGGCGAAGTGCTTCATCTACCCTCACTACGTCAAGGGTCGAGTAAGCCACTTTACGTTCAAGGATAGCAACAAGAAGCTAGCCTATCAGCTACCTAAGAAGTTCAGCCTCAACGGGCACATGTTCTACGGCCAGGATACGATCGATAAGGCCGATACCGTTGTCATCGTTGAGGGTGAGAACGATCTCCTGTCGTGCTGGGGTACGAAAAAGGTCCCGGCTGTCCTTGCCTGCATCGGACAGATTTCCGGCGATCAGCTTGACTGGATCAAGGACAATCTCTCCGATAAGAACGTGATTACGATCTTCGATCCAGACGAAGCCGGTGACAAATATCGGATCAAGGTCGAGAAGCTTCGTCGATATGTGCGCAAGCTGGCTCACGTTCGACCTCCAGACGGTAAGGATATCGATGAACACCTTTCAGAAGGTGCTGATCTCGAAAGCCTTATCCTGAACAACGTCGTCAAGGTCGAAATTCCAGTCGATCCAAAGAAGCCTGCGACGGTCACTGCGCCATGGGAGAAATCCGAGCCTGAGCTCTCTCCGGAAGCTCAGAGCTTCCAAGACAGGCTTGCCGAAGCCGGTCTGGCAGCCCCCGTAAGCGAGGAACAGAAGGATCGCCCTGAAATCGAAGGTCTCGTCGAGATCGAGGGTAATCCGATCGTCCAGCATAAAGGTTGCTACTGGCGAACCGAGTATAGAGACGGAGAGACGAAGTTCGTTAAGATTTCGGACTTCATCGTTCAGCTGCGCAACGTATTTCTCATGGAAGACGGTGAGCGCCGGCGTGAGGTGGTCATCATTCGGGAAGATGGCTATGTCAGCGATCCTGTCATGGTTGATTCGGAGACCAAGGTCTCCTTAAAGCCTTTCAGAACGTTGCTGGCTCGAGCAGCTGATGCGGATTTCCGAGGCCGAGAAAGTGATCTAGGTGGTATGTGGGACCTGGTCTACAGCCAGGCAAATGAGATTCTCGTCAGAGTTCCTCGTCAGGTCGGTCGACACGAGGGGGTCAAGGGATGGATCTTCCGTAACAAGTTCATCAGTGACACCGGCACGGTCACCGATCCGGACAAGGACGGGATCTTCTGGCTGCACGGACGCTCTATCGGCATCCGACCTGAGTCTCTGAACGTCTCTCAGATGCCGGCCGACGAAAAGGTCGACATCCCGGCCATCGACACGTCGTTGACGGTTGAGGAAAAGGATAAGCTCCTAGAGCAGGTGATTCAAAACCTGGCCCAAAACCGGAACAATCCTGGTCAGGCATTGACTCTACTCGGTTGGGTCTACTCCTGCATCCATTCGAATACGATCTTCGATCTGAACCGAGGATTCCCGTTCCTGTTCCTATGGGGGGTCAACGGCAAGGGCAAAACGACGATCGCTCGATGGATGCAAGATTTCTTCGACATGCGGATACCAGGATACACCTCGGTTCCTCAGCTTCGATCAGCTGTCGGCCTAGGTCGGAAAGTCCAATACTATTCGTCACTGCCGATCCTGATCGACGAAGTCCGATCCAATCGAGAAACTGAGGAATATCTCGGTCTGTTCCGGTCCTATTATGACCGCACATCGCGGGACATGGGGACCAAGGACGGCTTTGGTGTCCGAGTCCAGGAGGTTCGCTCGACCTTCATCTTTGTCGGTGAGGATCAATTCGACGATCAGGCAACCAGAGAGCGTTGCATTCCTCTTCGCATTTCTCCGACGACAGGATCTCAGGACACCTTTCGGTGGCTCGAGGATCACAAACACATCTTCAGCGGGATCACCTACCACTGGATTCTGGAGTCTTGCAGTTGGGACAAAGAGGAGCTCAAGGACGAGATCCGAGCCTTGGACAAGGAGCTCGTCGCTCTAGGCTGCCCACAGCGAACTTCGAAAAACTGGGCGGCAGTTGGTGTTTTCGGGCTGAAGCTGGCCAGGCGGTATATGCCAGACTTCGACTACAAGGAGTTCCTCGTTGAGTCGGCGAAAAAGGAATCGTCGTATCAGAAGCAGGACACGACCTTGATGCAATTCTTTGAGTATGTGGAGGCAATTCAAGCTCAGGAAAATCCGAAGATAACCAACAACCACATCATGGCTGATGGAGACGATCTGCATATCTGGTTTCCGCCGGTTTACAAGATCGTCCAGGACGAAGCTCGAGGAAAGTTCCCTTTCTCCAAGAACGCGGTTCTCTCTGCTCTTCGTGAAGAGAATTACTTCAAGAGCGAAGGGAAGAAAGTTCAAATGGGAATGAACGGGGTTCGGCGCGTAGTAGTCACCTTGGACCTTACAAAAGCTCCGGACAGCGTGAAGAATATTGCCATGGCGAATAGTTAAACCGCTTGACAGTTTTACTTTGCGCTGTATAAACTACGATCTGTGTTCAACTTCATTTTCCAGAAATGTCCATCGTGAATACGAAGTATAATCATGCCTCTCGCCGCGGCCGAACCAATCGCAGCCAAAACAGCTTCTATGGTCCCGGCAAGTACAAATTCGCCATCTATCCGGACTATTGGAAAGAGTCATGGGGAGAGAAACCTCTGCTCGGATATGTCTGGGCTGACGACGAATTCTACGCCGAGCGAGAGGCATACAATCGCGGTCTTCTGACCGTGAATTTCACCTTCCGGCCGAAGGCCGTGAAGCTTCATGCGCCGAGGGTCAAGGGGCCCCGGTCGTAACATCTCTTTTCAGGAACATTATGACTACCAAAGCTGAATTCGTCGCTCGTCTGAGCGCAGAAACTGGCCTCTCGAAGAAGGAGGCTCTGTCGGCTCTCTCCGCCATGGAGAAGCTGGTCTACGAGGATCTCGCCTCCGGAGAGGCTGTCCTGCCTGGTCTTGGCAAACTGAAGGTTAAGCAGCGCGGCGAACGTGCCGGTCGCAATCCTCGTACTGGCGAAAACCTGACGATCGCTGCCCGCAAGGTTGTGAAGTTCGTAGCAACTAGCAAGCTCAAGCAGTTCGTACAGGGGGGTTAGTCATATCAGGCTGACTTGATCCTCGATCAAAGCCGGGCCTAGGGTTCGGCTTTTTACGTTAAGGAATCGTTATGACCACCAATGTTCTACTCGGAGTGTTCCGATCATCGTCCTCCGGAACCAGCTCTTCAAATGGCCGTACTAGCTCTGGGAGTGAAAGCTCCGTCGGCGAGCGTCTTGTAGGCCTCGTCTCCACACCAAAAGAAGCCACTGAACTGATCTCCAAGGATGGAGGTCGACTAGGCTTGGGTGAGTTACTGAAAACCCTTCTCAATGAAGAGATAGATCCTCAGAATGAGTCGACGTTCTCCCTCTCGCAAACCTACCAATGGTCAGTGCGACCTATCGCTATCGGTGAGCTACTCGAACCGTGATCGTTTACGTAGACGACGAGCTCCGGAGGCCTAGCCAATATCCAGGTCCATCCCGGGTATAAGAAATATGTCAACGAGCCAGGTTTCGACCTGGCTTTTTTCTATGCTTTTGAAAGGAGCCAGCATGAACGACGAAATCGATACGACCGCGGAGCCGTGGCCGTTTGACGGTGGAGGAGACGAGGGTTACGGCCCTGATGATGAATACGAAGAAGAAGAGGAAGATGAGGAAGATGAGGAAGATGAGGAAGATGAGGAAGATGAGGAAGCTCCTCTCTCACCTCCTCCTCTAACCGTAGTACGACGTGGTTCTTCAGGCGCGAATACAGCCTCTCAGAGCGTCGATCGGACTCAGGTGGCTATCCCACCCTTAACCATCTCTAAACGCGGCTCTGAGACCCCTCAAATCGCGTCAGAGACTCATTCTCCCCCTCCGCTGACCATCACAAAACGTGGATCGGTCCCGATCCCACCTCTCACAATTACTAAAAAAGAGGGGTGCAAGGAAGAGGTGAAGCCCCTAACCCCACCCCCTCTTACTGCTGTTAAAAAGCTTGACTACACCTATATGATCGTAGGTTTCAACCTGGAGAATGAACAGATTCGCATAGTGAAGCTGTTCACTGACATAGAGTGTCGGAACATAGATATGCGTGAGATTTCAGTGAGGAAGGACATCTTCCGTCGTTACCTCATTGATGACATTCAGACGCTTATAGGGGAAAGGGGAAACGAGTTCCTCTCTGAGCAAGAGAATCACCTGAGGATTCAAGGGTGCTCTGTGGCCCCTCAGAACTGGGCTCGGGGTGTCGTCCATCAGTGGGATCTCTTGGATATTCGGGACTACGACAGTCATGATGAAGATGAGGACGAGGACGAGGACGGGGAGGAAATCGATCGAGAGTATGAAGATCCCCTCCCCGTCTACCGTTGGGCCATTCTCCGGGTCAAATTAGGGGAGCCTATCTCTCTGAATCTGAGTCATATCTTCCTCTGAGCAGCGGCGGGACTTCGGTCCCGTCTTTTTTAGCCACGTGTCCTGGGCTGTCCAAAAATGGCTGCACAGGACTGTTCTAATTTTTTCTTTTAAATCAACAACTTACTGAAGCGGTGTCCAATTTGTCCGGCTGGCTTCAAAAAATTGGACACACGAAACCCCGCATGAATAAAGGGGAAAGTGCCGATTTGTCCAAAAATTTGGAATTTTTAGGGAAACATACATATCACTTTACTTTTTAGCTCTTAGAACTTGTGAAATCATTCGCCTCTATATATATAAATATAAATATTTTTTAAAACCTCAAATATAATAATATATAAAGAGGGCCGTATTTTTTGAATTCTAGTGAGATGAGTCCCGTACAAACCTTATGTATGTTTTCCTGAAAAAGGCGAATTTTTGGACAAATCGACACTTTCCCCTTTATTTTCAAAGGGTTTCGTGTGTCCAATTTTTCTGAGCGTTTTGGACACGGACGGAAATTTTTCCGTAAGTCCTTGATTTTTCGACACTTTTCTAAAACTGAAATTGGACAGCTTTTTGGACAGGCCAGGACAAACTTGGACAACCCTCCTCTACTCTTCAGTGAACCAAGGATCCATTGGTATAAGTCTTATAGAGTTGAAGAGAAGACTTAGATGCCGTATCATCTAGTCTTCTCTTTTCTTTCCCCACCTCTCTTCAAGGAAGTAAGGCATGAAAGTTAGCTTACTCCCGCTGAACGAGCTGTACGCAAGACCGAAGATTACAGCTGCCGTAGAAGCGGCGATTCAAGCCAAGGAAGACTTCTCACGGATCGCTCCGAACTATTGTGAGAAGGTATGCAAGCTGAAATGCAAGGCACCTCAACGAGTTCAGCTACTCAATCAGGAGGTCGACATCCTGATCATCCAAGATCACATGGCTCCGAAAGGAAAATTCGATCGGACCGACGATGGTCAGGAGCAGATTCAACGATCCATCATCGACTTCATCTGCCGCCAAGCCGGTTTCAACGGCCTGAGGTACCGGCTCACCACTCTGCTGAAGTGCAAACCTAACGACCAGGATTTTCCGAAGGGAAAGCCGCCTACCATCACAGTCCTGCAGAAGTGCAAGCCATACCTGCTCGCTGAGATTGAGCGATGCAAGCCTAAGGTCATCATAAGCCTGTCGACGGCTGTGACCAAAGCGCTGGGTCTCAAGAAGCACAGCAACACCGGCAACCGCGGAGAGATCGTCGGAAACGTCGTCATCACCTTGCATCCTCGTGTCCTGACAATGATTCGTCAGAACTCTTCGGGAACCATGTGGGGCGCCGACTACTTCCGAGTGATTGTCCGGGATTTCAATAAGGCTGCCCGCATGGCTCGAGGTCAGCTGACCATACCAGATCTCCAAGAGGCGATCGAGTTCTACGCCAGGAACCGAATTGCCTTTGCCCGATCTCTGCAGGACGTCAAGGCGATCGTCGACACGATCAATGCGCTGCCAGAACGAGCAACCATTTCGTTCGATACCGAGACGACTGGCTTGGATCCATGGGCCCCGGACGCCAAGCTTCTGACCATCCAGTTTGGATGGAGAGATCCGAAGACAGGCAACATCCTGGCTGCGGTCATCCCTCTTTGGCATCGAGAGAACACCTTCTTCGACGCTGACGAGGCCTGGCAGATGGTTGCACCTTTGCTTCTCAGCGACCGGCCTAAGGTTGGTCACAACTCCAAATTCGACATCCTCTACATCGCCGTAACCACAGGAGTCCGAGTGAGGAACGTGGCGTTCGACACGCTTCTCATTCTGCACTCTATCGATTCCGGTGCCCAGGGTACTTACAGCCTGAAAACGGCGACCTGGGATTGGCTAGCTGATACGGGCATCGGTGGGTACGAAGATCTGCTTCCGAAACTTACCAAAGTCGAGGAGGTCGATGAGGAGGAGAACGAAGACACTAACACTGAAGAGGTGCAAATTGAGTACGCTTGACGGCATCTTTGACAAGCTGGAACCGCAACCAGCACTTGAGCCGGTGGAAATCACCAAGGCACCTGCGAAAAAAGCCCGACAATCTGAGACGAAATCGAAAGAGGTGAAAGAGCCCAAACCGGTCTACAGAACGTATGAGGACTTCCCTTTCCTGGATCTGCAGGTCTATGCCGGACTAGATTGCATTGCAACTTCCGAGCTTCTGGCCCGCACTTTCCCCATCATCACTGAAGAGCCTGACTTCGTCGTTCCGAACGCTTCTGGCCAGATGGTCAAGACTCGAGCCCCGGCTATCATCGAGTCCATCCATCGGGTCGAGATGCCAGCCCATGAATTCATCATCGACCTCGAGCTCAATGGGCTTGAGTACGACGTCGAGGAGAACCGGCGCTACTCTCGTCTCATGACGGAAGAAGTGCTTATGCTCGAGGATCGCATCTTCAGCCAGATCGGCAAGAGGATCAACCTCGACTCCGGTCCGGAAGTGGCCGAGCTCCTCTATCGAGAACGCGGATTCGAAGTGCCGTTCAGAACGAAGAGCGGCGAGCCTTCGACCGATGGTGAAGCCTTACTGACCTTGGCCGGCCTGGACCCCATGGGCGGCAAGTACGTCACAGAGGATCCGGCCCTGCAGTTCCTGGCGGACATGGTCAAGCGCCGAGACATCAACTCGGTGCATAACACGTTCATCAAGACCTACGTCGAGGACTTCGTCAAACGGGACGGTCGTATCCACCCGACCTACAACCTGTTTGGCACGAGCTCGTTCCGGATTACCGGAGAAGATCCGAATCTGACGCAGCTACCGAGAGCCAAGCACGGTTATAACGTGCGGTCGTGCTATCGGGTAAAAGAAGGCAACGTCTTTGTAGCCTTCGACTTCAGCTCTGCTGAGGTGAAGATCCTCGGGGCTTTGTGCAAGGATCCAACCTTGCTGAAGGCCATCGAGGAAGGTCTGGACTTCCACTCGTTCTCGGCCAGTCAGATGCTCGGCATCCCGTATGACGAGTTCATGGCTGTTCTCGGGGAAAAGTCGAATCCGCTGTCGAAAACGTACAAAACGGCGCGTCAAAACGCCAAAGCACTCACCTTCGGCATTTTGTACGGCTCGTCAGTGAACGGCATCGCCATGAACCTGAACATCAGCAAGGAGGAAGCAGAACGGCTGATAGCTCTTTACTTCAAGACCTATCCGAAGATCGAGGAATACGTGAATAACTCTCATCGGATGGCTCTCTGGAATCAGTACGTCATCACTCCGTTCGGCCAGCGCAAGCAGGAGTATGGCACTCACAAGGTGTTCAAGTCGACAGCGGCTTATAACGCAGCCCTGCGAAACTCGCAGAATGTTAGAGTCCAGTCGACCACGTCAACGCTTGGCCTGGTCGTGTTCTCCAACTTGAATGAAGCCATCAAGAAGTTCGGAGGAATGAGCATATGCACCGTATACGACTCGATCGAACTGGAGGTACCGATCGAACGTGCGGCTGAAGCAGTTGAAACCTGCTTCTACTACATGGACGAATGGCCTGTCCAGACCTTTGATTTTCTCGATCTTCCAATTGGCGTTGAAGGGGAGATTGGGACTAACTGGGGAAACCTAGAGACCGTTCATCGAGGTGTCACCCAGGCCGAAATCGAGGCGATGATCTCGAAAATGCACTAACAATGCGGGGCTTAAGGCCCCGCTTGAATTTTCACCCCGGCTTTTACTCTGGAGGAAGTATGGCCCATCTAACCTGCCCGCATTGCAATGAATCTCGCCCCGGCCTTCTGTGGAGCGACTCCGTATCCTGGGGGTGCCATAGCTGTTCCTATTATGAGACGGCTTATTCCGGCCCATCATTTCCCGTTAACCATTTTGGTATAAGTGAAGAGGATGATAGGCCCATCTTGGCCGACCGTCGTTCTGAAATCAGACCTCACCTCCCCTGATCTGACGCGCCTTTTCACGAGGCAGCGAACACCTCTTTTGAACGGAGCATTCATTATGGGAATTTTGAAGGTTGGCTCGACCAACCCCAACCTGTCGTGGATTCTGCAGAAGAATCCTGAGACGATTGCGAAGTCCAAAAAGCCTTTCACTAAAGCCATTCGTAAAGGTATGGCTTATGGCTGGTTTAATGAAAACGCTAGCGAATTCACGTTGTGGTTCCGGGACAGTGATCTCGAATCTTCCTTCGCAGATGGAATCCGGGGAGAATTCGAATATCTCGACACGACTCGCTACGGCAGCCCGTATCTGCCTATTTCGCTGATCACAAACTGCCTTTCTACCGCGGCAAAGAAGATCGATGATCACGACGTTGATGGCTTCCACGCATACGTTACCACGGTTATCAAGGTGCCTAATCTTCGTTTTCAGCAAGCCTTGACTCGTCACTATACTGGCGTAGCTGACATTTCAACTCAACCTCTGCACGGCAAGTTCTACGAAGTGACCGTTCAGGCCCCTAAGGTCTACACGGCGCTGAACGTCATGCAGATCATCTGCCTGATGCAGTGTCTCTGTGATGATGACACTTACGTGCCAATGAGGGAGGCTGATATTGAGAAGTACATCAACTGCCTTAACGCAGCCAATGCACCTTACTATGTCCGATACCTTTTCGGTTCTCGGACTATCAGCAACCGCCGGACTTTCGAGAAACTGAGGAGCAAGCTGCAAGGCCCTCACATGATCATGAATTTCGGAGACACTCGTCAGCAACGTTTCGATGCGATCTCTGAGCTTCTTAAAGGAGGAGAAACGTTGATTGACATTGGTTGTGGTGAACTGTTTTACAGCCTGCGCCTTGCCGGGAGGTATGACACCACCTACGCTGTTGATCTGGATCACGATCTGCAAGAGGCCAACCGAGGCAAAGTTGAGAAGAGGAAGATCGAGAACCTGATTCCTATCAAAGCTGTGGTTACTTCAGAGTGGGTCCAAGAGAATGAAGAACTCTTCGATGGGGCCGATGTTCTTCTGACCGAGGTTGTCGAACATATGCCCTTGGATGAGGCTGGAAAACTGCTTGACGCAATCTTGGCCACTAACTGCAGGCAGGTGATCGTTACCACGCCAAACAAGGACTTCAACAAATTCTATGGATTTGAAGAAGACCAGATGAGGCATTACGACCACAAGTGGGAGATGGGTTTTGACGACTATTGCAACTGGATCCAGTCGATTCCCAAAAGCCCTGATAAAACCCCTCTTACCTTTGGGGTAGGGGACTTAGTCGAGGGTTGCCACACGACCTCACTCACGGTTTTCGCAAGGGATCATGAGGCAACTTCTTTGAAGGAAGCCGCTTAATAAGGACTAATCATGCATCTGACTACTAAACTTCACACCATCTTCCTTCTTGTTGGTCCGTCGATGTGTGGGAAGTCGACGTTCTCCAGGGAGCTTGAAAAAGCTCTACTCAGGGCTGGTCAGAAGGAGCATCTCAATTATTCTATCTCCGTCTTGTCGTCGGATTCTAATCGCTGGCGCCTCCTCGGAGACAGTCGTATCGATAAGCATGCTCCTTCCATGCTTGAGGTTTCCGGCCAAGCCTTCGAGATGCTGTTCACGGATCTCAAAGCCGTTACCTCGTATCCGGTGAATCACGATTTTGTTATCGTCGATACGACCGGCTTGAGCGAGAAGTTTCGTGACGATGTTCGGGAGATCGCCAGGTCTCAGGGCTACAGCGTCGAACTCGTGCTTTTCGAGTACAGCAAGCCGGAGCTGTTGCGAGGCATTGACGAGAAGTACCATCCCGTCATGCTCACCCAGCTTAGCCGCATGAAGCGGGACGTGTTTCCGAAGATTCGGGCCAAAGACTACACCAAGCGTATCAAGATCCACTCCAGGGATCCGGATATGTGGAAGTATCTTGAGGTCACGGTCGAAAACGCAGCCGAGTACCGCCGGTGCCTTTTGCATCTCGATCCCACGGATGGCGTTGCTGTTATCGGAGACACCCACGAGCACGTCGACGCCTTGACGAAGCTTATCAAGGAGCTTGATGCTCTGGATCCCAACTTGCGGAAGATCCATATCGGTGACTACCTTGACAAAGGAGGGAACACCGAGGCGATGCTTCGACTGATGAAGCAACGGGCTGATGCCGGAGACATCATCATCCACGGGAATCATGAGGCCTATGTGGTCCGTCGGCTGCGAGGTGAGATCGATCCGAACCCCGATCTCGAGGATAAGTACATCACTTCATTGAAGGTCTTGCTTGAGCGTCCGGATCTTCAGGAGATCCTATTTGATCTCTATGACAATCACTCCGTGCCGTTCCTGAAGATTACCGGAGATGATTGCAGGACGATGTACGTGACTCATGCTCCTTGCGATGAGGTCCATCTCGGCAAGCTGTCCCCGTTCGCCATCAAGGCGCAGCGCAACCTCTATTCGAAGGACAGGTCGGACGACTACCGGCATGCTTACGGCTTCGTGTTTGATCAAGCCTCCAGCACTCGACCTCTGCATGTCTTCGGACACGTCGCCCACAAGTCCTCGAAGTTGGCGTATCGGAACAAGATCTTCCTCGACACCGGAGCCGTCTATGGCCACAAGCTGACGGCACTTGTGTACAAGGGCAATAGCTATCAGCCGTTGCAGATCAGTACCGAGCGTCTTGATACGACGGATCACGAGCTCTCGGATCAGCTTACCCAGCCGATTAAGGCCGAGAAACCCTTCGACATTAAGGATTACAACCTGGAACCGAAGGAGGTTCGCTTTATCAATGGTTTGATTAAGCGAGGTATCAAGTTCATCTCTGGTACTATGTCTCCTGCCCCGTCGACTGAAACGACGCTAGAAAGCCTTGATGCAGGTTTGAACTACTTCCGCAAGCACGGAGTGACTGAGGTTGTGATGCAACCGAAGTACATGGGCTCTCGCTGTCAGTTGTACCTGTACAAGGATCCGGAGAAGCAGAGCTTCGCCGTCAGTCGCAACGGGTACGTCATCAGCCCGGAGCGTGTTCCTGGTCTGGAGGACGTGATTTCCCACTGGCTCTCCAAGGTTGACGGTTGGTGCGACGGGAACTGGAAGGAGCTCATTATCGATGGTGAACTCCTCCCTTGGTCGGCACTTGGCAAAGGTCTGATCGAGGACCAGTTCCGTTCCTACGGAACGCTGATTGGCTGGGAGCTCGAGCAGCTCAACGACCCCGCTTTCGCGGCTCTGGATTTCAACGCTAAGCCTGATCTGGAAGACCGGAAAGAGGATCTCCGGCAGTACTGGGAGACCTTGTCACTTTACGATAAGGATACGGGCGACGGAGAAGGCCAAGTCCCCTTGGAATTCAAGGCATTCGCGTTCCTGTCGGTCGATGGAAATGACCTGATCCGTAGCGCCGACCAGTTCGACGATTTCAATGTCCTTAACGACGACGGATGCCATCTCGTCAATTTCAATGACGAAGATAGCATTAGGCAGGCTCACGAGTTTTACCGAGAGCTAACGGTCGACAAAGGCATGGAAGGAGTTGTCCTGAAGCCGAGGCATCACACCGAGAATGTCGTACCTTACATGAAGGTCCGTAACGAGGGATACCTTCGCCTGGTGTACGGCTACGACTATCCTCGTCGCTACGCTGCACTGTGCCGTCAGAAGAACATTTCTGGTAAACTGAGTATCTCACTCAAAGAGTGGGATCTCGGCCGCCGGATGCTTATTGCCAAGAGCGATAACGAGATGACGGAACTTGCCGTGAAAATGATCGGCCAGCTTAAGCGAGAGCAAGAGCTCGATCCGCGTCTGTAACTTTTCCACCCGTGTGGCGAAATTGGTAGCCGCAGCTGGTTTAAGCCCAGCCGCCGTTAAGGCATGTCAGTTCGAATCTGACCACGGGTATATTTTCAAAGGGTTCCCATGGCAATCTGGAGAGCGACTTTCATCGCCGAGGAACCAGAAGTCACACCTACGCATTTTGATACTAATTAAGAGATCAATTTTCCGCCTAGCTTTGGTATAACTAATTTGGGCAGACGTATTTTCGTAAGTCCCATTACTATTTGAGGATACCTAGGGGCTTAACCTTCCTCTAGACATTCTCAGGTGGATGTGGATTTGCAGAAGGATGCAACGTCCTTCGGAAGCATTCCCCAAGGGTCTTCTCCCGGGTTAGATGAATAAAATCGCGGTCTGCTCCGTTTCATTGAAGGAGAATTATGTCTGACATTCCTGTAGTCGAAATTACCCCCCACGCCACTGCTTCTCCGGAATCGGTAGAGAAAGCCTCTTCCTTGCCTGAAAATGCTCCGGTTTCGTCTGAGGAGAAGCCGAGTGGTCGTTGGGTTCGGACTCGTTTCTGCTGCTGTCCTCTCACTGCGGAAACGGATTGCCGATACCACTCTCCTTCCGAACCGGGATGGGAAACCTGCCCGTGGGAGAAGCGATCGGGACGTGGGCCTGGACGATGGCTCTGGGCTCCCACGAAACCCATCCCTCTATCCGATGCCGAGCTCTCTGTCGGCGCGGATCTCAAGGACCTAACGAAGGCTCAGTAACAAGCCGGAGATAGGTACCTGCACTAAATCAAGGCGGAGTGGGGAAGTTAGTACCCACTACCGTTCTTTTTTAGTGTTTTCAAGGCTCTTCAACCCTTGTACTCAGGCGAGTCTTTCTTGAGAACTGGGTTATAATACCAATCCATGGTCAATTAACCCCTCCTCTGAGTATTCCATTAATGCAAAACATCACCTCATTTGAAGACACGGACGTTTCCAAAACAATGCATGGTTTTAAGGTAAAGAAGCGCGACGGCCGTATCGAGCCGCTCGATCTCAACAAAATTCACAAGGTCTGTTTCTACGCTTGTGAAGGTATCGAGGGTGTTTCGGTCTCTGAACTCGAGATGCGGATTCACCCTCACCTTTATGACGGTATCTCGACCGATGAAATCAATGAGCAGGTTATCAACGCGGCGAAGGATCTGATTGCCGCCCCTACCTACAACTACGACAAGGTTGGCGGACGCATGATTTCGTATGTGGTCCGCAAGCAAGCTTATGGCCAATATCAGCCTTGGCACCTAAAGGACATTATCAAGCGAAATATCGAGGCAGGTCGTTACGATCCTGAGATCCCGTCCATGTATAGCGACGAAGAGTGGGATCAGATCAATTCCATGATTGACCATCGACGAGACGACGATTTCCGCCTGGCCGGCGCTGAGCAGATGCGAAAGAAGTACTTGGTCAAGCATCGGGTCACGGGGCAGATCTTTGAGAGCTTCCAGATCCCTTACATCATGGTTGCCGCGATTCTGTTCCGGAACTATCCAAAGGAGACTCGTCTCACCTACGTTCGTAAGTTCTATGATCTGGCTAGCCGGCACTATATCAGTCTACCAACGCCGATCATGGCAGGTCTTCGCACGGCTACTAAACAGTTCTCGAGCTGCGTTGTAATCGACTCTGATGACAGCCTGGCCTCGATTGGAGCTACGGACGAAGCCGCCTTCCGATATGTCGCCGTCAAAGCGGGTCTTGGCATTAACGCCGGCCGCAATCGCGGCTTGGGCGCTCCGATCCGTAAGGGAGACGCCTTCCACACTGGTCTCATCCCTTTCATGAAGAAGTGGACGGCTACGGTGAAATCCTGCAGCCAAGGCGGCGTGCGAGATGGAGCGGTGACGATGTACTTCCCGATGTGGCACTACGAGTTTCCCGAGCTCGTCGTGCTCAAGGACAACGCGCTGACTGAGGAGAAGACCAATCGATCGTCGGACTACTGCGTGCAGCTTAACAAGTATCTCCTGCAACGCCTCATCTTTGGCAGGAACATAACTTTGTTCTCGCCGCATGACGCCCCAGGCTTGTACGAAGCTTTCTTCAATGATCAGGCTGAGTTCGCTCGTCTGTATGAAATGTATGAGGCTGATCCGACCATCCGTAAGCGTAGCTTCCCTGCGGCTGATCTTTTCAATCAGCTTGTGATTCAACGCATGAATACTGGACGGATCTACGTCATGTTCGTTGACAATGCCAACGAACGGTCTTCGTTCACCGTGCCGATTTACATGTCTAACCTGTGCACGGAGATTACGCTGCCGACCAAGCCGCTGAACCATATCGACGATGAATCTGGAGAGATCAGTCTCTGCACCTTGGCGGCAGTCAACTGGGGCAAGATCAACAGCACGGATCAGTTTGAAGAGATCGCTGACATCTTGGTTCGGGCCCTGAACGAGGTCCTTGACTATCAGGACTACCCGGTCAAGGCGGCGTACAACTCGACCATGGCTCGTCGGCCGCTCGGTATCGGCATTATTGGTCTGGCCCACTTCCTGGCTAAGCGAGGCCTGGGCTACAACCGTATTGCTCTCGGCCTCGTCGACGAGTTCGCCGAAGCCTGGTCGTACTATCTGATCAAGGCTTCTGTGGAGCTTGCCAAGGAAAAAGGCCCCTGCCCTGCTTGGGGTGAAACGAAGTACAGTCGCGGCTGGACACCGAACCTGACTCGGCCGAAGGCACTCGACGACATCCTGCCTCATAAGGAGCGCATGAACTGGGACGATCTGCGCACAGAGCTGAAGAAGTACGGGATCCGCAACTCGACTCTGATGGCCTGCATGCCGTCCGAGACGAGCTCGCAGCTCTCGAACGAAACGAACGGGATTGAACCTCCCCGCAGTGCTGTGATCGTCAAGGCTTCTAAGGACAGCGCACCACCTCAGGTCGTGCCTGACGTCGAAGAGCTCCTGCCCTACTACGATTGGTCTTGGTCTCAAAAGACGCCTGACGGCTATCTCGAGGTCACTGCGGTGATCCAAAAGTATGTCGACCAGGCAATGTCGATCAACACGAGCTATAACCCGGCCCACTTCCCTGAGGAGAGGATCGGTACTAAGCAGCTCCTGAAGGATCTGATGAGGGCTTATCAGCTCGGCCACAAGACGCTGTATTACTGCAACACTAAGAAGCCCGGTGAAGAGGAAATTCTGGGCACTCTGGCAATGACCGAAAGCGACGATGGTTGCGACGGCGGTGCTTGCAAGATCTGATCTGTAGTGATACAGTAATCGCATCAATCAGCCCGGACTGGTTCCGGGCTTTTTCCTCCTTTATTAAATCATGAGTGAACCGTATCCTGAGCCGCCGAGCCTTCCCAAGAAGGTGCGGATCGTGACGCATTACGCCGAGGACGATCCCAAATTCATGGGAGACTACTGCGAGATCAAACTCTACTTCGATGACGATCGAGTGCCTACGGTCGCTTACGGCGACTCCTATCACGACAAGGGTCAAGAGAAGATTCAAGGCTGGATCGACTGCCTGAAATACCTGACCGATTACAGACTCGTCGTTGAACGAGAAAACGTCGCCGGCTATCCCGTCTGATTATGCACATCACCGAGCTCGTTCAGCACCTCGAGATAACGAGGCCTGGCAAGCACGCCTTTGACTACCGCCTGGTCTCCAAGGCCCTCGGCTACAACAGCCAGAAGGTGACGTTGGCGGATTACCAGGAGATCGCCCGACGGTATAGCGAGCTCGATCAGCTCTTCCGGAGAGCTTGCCAATCCCTGATCGCCCTCGCCGAAGACAACAAGCGTCTTCAGGCCGAGAACGATTTCATGCTACGGCTGGTCAACAGCCGAATGAACACTGAAGACATATGAGCATCACACCGTTTAAACCTAATCCGACCTCCGTTTTCCACATCCGGCACAAGTCGCCCTCCGACACCAAGATCTTCCTTGATGAATCAGGTGTCGTCGACATCTCTCGCTCCGACGTCGTGAAATACCCGATTTTCAAGAAGCAGGCAGAGGCGATGTTCTCCAACTTCTGGAAGCCTCACGAGATCGTGCTGACTCGAGATAATATCGAGTTCAACAACGAGCTCGAGCCCCACGAGCAGTTCATTTTCACTGCCAATCTAAAGCGCCAGATCATGCTGGACAGCATTCAGAGTATGGCGATGAGCCAAGCCCTCCTACCGCTTTGCTCCGACTCGATGGTCAAGCGCTGCATTAACTACATCGAGTTCTTTGAGGAACTGCACGCTAGCGCCTACGAGCATATCGTCCGAAACGTTTACAACGACCCGACGGCGGTCTTCGACGAGATGCGGGAGATTGAGCCGATTGTGACCTGCGGCAGGGACATTGCCCGCTACTACGACGATCTGATCCTTGAGATCTCGAAGTACCGTCTCGGCCAGACGTCGACGCACAACGTCAAGCGAAAGCTGTGGCTCTGCCTCAATTCGATCAACGCCCTTGAGGGTATTCGGTTCTTCGGTAGCTTTAGCAATACCTTCGCTTTCGGCAACACCGGACGCATGGTGGGCAATGCTAGCGAGCTTAAGCTGATCGCCGGCGATGAGCTTCTGCACCAGGCCTTCACCACCGCCCTGATTCGCACGCTGCCGGAGGACGATGAAGAGTTTGTAGACATCAGCCAGGACTGCCGGGAAGAGGTGATTCACATCTTCATGGAGACAGAGAAGCAGGAGAAGGATTTTGCTAAGTTCAAGTATCAGCACGGTTCGCTGATCGGAATGAACGAAATCATAGAATGCCAGTATCTTTCCTGGATCACTGCTAAACGCATGCGGGCCGTTGGCCTGGCCTATCCCGGAGAGGCTCCGCGGACCAACCCGATTCCCTGGATGGGTAAGTGGCTGAACGAAGGGGACTTTCAACCAGCCCCGCAGGAAACGGAGATCACCAGCTACGTTCAGAATGTCCAGGCCGACGTCTCCGCGGACACCTTTGCGGGGTTCGAGCTGTGAACCTCACCGAGTTGACGCAGGTCCTGCATTCGATCTGGGGACCTGCGTCGATCAAACCGAAAACCATCACACTCTACCGCGCACAGAACATCGGAAAAACATGCCTGACGTACAACAATCTCCTCTTGTACCTGCACCTCCTGCATCCCTACCCGACCCCGACTGGGGCAAGGTGAAGGACCTCGCGGTGAATCATATCGATCGCCTCGATGCTGGCCGACGTCTCCGCGGACACCTTTGCGGGGTTCGAGCTATGAAGGTTCAACCATGCGTAGTTCAATATTCTCTGATTTCTTGATCGATGGGATCGAAGGCTACTGAGTGGAACAAAAGTACTCAATAGGCATTGACCCTGGCTGGAAGAATCTCGGTCTGGCTATCGTAAAAGAAGACGAGAGCGGATTGGCTCTCGTCCTTAGCCAGACTTTGAATCCGTCCAGCCGGGGTCTTCATAAGGCCGTGCATGATATAAAGAGTATCATTCAACAAGCAACCTCCTCTGTCGCTCCGATACCGGCCGCCATAGAGCGATACGTCAGCTATAATAACGTACTCACCGCTGAATCCGAGAACATTCTAATGCTCATCGGAGGGGTGAGCTGCATGCTTGAGGACGCCGGCTGTCCAGTGTTTCTCCATCGGGCAATCGATTGGAAAATGGAGCTTGTGAAGCTTCTGGTAAAGAACAAAGGTTTCGATAATCCAAGCTCAACGCTTGACAAGAAGTTCAGCGTCGCTGCGGCCAAAGCATGCCTTGACGTACAAGGAGAATTCAATGACCACCATGAAGCAGACGCTATCTGCCTGGCTTCAGTCTGCCTGCTTAAGGACCGTTACGCCAAAAATCGAAGCCGCTAAATCTCGTCTCCGTGGACATGTCGATACGTTCTTCGAATCAATCTGCGAAAACACGATCTATCCTCTTGTCCCAGCTCCTCCAAGGTTAGAACCGTCTGAGACAACGAAATATCTATTTGCGATTTTGAAGCCGAAATTCAACTCGAAAACCGATCTTTTGTTGATCTCTGAGGATCAGCTAGACGAGGCCACGTATTTCGATGATGATGAGTGGCTATCGGAAATCTCTGATCACATGATTGTTCTTAGCAACGATCTGAAGAACGTCGCAATCGTTCGCGCCGGATACTCTGGCGGTCTTTTTTAATTCCAGACTTTTTATCTACTTTCCATTTCAAAGTTCTGTTCTGGTATAAGTGAAGCGGAAGGAATCATGACTCCTTCCGTTTCCGTTTTTATGCCGGGACGATTTCCCTGCGCGTCAATTTCATTGAGGAGTATTATGAGCGAAGCCGGGTCACCTAACCTCAAATCTGTACCTCCACCGCTTCAAATTACGAAAGAAGGCAAGTCGAAAATAGAGGTATCGAAAACTGAAATCATTGATCGCGGCAAAGAAGGCAAATTCATTTTTGCACCACACGCCGTGCGTCATCATATTTACACCTATCTTGGAATTGATTATCTCTTTCCAGAGCGATACTTGGACGTTGACGAAGCAGGTCTAAGGTCGGATTATGATCGTCGTCAAGTCAAGAACTACAATACGATCCCGGTTCTCACCGTAATCTTGCGTATCGACGAGATTAAACAGGAGCTCGATGAATACGGGTATGGTGATCTCGATGAATCGCAACGCAAAGAGTTGCGTAATTTCATTCAGATTGTTGAGAACGAGAAACATCTTCTGAAAGAGAAGTTTGGCGCAGAAGGGGTTCCGACCGAAGTCGCTGCAGAGGAGCTTGCTCTCATACTCAATAGCCCCGGCCTTGCTTTTGCCTATCACGACGGAGAAGAAGTCTTTGGCTTTATCAGTAAATCAGCCTCCATTCGTGCCGATCTATTCGGTAAACATATCGACGTTCAAGGAAGGATTCACGCTAGTTTCGGGGAAGGAATTTCGGCGATAATATACAACTTCAAAATTCCGTACTTCGAGGGCTACAAGAGCCTTAAGGAGATCGGGATATCGATGCTTTCCTCCGACAAGAAGACGTTCGATTATCTGGTTCAACGAGGTAAGAAGTACGTTGACCTTGTATCGAAGCCTTCTTATCGCCACTACAGCGGAACGATCGCTCGTCGAAGCTGGTGGACTACTCACAAGTTCAAGGCCGATGGACGAGTAATGGTGGACATTGCCGCCATGCGTAATATCGATCCGGACTACAATGCGTATTTCGGATGGAGGCGTTTTGAACCTAGTGACCAGAACCGACCGAACGGTCTGACCGAGTTCACGAACGAGCAGTACATTTCGATGCCTCCTTACGTCTACGGGTTCTCCTTCACCTCTAAGGTATGGGGAGAGATGACCGTAGACTCCATCTCGGACATCGTTTTCCGCGAGGATGCCTACGACATGTTGGTGATGGACGAAGATCGAAAGAGCATGATCTTCGCTCTTGTCGACAATAGCATCTCGGGAGCCAAGGACTTCATTGATGGTAAAGGTGGCGGCTGCATCTTTCTGTTAGCCGGACCGCCTGGGGGCGGCAAAACCCTCACAGCGGAAGCCATTGCCGAAAGATTGAAGCGGCCGCTCTACATGGTCGGAGTCGGTGAGCTCGGCACCGATGTTCAGTCGCTCGAGGAAAGTCTGCGTAAGATCCTTGACGTGGCAACCACCTGGAATGCCGTACTCTTGATCGACGAGTGCGACATCTTCATGGAAGAGCGGACAGATATGGATGTGCATCGCAATGCCATGGTCGGGGTATTCCTGCGTTTGCTGGAATATTACGAAGGGGTGCTATTCCTCACGACCAACCGGGCTAAGAACATCGATAAGGCGTTCTACTCCCGGATCAGCATGGCGCTGCACTACGCTCCGTTGAAGACCGACGATCGCAAGATCGTGTGGAGCAACCTGCTGAAGATCTACGGCATCGAAGGGATCGACGTCGACACTCTAGCGAAACACGAGCTCAACGGCCGCAAGATCAAAGGTGTGATCCGAATCGCCAAGGCTCTAGCTGCGGCAGAGAATCGAAATCCTGAACTGCGCGACTTCGAGCGAGTGATCGAGCGAGAGCAGGAGTTCAAGGAAGCTGTTGGATACGACATCTAACAGGGTTGAAAGCAGGGTCTGCGTACCCTGTTTTCAACTCCAAACTCCTTGTTTGGTATAAGTAAGATGCGGGAAGGATACGTCTTATCCCTCCCTCCTTGTTTATCCTGGAGAAGTACGTGGATCTGAGAACAGCAATTTTTGAGATGTTCAAGCTCTCTCCGAGCGCCGTTCTTCTATCCGTGCCTGATCTCTGTGACAAGAAACGCAGTAGGATGGCAGTAGATCGCAAAGGGAGGTTCGTTAAGATCCACTATCGAATGCGCCGACGTTCGATAGAACAAAGGGTGATATAATTCGGTATAATTCGCCGTAACTCAACGCGGGCGTAGCTCAGTTGGTAGAAGCTTCTGCCTTCCAAGCAGAATGTCGTCGGTTCGAATCCGATCGCCCGCTCCAATCATTAGCTGGAATAGCTCAGTCGGTAGAGCGCCGCACTTGTAATGCGGATGTCGTGGGTTCGATTCCTACTTCCAGCACCAGGTTCTGTCGAGGTTCGACTTCCTGTTACCTCGACAATCAATTCATATCCCTGAAAGGAGCTAATCATGGCCAAAGCCAAAATCACTTACCGTGTTGGTTGCCAAATACATGGTTCCCCCAGCAAGGCGACGAACCAGTTCAAGGATGTGAAGGTGCCTATGCCTCTGAATAAGCGCGAACGACTGCACGGCGGTTGTCCGTTCTGCAAATCAGGCGCTCCGGCTTCTTGACAATGCCCAAACAACGAAAACTGCGAGTCAAGCTACCCGCCCTTAAGCCTCGCAACAAAGCGCTTAACGATCTCCTGATGGCGAAATCCAAGCGAGGTGGCTCGCATAAGGACAAGCGTCGGGAGATCAACGAACGAGAGCTCCAGAAGAAACTGAAGGAGCTCGAGTAGCTTTATGGTCCCGGGGTAGCGCCCCGAAGGGAACGCTGGCACTCGAAAAGGGACCGGGTTGATCTCCGGGAGGATATCGAGAAAGCGGCTAGTACCTGGACTGCCATCATGGCTGTGCCTGGATAGGGGCTGCATCCCCTAAGTGCCGTGCAGGGCTACCTCGTGGAGGGCCGGGCACAGCCATGATGGTGAATCTGCGATACGCGTGTCGCAAGCTGCGTGACCTAGGCACGAGGCGTTTAGTAGCCGGTGGAGGAACCCCATCAAGCCGGAGATCAGCACCGGCCACCATCAAACTTCTTCATCTTCAAATTCATTTTCACAAGGAGCATTTCTCATGGCAAAGCTGCATGAAGTCCTAGCTGTTGAAGCCGATCTCGAGGGTAAGGCCCGCCGCGTTACCGACGAAGCCACGACGACGTTCAAATCGAAACCTCATCTGTTCCAGGGCAAGATCCGTACCCTCGAGCTCTTTCAAGGCGATGACGAAGTGTCGAAGAAGGCTGCGGAAGATGCCGAACGCCAAGAGCAGGTCCTGGTAACCACTGTTCACGACAAGCTCGCCTATGTTTGGCAGTCGCTAGTTGCCTACTGGGATGCCGTGGCTCAAAAGGAGGCGACCAACCAAACAGCCAAGGCTGACGTGATTGTGAACGGCACGACGATTATGAAGGATGTGCCCGTAACGTTCCTGCTGTCGCTGGAGTCGAAGCTCAAAACCTTGCGATCGATCTACGAGGCCATTCCGACGCTCGAACCGAACATTCAGTGGGCGGACGCTCCGGATGTAGGCCCCAACGTCAAGCGAGCTCCGACGGTGTCGACTTTGAAAACGGCGAAGACCATCGACTACCGTATCGTTGCACCGGCTACCGATAAGCACCAGGCTCAGATTGACAAGGTCGAAAAGACGGTCAACGTCGGAGTCTACAAGCAAACCGTGACTTCAGGCCTTGTCACTCCGGCTCAGAAATCCTCTTGGCTTGGCCGAATCGATGAGTTGATCCGTGCTGTGAAGCAGGCCCGTCAGCGTGCCAACGAAGCTCCGATTGTGTCGGTGAACTACGCCAATGCTCTCGTCCGTTACATTCACGGTGATGAGCTGGCAGGGGCTGCCGGCGAGAATGCATCGGCTACATGAATCGTCACTTGATCTGGTGAAGTAACGATTCTATAATTTGTACTTCTTGGACAAGCTTAGCGTCAGTCTCAGCTTCATGCCAGTCAAAGAATCGGCCGTTACTGATTCCTGTTACCCCGTTACCGATTCTTGTTACCTGGCTCAGTTTCAGTCTATCGCCAAGACAAGCTCATAGAAAAGTCGTGAAAAGGAACGATGCACGTATCTTTCCGGAAGGTCCTTGGTTCAAGTCCAAGCTCTCCAGCCTAAGCACATTGAAAGAGGCAGTGTGCTTTGGTGGAGAGTAGCTCAGTGGCAGAGCGTCCGTAATCAGCAAAGTGCGTGCAGTTGATTCTGACAGAAGACTTTTCGAAGGTACGCCATAATTGGCAATCGACTTTTACTCGATCTCATAAACCTGACCGAGGCAGGGAGTGGGCTATACTCCCTGACCTCACTAAACCCCATTCCAACGAGGTGAGACAAAGTGAGTGGTGTTTAGTGAGGTTATTTCGATACCTCAGTTCCCCTCCCGCCCCGGCCCTCCGGGGCTTTCCTTTTGTAGGAGTCTTACATGAACCAATCCAAGTTCCTGAATCGCATGTTCCGCAAGGTTAATGGCGTTGTGTGGGATCTGGCCTCCAACAGCATGGGTCTCCAGAATACCAACGGCATCTATACCTTGAACCAGCGGACGGTCGAGCGTGAAAATCAACCGGCCGAAACGGTGTTCACCGTCAATGTCAACCCCTTCGATGCGTTTGGTCTGCCTGTTCCTGCCTTTGCTCAGCTGACCAAGCTGGAAGACGTTTCGGTTGGCGATATCGTCGTCGGTGACAAGGGTGCGCTCGGCTGGGTGACCAAGAAGCACGCTCGCTCGTTGGAACTGATGGATCAGAACGGCATGACGAAGAACTACACGCCTCCGAAGGTCTCTGTCATGGACATGGATGGCGCTCTCGTCGTGAAGTCCCTGACGGGTCTGTTTGGCCAACAAGGAGGTGCTGGCTTTTCCAACGCCCTGCTCCCCCTGGTTCTGGCCGGGGGCGACAACCTGGACGACCTGCTGCCGCTGCTGCTTCTCACGCAACAGCAAGCCGGTGACAACCCCAACGCCCTGGCCCAGGCTCTGCCGACGATCTTGATGGTCAAGACGCTGTCGGACAAGTCCGGTAATGCTCGTCTGAATGACCTGCTTCTGCCGATGATCCTGTCGGGTAACTTCGGTGGCAACGCTGGCGGCTTTAATCCGATGCTGTTGCTGGCTCTGAACGGCGAAGGCTTCGGCAACGTCCAGTCGCAGTTCATTGCCGGCGGCGCTCCGGCTCTGCAAGCCCGTCAGCTGACCCCTCCCCCGCTGACCATCCGTCAACGGAGCTAAGCAGCTAAAGAAAGCGGGGTTCGCTCCGCTTTCTTTTAGTCATTGGAAGCTGGTAGAATTGGTATAAGTAAGTCGGAGGCAATGGCAAATATTGCCTACTCTTATTTTTGGCACTGAGGTTGATATGAGTTGGCCCGACGCTTGTGTCTACATTGCAATAGTCATCGCTGTTGCGTGGATGTTTGTTAAATCATAATTTGTGTTAAACTTAGGTTCTCAGCGGAAGAGTGGCCGAGTGGTTTAAGGCAGCGGTCTTGAAAATCGTCGAGCCCTGACAGGCTCCGTGAGTTCGAATCTCACCTCTTCCGCCAATCGGTTATACGGAGCGTAGCGCAGCCTGGTAGCGCATCTGCTTTGGGAGCAGAGGGTCGTCAGTTCGAGTCTGACCGCTCCGACCATTATCCTCACTGCGCACCTGTGGCGTAATTGGTAGCCGCGCTAGGTTGAGGGCCTAGTGTCGAAAGACGTGTCAGTTCGAGTCTGACCAGGTGCACCAAATCAGTTTCAAAGGAGCAATTTTGTACAAGACTCGTAAGTCCAGTATCAAAGACTATCTCGTCATGACCTTAGCCGCTATCGGAATCACTGGCGGCTTTGCCCTATTCCTCGCACTCATTCTTCTCGGACCGATCCTAGGTGCCCTCCTGTGGCCCTACACGGTCAACGCCTGGCTGGTCTATACAGGAAAAGAACCGGTCTTTCTCTGGTGGTATGGGGCTCTTCTTGGCTTCCTCCCCTTCCTGAACCCTATCATCATCGTCGGTTCGATCGGTACCTTCATCGCAATGATGTTTCTGACCTAAAGGATTCCACCATGATCAACCACCATTTCTCCAACTTCTCCACGCTGGGACTCAGAGTTCTAAGTCCCCCAACCAGGAGAAACTATGGAGAAATTCAATCGAGCCGTCCGTCGCCATCACGTTGAACGTCTGAAGAAAGCTCGTAAACTCTATTGGTGCCCTGCTTCACTAGAGTGGCCGTATCCCTTAAAGAAAATCGAAGGGCTTGATCCCAAGAGGCTTGGAAAGGTCGTTTCGACGCCTAAAGCCTGCTCTTGCTGGCTTTGCAATCGCCCCCGTAAGGTGTTCGGGCTGACAATTAAAGAACAGTCATTTAACGAGTTTTTCAAGAAGGTAGAGGACGACGATACTTCTGCGCTATAATAGACGTTAGACTACCAGTGTAGCTCAGTCGGTAGAGCAGCGGACCGATAATCCGCCGGTCGTTGGTTCAAACCCAACCGCTGGTACCACCTCATCACTTCCTTCCGGTGTAGCTCAGTCGGTAGAGCAGCGGACTGTTAATCCGCCTGTCGCTGGTTCGATCCCAGCCACCGGAGCCAAATTCACAAGGGCAGATCTCAGTCTTCCCTTTTCATTTCCTGTATAATCCCCTTCTTCACAGGACTTTTATGAAGACCATCACCATCAACGTCGACTCGTGGTTCAATCGCTGTTTGAGCAGTTTCTACACCGATCTCTACTGGGACGACCTGGATTTCTGCAGTTACTGTAGAAAAGCCCTTTGGTTCATTCTCGTCGCGGTCGCAGGGCTGACGGTCGCTACTCTGCTCAGTGCAATCGTCGGCCACGGCCTTCTCAGCGACCTCTATCCGACTTTTCTAGAATGGTCCCGGTGGATTAGATTACCAACAATCCTCCTCGTAGGTTTTCTCGTCATATGTATCGGCATCTCGGCCTTCTTCGGACTGATCGTCGCCGTCTTCGCTACCTTCGAAACGCTCAAAGCTAAATACCGGGCCTGGAAACGAAAGAACTTCGATTCCGACCAAGAGCCGTCCGCCATCGCCAGCGGATATCTCGCTCTGAAGGACAAGGTTTGCTTCAAGATCAATCCGGTCCGGAAGTCGTAACAACCACACGCCATTAGCTCAGCTGGACAGAGCAACGGCCTTCTAAGCCGTGGGTCACACGTTCGAATCGTGTATGGCGTGCCAACCTCTACTCTTCAAGGAAATGGCAACGTGAGCTACCGCATGTTCCTCGACGATGAGCGGATGCCGGCCGAGAAGGATATGGACATGATCATCGTCCGGTCCTTCGACGAGGCCGTGGCTTATATCAAGAGGCACGGCTGCCCGATCTTCATCAGCTTCGACCACGACCTGTGCTTCGAGCACTACGGCAACATGCCTACGAATGAGAAGACCGGCTACGATCTAGCGAAGTGGCTGGTCCTTCAAGATGTCTACTCCGAGGGATTCATCCCGGAAGGGTTCGGCTTCCAAGTCCATTCTCAGAACCCCGTTGGGGCAAAGAACATCCAGGCTTACCTTTCCCGCTACCTCGAACTTCGAAAAACCGAACACAAAAGGACCCAATGAAAGTCATTCTGCACAACGAAGACAATCCCGAAGACAACGCCATGCTCCAGGCGCTCTACTCCCGTAGTCCCAAGAGCGTGCTAGATCACCTCGAGAAACTCGACAAGGTGGGCTCCGGCAAGTTCATGGAGCAGTTCTACCTGGGCTACGGACATGCGTCGATCGCCGACTGCGGCTTTGTCACGATCTACTTCGAAGGGATCTCGATGCTGGCAGCCAAGGCAATCGAGGACAATCCGCTGTTTAATGGTCAGGAGTGCTCGAGCCGGTACATCGACTTCTCGCAACAAGAGTTCTACAACCCCTATGCCGAAGGCGATCCCTCCCATGCCGTCGTGGCTTTCGTCTTTGATGAACTGAGAAGCTTCTACACTTCTCAACTCGAGCCTATGCAGCAATACCTTGCTGAAAGGTTCCCTAGGGAGGCCGGAGGGAATTCGAATGCATATGAAAAGGCTATTCGAGCACAGGCCTTTGACGTCCTACGAGGCTTCCTACCTGCCGGGGCAACGACAAATGTCGCCTGGACGACCAGCCTAAGAAAGGCTCATGAACGTCTGGTGCTGCTGATGCACCATCCTCTTCCTGAGATTCAGGAAATGGCTTTCAAGGCCTATGCCATGCTCTTCGAAGCCTATCCTCATTCCTTCAAGAAGGAGTATGCCGAGATCTCAGCTTTTGAAGATCGAATTGTCGCTTTGAAGGATCTCGAAGGTCCAGACCTGTTCTCCTATCTCAGCGACAGTTATAACTTTTATGCAACCACGCCATACCTTAATTGCAACCCTTGGTTAACAAAGGCTGGGGATAACTTGGCCGTAGAGATAGTCGGACCGGATCAACCCATTGAACTTCCTAAAACCCTGTCCAATCGGCCTGTTAAGACTCTTTTGCCGCGCCACGAACTGGCGGCTCATACGCCAATTAAGTTAGAATTGACGCTGGATTTTGGATCGTTTAGAGATCTTCAAAGACACCGCGGTGGATACTGCTCCAACCCGGTTCTTGAAATCGATAGGGGCTTTCATCCGTGGTACTACGACCAACTTCCGGATTCGGCAAAACCTAAAGCAGATCGGCTTTTTAAACAAATTTCCGAGGCTTCGGCCACCGTACTTAAAACAGCTAAGTCGGATCCGGAACTTCAGTTTAATAAGCTGCTCCTGCAATACGTGACGCCCATGGGGGTTCTCGTACCGGTCACACTTGTTTATTCGCTGGCCCAGATGATCTATGTCGCTGAACTACGTTCCGGAAAAACCGTCCATCCTACTCTCAGAGCCCCGGCTCAAGCCATGGCTACGTGGTTGAAAGATAAGGGAATTCAGGCTTACGCGGATATGGACGAGTCTAACTGGACCGAGCGCCGCGGCACCCAGGACATTATTAAAAAGTAGTTACCTCGTCAACCCTTCGATTTTGTAAGGAGCATTTATGAGCATCACCTCGATTAAGAACGAAGAGGTCATCTTCGTTTCGTTTCTGGGCCTCGGCGTTTGCTTGAAGGTCGAAGGCAACACGTTGGTTCCTGTCACCAACTCCGTGATGGGAGACACGGCAGAAGTCGTTTTGAATAACTTCCGGGATAACCTTTCTGAATTCATCGATAACAAGCTGTTCGAGATCCAGAAGGCTAAGGCGGTTCTCCCTCTAGTCAACCTCCTCGAGAGGATGGACGAAGAAAATGGAGGCATGCCGCCTGATCTGGCAAGAGATCTGATCTCCTCTCTGGATGCTACGATCAAGAAAATGACGGAGCGTCTCGGAGAAGCCCGGGAGCTGATGCTCGATGTCACTGATCTGATGATCAAATACGGCATCACGATCAAATCTCGTTCCGAGAACGATGACGAAGATCAATCGCCTGCTGTCGATATTCAGCAACAGGTAAGCGATCTTCTAGCCCGTATTCGCAAAAAGCAGTAAACTATAAGTATTCGGACCCTTTATTTCAGGGTCCTCTCGCAGACGAGGCGTCTGCTTTTTTTTACGTGAGGTACGTAATCATGTCACATGCCGGAATTTCCCCGGTTGCATCCCTATATTCCAGCCAGCTGTCAGGCAACATATTCGCCATGAGCAGCCGCGGCTCGAAAGGCAATTCTTCCCCTGAAAAACCCTATCACCTGGCTGTCATCATCGGCCGTTTCGAGCCATTTCATGCTGGGCACGGCCTTTTGCTTAACAAGGCGGTGATGGTGGCCGATAGGGTCCTCATTCTTATCGGCTCCTCCTATCTCCCACGCACAATCAAGAATCCGTTCACCTATCAGGAACGGGCTTTCATGGTTCGGGAATACTGCGAGCAACACAAGATCGATCTCGACCGTGTTGTGACGGTTCCGCTTCGGGATAATTTGTATTCCGACGCTGCCTGGGAGAAGCAGGTGCAGGACATTGTCTCCGAGCACCAGGGCGCTGTCTTCAACTTCGGTCCGATCCGCACTTGCATCGTAGGCCATAAGAAGGATGAAAGCAGCTACTACCTGGATCGCTTCCCTCAGTGGGACTTCGTCGATGTCGAGGAATTCAGGCTGCCAGGTCTGGATGCCACGAACGTGCGAAATCTGCTGTTCACCAACAAAGACAGCATCGCACTGCTACAAGGCGTAGTCCCGGACTCCACCTTCGAGCTCTTGACCGATTTCGTCAAGACCGAAGCTTACGAACGGCTCGTGCGGGAATACACCGCGGACAAGGCTTATAAAGCTCTCTGGGCCACGGCTCCGTTCCCGCCGGTCTTCGTAACCACGGATGCCGTGGTCTCCAAAGCCGGACACGTTTTGATGGTCAGGCGCAAAGAGGCCCCCGGTGAGGGTCTCTGGGCCCTCCCGGGTGGCTTTCTAGACATCAACCAGGACCTCTTAGACTCCTGCGTCCGAGAGCTCTACGAGGAGACGAATCTCGATCTACCGCCGGCGGTCCTTAGAGGCTCGCTGGTCAAGAGCGAGGTATTCGGACATCCGAAACGATCGACCAGAGGTCGCACGATCACTCATGCCTATTTCTTCAGCCTGGATGGTCGTGACTCCAAACCTGGATTACCCAAGGTTCGAGGCGGAGACGACGCGGCCGAGGCGAAGTGGATCCCGATCGGCGAGCTCGTGAGCATGAGTGAGTCCATTTTCGAGGATCACCTTTCCATCGTGACCCGACTGCTGGGTCTTTAATTTCCGCGCCGAGGCGGCGCATCATTCATTTAACGAGGCGTTAAATTATGAACTTTCAGCGTAACATCCTTCTGTCCACGGACAGCTATAAGCTGTCGCACTTCCTTCAGTACCCCGCCGCGACGACGGGCATGTTCTCCTACATCGAAGCGAGGAAGAACAACAGCAAACTTTCCAAGGCCGAAGGCGTGGTGTTCTTCGGGTTGCAAGCCTTCATCAAGGAGTACCTCCTGACTCCGATCACCATGGGGCAGATCGACGAGGCCGAGGCCATCGCCAAGGCTCACGGCGAACCCTTCCCGAGGAAGGCCTTTGAAAAGATCATCACTCAGTACGGTGGCTATCTGCCCCTCATCATCAGCGCTGTCAAGGAAGGTACGCACGTTCCCTTTGGAAACGTTCTGGCGACGGTCGAATGCCACGACCCGGTGCTGTTCTGGCTGGCATCCTACATCGAAACGGCGCTGCTCCGTGCCATCTGGTATCCGACGACGGTTTGCACGATCAGCAATCAGACCAAGCAGATCATCTCTCGCTATCTCGAGGAGACGTCGGACGATCCTGCCGGTCAGCTTCCGTTCAAGCTTCACGACTTCGGCGCTCGAGGCGTGAGCTCTGGTGAGTCGGCCGCTCTCGGCGGTATGGCCCACCTGGTCAACTTCATGGGGACTGACACCGTGGAAGCTCTGGTTGCAGCCAAGCGTTACTACGGCGCTGAGATGGCCGGATATTCGATCCCTGCAGCAGAGCACAGCACGATCACGAGTTGGGGACGAAGCAGGGAAGCTGACGCCTATCGAAATATGATCCAGCAGTTCAGCAAACCCGGCTCCATCTACGCGGTGGTCTCGGACAGCTACGACATCTTCAACGCAGTCGACAATCTTTGGGGTGGCGAACTCAAAGAGGAAGTCATCGCCGGTGGCGGAACCCTCGTCGTTCGCCCGGACTCCGGGGATCCGATCGGAACCCCTGTGCGGGTCATTGTGAAGCTCGCCGAGAAGTTCGGCGTGACCTTCAACAGCAAGGGTTACCGGGTTCTGAACAACGTTCGAGTGATCCAGGGAGACGGCATCGGTCCTTACGAGATCGAGCGGATTCTGCAGAATCTGAAGTTCCTAGGATTCTCGGCCGACAACATCGCTTTCGGCATGGGCGGTGCCCTGCTTCAGCAGGTCAATCGGGACACGTTCAGTTTCTCCCAGAAGTGCTCAGCCATCTTCGACGCTGAAGGCAATGAGATCGAGGTCTACAAGGATCCGGTTGGCGGTGGCAAAACTTCCAAGCGTGGCGTGATCACGTTGACCACCGGGATCATGGAGTTTCCTGAGCACGGCTCGTGCATCCAGAAGCAGACCTTGGTCACGAAGCGTGTCTCCGAGTTGAGGAAAGATGAGCCGGAGCTGCTCGAGGCTGTCTATAGCCACGGCACTCTCCTGCGAAATCAAACCTTCGACGAGATTCGCCGGCTCTCCAATGAAACGAGCTGCAGCCGAGTCCTGACTTTGGACTCACAAACAGCGTAATCGCCATCCAGGTCGGGGCTTTAAGCCCCGGCTTCCTACGAGACGACTATGAGTTTCGACAAGCACTATCCGAACCGGAAAGATTGGAGGAAGCCCTATCGCGGTTCGAAGCGGTTTGACCGGACATGTCGCAACCACGGAAGTTGCGGCTACTGCGAGGCAAACCGCACGTTCAATCGAAAGCGTCAGACCGAGAGCCTCGATGCCGACTTCAAAACCTTTCTCACCGACGACGCTTCCGACGACTAACCTACCCTTTCTAGTATGAATGTCAAAGAACTGAAACAGATCTTAGAGAAAGTCCCGGACAATGCGGTTATTCTCCTTCCTGGGTACGATCACTCATACAACCTCGCCAGCGTCGAACTCAGCACGGCCATGTTCAAAGACGGGGACTGGCTGGAAGACCATGGAGATACTTACACTCCAGAGGGGCCTGTTTACGGTTCGAGAAGAACCGCTCTCATCATCCGACCTTGAGCTCCTGCCGGTCCACCTCCCCTTCTTTGAAATAGGGGAGGCGGTGGTCTGGAGAGACGAGTCTGCCCGTATCGTTTCCCCGGCCTTCATTTTCGAAGAAGCTTACCACTACGACCTAAGACTGGTTTCGACTGGGCAGATGATCCTCGGAGTTTGCGAGGAAGAGCTTCTATCCCTTTCATCAGTGGCTGCTGACGAGGCTCCAGACCTATCTCCGTCCGTCCCCTCGTTTGCTGAAGTAATAGAAATCCCTGACTCCGTCTTGCGTCCGTTGTTTCGTGATAGAATTCCTTCAAAGAGGTGATTCATCATGTTATTCAACGACTTTAAGAAAGACGAACGGTGCGGAGATTGCGGAAAATTGCTTTCCGATCTTGCCTCTGGTGAAGCTACTTGCCGTCCTTGCCAAGACGAGGTCGACTATCTTCTTGCCAGAACTACCGTCCTTGGACACCTGAAGACGGCTCTCTACTGCTTCTGGAGCTTCGATTTCATCGGCGCTCTTGTAGAGCTCATCTGGGCTGTACAGAGAGCGACCGGAACAGGCGATTACGGAGAAAACGGCCGTTTCACCAAGCTTTTAAATCAACGCGCCTCGAAATAGGGGCGACATTTGTTAGTAAGTCATGGAACACAAGTACATTCTTTTAATCGATATGGACGGCGTTATCTGCGAGTGGACCGGCCGGGTTCTCTCCGCCTATCGAGAGCGTTTTCCGGATCGCCCCTGCCCGTCTCAAGACGAAGTCACTCAGTTCTACCTGGAAGATCTCTTCCCGGAAGAGCACCGTGACGACGTCCTCGCTATCGTCCGGGAAGCCGGATTCTATTCCAGCCTCGAACCGATACCTGGTGCGATCGACGCACTCGAGAACATGATGATCGAATGCCAGGGCTTCCTGGAGCCGTTCATCTGTTCGTCTCCCGAGGTGGATTATGCCGGCCTGCAGTGCCACAGCGAGAAAGCGGTCTGGGTTGAAAAGCATCTTGGACCCTGGTGGACGAAGAGATTGATCCTGACTCGGGATAAGACTCTGGTCCGAGGCCACATCCTTATCGACGACAAGCCAGAAATCAAAGGAGTCACAACGCCGACTTGGTATCAGCTGGTCTTTGACCAACCTTACAACCGCCACGTTGCAAAACAGCGCTTCACCTGGAGTGATTGGCCGATTCTACGTCAATCGATGGCCGGGTTGAGTAACGAAACACAATCGTCGACGGAAGAAGGTCGCATCATCCTTCTTAGCTAGCGACCTGCAGCAATATAGTTTGATCATAGAGGCTCTTATGGACGATCTGCCATTCTTCAGACCGGACGATTTCCGCCTGCTATTTCTCGATATCGACGGCGTGCTGAACTCCACGAAAACCGCTGTTGCCTATGGATGCCTACCTTGGCCATCGTCTGTCATTGAAGGAAATCGAGCTGAGCCTGCCGACCCTCCTGTTGAAGACGTTGAAGCCTTCGATGACGTCAGCGTTCGGTTGATCGAGAGGCTGTGCGAAAAGACCGACACGCATATCGTCCTATCCTCGACCTGGCGCTCCGGTTTGAACGTTGAGGAGGTTCGGGCAATGCTAGGCTACATCGGCCTCTCGTCCGAGCGAGTCATTGGTCGAACCGGGCCCAGTCTTCCCGGACGTGGCAGAGGCTGGGAAATCGAGCAATTCCTCATTGGTCTTGAGAGGGACACGAAGTACCTGGTTGAGTCTGGGCTTATCGTACCCGGCCTCTACGGGAAGTCCCTTGAACCGCGTAGCTATGTCATCGTCGATGACGACGACGATATGCTGGAGAGCCAGGTCAAGAATTTCGTTCAGGTCAACTGGGACGAAGGTCTGTCTTTTGCCGACGTACTAAAAGCCGGTCAGATCTTGACAATGAAAGACTTCATGAGGTATAACCTGATGTAAATAATCTCTGTTTTCTTGGTACAAGAGATTAGCTAAGGCCGGTTTACTTTGGTGCGCTAAGCCGGTCATTGATCCCAAGACGCACCATTGTTTTGTTAACTTAACGAGTATTGATATGGCAACTCTGAATCAAATCGGTCGAACCCTTGCCCGTAACACCGCCATCCTGCGTAAGGATGCCGCTCTGAACCTGTCCGACATGGAACGCATGACCGGAGTGTCGCGTCGCACTCTGGGGCGCATTGAAAAGGCACGCAAGGAGCGTCGTCCGTACAGCCCGATGCTGAAAACGGTGCTGAAGCTGGCTGAGACCGCGGGCGTGTCGGTCGACGACTATATCAAGACCTCTTTCTAAGCATCCTTTTGAACAGGCATTCAACAAAAAGAAGAACTTTGGTATAAGAGAATTGCAGAGGAACATTATCCCTTTGCACTTCGCTTCTCCTTGGCTATTCTTTTGCCTGCGCAAGAGGTGTCTTATGACGATCCTGAACGTTATTGAGTACGAAGATGAAGGCCTGGCCATCATCGAAGATGATCATGGCAAATATGCCGTCACCTCTGACGATCCGACCTTCATTCCATTGGACTCCGTGTCCTCATATTCGACGGTCGGGAACCTCGAGCGTCAGCGAATGCTAACCTAGGGTGCATGGGGTGAGCAGGCACTCAAGTAGGAGCGGTTCTTCGCGCCGCTCCTCGCTCCTTCACGTTGGACTGGGCAACCCGATGATTCCTGCAGAATTGCCCTCCCTTCGGGGAATCAACGTCGATGAAGTCTTAACCGCAGTAACCGGTTTGAAGGTTGAAACGACCTTCTATACACCACCGGCTTGAAGCCGGAATTCGGCAGCCAGTGGCCCTGGCCACCACCCCTCCTCCTAAATAGATTAAATGAAGAGAGGGCCCGGGGAACAACGCCGATGAGTTCATCGAACAGTTTATAGCTTAGAGTCTGATTTCTGAGAAGTCAGGAAGGGTGCAACGCCCTTCATTCTTCCTTCTCCTTCGGAGAGGAACTACGGACCTGGTTGATGTCTACGAGCTGGAGCTCGCATGCAGCTGCAGCTGAAGGCAGAGATAACGAACGAAGAGTCTAAGCTTTCTTGATTCTCTGTTTCATAGGTTTTCAAGTAATTGCGAAAGCAGCGTAGGATGCACCGTCCTACTTAATTGCTTCCGGCCTGCAGGCCGGAGATCACAGCTGGGATCCGCGGCGCCATGGAGGCTGTCGTCTTCGCCGGCCGCCGGGGTCGAATAACGGATCGATGAGTTGAAACTGAAACAGAGGTTCTTTGGCCTACGCCGGACGCTCCCCTTCCGGCGGTTTCTTTGAGAGCACGGCACACAATACGTGCTCTCTTTTTTAGTTTATTGAAGTTAGTCCAGTACATAAAGGAAGCCACTATGGCCGACAGGTTATCAGGCATCTTGTCTATGCCTCCTCTCCCTCCACGAGTTCGTGACAGTGAGCCGACACCTCAAACAGATTCCCTATTCGAGACTGGGGTCCTCCCCCCTACCTGGAATCTAACAATTGAGAGTCCCTCCGGAGGCATTACTCGCTATCTTGTCCCAGAGGGGCAAGAAACGTTTTTCCTTCACGATGTAAGGAATGGTAATGGTTTTGAGATACGTCATGTTCGGAGTGTAAGTCTTCCTGTCCCGCGCCCGGGAGCAACAATTAGCACTCCTGAGGGGTACAGGATTACCAACAGCACGTTCTCCGAATACGACAGATTATCGGGACCTCATACTCACAACTCTACGGGCTTTTCCTCGAAGCAACTCATCAACGCTCTTAAGGACAAAGTGGAGATTCGAACCAAAGCTGTTCTCGATGGTTCCGAGTTATCCATTCGTACTCAGCTAGTAATCCTGGATATGGATAAGGAGACAATCATCTCCGAGGATGAGGATTCGGTCGACCTCACGGAATTGCTCGACCGGCTTTGATAATTAAGGAATATTGCCTTGAGAACTTACGTGCTTTATCACGCCAATTGCCAAGATGGGCTTGGCGCTAAATACGCCGCATGGAAGAAGTTCGGAGACCAGGCTACTTATATCCCGGTTCAGTACGGGCAACCTCTTCCTGAAATTACCACTTACCTACCTTGGGATGAAATCAAGGTCGGGGAAGAGTTCTACGTCGATTCAATATACGGCTTGGATGTTAAGACAGCCGACGCTCCGGCATCGTCCTCAGGCATGGTCTGCCGAGTCCCGGTCGAGGTTTACATCCTTGACTTCAGCTACCCTCGAGACGTCCTAGAAGAGCTAAGGAGTCGGGTAACGAAGCTGGTAATACTCGACCATCACAAAACCGCCAAGGAGGCTCTAGAGGGGTTTTCTGGAGCTCACTTTGACATGCACAAATCCGGGGCCGTCCTGGCCTGGGAGTTCTTCCATCCTGATACTGAAGTGCCTGAGCTTCTGCAGTACGTTCAGGACCGAGACCTTTGGACTTGGAAGCTCGAGGATACCCGGGCCGTAACTGCGGCACTGCCCCTGCTCAAAGGGGACATGAAAGCTTGGGATGCCTATGTCACACATCCAAAAAGCCTCAACTCTCTGATTCAGCAAGGAGAGACCCTGCTTGCTGCCGATGACATCAAGATCGAAAACGCTCTGAAGAACGTCAAAGTTCTGCCGTACAAGGGCTATCGCGTTGGCGTTATGAATACTACAACGCTTCACTCTGAAATCGGCAACGCGGTTTGCAAAGATGAAGAACTCGGTGTAGACTTCTCTTTGACTTATTTCTTCGATACTGATGGTCAACCGGTTTTGAGCTTTCGCTCCATTGGAGATTTCGATGTGTCCGTCTTGGCTAAAGAACTGGGAGGCGGAGGCCATCGAAATGCCTCGGGAGCTCGGGTTTCCTTTGATTTCATCCAACAACTTTACCAAGGCCTTCTTTGAGGAATTGCAATAGTGGGACAACTACCTTTGTTTTCTGACCTCCCGGAGATCGATGCTTCGGCCGTATCTGACAACGAGCAAAAACGCAAGGCAGTTGAGCTTGTTTCCGGTTATCTGGTCGAAGTTTTCGAGAACGATCCGACGACCTGGGAAAAGCTTGACACCCAGGCCTTAGACGCCATTGCCGGAAGCGCTTCCGGCCTCATGTTGATGGGGGAATACGAGAAAGCCGCGCTCGGACTCGTTTATCTGATTTATCAAAAGAGGTTTGAAGAGACCAACAAGCTTGAAGCTCGGTTAAAGGAATTGACTATATGACAATGATGGTTCACATGAAGGATGACCTTGAGTTTGACGTTTCTGCCGCACATGTATCTCAGGAAGTGCTTAAGGACGTCCATTCTAAGCACCTGCCCAAGCGTCGGCCTGCCGTATCTTTCCTTGAAAATGGCGTCAAGATCCTAAGGGAGAGAGCTGCGCTTCGTGATCAGCCTAATGGGGAGCGGAGCATGGCGAAAACCGTGGCTATCTTCAACGCCTGGACAGGCAATAACCTGTCCGTTGAAGATGGCTGGCGTTTCATGATCGCCCTCAAACAGGCTCGAGAGATACAGGGCTTTTTCAACGCTGATGATTACGAGGACGGCGCTAACTACTTCGCCCTACTCGGTGAAGAAGAATCGGCCAACGAAAAACGTCAAAAGCCCCAGACCTAAGCCATTTAATCTCCATCTTCTTGGTATAAACAATCAGAGAGGGTATTCCCTCTCTCGAGCTTATCCTTTCAGTTTTATAAGGAGCTTTCATGTTTAAGAAAGCACTAGACCGGCTACTCAATAGCCAACTGCTCTGAGTATTCTCCTGGGTTGTCTATATCGCCCTCTTAGACCCATCCCCTATCTCCGGAATATCTCACTCGAAGCAGTAACCCTTATGGAGCCGGCCTGGATACTGGCCGGCTTTCTTTCTCTCAAACGCAATGAGTAATATCGCACACAAAATCGAAACCATGCTCGTTATCCAAGACGAGCTCAATCAGGTCGTCGACCCTAATTGGCGAGACCGCCGTTTTCGCTGGGAGGACGCCATAACGATCGAAGCCGTTGAACTCTTCGACCACCTTCCTTGGAAATGGTGGAAGAGCTACAGCAAGCCGGTCGACCGCAGCCAAGTCGTGCTCGAGGCGATTGACATCTGGCACTTCATTCTGAGTCGCGTCATCAACGAGTTTGATATCGATTATGGGGTGGAATTCCTCCTTGACTACTTCGAGGATCACGAGGCCGAAGAGACTATCGACTGGGATCATGTCAAGGAGGACGCTCGGTCTTTCCTCAGAGAGGTTACTTACGACAACGAGGATCCTGATGCTCTGTTTGAGCCGACCTATGTCGAACACTTCGCAGAGCTCCTCTCTACGCTTGGCGTCACCTTCGACGAGCTCTACACGCTCTATGTCGCCAAGACGCAGCTGAACCGCCTGCGCTGGGCCAATGATTATGGAGGCTCTTACATCAAAACCTGGGGCGGTCAGGAAGACAACGTTTGGCTTGCCGAGTACGTGAAGACGCTCGACGTCGACGCGCCTGACTTCAAGGATCAGGTCTATGCTGGACTTGTGGCCAAATATGAGGAGGTCAAGAAGGCAGCTTCAACTGGCCTCTCTGAGGAGTAACATGATGGAAGGCAAGATTACCCTTGAACTCGACTATCACTACGAACCGTTAGAAAACAAGGTCTACCTGAGTCACCCCTTATTCGAAGGTCTTCTGTCTCTTGCTGCCAGCAATGAGGACCTGGCCCGAATTCAGCTCGACGCCCTCAACATAGACAAACCCAAGACTCCCATCGAGGAGATCGTCTCTGACGGTCACCAGCTCATCGCTACAATCCAGGAGTTGAACGAGCTGATCCCAGGGGTTGTCGACGCGGTCAAGAAGAAACTGAGTGGAGGTAAGGATTGAGCGGCGGACACTTCGACTATAAACAATACTATATCGACTGCATCGCCGACGAGGTCGAGCAGCTCATCCTGACCAACGACCAGGAGGACGGCAATCAGTTCTCCGAGGAGACGATCGAGGAGTTTAAGAAAGGCCTCGAGCTGCTCCGACAGGCCTACGTCTACGCTCAGCGGATCGACTGGCTGGTCTCCTGCGACGATAGTGAGGAGAACTTCCACGAGAGGCTCAAACAGGAGCTTTCCGACTTAAGTAAGAAGGAAGCGCTGTGAGCTACAACGGCCCTGAACAGGGCATCCCCTGCCCTTACTGCGGATCTCCTTGTGACTGCGACGTGGTCGACGTTGGCGTTGGCTTCGTCCAATGCGGCCCCTACCACTGCGAGAGCTGCGGTGCCTCTCAGATCGGGCCTTACGACAAGGAGCGGCCACTCTCCGAGCAGGAAAAGAGGACAAGATGGTATGCGCCTGGTTCCGAGCCGGGTAGCAGCGCCAACGTCATTGCCGGCCAGGTCGTCTCACATCAGGAAGCACGAAACGTCTACCGGGCCCTTTACCCGTTCAGCGCGACGGAAACAGGCCGGGCCTTTATTCGAGGTACGACACATGAATTTGAAAAGATACACGGTCACGGTTCAGTGGCTGCACATCAGTTCTCAAACCCGGTACTCGCTCAAGAGCAAGATGATGAAGCTCTGGGCTAAGGACTTGATGGCAGCCAGCCGAGAGGCCCTCTCTCAGTTTCAGGACAAGATCAATCCCAGCATCAGTCAGATCTGGGCTGACTGGCCTCAACCAATTCAAGGAGATACATGAACGATCAAGAAATTGAAAACGAACTCCAGGCCAAGGACCTGACCGCTCCGCGGGTTACGCTGGAGGACATTGAGAACAACATCATCGATGAACGGTATTTCACCGCAGGCGATGGGATCCGAGGAAAGAGCTATGGAGCATCCATGCCGGTACCGGAGCGTCTCGATCGAATCACTCTTTGCGTTCTTACTCTGAGTAACGGATTTAACGTCGTCGGCGTCAACGCCGGCCCCGTGAGCCCTGAGAATTTCGACGCTCAGCTTGGCCGCAAGCTGGCTCGACAGAATGCGATCGACCAGATCTGGCCGCTGATGGGCTACGCGTTGCGAGATCGCCTGTCTCGAGGAGAATTGGGTTGAGCAGCAGCGCATTCGGGATCTGACCTGGGGAGCAGAAGGTGAAAGTCACTGAACTAAGAGGTGCCTATCTAGACTACTGGGTAGCTCGGGCCGAGGGGTATACGAACATCAACGGCCCTTACGAGACCGATTGGGTGTTCTGCCTTAGAGAGCCTGACGGTAGCGATGGTGATGCTCTGCCGGAATATTCGACGGATTGGTCGGCAGGCGGTCCGATCATCGAACGAGAAGAGATCTCAATTAGACATATCCAACTGATGCCGGGTTATTGGGTGATCGCAGCTTCCTTGGAAGTGCGAGCAGCCGAGGCCGGCAGAGACACCCTCAACGGCAAGCCTTTGATCGGTGCCGGTTGGTACATCGGGGACACTCCGTTGCAGGCTGCCATGCGAGCCTTCGTCGCCAGCAAGTTCGGCAAAGAAGTTCCTGACGAGGAGCCGGCATGAAACTGATCATCGCCGGCGGCCGTGATTACGTCTTCACCGAACGCGACGCCGCGGACCTCGATCGCCTCCACGCTATCATCGGCATAACCGAGGTCGTCGAAGGTGAACAGCGCGGCGCGGACCTGGCTGGCAAGTCTTGGGCTCAGGAGCGAGGCCTTTCAGTCAAACCCTTCCCGGCTGACTGGAAGCTTCACGGCAAAGCTGCGGGACCCATCCGCAACGAACAAATGGCTCAGTACGTTGGTAGAGCCGGAGCTGTTGTACTGTTCTCAGGCAGGGCTGGGACAGAAAACATGTACAAGGCTGCGAAAAGGCACGGCCTGCAGATCTTCGACTGGCGAACCGAGCCCAGACGGTTCCCTTAGAATTGAGAAAGCCCGGATTTCTCCGGGCTCTTTTTTAGCCTTCAGAAGAGATTATTAGCCGTCTCCGTTGCCAGCAGCGTCTTCCAGGTCCTTGATACGCTGGGCAAGCGCCACGAGAACGGTTTGCAGATCACCTTCAGCCAGGCCGGTGTCGTCGTCGCCTTCAACCTCAATGTCTGCCGCCGTAGGAGGCGTGCCAGAACCGCCGCCGGAGTTGCCGGCTGCGTAGACAACGTTCCAGTTGGCACCGTCGCTAAACACCGTCACTTCCGAGTACTGCTCGGACAGGGTGTAGGAGGCAGCACCGTCGATCGTCTGGTTATTGCTCGCAGCAATCGTCGCGGTACCAGTGCCTTGGTTTTTGAAGATGTACGAAATCCCTGGCGTGGTATAGGCATCGGGCAGGGTGAAAGTCGAAGCAGCAGATCCGGTAAAGACCACGTACTGGTGTCGGTCATTGGGCCACCGGGAGACAGTAAAACTTGGCATAGTTCGAAAATCCTTTAAGTCAACAATGGCCCCGAAGAGCCGCTCACTGTATTTTAGTTTACAGGACGGGGAACGGCTTTCGGGTTGGTTCTTAACTTAGAAGCGTTGGCGGGGTGAAATCGGTGACGTACCAGGCGTAATCATTGGTGATCCGGAGGTCGTCAAGGTATCCTTGATATGGATAGCTCATTGAAGAGGAATTTCTATAGAACTGCCCTATCGATACTACTAAATCAGTCGGAGTCACATCGTCTGTAAGTTCAGTCGATCCACTCAATACGCCATTTATGAATACTCTAAGCACTCCTTCTTTTCTTGTAAAAGCTACATGAGACCACTCATTTAGTTTTACTGTATTGTTAGAAACAAGTATATTATTAATATTATTGCCCGGATTTGTGGTTTTGCGAAAACACAGGGTCATCGAAGGAGTACTAGTCAGAGAAAGGCCGATAGTATAGATAGTATCGTTGCCAGAACCAAAAAGTCCGAACATCACTATATGTTGCTCACTGCTATCCAGCGGATACATGGCAAATTCAATAGTGAAATCTCGAGTGCCAGGAAATATATTGGAATCCCCATTGAGACGAAGGCCGTTCGTCATGATTCCAGAACTACCCTGGAACCTCCCACACGACTCTCCTGACCAAGGCGAAATTGCGGTAGAGGTTGTAACATTGTTCAGCACGGTAATCTCTCGGTTTCTCGGAGAGCTATCAACGAAAACGGTGCCTCCATTTTGCCCTTCAAAATTCAGCAAGAGTTCGACAGAGCCGGTATAGGGCAGCATCTGCTCTCCGGTATAGACAAGGTATCTTGACTTGTCGTCAGGAGAGGGGATGTCAGGGAGTTGGACGACGGTTGCGGAGCCGGGTTTGTAGATGGTCGCGTAAGGTGAGTTAAAGTGAGCGATCACAAGATAATTGCCGTCGGGGCTGAAAGAGGCTCCGTTGCCATTCCCGGTTGGAAGCACATCCGGATTTGCCAGCTTCGTGAAGGTATCCCCTTCACGCTTGTAGATGGTCACGTAAGGTGAGTTAGTGTGAACGATCACAAGATAATTGCCGTCGGGGCTGAAAGAGGCTCCCCATCCAATTCCAGTTGGAATTACATCCGGATTTACCAGCTTCGTGAAAGTATCCCCTTCACGCTTATAGATGGTCACGTAAGGTGAGATATTGTGACCGATCGCAAGATAATTGCCGTCGGGGCTGAAGGAGGCTACGTAGCCAGCACTGGTTGGAAGCACATCCGGATTCGCCAGCTTCGTGAAGGAGTCACCATTGCGCTTATAGATGGTCACGAAAGGTGAAGAGAAGTGAGCGATCGCAAGATAATTGCCGTCGGGGCTGAAGGAGGCTCCTCTGCCAGTCCCAGTTGGAAGCACATCCGGATTCGCCAGCTTCGTGAAGGAGTCACCATTGCGCTTGTAGATGGTCACGAAAGGTGAAGATTCGTGAGCGATCGCAAGATAATTGCCGTCGGGACTGAAGGAGGCTCCCCATCCATTTCCAGTTGGAATTACATCCGGATTTGCCAGCTTCGTGAAGGAGTCACCATTGCGCTTGTAGATGGTCACGTAAGGTGAAAGGTAGTGAGCGATCGCAAGATAATTGCCGTCGGGGCTGAAGGAGGCTCCACGTCCAACATTGGGTGGAAGCACATTCGGATTCGCCAGCTTCGTGAAGGTGTCTCCTTCACGCTTGTAGATGGTCACGAAAGGTGAAGAGTCGTGAGCGATCGCAAGATAATTGCCGTCGGGACTGAAGGAGGCTCCTCTGCCAGTCCCGGTTGGAAGCACATCTGGATTAGCTAGTTTCGTAGCCGAGTCCCAACTACTACCCCCCTCAACCCCAAACACCTCATCCAACTTCGGATAAACACCGAGCTCAAACGTACTGCCATCGGCCGGCACATACGCAGGCGGGCCTAGCTCTGGATTAGCCGACAGAATGATCTCTCCAGGATATCGGTCAATCTGACTGCCAAGCTCAATCACCTGGCCTTCTCTCGTCAGAAAGACCTTCCCGTCGTGGTCATTGATCGCAATTTCTCCAGGCTCAAGCGTGGCTGGTACAGCGCCGGGCATGCTCGAGCGTTTGAATTTCAAGACTGCCACGTTGCCTCCTACAGAGTCGCTGCCTGGATGAAAAGCTGATCCATATCGTCCTCAGACAAGCCAAGAGCTGGAGTCAGAGCAAGGACAAGCGGAGAGTACCGCTCAATGGTCGTGGCATACTCCCATTCAATCTTCGCAGCCGTCTTCTCGGGTTCAGACAGCGATTCCAAGGCGTTTTCGACGTCCGATAGCTTTCCGATCGCGTGAAGAGCCAGGCGAGCCTGCCGAGGCGTCACGGACTCAGGCACTGGCGGAGGTGGAGTGTACCTCTCGTCTTCAATGACCCACTCGTTGCCGTTTAGCCGAGCGAACTTGCCTTCAGGAATTTCCGGCAGCGGCACTCGAGACCAGCGAAACGGAATGCCTCGAATGGGAGTCGTGGTTTTAGACGCGCCGGTGTAGTAGCCGTACTCGTCGTATTGGTGAATGAGGAAAGGGTCGTTGTTAATAGCCAAAATTGTTCTCCGGTGAGAATTTACGGATGATCGTTAGCAGGCAAAATCTCCAATCACGCTCGACGGCGGTAGGAAATCAGCTACATGCTGCTTATTTGTAGGCGGTGGTGCAAATCCTGTATTCCGTATCAGTCGTAGGGGCAGGAAGGTTTGGGATTTGTATTACGGTTTCCGAGCCGGGTTTGTAGATGGTCACGCGAGGTGAGCCATCGTGAACGATCGCAAGATAATTGCCGTCGGGACTGAAGGAGGCTCCGAAGCCATTCCCGGTTGGAAGCACATTCGGATCTGCCAGCTTCGTGAAGGTATCTCCATCGCGCTTGTAGATGGTCACGAAAGGTGAGTTAACGTGAGCGATCGCAAGATAATTACCGTCGGGGCTGAAAGAGGCCCCTCGTCCATCTCCAGCTGGAAGCACATCCGGATTCGCCAGCTTCGTGAAGGTGTCTCCTTCACGCTTGTAGATGGTCACGAAAGGTGAGTTAAGGTGAGCGATCGCAAGATAATTGCCGTCGGGGCTGAAAGAGGCTCCCTGTCCATTATTTCCAGTTGGAAGCACATCCGGATTCGCCAGCTTCGTGAAGGTATCTCCATCGCGCTTGTAGATGGTCACGTAAGGTGAGTTAAAGTGACCGATCGCAAGATAATTGCCGTCGGGGCTGAAGGAGGCCTTCCGTCCCTCTCCAGTTGGAATTACATCCGGATTCTCCAGCTTAGTGAAGGTGTCTCCTTCACGCTTGTAGATGGCTACGTAAGGTGAGCCATTGTGAACGATCGCAAGATAATTACCGTCGGGACTGAAGGAGACTCCATTGCCATTACCGGGTGGAAGCACATTCGGATTCGCCAGCTTCGTGAAGGTGTCTCCCTCACGCTTGTAGATGGTCACGAAAGGTGAGCTATTGTGACCGATCGCAAGATAATTGCCGTCGGGACTGAAGGAGGCTCCGAAGCCATTCCCGGTTGGAAGCACATCCGGATTTGCCAGCTTCGTGAAGGAGTCACCATTGCGCTTGTAGATGGTCACGAAAGGTGGGCTAAGGTGAGCGATCGCAAGATAATTGCCGTCGGGGCTGAAAGAGGCCTTCCGTCCAGTATTGGATGGAAGCACATCCGGATTTGCCAGCTTCGTAGCCGAGCCCCAACTACTCTCCTCGACCCCAAACACCTCATCCAACTCCGGATAAACCCCGAGCTCAAACGTATTCCCATTCGCAGGTATCCAAAGCGTTCCCGTGTCGACGTTCTTCCCGAACAATTCTACATCTCCAGGCTTGTTCTCACGTCGATCGGGACGGACGATGTGGTCGTTGACGGTCCTCGGTGCAGACGGGTCAAAGTCTTCGGTGTATCTAGCCACTCCAACTGTGATCCGAAGATCGTCCATGTATCCTGTAAAGGAGAAATTTTCGCCTGAGTTGGACCTGTACAACTCTCCGATAGTCAAACGGGGAGTTTCTACCGAGAGACTGCCTGAATAGGAGGTAGAAGCTCTAAGGACCCCGTTGACGAAAATGTTGACCGTGCTTCCGCTTCGGACAAAAGCAAGATGAGACCAGGTATTAAGCGGGATCGGTTGAGCTGATGTGACTGATAAGAGATGACTTAGGCCGTCGAAGAAATCAAGCGTTGGTACCGATGACCGAAGGTGAATCACGACAGTGCGCTCAGCGATCCGAAGTCCCCATTGGATGAGCTGAAGCCCTTGTGTTCCAAACACAAATGAAGAGGTCGGGTAGCACCATAGTTCGGCAGTAAAGTCCTTTGTGCCGAGATCGAGGTTTGAATCAACCTCTGTATAGATGCTAGACAGGTTCTGTCCGGCCTTGGTGAAGGAGCCGGAAGCCGAACCTGTTTTAAACTGAGCCGTACTGATTGTCGTGCTCGTACCGTTGCGGGTGAAAGTCCGACCTCGAGAAGAGCTATCAGTGAACGTGGTTCCTCCATTAGGACCTTCGAACTCGAGCATAACTTCTACTTGATCTGCGTAAGGATCGGAGGTTTGCCGGATGTAAGCCAGGCCGTCAGCGGTGTTGATAGCTACTTCGCCTAGCTCGAGGTCGTCGGTGGTCGGAACTTTGCCAGCGACGTTGGATCGCTTAAGTTTGATGGTTGCCATATGTATGGTTCTTTAAGGTGCTTCTTTGAAAGTGGCTATGTAGCCGAAGCACCCATATTTTAAGGCTTTGGTAGTCGGAGGTCTAGTAATCCAAGTAGGGCTCTGTAGGAGGCGTGAAACTCTCCGTATAACGGCCAACGCCTACGGTCACGCGGAGTTCGTCGAGGTAGCCTTGATAAGGATACGTTGGAGTAATAGATCCTCTATTAAGCTCTCCGATATAAAACGATGAAACCGCCGGAGTCAGACTTCCTGCGTATTCGTCTTCATCCTCCAAGACACCATCTTTAAACAATCTGATGACGCCATTTGATCTAGATACAGCTACGTGCGTCCAGGCGCCGGTAGGTACGGTCGTGGAGCTAGCGATGTCGACTACCGTTGATCCGGAGATAGAGGCAAAAAAGTTCAAAAGACCATTGGCCAACAATGAAATTCCACATGAAGTGGCATTTAAGGTAGATATTATCTGACCTATATGAACCATTCGACCGTCGTAACCGGTGGGGCGCATCCAGAATTCAATTGTAAAATCCTTAGCGCCGATATCCAGATTAGAATCCCACTCAACAAGCAGATGGCGGTTCTGATTGCTACCGGATAGAAACGCTCCAGACGCCGTGCCGTACTTAAACTGAGCCGTACTTGTCACAATACTAGGCGTCCTCAATACAGTCCTGCCTCTCCGAGAGCTGTCCGGAAATATAGTTCCGTTGTTCTCACCATCGAAATGGAGTAGCAGTTCGACTTTATCCCAATATGGATCTCCAGGCTCCCTTCCGGTATAGATGTAATAGGTCAACCTCGGATCCGGCGAAACATACTCCGGTACCTGAATGCTGACCTCTTCCGGAGTAGCCTTGTAGATGTTGACGAAAGGAGAGTTGGACGCCACGATAGCAAGAAATTGATCCGTCGCGCTAAAGGCTGCGCTTTGACCACCGGTACCTCCCGGCAGTACGTTGGGATCGGACAGCTTGCTGAAGGTGTCACCTGAACGTTCATATAGAGTGACGACTGGAGAAGCGCTATGCGCTACGGCCAGAACGGTTCCGGTCACGTTGAAGTCCACGCCATGAACTTCACCCGTCGGAGCAGTGTTTGGTCCAGATAGTTTCGTGAAAGTGTCTTCAGAGCGCTTGTAGATCGTAAGGTACGGATAAGTGTTGTGGCCAACAGCCAGGTAAATGCCGTCCGGAGTAAACGCCACAGACCGACCGTTCCCAGTGGGAAGACTGTCCGGATTCGACAGCTTGGTGAATTCATCCCCCTCCCTCTTATAGATCGTGACGTAAGGAGAGTTGTTATGAGCCGTTGCCAAGTACGTGTCGTCTGGGCTGAAAGCTACGCCAAGCGTATTGGCAGGAGGAAGGGAGCTTGGACTGTTTAGTTTGCTAAACGTGTCCCCATCTCGCTTGTAGACGATCAGATGCGGGGAGATATACGAAGACACGGCAAGATAAGTGGAGTCGGAACTGAACGCTACTTCATGGCCTAGGCCATTAGGGATCACGTCTGGATCGTCAAGCTTGGTAAACTCGTCCCCTTCCCTCTTGTAGATGGTAATGTAAGGCGCATTGTCGTGCCCAACTGCCAGGTAAGCGTCGTCAGGACTGAAGGCTATAGCCCTCCCGGTGCCGGCCGGCAAATCATCTGGATCTGGAAGCTTCGTGAAGGTTTCTCCATCTCGTTTGTAAATCGTGAGATATGGGGAATTACCGTGAGCCACCGCCAGATAGGTGTCGTCCGAGCTAAAGTCGACGCCATAAGCGGGTCCAGTCGGCAAGTCCCCTGGATTGGAAACCTTAGTCGCTAAATCCCAGCTGTAGATTGGATCTCCGAAGATCTCGTCTAACTTCGGGTATATTCCGCGTTCATACACACTGCCATCTGCCGGAATCCACTCCGGAGCCCCGTATGCAGGATTTCCGGAGAGAATGATGTCTCCCGGCTGGTTGTTGGCCGTGTTTTTGATTTGAACAACCCCACTGCTTTTCTTGATGAACATCCGGCCGTCGGCCGTGTTGATGGCAACCTCGCCAAACTCGAGGTCGTCCACAGTCGGCACCTTTCCAGGCACCGCGGATCGCTTCAGTTTTACAACGCTTGTCATATATAGACTGTTTCAAACCCTCCTATATAGGAGGGGCTTGCTCCTTTAGAAAGTACCGCCGTCAATCTCATCGAGACTGACTTCAACCCAAGTTCCGTTCTGACGGGCATAGAGCTTGCCGTCTTCCGGAGCCTCGCCGACCTGTCCGACGACTTCAGTCCATTCTCCGTCTTGACGGGCATATTGCTTGCCGTCTTGAGGAGCGTCAGGAATGCCGGCTTCAATGTCGTCCGGGATTTGCTCGATAGGAATCTTACCATCCGAATCCAGCGTAGCGACGCCATCAGCAACGCCCTTCTCGGACGCCGGAATCATCTCCTCGAGCGCCGTCCAATCCCCATCCTGACGGACGTATTGATTGCCGTCTTGAGGAGCGTCAGGAATGCCAGCCTCAATGTCGTCGGGGATCTGCTCGAGCGGAATCTTCCCGTTTTCATCCAGAGTAGCGACGCCTTCAGGCGCCCCCTTCTCGATGGCATGAATGTACTCATCGAGTTGAACCCAGATACCGCTTTGGCGAACGTATTGCTGGCCGTCAAGCGGAGCTTCGGTAACGTCGAGCGCCTTCCACTGTCCATTCAGGCGGACATACTCGACATCATCATGGTTGGCATCGTAGACGTTACCGCCACCCAAATGGCCGAGCAGAGCCCAAGAGGTCGTGCTGACCTTCAGGTAGTAGGCGTTGCTCAGGGTGTTGATGAAAAGGTCGCCCTCGGAACCGTCAACCGGACCTGGGTCACGATCCAGGGCAATCCAACGGTTTCCAGGATCACCCTTGTCGCCTTTATCACCCTTGTCACCCTTCTCCCCTTGAGGGCCAGGAATACCTTGAGGCCCTCGCTCGCCTTGCGGACCTTGGATGACGCCGAGATCCTCGTATTCCTCCCCGGTCCAACCCCAGAAGTGTCCGTCGATCAGGTAACCTTCGCCGATAATGCCATCCTCGGGAAGCTCTGAAGGATCGTCGAGCTTACCAAGAATGGAAATGCCCGGACCCATCGGGCCTTGCTCTCCCTGAGGCCCTTGCTCTCCTTGCGGCCCCGGCTCACCTTGCGGCCCTTGCGGACCCTCTGGACCCTGCGGGCCAACCAGGCTAGCCAACCACTCTTCTACAGAGCCAATGTTCGGGTCGGCTTCCCGGGCAACTTCATAGGCGGACTTACCCTCCGGACCCTGAAAGTCACCCATGTTCTCCCAGTTGTTGTCGATCCAAACCCAGAGGTTCGCATCGACAAAGTACGCATCTCCATCGACGTTGGAGCCGGTCGGCAGGTCATCTGCGGACTCGAGCGTGCCCTTCAGGGACAAACCTACTCCCTGGTCCCCTTTTTCTCCTTTCAGAGAGTCCAGCCACTCTTGAAGAGTGCCAGAAAAGCCTTCCTGAACGGCGAGTTCATAGGCTGACAGGCCGTCCGGGCCTTGTTCGCCTTGAGGACCTTGTTCGCCCTGAGGGCCCTGAACGGGACCGAGGTTCTCCCACTCTTCGCCCGTCCAGCCCCAGAAGTCTACGCCGATGATATAACCATCACCGAACTCTCCGGTTCCTGGAAGTTCTGATGGATCGTCCAGCTTGCCAAGGATATGTATGGCCGCGCCCATGGGGCCTTCCGGGCCTTGAGGTCCAGGAGGACCTTGTTCTCCTTGAGGCCCTTGAGGCCCCGGAGGACCTTCAGGACCCTGAGGACCTTGCGGCCCAGGAGGACCTTGAATGCCCTGAGGACCAGCCGGGCCCTGAGGACCCATTTCCCCTTGAGGTCCGGGATCTCCCTTCTCTCCCTTCTCGCCTCGAGGACCTTGCTCGCCTTGCGGACCCTGTGCGCCGTCCTCGCCCTTGAGGCTGTCAAGCCACTCTTGCTCCGTTCCAACGAAGCCGTTCGCAACTGCGATTTCATAGGCGGACATGCCTCGGAACGGGCCGACGTTATGCCACTGCCCTTCGAGGTAAATGTACAGGTCGGTATCGACAACATAGGAGTCGCCTTCTTCAGGCTCTTCCGGCAGGTCGTCGGTGGTCTCGACAATGCCCTTGATCTCGAGGCCTTTACCTGGATCACCCTTGGCACCTTGCATGCCAGGATTGCCCTGAGGGCCTCGGAGAGATTCGAGCCAGTCTTCGATCGTGCCGACAAAGCCATTGTCAACGGCGACCTGGTAGGCAGACATGCCGTCTGCACCTTTGAGACTTTCCAGCCACTCTTCTTCGCTGCCGATGTTCGGGTCGTTCTCGAGGGCGATTTCATAGGCGGACTTGCCGGGATCCCCTTTAAGCGAAGCTACCCACTCAGAGCGAGTTCCTTCGAATCCCTCTTGAACGGCGACTTCGTAGGCGTCATAGCCTCGATCTCCCTTGTCACCCTTAGGACCCTGCTCGCCCTGAGGCCCCTGTTCACCTTGAGGGCCTTGGATGGGGCCAACATCCACCCACTGAGTGGAATCCCAGACGAAGAGGTTCAGGCCAATGAAATAGGCATCGCCTGGCTCTGCGTCTTCTGGCAGGTCTTCTTCAGAGTCGACCTTACCAAGCACCGTGATGGCGTTGGCAGGATCACCCTTGTCACCTTTATCGCCTTTGTCTCCTTTCTCACCCTGCGGACCTTGAGGACCGACGAGGGACTCCAGCCAGTCGCTCAGAGTTCCGTTAAACCCTTCCTGAACGGCAAGTTCATAGGCACTCAGACCATCAGTGCCGTGAAGCGATGCCAGATATTGACCAAGTGTGGTGCCTGGAGGAATAGCTCCGGAGTTCAAGGCAAGCTGATAGGCTGACTCACCCTTCAAGGAGTTCAGCCATTGATTCAGCGTCACCGACGGGTCGATGAAGCCGGAATCCTTGGCCAGCTGATACGCGGACTTACCTTCTGGGCCGACCTGGCCAACAGGAGACCACCGTTCGGTGTCCCACACCCACATCACATAGTTGATGATGTAGGCGTCACCAGATTCGTTACCGAATTGAGGCAGAAGATCAACCGATGGGAACGAACCGAGGATTCGCAGACCGATGCCGTCCTTGCCCTTCAGGGATTCCAACCATTCTTCGATGGTTCCAGAGAATCCCTCTTGCACGGCAACTTCGTAGGCCGACAGCCCCGCCGGACCTTGCACGTCACCAACGTCGACCCATTCTGGGCCAATACGGCACCAGAAGTGATGGTCGATGATATAGGTATCGCCCTCCTGGACGGTCGACGGGTCAGGCAGCAGATCGGTGCTGCTCAGCGTGCCGAGAACACGAATACCGACTCCGGGATCGCCCTTTTCACCCTTTTCCCCTTGAGGGCCTTGAGGGCCTGGAGGACCCATTTCACCCTGAGGGCCAGCCGGGCCTACAGGACCTTGAGGACCGGGATCCCCCTTGTCTCCTTTATCGCCCTTATCGCCTTTGTCACCCTTAGGACCTTGAGCGCCGTCAGCTCCCGGAGGTCCAGGCTCGCCCTGAGGGCCCTGAGGCCCAGGAGGTCCTTGAACACCCGTAAACTGACCGTAAGACTGCCAGCCGTTTTCTGGCGTCCAGCCGATGATCTTCAGGCTTTGATCGCCTTCAAGGCCAACCGGGACGTCTTTATTCTCACGAAGGTCTCCTTCTGGGTTGACGACGAAGACGAACGGAACGCCGTCGGTTTCGACGAGTTCAATCAGATCTTCATCGAGGTTTCCGTACCCGTCCGGAATCAGGCCAGCGCCTTGAGGTCCCTGCGGGCCCATTGGGCCTGTCGGACCAGGAGGACCTGCAGGGCCTCGTGGACCCTCTGGACCTTGCGGGCCCTGCGGTCCCATCGGGCCCTGCGGACCTTGTGGCCCTTGAGGTCCCGGAGGACCTTCTGGACCTTCCGGACCTTGCGGCCCAGGAGGACCCTGTTCGCCTTGCGGACCTTGAGGCCCTTGCGGTCCAGGAGGACCCTGTTCGCCTTGAACGCCCGTGAATTGGCCATAGGAGCGCCAGCCATTCTGCGGGCTCCATCCAATAATGTTGCGGCTCTGATCGCCTGCCAGCGTAGCAGGAACGTTGTGATTGGTGCGGTAGTCCCCGTCCGGATTAACGACGAAAACGAAATCGACGCCCCCTGCTTCGACCTGAGACATAAGCAGGTCTGTGAGATCACCATAGGCGTCGGGAATCAGCCCCGCACCGCGAGGACCTTGCGGACCCTGAGGACCTTGAGGTCCAGGAGGGCCTTGCTCGCCCTGAGGTCCAGGAGGACCTTGAAGGCCTCTGGGTCCACGCTCACCCTGAGGACCCGGCGGGCCCTGCTCACCTTGCGGGCCTGCGACACCGGTGAACTGGCCATACGACTGCCAGCCGTTTTCTGGCGTCCAGCCGATGATCTTCAGGCTTTGATCGCCTTCAAGTCCTTCCGGAACATTGAAATCAGCACGGAGATCGCCTCCGTTGTTGACGACGTAGATGTACCGCTCGCCAGCGGTTTCGACTTGTTCGATCAGCTCGTCGGTCAGGTCTCCGAAACCGTCCGGAGTAAGAGCCGTGCCCGGGGGTCCTTGTTCCCCTTGTGGGCCCTGAGGACCTGGCTCACCTGGATCCCCCTTTTCTCCCTTGAGAGATGCCAGGAAGTCTTCAACAGTTCCTTCGTTACCTTCGTCAAGCCAGGCTTGATAAGCCGATTCGCCTTTCAAGGAGGCAAGGAAATCCTCGACGGTTCCTTCGTTGCCCTCCTCGAGCCAGATTTCGTAGGCGCTTTTACCGTCTTCGCCCCTATTCAGCTCCTGGATGTTCTCAACAGCGTTTTTGATGATGTTGATATTGGTGGAGAGATCCAGAAGCGGGCGATTGTCGACAGTGTAGTGATAGGCGTCGTCTTCGGTGTGATAGCGGACAGGGATGAGATCGATTTTGGCCATGTTTAATTCTATTAAGACCCAGTAATACTCGGGTCAGCGTTCCTATGTATTATAGCCCGTTGAGGAGTGAAAAAGCCCGGATTGACACCCCCCGCCCTAAAGGACGGGGATTCCCACTTCACTGAAGCCAGCCAGTGCGCACTTACATGCACACAGGACTTACAGCTTCTCCATGGGCTGACACCGCCAGTCCGGCGGCCAAAACATTGCGGGCGGCGTTTATGTCACGATCGTGGATTGATCCACATTCCGGACATACCCACTCACGCACGCTGAGCGGCATCTTTGGCATGGTGTATCCGCAATCAAAGCAACGCTTTGACGACGGATACCACCTGTCGATGCCTATCAATTCACGCCCGTACCAGCGGGCCTTGTATTCCAGCTGCCGAACGAATTCAGACCAGCCTGCATCGCTAATAGACTTCGATAGGCAACGGTTCTTCTGCATGTTCGACACGGACAAGCTCTCAATGGCGATCACTTGGTTCTCGTTTATCAGCCTGGTTGATAGCTTGTGCAGGAAGTCCCTGCGAGCATCCGCGATCTTCGCATGCAAACGTGCAACTTTGAGCCTTGCCTTCTCTCGGCGGTTCGATCCCTTGGCCTTTTTGGCGAGCCGCCGCTGTAGCTTCGCCAGCTTCTTTTCATACCTGCGGAACGTGTTTGGTGCAGCGACCTTCTCACCAGTAGAAAGAATGGCGAAGTGAGTAAGTCCAAGATCAACACCAACCTTTCCATTCGAGGCAGGCTTCTTGGCGACCACATCGTCGCAAAGCAGGCTCACGAAGTACCGTCCGGCGGAGTCCTTGCTGACCGTCACGGTTGTGACCTTGGCGGCCTTCGGTATCTGGCGCGACCATCGAACGGCCAGCGGCTCGCTCATCTTCGCCAGCTTGAGCGACCTGCCATCCCACTTGAACGCGCTTGTCGTGTACTCCGCCGATTGAGGTCCATTCTTCCGCTTGAATTGCGGGTAGCCGGCACGCTTGGCAAAGAAGTTGGCGAATGCGGATTGCAAGTGGCGAAGCGCCTGCTGTACAGGGACGCTGGACACTTCGTTGAGCCAAGCGTATTCGGGCTGCTTTTTGAGCGCCGTAAGCGCCGCAGAAGTTTCGTGGTATCCGATGCGCTCCCGCCGCTGCATCCATGCATCCGTCCGAAGACGAAGCATGTAGTTGTAAGCAAAGCGAGCGCAACCGAACGTCTTGGCAAGAATCATTTCTTGCTCAGGCGTCGGATAAAACCTGAATCTGTATGCTCGCTTGATTTCCATTCACACATTATACTTGATCTGTGTAAAGATAGCCAGCCAAACGGAGGATGTGAGAGGAAGGGGCACGCTTGGCGTGCCGCGCTATCCCTCCTCGGCATGAATACCGGGGTCTCTCGCTCAGAACGATGAACCCCGGGCTTTTCTTCGGCTAGACGCGAATAATCAAGGATTAGACACCGTGTCTTCGAGGATCTTGATTCGATCTGCCAAGGCTTGGATCACTGCTTGCAGATCACCGGCTGATACGCCGCCATCCCCATATGCCGCAACCGTCACCGTGGTAGCAGCCTGAGTGCCTGTATGATTGGAGCGATCAAGCAGGTCTTCATCCGAAGAGTTCGCCGTAGCCCCCTCTTCGATGCCGTCCAGCTTGGCCTTATCGGTCGACGACATCAGACCGTTGGTGCTGGTTGTTGCAACGCCAGGAGTACCAGTCAGATCGCTGTAGGCTCCGGTGGTAGCGACAGTAGCCAGAGTCGGAGTGTCTTCCAAATCGTTGTACGATCCGGAGGTCGCCACAGCAGCCAAATCGTCAGGTTGCACCGCCGTGTCGGCCAGAGCTCCTTGAGCAGCCGTAGCGAAATCCTCGATATCGGCCGCAGCAGCGCTTCCCAGGCTCGGGAGGTCTTCGAGATCGTTGTACGATCCAGACGTAGCCACCGCAGCGAGGTCGCCAGGTTGCACAGCCGTGTCAGCCAGAGCGCCTTGAGCGGCAGTGGCGAAGTCCACGATATTGGCCGCGGCCGCGGTACCAAGAGTCGGACGCCCGCTCAGGTCGGAGTAGTTACCGGTGAGGGCCACGGTAGCCAACTCATCGGTCGTCAGGGTCGTTTCAATCCAGACCGCAGCGCCCTCGGTAGCGTCAACGCAACGATAGGCCTCTTTGCCTTCCGTATCGATCCACACCGAACCGACCATCCAGCCCTGCGTTTCATCGTCATCGACAGTTGGAGGTTCCGTAGCGTCGAGCTTGGATGGAACGATGTTGTTGATCTTGGCAGCCAGCCCTGCGTCGAGTTGCTCTTCCGTGACAGAGCCGGACAGGTCCGAGAACGAGCCAGAAGTGGCCACCGCAGCCAACGAAGGCTTATCGGTAAGATCGTTGTAGGAACCGGAGGTGGCAACAGTTGCCAGCGAAGGCTTATCGGTGAGGTCGTCGTAGGAACCGGTCGTAGCAACCGTAGCAAGATCGCTTGGCTGAACAGCAGTGGCAGCCAGGGCGCCTTGAGCAGCCGTGGCGAAGTCTTCGATATCAGCCGCAGCAGCGCTTCCCAGGCTCGGGAGGTCTTCGAGATCGTTGTACGAACCTGAAGTTGCGACTGTCGCAAGAACCGGCTTGTCCGACAGATCGTCATAGGACCCTGAAGTGGCGACGGCGGCCAGATTCGGACGGCCATTCAGGTCGCTGTAGTTCCCCGAGAGGGCAACGGTGGCGAGCTCCGAAGTGCTCAGAGTCGTTTCGATCCAGACAGCGGCACCTTCGGTAGCATCGACGCAGCGATAGGCTTCCTTGCCGACCGTATCAATCCACATGGATCCAACCATCCAACCTTCAGTCTCGTCATCATTAACGGTCGGAGGTTCCGTGGCGTCGAGTTTCGACGGGACAAGGTTGTTGATCTTCGCAGCAAGCGCGGAGTCGAGCTGGCTCTCGGTAACGAAGCCAGTCAAGTCTTCGAACGAGCCTGAAGTAGCGACCGGGGCAAAACCGGTAATCGTGCTTGCAGGCTGAGTACCAGTGTGAGTCGCACGGTTGCGAAGCTGAGCGTCGGTAGCGTTAGCGGTTGCCCCTTCTTCGATGCCGTTCAGCTTGGTCTTGTCCGCAGCGGACATAAGACCGGCCCCAGAAGTCGTGGCGGTCGGAAGGGTAATGTTGCCGTTTCCGTCAGGGCCTACGCCTTGAACGGTCAGGACGGGACCTGCCTCACCGCCATTTCCCCCGCCTCCTTCTCCGGAGACAGGGCCGGTGTTCCAGTTGTCTCCGTCACTAAACACGAACAAGCCGTCGTACTGAGAGGTCAAAACGAAGTTGGCTTCTCCGTCGATGGTCTGTCCATTAGGGGCACTGATCGTTACTGGACCCGTGCCTTGATTTTTGAAAACGTAAGAACGTCCCGGAGTAGATTGTGCATCCGGGAGAATGTATTCGTTAGGGCCGTCCCCAGTGAAGACTACATACTGGTTGCTGTTAGGCCAATGATTGAGGGTAAAGAAGGCCATTTGTTATTAATGTCTCCGAAGGTGGTGATCTTTCTCTTAGGTGTAATTGTCACTCACATATTTTAGATCAGAGAGAATCTACGAATAAGGATCCGGTCGTAGCTACATAAGTGCTTCGACCGGACTCGTCTTCAAGGATACGTCCAGTGTCCCCTACGCGGTGCAGCGCCCCATCGGGGCTTACTGAAATTTCCGAACCATTCGTAGCGATCGTCGTGTGTCCACAGGAGGCGTAACCCAATGTTCCAACGACACAAACCCCGATACCATCGGCGAATACCCGCTCGCTCCCGGTGTAGAAGGTCGTCGTGAAAGGCGTTGGGTTATCATGGAGGTAGCAAATACCCTCTCCGTGATCTCCGATGCGACAAACAGGTCTGAAGTCCGCCATGTTCAATATTACGGGTTGTTGACCTTGACGGTGTAAGCGTTCAAAGAAATCGTCTCCTCGAGCACGCTCATCTGTCCAGTGATGGTTAGAACCTGGTCTTGAGTCATGTCGAAATGCCAGGTCTCCCAGTTTCCTATGCCTCGATAGTTCGTAGCCGTACCGAACCAGACATTCTGCTCCTCGCCGGAGTCGGTGGCGAAGACATAGGTGTCGAATTCGGTTCCATTGACTGCCCTGACCTTGATCTCGTTGATGATCGTATTGCCCAGCCTGACTCGCAGAATCTTCTGAGAATCGCTGTTGGTGACCTGGAAGAAGGTCGAGATCTTCAGCATGCCGTTCGGTTCGACGGAGTTGGCGGGAATCATGATCGTCGCCAGCGTCTCCTCTTGAGTCGTGTTGTAGATTCGGATCGGCGTGCTGTGCTGAGCCAGCGTAAACTCGGTGAGATCGTTAGGATCTCCTGGATAGCCCTTCGTTGCGCTCGGAATGAGCGTGACAAATCCTTCCAGAAACTTCGTGCGCTTGCCGGACGGTGCGATTAGGAAAAGGTCATAGACCGCTTCATTGCAATTCAGGAATCTTGTGTGCTGCCCTTTCAAGACGATCTGAACCGTGCCGTCTTGACCTCCTAGGAGAATGCCGTATCCGTGGTCCGCGGTAGCCGAACTTAGCGATAGAACCGCATCACGTTTGCTTTGGCCGTTGTAGCCCTGGCGAATCTGCATCCGAGCTTCATAGTCGGTCAGATCGACTGGCAGCCCGGTTTCTCCATCTTCAAAAACGAAAGTCCGGGAATAGTCGGCGCCTTCGTCGAGCTCAATATGAAATACGCGTGCCATTCTACGGTTGAGTTATTCAGATTCGATCGGAGCACGGCAGCCTGCGATGGCTCCCTCGAGCTCCTTGATGTAACCCTTCTGAACCTTGTCCTGGGCGGCCAGGAGCTTCGTCTTCTCGAAGAGAGTCATGTCTTTCCGAGCCTTTGTGTCGAAGGGGAGTTCGGGCTTCTTGACGTCCTTCACCTTGCAAAAGACGGTGACCGGAACTTCAACGGTTTGAATTTCCGTGACGACCTTGGGCGTTCCGCAGCCAACTAGAGTTCCAGCAAGGACAAGGGTAGAAAAGAGTGCCTTCACGTTATCTCCGGTTCGCTTCGATAAGGCGGTTCAGCAGATCGTTTGCTGCTTCGGCGTCAGAAAGATCAGCCGGAGCTGTTCCGGACAGAATCTCTTCAGCCTTGTCGTACTCCTTCTTCGCTTCTTTCTCGGCTTGCTCTTGTCTGCTCCGAGCAATCGCCTCCCAGGCTTCAGCGTCTTTCTGAAGCTGCCTGGTCCGAGCTGATAACTCCTCCAACTTCTGCTTTTGAGACGAGAGCTGTATCGTCAGCGTTGCATTTTCAGCTTTCGCCAACGCAAGGTCATCTCTTAGCTCATCGATGTAGAAATAAAGACCGATCGCCGCCAAGATAGCCACGATGGCCGCGATAAGCTTAACCCTGGATAAGATTGAAGCTGCGACCGCGCCGGTTACCTGACGGGAGGTAGAGGGAGGGCTTGACTTGAAAAGACCGACGAAAGCTTGGAAGACCGTCGAGATGAGGCTCCACATAATTAACCGACTCCAAGAGCCTTTTTCGCTCGGACCCAGTACTTCAGTCTATCCTCAAGACCGTTGTAACCCCCGTTGATGCGTCGAGTGACAAGACGGAAGGCTGCCTCGGTATTGCTTTTAGCTACCTCAGTCAGACCGCGGGAATTCCAGAACCAGGCCGCGGATAGAGCTGCGTTTTCAGGCTCTTCAAGAAGCTCAGGATTGCTGACAAAGTCCTGTCCCAGGGCTTCGCTTACGGCTTTGTAATTAGCTCGGCCCGTGATTTGGATCAACCCTCTACCCTTGAAGCGGACACCATCTCCGGGCTGCGTGTTGCCCAAGTCCTTTCGGCCTTCATACGCCTTGCCCGAAGCGATCTCTTCGACATACCGAAACGCCCCGCTCTCATGCATGATTTGAGCAAGAAACATGGCCTGGACTTCTGGTTCCGTGATACCGAACTTCTCCATGGCACGATTGATTGGGCCGAGGAATTTATCGATACGGTATTTGGTAATAGTAGGTTCAATAGCTTTGAGATGTGAGGCCGTAATGCGCATAAAAAATCACCAGCAGTTAGAGGTCTACTGGTGATTTTAGTTGACCGCCCGGAGCGATACTCGGAGATCGAGTTCTTAGTACTTGATGATAAAGTTCATGGCTACGTTACGAGGCCGAGTTTCGACGCCACCTGTGCTGTTGATTGATAGGCTGTGAGTGTGACTGCCGGCGGCGTTGATCGTCAGCGAGTGACTGTGATTACCGGCAACGTCGGTGGAACCCGAGACGGCTTCCCGGAAGGGAACGTCGTCGCCGTCGATAAGCTGGCGGCCCGGCACAGCAACCCCACCGTGCTGGTGAGCCCCCGCCACTGATGTGGAACCGGTATGAGTGTGGCCGCCATCTGCTGTCGTTGAACCGCTGTGAGTGTGCGATCGGAACAGATCGCCTTGCGAACTTCCCAGAGTCCGACCGATGTCTACGCCTCTCCCGGCGTCCAACCCTCGGATAAACTCACCGCGCAGATCGGGAACATTGAACGTAGTTGTTCCGTTGCCGGCCCCGTAGGTTGTTCCAATAACTGAGAACAGCTTGGAGTAGGTGGTGCGACTTACCGCAGCTCCGTTGCAAAGCAGATACCCAATAGGAGCTGTCGATCCGGCGAAAGCCTGTACGGTTCCAGTAGGAATCGAACCAACGTTACTAACAACCTGCCAGCGTGTTACGTTGTTTTCGATTTCCACAACCTCTCCGGGACTAAGCGAGAGGCTGTTAACACTAAGTGCTTGATACCGGATGATGTCATTGCCTTGAGCTATGACCGTCACCTCATTGGAGCCCATGTCGTTGACGATCATGAAGCGATGCGCCTTAGCCCCGGGAAGCAAAGGCATCAACGTCATCGTGATATCCGAGGTTCCTCGAACAATGAACGTGCGCTCAAAAGCCTCAGCGTTCAGTACCGTCGACGAGAAGATGTTGACGATACTTTCTGGATCGATCAGGCTTGGAGGATTGACTCCGTAACCGAAATAACTCATTCGTGTTCTTTGTTAATTGCGATCAGTCGATCTATCGAAGCCGTTCCGGTTTCACCGTTGTAGCTCTTTCTTTGACGACCTCAGTATGAAGGAATTTTAGTATCTTCTCTAAGTTCGAAGATCCGGCATTCTTAATCAAAATGAACCGATAAAAGCTGCAGATCCACACAAGCAACACGAACATCGACATGTTCATGAAGAGCTGCGTGGGGTAGACCTTAATTTGGTCGATAAGAAGAATAGACCAAGCGTTGCTTAGAGACGAGATGGAAAGCAGAATCAGACTATGCCGCAAAGACAGGTACCAGATTCCGGTCAGGATGTGTCGCTCTTTAAGGCACAGGGTTAGGAGCAGACCGGCCCAACCCAGACCGACCGAGATCAGGAATTCTGCGATTGTCATGCAATCCCAGAGATCTAAGAATGGTTCAAACGACATGTTTCACTATGACTCCACTTCGGTTTAACCCCCGGCTTTGTCACGGTCCTGTCGCTCCACCCCGACTCGGTCCGATTCATCAGTATGATTTTCTGAGGCAGACTCGGTCCCCGTGACTTTTGAAAACAGCCGGTCTACTGCCGAGACTCCTCTGGATTCGAGCCATTGCAAAACAGCTCGGATCAAATAAACGCCGATCACTCCCATCGTCCAGGATAGACCGGCAATGGCCTCGAGCGCTTGAAGCTCGAGATACATCGCTACCCAAGGTCCGACAAAGATTGCAAAGCTCGAGCCTGTTGCCGCCATGAACAGGGCATTCTTCAAGCTCACCTTGTTCTTATCAGACAGAGCGATAACCGGTATGACTGAGCCGCAAACGCTGGCTATAATTGACCATACTTTAGTCGCTGAAAAAAATGCTGCAGCCGATGTCGTCGTTGGCTCCGCCATTCGTTGTAATTCCTATTTTATAAAACTTCCCCGGCCGAACCGGGTGAATTCTGTGTAATTTTAGTGTTATTTTTCAGACGGCTTCGTTTCGCCGATGATTAAACGCATTTAATAATGTAGTTCACGATCAGGGTGGGCTGTACGTTATTGTGTGCTTGGCCGCCCCCAGTGTTGCTAATGTTAAGTGTATGAGTGTGCTCGCCGCCCTCAACTATTCTCGTAGAGCCGGTATTATTGGTAGTTGGGACAGGATTCCAGCCAGGGTTAGAACTCCTGCCCCCAAGTCCAATCGGACTCCATGCCCCGCCGTCGCCGGTACCGCTCGTAGGCGCATAATATTCCATACCGTGCGTGTGAGCTCCGGAAGACGCTGCTGTGCCGCTGTGACTGTGGGCGGGGATTTGGTTTTGGTTCAATGTGACGTTCTGAGCTCCTCCTGCAGCACCAATCAGCAGACCGTTGATACCGGAGCCGGCAGTGGTCAATCGGTTCGCCGCGGTACCCCCGATGTCATCCAAACCGGCCGGAACACGACCGCGAAGATCGGGAAGGTTGAAAGTGGTGCTTCCGTTTCCAGAGCCGAAAGACGTGCCAATGACCGCAAAAAGCCTGGAATAGGTCGTGCGGCTTACCGCCCGGCCATCACAGAGCAGCCAGTAGTTACTGTACTCACTGGGGAGCGTCTCAGCACCGAAGGCCAGGATTGTTCCTGTCGGAATGAGGAGGTGAACGAAATCCGTCGTTGCGAACTTCTGAGACTTGTCGTCGGCAGGTACGGGTTGCGCCGAACCTAGGAAGACATCATTGCCTTCCGGGATGATTGCGGTTGAGTCGGGATACGTCCCAAGGATGCGAGTGGTATCAAAAGCCATAAATGAGATATCATCGACAAATACTTTCTTCTGCTAAGAAGACCTCCACCCACGGAGACCTTCTCTATTCCTGATCCAACAATGCTAGGACGTCCGGATTCTGCCTCAGAAATCGACGCAGCTTCTCGACAGGATCCTGAATTTCTGAAGGACGAGGCTTCGGAACCAGGACCCACTGTCCGTCCTTCCAGCAAGGCCATTGATCATCTGGCCAGGTTTCCGGTGGCGCTTCCAGAACCGCTCCTGCTGGGATCAGGAACACGCCATGCTCCAGAGGAGACTCGTCAGCCTCCGTTACTCCGGCAAACATTCCATCACGATCGGTCTGGTACGCGGTCTTCCCCATTCCCTAGTATTTGATACAAGCCAAGAGGGCCACGTTTCGAGGCCGAGCTTCCGCTCCACCGCTGGCGTTGATCGTCAGGCCGTGCGTGTGGGCTGCGACGGAGTTTGTCGCGCTGTTCGGCGTTGAGATGAAATATCCATACGAGTCGCTGAGCGATCCTCGGAAAAAGTTCGCGGTGCCCGAAGTCGTCTGAGTCAGAATCAGCCTCGAATAAACATGGCTATGCGCCCCGCCTTCCGTCGTCGATCCAGTATGGTTGTGCGACAGGTTCTGACTTTCCTGTATGCTTCCGAGCTGACGACCGGTATCCAACCCTCTGCCATCATCCCAGCCACGGATAAACTCACCGCGCAAGTCGGGGAGGTTGAAGGTCGTAGACCCGTCTCCGTCCCCAAACATTGTCCCGATCCTTTCGAACAGCCGTGAGTAAGCTACGCGACTAACTGCCGCCCCATTGGCCTTCAGCCAACCTTCCGGAGCTGTTTGGGACGGAAAGTATGCAATCATCCCAGCTGGAGTGATGCGCTCGAGGTCATACGTTGTCAGCGCATCGCTAATCGGCATCATCAATCGGGAAACGATGACGACGGTAGCCCCCTCGATTGCTGGCTCAGTCAGAACGATCTTCTGTCCATCGGTGCCAGTGAATGACACCCGTGGATCCAGGTGAATCCCATTATAGTAAACATCGACATGGCCGATGGTATACTCTGCGGGAAACTCCGTTTGTCCAGCCTCTGCCGTGTAGGGATAGCGCCGTTCCAGCACCATCTGCGTGGCAGGTGGGACTCCGAAGTATCTACGGTCAAATCCAGCCATCAGAGCTCCTTACGAAAGGATCAGGACTTCGACACTGCACGAAACAGCATCGTTCTGATCGGCCGTCACATAGAGAGATTCTCCTGGAAGCAGCACCATCTTCGGACACATGGACGAGCTACCGAATGGAATAGGCACCTGGTACAGCTTCTCGGTGTAATTGCCGCTACTGTCGACTGATTCCAGTGTGATCCAGTGGGTGCCGCGGGACGCATCGTCGATATTTGCAAAGGTGCCAGAGAACACGACAACAGTCGTGCCTACTCCGACAGGGCCGTACAGAAGAGTCCGGCTCGTACCAGCTGTAATCGAAGGAGGGGAGTGGTTGAATTGTGTTGCCATTGATTAATCGCTTAGGAGAATTGCGTAAATAAGCCCTTCGTCTGCTCTTACTTGAAGCTCAGAAATCAGAGACGCCGTGCTTCGATACACTTCAAAAGAGTCGCCAGACGCTGGAGCGACAGGAAGAGGTGTCTGCCATGAAATCCCTTCTGAATCAGAATTAGTTACGGCACGTGCCAAACCTCTGTTGCTACCGCTTGTGAATTGAATGATGTACTTTCCAGCGAAAGGCATGCTAACCGACCCGTCGGCACCCGAGAGCATTACCTTGGTCGTCGTGCTGTCTTCTTCGGCTATCGCCTCCAGAATAGGCATTGTGTAATTGGCGAAACGCCAGGTGTTTTCATCTTTCCTGAACACGACAATCGGATTGCCAGCATCGTCGGTTGAAGCACAGAGATAGCTGTTGCCGTCCGATTCAGAAGGTGGAAGCAGCTGGTCGACGGAGGTAATGTTGTCCAGCCGGTCCTGGTAGCGAACAAACTGAGCCAGTGTATCCCGGGTAACTCGGCACTCAATCTCCGTACCAGGGAGGAAGTTCTTCGGCGTCGTTCCTTCTTGGCCTCGAACGCAGTTCAGAAACGTATCTCCAACAACGTCGAAGACGAAGATCACTTCGATGTCTACGCCGTTGTCGATCGTGACGCGGAAGTACTCGTTCGGGCCTGGCTTCGGAAACGACGCGGCCGACACCACTTGGATGCTCGTATCCGACGGTCCGAGACTCGTCGCCAGCGTGGTAATAGCGTTGTTGGCGTAAAGTTGTTTAAGCATGTATCTAGAGTTTAGACGGTTACGATTTGCGTGGTGCTGGACGCGGTTTGCAAGGCCAGGCTAAGCATCTTGGCCGTCCTAATCATGTTGTTAATGACGATTTGCGGCGTCTCCGTAGGTCTGCTTGCAGCGTCGATGATTATTTTAGCCTGACTGTGTCTCACAAACCGGTTGCCGAACTTTGGGATCGGCTGCCCCTCCCAGATCCGCAAGCGCAGAAGCTCATCCTTTCCACACACGCCGACATAGGACCCGAGCTGATCGGTCCCGGTGTTTTCGTACATGAAGATCTCTGCGGGCAGAAAGCTTCCGGGCAGAACCTCTGCTGTAATGACCCAGTGGTCGTCGTTGAGCTGTGTGGTGATTTGGAGCGAGGACTCGGTCATTGTGGTAAATTACCAGGAAAGTAATGAAGTATGTCGTTTTATAAGAAAGGCGTCCCTCCCAGACCTAGAAAATCCAAGAGGGCGCCACATTAAGCTTCACCAATCAAGCCATTTCTATAGTCCAGGCGAAGTGAATTGCGAATTCCGCCGTCTTAGGAATGGCCGGAAATGTTTTGATGTTAAACATCAACCCTGACACTTTAAAGAGACCCGCCTCGTTAATGAGCTCGCCGTTTGCCGTACCTTGATCAAGGTCGGCAATGAACGTCACGGCAGGCATGGAATTGTCGACATGATAAGACGTATCAACGCTCACAAGTGGGGCGTAAAGATTGGTCATATTCTGAGCTACGGGTTTCGGAAACTGACCTGCAGGGTCAATTGTCCCTCCTGTTCCAACCCACAGCTTGTTGATTGGATCTGACACCTGATTTGGAAGATAGAGGCCGGCCAGAAGCACCTGCTTTGACGGAAGAGTGATGACGTTCTCCTCTTCCCAATGCAGCTTCCGAGTGCCGTCCGGAAATAGCAATTCGACTTTCAGAGTTCCTGCCAGAGGCAGCTTGTTCTTGATTTTCATGTAAGGTTAATGGGACTCTATCGCATGAACCCTCTTCACTCCGGATCGATTGATCACGATGTCGGGTTCGTTGTACTTGTCTCGATAAACTTGAAGCAATCTCGGCGTTGCCACGCTATTCGCGGCATTAATTCCGCCTTCGTTAATCGCCGTGTCCACATTATTATAGTCCAACCTCCCTCTACTCCTAAGAGCGTAGAACGAAGTTCCGTTCAGACCTCCATCTCGAGTCAGCGGACGATCGTAGGTGATCAACAAAGGATCGGATTCGCTCACCGGGAAGTAGGATGGAGCATCAACTTCAAAATTAGACGTGACCCAATAGACGCCGATCGCTCGGTGAGTGATGCGAATCCCAAGCAGATAATCCCTATCTCGAATGTCATCGACCGTCGGGGCGTAAGTCTCCCAGCCCTTCTCTGGGATTTCGGCTCCGAGATAGAATACGTCAGGACCTCGGAAGAACAGAGTGTCGAAGTGCTCCCTGAGGATGTCAACCGCAGTGGAGCTACGCTCTTCGTTGATCCCAATGGCGTTGATCGCCTTAGTTCCAGTGTTGGCTCCGAACAGAGGGAACGACCACAGCTGAGGCGAAGGCGGCGGTTTGTTGACAGCAAGGGACTTATCGATGATGTCCTGCTCGGTCGTGATGTACAAAGGGATCAGACGGAAGCCGGCCGGAGCCCCCCAGCGCCTTGACGCCATATTGACCGTCAGGCCGTCAATTACGTCAGGATCAACCTGCTTCTTGTGGAAGCCAATCTGAGAACGTTTGGCCCTCCAGGTTTCCGAGCCTCGAGCAAGAATGGCTCTCATCCAGGCTTCTTCCTGCTCCGTGTTGCCGCGATATTGAGCAACCCAGTTCGTAAAGCCTGTCACTTTCATCCCGTTCGATGACAGGGACTCCGGATCTCCATTGACATAAGGATCTGTTCCGCAGAGCTTGGCAACGTAGTAGGGAACGTTGAAGCGAATGAATTGCGGGCAGCTTCGATAGGCCGGATCTACGTCGTTGCCTCGATAGAACTGAGCGATTGGCAGACCGATGTTCTCGCAACGGATAGGATCCACTCTGGTCGTGAACGCTGTTTCAATCAGCGTCAGCGTTTCCGTCAACCGATCGATGGTCCAGATATATATAGGCTGCGTATAAGTGGGCTTGGCCCGACGAATGATGTCGGACAGCTCTTGATAGGTCTGGATGTTCTGGAAGTTCGAGACGTTGACGTTGACGAGGAACGTGTGCTTCTTCAAGTAGTTCCTCATCAGATAGTCGAAGTGACTACCTGGAGAGGCGTAGCGGTCCTTCTGACCTTCTGGCAGCGTCGGAATGATCGACGGTGGAATCTGTAGATTGATCCACCATTCTCCATCGCTCTGATAGTCCTTGATCTCTACCCATTTAGCCAACTCATCTCCGACACGAATCGTGTCCCCGATTGAAACCGAAGGTGGGAGGCCATACGGGATCACATACTGATTCTGATCGGTGATGACGATGAACTGGTTAGTGTCCAGATAGTTTCGAATATCGATGACAGTTTCCGTCGACCTGGCCAGAGGGATTCCAAGCGTAAGGTTCAACCCCTTACGCATCACATCCAGGGTCGGGCCCTGGGTGTAGACGTAGAATAGGCCGTACACGAAGCTGTGAAATGCTTCAGTGGAGTTCTCTGGTTGAACACCGATCAGCTGGCCGTAGTAGGTCGACAGAAGGCGCTCATCGATCTCGGCATCGACGAACCACAGGGCATATTGCCTTACTCCACCCGGTAGGCTTCGCTGAGAGAAAGCGTACTCTTCGATCGGCCGAGCAAAGGTGATGGTCGTCCTTCCGTCTCGAGTTGTTTCCAAACCGAAGTCGACGTCCGACTCCAGCGTGGTCGTCGGCAGGAACGGCCTATTGGCAATGAACTTCGCTTCCAGGATGGTCTCAGACAGAGAGTAGGTGTTAGGCCTGTCCCTGACGGCGCTTGTCGAGTTCACCAGAACAAGTTTGATACTGGAACCGACCGTCAAGCCGATTTTCTCCAGGCTCAGCGTCGAACAAAGCTGAAGGAACTGGCTGTAGATTTCCGACGCGCCCTGAGCCTCTGCCTCGAGCAGCAGATTGACCGTCGCCGTATCCTGGAACATGACCGTGAAGAAGTCAGACAGACCGTACAGGTAGGTCATGTTGACATCGTTCTGGCCAATAGGTAGTCCGGTATCGGTGAAGTTCGAACGGCTCATAGCTTAGATTACCGCGGAGGAAGTCGTGACGTTGCCCAACAGGAACACGTTGGTCCTGTCGTTGGGATCGAGATAATCGACGATCGTCCCGGTTTGGGGTTCGCCGAGATCCCGAGTGTATTTCGTATAGGTTACGTCCGGTGGAGTTCGGATACCGGTGATGCCGCCTCTCTCAAGAGCGGCGACGAAATCCGACATCAAGAACGGTGCGCCGGGCTCCAGGGAAGATAGATATTCCTGGGCTATTTGCTGAACAACACCAGCGCTCGGTCCGATACCGCCGTAACCGACGACCTCGATATCCAGCATGTGGAAGTTGAAGCCTCGAGCCAGAAGATCCGCACACAGGACGCGATTGAGTTCGTTCTCGAGGTAAGCCTGAATGCTGTCGATATAAGCGAAGTAGGAGATCTCGAAGCTCGCCGTCTTGTTAGCGTAATTCAACCCAAAGCTGATTCGGTAGGTTTGTCTGGCGCTAAACCCATAGTCATACCAAGGGATGACCGAGCGACAGGTTAGGGTTCCAGTGGCATCTTCCTCTATCTCTTCCGGAACTATGTAGGTGAATTGGTTGCCGTTGAGAACCTCTGAGATGAGCCAGCGACCATTGTAGGCCTCCGGAGTTGCTCCAGAAATGGTCACGTAACGGTTCGGTATCTGACCGTGATTAGGCAAAGTGACGGTCACCGTCGTGCCTTCGCAGGTTAGACTGAGAATGCTCTGCGACTGCTCATAGGGGTTGGTGACTTCATACTTGATATCATGAGTGATAATCGCCTCACCTGTGGTTTCCGCCTCTGTCCAAAGAGTCGGGACGGAGATCGTAAAGGAGCTTGGGAAGGCGACGCTCACAGGGAAGGTTCCGATAATGCGGGGATTGGTCATCCGCATATCGGTACCGCTGCCGGCCTCTGGGATGTTCGCCGGGACTGTATAGGTCAACGTGTCCTCGTCGACGACAGTCACGACGTACTCCCCATTATAGGTAATAGGAGCAACCCCGGTGATCATGACCGGCGTTCCAGATTCAAGGCCGTGACCTTCGGAAGTGACGGTAACCGTGACGCCAGAGCAGGAAATCGCCGAAATTGGCAGCGACTGCTCCAGGCCGGAAAGCTGCACTTCGTCACCGACCGTCAGGCCGTGAGCATTCGCAGCAACGACGATGGTTGAATCTTCCGGGTGGACTTCCACCGAGGAATACTCGACAGTTGCCTGGAAGGGGATCGTATCCTCTTCCGAGCCTCCGCTAATCTCGCTTCGTCTCAGTGCATACACCGGTCCGGTGAGCTCAGCCACTCCGGATTCGTCCGTAGTTAGCTGAACGATCGACGTGGCCAGCGTGTGGTCGCAGTAGACGTCCACCATGCCACCATTGTGGATCAGCACGGGAGCCGTTACGGACTGGACCGTCGGCAGCGCCGTAACCACTCCTCCGATCGCCGGAAGCTCGTAAGTGAACGTGTTGGCGTCTAGGACAGTGATTCGATACGTGCCGTTGTAGGTCGGCGGCGAGGCATCGCTGATCAAAACCCTCTGACCGGTAAACCAGCCGTGATTTGGAAGATTAGCGGTCGCCAGGGTTCCTTCAGCCGACAAGTAGGTGAGAAGCCTGGGTTCTTCAGGATCAAAGACGGCTTTGACCTGGTCTCGGATCATCTCTGGATCGCCGTACCCGATCGGCACGACATGCTCCAGATAGTTGAACTGTTCTCGGAGGTTGGAGTCGATCGACGGGTTGTTTATCAGGTTGCGCGTCGAGATAGCGGTCTCGGCACGGGAGATGAATTGCTCGTTCGTCTCTCCAGCGATCGACGCCTCGGTCAGATAGTTGATCTCGGCCCTAAGGAAATAGGGGTCGAAATTTGAGAAATACAGCAAGCTCCCTGAGCTCAGATTATACGACGGACCCTGTTGCTCGGCTTGCAGATCGATGTCGATGTACCACTCGTTGACAGAGGCATCGTAGCTCATTGCACTAGCCGGGATAGTCATCGACTGCTGAGGATAGAATCTCAGCGTGTTGTCCGTCGAGAAGAAGACGTTCGAAGAGATCGTAACGTTCTTCTGCCTGGCAAAGTACAGCCTGGCATTTATGACGGCGAAGGTTCCGAGATTGCGTCTCAGGAACCAGTTAGACAGAATATCGTCGACCACCTCCTGAGGAGTGTCGTTGTTCACCCCTCGGAGCGTATTCTGTGAAAAGTAATAGTTCAGCCCCTTGTTGATCAGGGCTAAAAGAAATGCGCTCGGCCGTAGTACGAGATCCCGAAGCCCCGTCCCTTGACGGAAATCCATATCTGGGAACTGGGCCTCGAGTATCTTAAGAGCCAGCAGTTCAGCCTGGACAATCTCCTGCTGTGTGGGTTGAATACCGGGTAGAGTCGTGTATAGGCTTGCCATGAGGGTAATTCGTTTGCTTACCCTCTAGTTTAAACTCTTATCCGCGGTTCTATTGGTCGCTTAATTTTAGGTCGAGCTCTGGGAACGGCACGGCAATCGAAGCCGTGACGCCGGCATTCGTCGTCATGCTGAGATAGAGAACGATAGACTCCGTCCCTACGTCGAGGCCGAGGACATCCATTGACGCAAGCTGGCTGGCTGGATCCGTGTTGGCAACGTTCAAGATGGCCCGAGTCTGAGCCGCCGCATCGTTCACCTGGGTAATGATCTCAGAGTAGAGCAACGTGTCGTTCATGATCTTGTTGGCATGAACGGTGTAGCTAGAGAAATGCGTACCTAGATCCGGGTATATGACGTCGCTCCCCTTGCTGGTAAACAGGATCTTGAGGAACAACTGGGCTACCTTCTGGACGCCAGTGACCTTTCGAGGCTCATTGCTAATATCGAAAAGCAGTTGGCTTTCCGGGAATCCATCCGGGAAGCTGATCATCAGCAAATCATAGGTTCCGCCTTGAGCCAGGTTCGCCGTCGTTCCGATACGGCTGTTGAAATTCATAATCGCCATTATGCCGTCGCTCCAGGTACGTAATTTCCTCTCAGCATATTGACATAGAAGAGCTTCATAGCGTCGTAGTAGGCGGCCTCATTACCGGTCTCGCTCTGACCGTCGTCGTAGTACTGGATCTTACCCTTGGATCGGAGCCCGAACTCCCGCTGAACCGCCACCAGGTGGTGCACCACTTCGACTGCGGCTGCTCCTGGGTAACTGGCGTTCCCCGTCTGACCGCTCAGGGCAAATCGATGCAACTCGGTATAGTCGATCTGAGGCAGGTAATCGGCCAATTCCGGACAGCTTCCGGATCCATTCAGATACTCCGCAAGCTCGGAGAAAAACCTGGCCAGCACGCCGTATCCGGTGTGAGCCTGTCCGATTGCGGAGTTGGGGTCTAGGTCAGCCATTCAATCCCATTTCTTGCTGAAGCTTTTTGATTTTCTGTGTCAGCTTAGATTTTAGGTAGTTCAATCGGTTGATGTTGACCCCCAGGCGATTGGCCAGTTCCGTCGAGGATAGAACCTTCGTGTTTTCGAGAATGAACTTTTCGTCTGGCGTTAGCTGAGCCATGAGGTGCTGCATCAGAATGGCGTTGTCGTTGAAGTGCGTAAACTCCGCCGGTCTGGCCGAAGCGGATTCGACCAAGTCGGCATAAAGAGAGTTCTTGAACTTGACGACATGAGGCTTGCTCCAACCGAGTTTCTCGGCAAGCTCAGATTCGGTCGGTTCCCGGTTAAGTTGATCGGTCAGGTCCTGAACCGCCCGGTTGTACTCATGGAACTTAAGCTGCATGTTTTCCGGGAGCCGGACGGCGTTCTGAAACCGATAATTTAAACGACGGGTTTTTGCTAGCCAGGTATACAGATGGGTTGATAGTGACGCCCCTTTGTTAGGATCGTATGTTTGTATAGCTTTTATCGCCCATTTCTTCGCCTCGGCCGATAATGCCGCTGTTGGAAGAGATCCTGATTGATTACGCACCTCATTATAAATCAATGGGCTTAGCTGATCGATAAGATCCGCCAGGGCTTTTTTACTACCCGTTGTTTTCCACTTGTGATAAAGCTCTTCGTCTTTGCTACTAAACGCGTTGCTCATATATATCAAATCCGTCCAAATTTCGTTCGTTTACTTGTAAATCGAGTAGTAGCTGTAAACGCTATTCGTGTAGCCAATCAGGAATGCCTGCAGTTTGGCTGAGAACTTTTGATACACGAAGCAGTCGGCAGCCTTAGAAGTCGGTGATATGAGATCGGACGCCAGCAGAGCTTCAGGAATGACCGATGCTCGAGGCATTCCCCCGATCGGAGGCAGGGAGGGGTCGAGGGTTACGGTAGCGTTATTTGCCATGTTTACTCTTCAGTATCGTCACTTCTTCCTCTTTCCGACCAAGTTGACTTCACGAATTCCGCCGGATCTTCGTAATCCAGGAAGAGGCTGGCCCCTGGCTCCAAGAGGAGATCTGCCGTCAGCAACGGGTTCTGGTAGAACATACCAGTCGCGTTGTAGTTCTGCGGCACCATGTCAATAAATTTTATACCGAACTTGTCTTCTATGGCTCGCTTGCCTTCGATCGGTCGACAAACTAGGCGCAGGTTTCCGACAGAGGTATTGAAGTCGTTGGCGTCTCCTCCGTAACCTCCATGGTCGGTTAGCTTCATCACAGGAACGGGATTGCTTGCACCGAGCGTCCAAACTCCTGCATTACGAGCGATTGGAATAGGTTGCCCGAGCGAGAAGTCGTAGATTTCGTCGGGAGATGCCGCTCCAACGCCTAAGACGCTTCGATAGAATTCGTCAGCCGTTGCCTTGGCTACGGGATTACCGATCAGACCGGACCGAACGGCTATGGCCTGGCTGACGTCTCCGAACTCGGAGGTATCCGAAACCGGAGGCTCGTCGGTTACTTCAGTGGTCCCGCCTCCCTCCGTCTGTCCAAGATTCTCATTTCTCCAGGTCACGTTCAGCATCTTCAGCGTAGTTTGTAGCCACGGGTGAAGATGATGGAGATAGTAGTTCGACATCTCGGTATAGGTCGTCGCTGCGACGATTCCTATCGTTGTGCCGATAGACCGAGAGGAGATGGTGTGCGTTACCGAGGAGCACAAGCCGTGAAAGCTTGGCTGGTTCGGAGAGTCGTTAATGATATCCATCGGATATCCAGGGATGATGTAAGGGTTGAAGATTCCGTCGATTACCCCGCTTCGCGCCTGCGCCACCTGTTTAGTAAACTCGTAGTCAACCGTTGAGAACAACAGCCTTTCCGACGGGTGAATCATCGACTTCTGGCTGTATGGGTTTAGAACATCCTTGCTCTCGTCCCGCTCACCCTTGAGGACGAGGCCGTCGTCTTGGATGATCTTGTAGCCGTATCGGTCAACCCAGGCAGCATACAGATTGAGCAGGTCGATGTACTCAGGGCTACTCTTATCCATCCACGCTTCTTGAGTGACTTCTCCGTCCTCTTTTGCATCTTTGATCATAAGAGCCAGCCAATATGGCATCATGATCTTTCGATGAAGAACTCCCCTGCCCTGTTCATACTTCCCAGGAATGTTCCCCGAAGGGCCGGTCGTGTTTTTCAAGTTGACATCTACAGGCGTTTCTCGAGCCTGGCGTGCGTTGGCAATGCCAATACCTACGGCAATGGCTTCCCGGATCGAGTGGGGCCCGCGGTAGTTGGTGCCCATGAAATTCGGATCGGTAGGAAGATTGTCATGGAAGGCCGTGATACGTGTCGGGACGATGTCCTCCATCTGGTCGATGTTGATCGAGTGATACATCTTCGGCAGAAGGACGTTGCAGAGAGGACTAAAGTAAAACGGCATCTGCGGCTTCACGATCGTTTCGACCGCCGCCATCTCAATGTTCGCACTTGAAAGCGGATCGTCCGGATTGACGGTCACAGTCGGATCGGCTGGAACGTGTGCCGGGCTGGCCAGGGTTATCATCTCATACTCAACTGACAGGTAGAAATCCTGGAAGAGCTGGGCAAACGTCGCCATTTCCCCTGAGAAGTTCAGCTGATTGGCAATGGACTGCAGAGCTAGGGTCGTGCTGATGGCAGTGATGCTAGGAAGCCTGAACGACGGAGGGACCATGGCAACCGTCTCATCCGTATTGGGAGAAGTTTCATTCTCTGGACAGAACGGCTCCTTGGAGTCCTGGATGATCTTCTCGAGATAGTAGTGCCCAGATAACCGGTCGAAGAAGCCTATTCCCTCCTCAATCAAAGGCAGGTAGATCTTCTCCATTATGGTGTTGATGCCGGGGTTTCGGTAACAGGTTTTCTTCAGCTGGTTCCAGAAGTTCATCACCGCCGCAGGCATGCCGATGAGTCGCTTCTCGACGCTCCTCCAGCGCTGATCAATCTTGGTTACGTCCGCTTTGTCGATATCTGGATTGTCAGGAGATAGAAGATCCTTTGGATCTGTCTGCATCCCGGTCACTCCCTTGAGAGCATCCAAGAGGCTCTGCCTGGAGTTGAGCGAGACCGGCTGGCTCACGGCCAAATTCGGATTCGGATCCCCGCCGCCGAGCAATGCGTTTCGAACGTAATCAGACCATTCCAAGGTGACCTGATTAAGCAAGGCGTTCTTGTGAACGCAGCGAAAGCTAATTGTAGCCATACCCTGTTGACGGGACTTGGCGTAGTTGCAAGCCACGATGTGGCCCCAGAACAGCAGCCTATCGCCACCCAGGTTTTTGTCAGTGAAGAAGATGTGAACCTTGGGTTGATAGTATCGAGCGATATCCATGAGGCTGGCCTGAGGAGGCACCTGAATGGATGCGGTCGGCAGGTCTCCCATAGTTTGGGAAATCGATATCGCCTCGAACGGGACCTGAACTCCCTCGATGTAGAGCTTGATGTCCTGGTAAACGACATCAGTTGTATTGATCCCTTCTGGAACTGGATCTTCGACACCGGCCCAAACGCCTTTTCCGGTAAACATGGCGTTGGTCTCGTCAGGAGTAGGATTGACGCCGTCCCCGGATTGCGCCTCGGCATTCTGCGCTTGAATGTCAGTGGCTAAGGTGTTGTTGATTTCGACGATTTGTTCGGACAGAGAGGAGCTGGCAGCCCTATAAGAGGACTCTGATATCGTATCCGCAGCTTGGCGAGCCTGAGGGATATAGTTGTTACCGATTTCTGTTGCGGCTTCGGCAATCGAAGGGCCAAATGACTGAAGGCGAGTCGAAAAATTGCTAACCCCGCTCGCAATTGCCTCACCGGCAGCGTTCTGAATGTTCTCCAGTGAATCCCCGGCACTCGTTTTCTGAGCAAAGACCTCTTCCATGTGGGAAGAAGCCTTTCTTGCGGCGTCTAGAACCGCTCCTCTCTGAGAAGGAGGCGTATTGGCCAGAGCATAGTCCCTCATCCTATCAATAGGAGCCGTCAAAGACGAAGAGGCTCCAGTGGCGGCAGACGCATTGCGTGCCGCTTCAGTAGCTCTTCTCTGAATCTGCGGGATCGAAGTTCCTGTCTTGGCTAAAGTTGTGCTTGTGATGTTTGCCAAGGATCGGTTCGAAGCCATGGCAGAATACACAGACCTCGAAACGATGGACTCATGAAGTGACATTGGCGAAGACGGAATTAAGAGCTAGCATGTACAAGGCACGTTCGAGAGGATGCTTGATCTGAGGCATGTACTCTCGGTAGTGCTGAGGAATTTGTTCTAACGTGTTCGTATACGATATTAGCAGGTCTAGCCTGTTCTGAGGCACGAGAGATGTCAGAAGCTCCGAACGGACGGGGAGCTTGGGTGCCGGCAGAGGCTTTATTCCAAGCAGGGAACCTGAATAGGTTTTTGCTAACCACACTAGGAACGGGGACCGGTTTAAGGCCGTGTACTTGACTGTGATGTTATGTCCTACGGTCAAAGGTTCGGCCAAAGTTAGCGTCTTGCCGGATACGGAATAGGACGACTCCGGCAGCAGAACTCCTTGGATGTAGACATAGAGGAACTGATACTCCGACTCGTCGAGCTCTAAGGGGAAGTTCGCTTGTCCGACTGCGCCGGAAAACACCGTCGTGGTAATCTCGTATTCCGGATTGATCGTCACCCGTGTCCCGACTTCAGGTATGGGGTGTCTCGGCCGAGATGCAGCAAAACACTTCTGGCAGATTCCGCCTGGAGCCACGCAAGTGTCGAGCGATCGAGTTGCGACACGGTAGATACCTTGGAAGAGCAGCTGCTCGATCCGAGCCTTGCTGATCACCTCACCTGTGGCGAGCTCTGTCTCTCCTTCAAGTTCGTAATTGACGGCCTGAATCTTACCCAGAGTGGTTCCGCAGTCAGCTTGAGTCACAGCCACGTTAGGGTTGAAGATCATCGTCGCAAAATTGGCGATATCCGGATTGTTATCCGGGATGAACTCGAAGATGTTTTCGAACAAAATCAGAGCCGAGTAGCTGCGCATCGTCATAAGAACGCTCCGGATTCAGGAGTCGGAGTCGGGCCCGATCCAAGCAGCGCTGCCTTCGGCACAGAACGTCCTACACTGCGAGACAGCGTCGGGATGCCAAGATCCTGCAGCCACCTCGTGTTCGGAGAGATGACTCCGAGCTTCATAAGGCCGCGCAGTGACATCTCCAGCGACATGGGTTGAGTCGGGATAGATCCTTTCGAATTCAGAAGCGATCCGAGGATGATCCGGAGATTGGGCTCACCGAGAGATCCGATTCCGAGATCCAATAGACTCCACGGATTTCGGGCAGCCGCATTGACCATGTTGACGATGCCAATCGCCTGATTCGTCACGTTGACGACATCTCGAATGATGTCGGCCACTGGGGACGTCAAGGCATTGAACACCTCAGAAACTGCGCCTCGGACGTTCTGGATAAGCTTCGTTAGCGAAGACAGCACTCCGTAGATCGGGGAGAACAACGCAGCTCTAATGCCTGCCAGGTTCGCACTGACGCTGTTGAACACGTCGGAAACATTCGACGAGACCGTTCTGATTGCGCTGCTAGCAGCATCGATACCTCGACTGATGGCGCTTGACGTCGGGTTTGAAGACCGGCTGGCACTCGTTCCTCCGGACAGTCCCCCTCCGAGATTGGCCATACTTCCGGCTATGTCGCTAATCGTAGAAGCCGGATTCTTGACGACGTCCAGTACGGCCGCGGCCTGGGCCTTTATGCTGTTGATGCCCTGCTGGCTCAGGAATGAATCCGCGCTGGAAAAGTCAATTAGGCTAGCCGCATTCGACAGAGGTGCGCCAGGCACAACCACTGGCTTCGGGATGATCTGCTTAGCAAGAAACTGAAACTCGAAGCTGATCAGAGTGTCGTTGCTCGAGTCCTGAGACCAGGACATGTGGGGGATCGTTCCGATGACATCCATATTCGGAAGAACGATCTGCAGCAGCTCATAGTTCTGCGCCAGCTGGGTGCCGCGCATGACCTGGCCGTACATCGTCATCCACTTGACGAACCACTCGTTGTCAACAGAGTCGATCAGTATTCCGGCCATCGTGAATACGATCGGTTGCCGGCCGAAATAGTAGACGACCTCCCCGTCGCCGAACGTCTCGACAATCTGCAGCTTTTCATCCAGAGAGCAGCGGACCTGAGTTAGGAGAAAATCCGCATAGCCTCCATGCTTTCCGCCGTTAATGGCCTGGTCGAGAGGATTTCCTGCGCCAGTCAGAATCGGCGGGGTTTCGATTCCCTCTCCGTGACCATGGCGTTGGCTTGAAGCTGCCGGATTCGACGTCAAAAGTCGGATGTAGGCTCTGGTGCCTCGGTCTCCTCCGAGCTCCTGGTTTTGGAACGCACCGCGACTGCGCATCGTGAAAAGGCGTTCCGTCTGCGGTATCGTGCCGTTGGCGTTCGGAGTAGCCGTACCAGGCTGTTGCCCTCCAGCAGAGACCAGCGGAGCTATATTGGTTGGAGGAGGCAGCGGGACTGGGAATGCCTGGGCGGCCGTTGCATTAATCATTCGTTTCGTCCCTCACTTCAAAATCGATTAGTTGCAAAAGAAGCTGTTCCTTCATGACCTGAAGCTGTCCGCTAAGGCCTCCTAGTTGAGGAGGGACATAAGACAACCCTTGTCTTTGAGCCCGAAGACCGTCAGTTACCCCTCTTACCTGTTGAAGATAGATCTGATACGGCGTCATCTCGACGAGCCGAGGGGTGATGTTCGTCGTGTTTCTTGCGTTCCTAGTAGCCATTATTGCGGTCCACGTGCTCCAGAGACTTTGGCCGTGTCAGGGCCTCCTAGCCAAGGCGGAGCCACTCTGCTTGGAAGAGGGGGATAGCTTCCTCCTGAACCGATCCTGCGTTCGGCCCCAGGCATGCGATCCACAGCCGCGTCAAACTTGGACACGGCATCTTCAAATTTCTTCGTCGTTTGCCTCTGATCGAGCGAGTTGATAGTGCTCAACGCGGAGGTGAAGTCCACTTGTCCTGATTTTACGAGCTCCAGGAGTTTGCGCCGCTGTTCCCCGGTTTCGATCATTGGCGCGATGATCTCCATGACCTTGCTAGTTTCCAGATCCTCCGGAACCTTCAGCGGATCGTCTAGGAGTCGTCCGCCACCAAGGCCTGCTACATACTGAAGACCGATGCGATGCATCGCCTCTTCATCTCCTGCTTTCAAGGCCTTCTGGAATTCTCGACGAAGCTTGGAATCGGTGATCAACCTTCCCTTGCTCGACTTAAGAGATTCCATGCTGATTCCGAGATCGAACGCATCGTTAGAAATGCCGATCGTCCCTTGCTCAGCTGCTCGGCGGATCAGAGCGTTGATTGCATCTATGGCGTCAGCTCCGGTCTTGTCTCCTATAACCTTCTTCAAGGCCGCATAACGGGGATCTTCCAGGATCTGGTCGATCGTCCCAAAACTAAGCTCTCCGGATTGCTTCAGGTTATAAGCCGCGCCTACGGCAGACATGGTGTCGAGCAATCCGAGATTTTCGGATCCCACAGTTTGCTGGAACGCCCTAAGGACCCTGGACTTAGCCGTCATAGGTTCTGTTTCGGTCAGGACAAATCGAGATGCCCTTCCGGTCTCTTCCATGAACGTTCTATAGGCAGACGTGTCGTCGGTGTTCAGAACTCGAGCACCAGCTTCACCGAAGTAGTCTCTGTTATTGCCAATAACCCTGGTCAAAGCTCTCCTTCTCTCTTCCGGAGTCGTGGCTCGGAGGAATGCTCGGGCATCGGCGTCGCCTTGTCTTGCCAGCTCATTGATCTTTTCAACGACGGAGGTTGTTGTGCTCGACAGTCCGTCGAAGAGTCCGGTCCTAATAAGACGGAGAGGCTCATTCGTTCTCGGCTCAGTATCGAAGAGAGTCGACACGTCGGAGACTCGTAAGCCTTTGCCGATCGTTCCTCCGAACTGAAGGGAGTCAACGACTTCCTGTACGGTGTCCGCCAGAGATCCGGACAGTTGAGTGACCGGGAAAACAAGGTTCTCAGCTATGCCTTCTGTCAGGTTACGGCCAAACCGCATAAGGGAATGGACAGTACGTCCAATCCGACCACCGTAAGCGAAGTTCTGAGAAATGGCTTGCCGCATCTGTTCCGCAGAGAACTTGTCCGCTCCTCGGAGCCGTTGAGCAAGTGTCGTCGGGTCGGCCATAGTTGCTTGACTCATGATGATACCCATAGCCTCATCAGGGCTTAGGCCCATCATATGAGTCAGAATTGGCACAAGGGTTTCAGCATCAAACTTGCCGTTCGCATTCCTAGCGATAGGCAATTGACTCAGGATCGATACGGCCTGATTGATGATTGCCGACGGGCCTTGTTCACTTAATTGTCTACCGGCCATCTGAGAGCCGAACAGCGACATCTGACCCATGACTCGGAACGGATCCATAGCCACGCTGTGGCCGAACTGCCGAATCGTATCGGTGAAGCTCTGATTGAAACCTGGAATGGCTCCGCCTGCGGCTCCACCAATGTACTGGTTGTAGAGACCCATCAAGTTGTACGGTGTCTGAGCCGCCCTCACCATGGCAGACATGGTCGATTGAGTGGCCCCTTCGAGGCCTCCCATGCGGGCCAGCTGAGCTGGTGACAGAAGGCCAACGCGTTGTGCTGCGGCAAAGCCAGAGTAAACATTAGCTGCGGCCATTTGGCCCAGGTACGGCGTCATACCTGCAGCCTGGAACATATACTGGCCTTGGGCCCCAACCGTGTTCATCAGTCGCTGAATGGAAACCCCTGCCTGAGATGCCAGATTTCCCAGACCCCGATAGGCCGCAGCCGCGTTGCTGAATTGACCTCCTGTAACTGAGGCACCAGCCAGGTTGAGCTTCGACAGCTCTTCGATGGCGTTCTTGATATCCGGATCCTTGGAGATCGCCATGATGAGCTTGATCTGCTCGGCGACATCCTTGACCCGTTGTGTAATCTGCCTCGCCTTGACGTTGTCCATGAGGCCAGCTCGGGCCGACATATCCGCAATGGCTGCGTAGTCAGACGTCGAAAAGGCCATGTCCTGGATACCGGCCCGGGTAATTTCCGACGCCATCTCATACGATTCCCGGAATCCAAGACCGCCCCCGGTTACCGGATTACCTGCGGCATCGACAAAGCTTGCGCCGGCGAAATTGCGGCGAAGATCCCTAGCCTGCATTCGAGTGTTGATGTAGGGATTCCAAAGGGCCTTCTGGCCTCCCCATAGAGCTCCTTGGGCAGCTGCAATAGGAAGCAGAAATCCGCCAGCCACGCTTCCGACAACACCGGCTGCAGCGCCCATACCGGCCGCCGCCGCGCCTCTCAATCCGATTGCAGAGGCTAATCCTCGGCCGAAACCTGAACCGACAGCTCTACCCAAACCAGAGGCAATGCCTCCTCCGGTGAAGTAACCCCCGAAGGTTCTAGGCCCCAGCAAGCGAAAGGCACCGCCAAAGGCCAGGGCAGGAGCCAAGATCCGTTGGCCGGCCCAAGCCAGAGAGTCGAACGGTCGGGCAGAAATACCTTCGATAGACGGCTGCTGCTCGTCGATCGGATTCCCCCAAATTGGCTCTTCGACAAACGGATTGAAAAGCCTGTTCACGCCTCCGAAGAACCCGACGCGACCGTACTGATTGTACGGCTGTGTTCCTGAGTATCGAGGGCGATAAGGGGCCTCATAGCTAGGAGTCAGAAGGCTAGGATCCATGCCCCAGCCTGGATTCATATAAGCCGGATTCATCGGGCTCGAGAACGAGCCTTGAAGACCAGGTGACCGGAAAATGTCAGGAGGACCGAAAGACGGAAAATATGGCAGCATACGGGTATTTTAGGACGATGCCAGCTCAGTTTCAGAGGATTGGATTGGTATAAGAATTAAGAAGTAAAACACTCTCTGGAGGAGTTCGTATGGCTAAATTCAAACTTTACCTATACTTCGTTTCTAGGGCCGATTGGGTGGGCAACATCATGAAAGAAGGCCTGAAGCCGACTTCAATTCATGGAAGCGATGAAAAAGGGATACTGCTCTTCTTCAATCCTGCCGATGCAAAGCAGCATGGCATTCACGAGCTAGGCGAAGACGCACACGTTCTTCAGGTCAACTGCACTGGCTTGAAGCCGACCGCATTCCAAGACTTCTACGAGCTTCGTGAGAAAGCTACGAATCCCGTGCTTGGTCAGCACATCTTTTTCACAGAACCGATCGATCCGGTTCGCATCAAGGATCTGTCCGTCATTCAGGAGGAAGCTTTATGAATTCCCTGTCGGAAATCCCCACTCTGTTCCTTCCTCTCTACGTCATCGCCGCCTTGGCGATTGCGTATTTGACTGACCACGAATGATCTTGTCACAAACAGCAGTAGGACCTATGATCAATGCCGAAAATGTCGTCGGAGGTCTTTGTCGCCTTCCGTAGCATCGGAGTCGAAGAGGCCCAGGCTCAAGCAGCCGCGGAAGCTCTGAACAGATCGGATGAGATCGTGGACACGCTAAAAACAGACATGCTCGCTTTGAAGTGGATGGTCGGGACGAACGTCGCCTTGACCCTGATACTTCTTGGGAAACTCCTTCTGCTTCCATAACAGCAGAAAGGGCCGCCTTATGGGCAGCCCTTTTTTCGCTTCTACGGTTTTTGTAGAAGTTTGTCGACTCCGGAAACGTGTAGTTTCCCCATCTTGTCCTTGAACAGCTTGAGCTCCGAGTTTTTGACGACGTTCTGATAGTACTCCAACATCTCCATCTCTTTCGCGGTTTGCTCAGGCAGTTCGACGTTCAGCAGCAGAGATAGTGTCTGAGTCCAGATGGTCTTGATGGCCTTGGCCCAGTCTCTGCGCCTGTTCGGATCCTCGATGCTCGGATTGGTCAGCGTCAGCAGCATGACCATCTCCAATTTTTTAGCCTCGAGTTGAGCCTCTTTGATGAGGTACTCCCTGTAAACCCGATCTTGAATGGTGCCGAGCTTCGGAAGTTTGACCCCCGAGAGATGCAACTTCATCCGCTGCATCGCCCAGGGGTGTTTTAAAAATTTTCCTCACCGTCCTGGCACGCGGCGTAGACCTTGGCGTCGAAGTCGTTCAAAGCCGTCAGGAGAGCTCCGATCACTGGGCCCGGCAGGCGTTTGACGAACTTAGCTCGATCTTCAACAGACAGAGATCTCAGATCCTTGCCTTGGAACATAGCCAAGCCATACTGAAGGTTCAGGACCGCCCTTTTTTCCGTCAAGGTAGAGACCAAGTTAGCCTTAGTGGCGTCAACCACCGCGGAAATTTGCTCGATCTCCTCTGCTGTGCGGGTACGGAACCGAACGCGCAGTTTACCACGAACCGTGACGTCTTCCGAATACTCTCCGGAGAAAATGATCTCATCGAAGATACGGGCAAGCTCGTCCGGATCATACTTAGGCGTCTTTTCACCCTCAGCCTCTTCGTTCTCATTCTTTTCGGCCGCAACCTTTTCGTCTTCATCTTGTGACGCCACAAGGGTGGGGTCGAGCTGAGCCGCGGGCTTTGCAGTTGGCTTACTCACTGCCCCTAGTGCGCCGGCACCCTTACGGGGCTTAACTTCCACCGGGTCGGTGAACTCAAAATCTGACATGTCGTATTCCTTTCTGAAATCAGAGTTTAATCAAAATTCAAAGGCGGATGCGTCATCTGCCGCTGCCGCCTCATCTACGTAGATGAATTTACCGCATTGTATCATGTACGCGACGTTGGCGAAAACAATACTGTGCAGCCAATCATCACAAGTTCCTTCGTCTTTTCTGTAAACACGTCTACCGGACAGGGTTATTTCTTCCGTTACCGACAGAGCGTCTTTCCAGAAATCAGCCATGATTTCCCAGCATGGCGTTTCGAACTTTGAGATGCCCATCTTCGACTTGATGATCATCGTATCCATGTTCTGAGTCCGGTCAGCCGAGAAGAATCCGCCCGCCTTGTCAAAGCGCAAGGCATGCTTAGCGGCTACGTATTGAACCAGGTGAGCTCGGTCGGCACCTAGGTCACGTTGGAAGATCTGGCCTTGGAGCACACCAACGCCTCGATCAGATCCCAGCATAGAACATTTATACTGGCGAAAGAGGTACTTCGCCCTTTCAACCTGTTCGAGAATGTCGATTCCATCCAATCGCTCAGCGTAGAGCAAGTAGCACTTACCCAGCGAATCATATCCAAGCACAGAGAAGACCGTATACGAATCCGTCGAGCCGCTCACTGACCAGTCGCAACCGAGGAACGTGCATATGATGTTCCGATCGTCCATCGGGAAACCTTTGTCGAATTCCCGGCGGCTTGGGTTGCAACAGGCCATCGCCTCTTTGAGAGAGAGGATTCGACCTGAGAGGCCGCTAGGAACCCCGAAAACCTCGTTAGCGAGCTTGGTCTGATTGTAGGTCTTGACCTTGGTTTGAATGTCTTTCCATTGCTTCGGCCTGGATCGGGCGGGGATGATGACCTGAGGCAGGTGAAAGCCTAGGTGATCCTTCTCAGATGGCCGTCCCGCCATCCAGGTGCCGTTCTTGACGTTGAGAAGCTTACCACAGTAGACACACCCAGGGCCTTCTGGATTGTCCGTCATTTTCAAGCACGCTTCGAACGTGTTGGGGATTGTGTAGCGGTTGCAATGCTCGCACTTAATCACCCACTCGCTCATGTTCGAGCGTTCGAATTTGATCGTAAGCGTGTTGTTGGACGTCTTGGCCGTGCCTGTGTTGCGGATGAAGCCGTAATCGGATGCCGACAAGGTTTCTGCAAGAATGGGTCCGGCTTCAAGGCTCTGATCCTGGATCTCGTCGTTAAAAAGAGCGTCCGCCGAAATACCACGAATCCGGTCGGCGTCCTGTTCCGTGTCCGCATAGCCAAGGAAGATTCGGCTACCGTTGTTCAGCGACTTCTCGAAGATGTTTTTTCTCGAGGAGGAGTCGATGAAGTGCTTCTTGACGATAGGGGAGTTCAGAAACGGGTCTAGATACTGGGTTGAGAAGCGGGATGTTTGCTGCGCAAGAGGGCTGATGAACAGCGTCGAAAAGAACGATCGAATTATGCTGTTCGACGTGATGTTCCCGCCGAGGGACACGGACTTCCCAATCTGCCGCCCAGCCATAAGCGTCATCTCGGGTGGCGAGATGTCATAGATCAGCTCGAAAGGTTTGTACTCCTCTAAGTCGAGAGGCTTTCCTTTGAGTTGAAGGATAGCTTTTGCGAGCTGGGAGGGTTTAAGTTTAAGGATTCGTTCAACAGCCATGTATTTACGATTTGATACCCGTATTATAGCCTTTTGCCTCAAATCCCCAATTTCACACTGTTTTAAGCTCCTTCAATTCAATTCAGAAGCCCTCCTGTTGGTATAAGAACTACGAAGACATTCACGTCTTCTTCGCCGAACCTATCGGCAACTCCCTTAACTGCGAGGAGTAAGCTGGCAATGCGAGCCGTAATATCGGCAATCTATCCTGTGCTCATCCAGCCATTCATCAGCACCGAGGAGGTCCGTTATTACATCAACGGATTCTATGTCCACAGTGATCCAAACGAAGGTCTTCGGATCGTCGCCACCGACGGTCACCGATTGGGTGTCTTCCACGACCGCGAAGGTTTGTGGGAAGGCCCGACGAACGCCGGGATGATCGTCAAGCTAAGCAAGCCTGCGCTCGACATTCTGAAGGACAAGAAGTCCAGGACGCCGCTTAAGAAGTGGCTGGTTGTTGAGGGCGACATCAAGGCTAACTCCGCGACGATCATCGAGGGGGATGATCCTCTGGACAACCCGAGGCTTGTGGCAACATTCCACGACGTCCTCATAGATGGAACCTACCCCGATTACACCAAGGTTGTTCCTTCCATCACGAAGCGGGACTTCAAACCGGCCAGCTACAACCCGAAGTATCTCGCCGACTTCTCTCGGGTCCTGCCGAAGATGGGGGCCCGGTGCATCCGCCTTGTCTCGGAAGACGAGGCTGGCCCATCGCTCGTTCTGACGAGCCGAGATGACTTCTTCGGTGTCCTGATGCCTATGCGGCCGGGATGGGAAGAGTCCAACTATTATCCGGACTTCTGGACCCGCAAGCCTTCTCACAAGGGGATGAAGCTGGTCAGAGGTGGAAAGAAGAAGTCGGCTGCCTTGGAGGAGGTCGAAACCAAAGTGGCGGAAACCAACTCTCAACCGGACGCTGCCTAGTCTGCGACCGTCTTGTGGCCGCCGGCGTCAGGAAGATGCTGGCGGTCTTCAACTTACCCGTTTGTTAATAACTCTCTGAAGGAGTGCATCATGAAGCTGAACTGGAACAAAGTCGTCTTCGTCGCTGTGAGCGCGTTTGCAGCGATCGGGTTTGTCGCATCCGTCGTAGCAAATCAGGAGCCTCTCCCTGCTCCGGAACGCATCCAAATCCTGTACGTCCCAGCCGAGTAAGGAGTCTGAGATGTTCTCAAAGCTTGCGAAAGCCGTAACGTGCCTTGCTGTCCTTTTGGTATACGCGGCTCTGCTCTCCCCGGCTTATGCCCAGCAAGTCAACGTCGTACACGTCCACCCGAGCGGGTGGGTTGACTACGTGTACTTTGATCGAGGGAGGGGTCGGTACCTGTACTCAGCCTTTGACTCAAACTCGATCTACGAGAGGCATGGCCTGACCTTCGTGAATGTCAGGCAGTACTATCGTACCGAGATAATCACGAAGGCCAACGAGGATTACGCAGACGACGTTGTAGACTTCGACCCTGCATACGATCACATCTACGCTCTTGACTGTGTGAACGGTCGATATCTGACTGTTCGCACGGAAGAGTTCTATCAAAGTGGCAACAGCCGAGTGTTCGACTTCACCGGACTCCGTCAACCCTGGATACGGATACACAGGTATGATGACTTCTGGTTTCTAGCAACCAAAGTCTGCTAAGTAGTCACTTGGGCCCTTTTCAGGGCCCTTTTCTTTTGGAGACCAGTAACGTGAAGCTGTCTAACGGTTACACCGTCAACACAATTCCTGACTTCTCGAACATCCCTTCTGAGCAAAAAGAGCGTTGCCGGCAGTGGATTGATGCTTTGCGTTCAGGAGAGTATCGTCAACAAACTGGCGCTCTGAAGGTTCCTGAAGGTTTTTGTTGCCTTGGAGTAGCCTGTGACGTAGCTCGTAAGAATGGGTTCGGAAAATGGAGGGAGTTCAAAAAGGTCTCCGTGTACGCTGATGAAACCGGAGAATCTAATGTCGTCCTAACTAAGGGAGTGCAAGACTTTTTCGGTATTCTTGGTCCGGACGGTTTCCGGATAACCCTCTCACCTCCTGGACTAGAAGACTTCAGAACGTGGAGGCTCGTAGATCTTAACGATGGAAAGATAGCATCTTTCACTGAGATCTCCGACATCATCGAAATCGCTATCAACGGTGGCCTTAACGTAGCTTCGGTTTCTTAAACCTCTGTGCCTCGAGAGGCCTTTTCCTGCATCTTCAGAAAGAAAGGAACGATGATCCATGCAGATCATTGCTCAGCAATCGATTCCCAAAATCGAAGACTCCGCCGCCAGGGTCACGGTCATTCTTCGTCGACATGAAAACGGTACCTACTGCACTCAGATCCGCAATGATGATACCGGAAACTTCTTTTCCGGTCATTACGACCTATCCCTGCCAGAAGCCTGGGCGGATTTCGGCGAACGGATCTCGGACATCTGGCCTCGGCTCGACGGTCGATACGTCCCCGAGCTCCCTCCTCTCATCAAACCTAAAGAGATCACGCTGATCCGTGCAACCGGGCCGTTACGAGGAGCGTCGGTCAATGTCGACGAACCGATTATCGTCAGAACCTACGATGAGGCCGATCGGGTGATCCGTAGGATCGCCGAGACGGCTCCGTTGGAGGGAGAAGGGTACGACAAGGTCGACATCGTCGTGGCGTTCGAGGACGGCCATGTCTTCCATGGCCGTTACGATGCGGTTCGAGAGGATCGGTCTCGGTCGGAAATGCTCCAGCAGCACATACGTGAGCACGCCCAGTTTCTGGCGGGGCTCTACAGGCCGTCCTGGGTCAACAAAAACAAGGACGGCGAGGAGATCTATCTCCAGGCCATGGCCAGGTATGAGAAGGACGGCACGGCCCAAGCAGCCCGAGAGTTTCTCGCCAAGTACGACGTCGGTCAACGGACGGGTTGACAATGTCTACCGGGTCCGCAAGAGAGCAGCAAAGCACCATAGACGATAGCAACGCTAAGCTGCTCTCTCTCATATCGGAGATGGGGGTTCCGGCTCCCGTCGTCTCCGCGCTGCTCGAGATGGGTGGTCATCAAATGAACCTGGACGATGCCAGGTTTCTAAGAGGGCCGATCCTCTATCACAAGGGTCCGAGCAACTGGGGAAAGACCATCCCGAAATGGATGTTCGACCAGGTGCGGGCAGAGCGTACCGAGATTGCTCTTGGTAAGCTCCGTATGCCGGTCGGGCCCACCGAAATTGCCGTGGTCATGTACCCCGCGGCCATGGAGGCACCCCTTCACTACCTCTCGACCCAGCTCTACCTGTGGGCCTCCACACATGCGGCGGCCCGCTACTATAGGAAGCCGGTCGAGGAGTACTGGAAAATGCTCAATCAAGAACCGATTCCTGACAGGGAGGTTCTCGAACCCAAAGGCCTTCTCTATCAACATTACAAGGAACTGGCCTCCGAGATCCGTCGTAAGGTCATCAATGCACAAGTCAGGAGGGAGAGACACCAGAAGAGCATGGAAAGAAGGAATGTGGTCCGCCACAGAAAGCCCTCTCGAACCTCAGAAATCCCTATCGAGGTCAGTGAACCGAAACCACCTGGGCGGAGGTCTAGCAACCATGACGTTCAGCCTAGCCTCTTCTCGTGGCTGCTAAAAGGAATCGTTGGCGAATGAGCAACCCAGTAACGAAGGATTAACCAATGTCTGCTTACATAGTCGAGAACGGCACTATTCAAAGAGCTCTTTACGCTCTCCAATCTCTTCGAAGGCCGTTTTATGGCAAGGATCTCACAAAGGACGAAGACCTTGCCGAACTCGGTCAAGAGCTGTACCGGCTCAACACCAAAGCGGTGAACGCCCGCTATCGCAGTAGACGACGGGTTCCGAAGTACGTGCACGAACCCGTCGATCCAACAACGTCGGTCATGCAGCTCTACAAATCCCTTTGCTGCCTCATCTACCAATGCTCGGAAGACAAGGCCGACAGAACCTTCCTATACAAGGAACTGTTGCGAGCAAGGGCCGACCTGGCCGTTCGACTGCTATCCGAGACGCAGGAATATCGCGCCTGTGGCTGGTTATAAGCGTGCAATCAAACTAGGCCTTGTTACAAGGCCTTTTTTAGACGACGGCTATATTTTGTCACTTCAACAAATTGCAAATCCTTGGTATAAGAGTTGCGGACAAAGGATAGTTATAGCCGGCTATTCAGTCCTCTCTCTTTAGCCTTTTTACTAGAGGTATTGTTTTAATATGTCCAACGTTACTACGACCAAGTTCATCGTCACCTCGACCGACACCGAATACAGCATCCCTGGGAACTGGACTGCCCAGCAGATCAAGGATAACTATGCATCCCAGGTTCCCGGTATCACCAACATGGTGGCTGAAGAAACCTACGAGGATGGCGGTGCGACCCGTCTGATCGTTTTCAAGCCGCGCACTGGCAACAAGGGCTGATAGCTCCGAGCTACGGGCTTGAATCGTGAAATAGGGCGCCCTTCGGGGCGTCCTATTTTGTTCGGCTTTTTTTAGTCACAGGTAGGAGCGGATTACAAAAAGCCGAACCTCGTATTCAAGGAATCATAATGCGAACAGCACTTATACCTCATGTAACGACAGGGCCACGGGCCCGAGCCATCAGGATACGGAGCGAATGTAGTCGACGCATTCAACAGTATTGCCGAGACAGAGTTATCGAACTGAAGCTTGCCACTAAGCAGTTTTCATACGACTTCGACTTCACCTCTGGCGGCACACCGACACGACGCTCTCTGGTACGCTTCAAGACTCTGCTTTCCCGGGCCATCGAAAAACAGCTTCCCTATGTGGAATACACTCAGAAGCCGTTTTTCGAAATACTGGGCCGATCAACTTTCTCAATCACTCTGTTATCCCGGCCAGTCCGATACTCCGGAAGCTACTATGGGTTTTCCAGGCTGGATATTACTTCTAAAAGACTGCTTTGCGAAGATAGTCGCTTTGGTAAAACCGTTGAACGTTACGTTCAATATCTCAGGTACATATGTTTGAAGCACGCCGTACCGATTTCGATCCATTCCTCTGGACATTCTCATCTCTCTGTAGAATCCAGGGCCAGATATTATGAGATTCTCAGTTCAAACTATGACGCATTAAAAACAGAGTCTCCGGAGGTACAGTACGAGGTCAAAATCATGGCTCAAATCGTGTACTGGAGTCATCTTCCGTACAACGACCTGGTTCGGGCTAATCACCCCCGTCTACTGTCGCTGGATGAGTTCATCGCAAACCGGCTCGAGCACGAGCCGGCCAGTACGGTGTTCTCACAATCTGAGTGGCATTCGAAAAATATCGCAGATGAACCCCTCCTGAGTTCGAAGGATTTTCTAGAAGGATATAGTCGTTACTGGGTTCCAGAGAAGGTATTCTACTACCTCCCTCAGATCATATCCACTCTTCGAACTTTAACCCGTAAGACCAGCTATGTTTCTTCAGCTTTTAGCATCGGAGCTCCTGAAGGCTCCTGACCTCAATTCCGACCTAGTTGATGGAGAAGCTGTAGTCTCTCGCATTCCTAGGATTCAAACTCTCGAAGATTTGGAGGTGCTTGGAAAGTACCGGCGCAGGACCTATAACAGCGAGGATTTGCGAGCGATAAACTTGCATCTCATGGAATCGGAGTTCTTTAAAGCCAAGCACTTTCAAGGTGATGCGCTCAATTTCGAAGAGGATTTTGTATGAGCGATATGGAAGCGATTGAAACATCGCCAATGGCGGAGGAGCCTAAGGTTGAAGTCCTGCTTCAGGATGTTCAAATCTTTACTGATCACGTCAAAGTTATTCTAAATGGCGGTGTAGAAAAGGCCATATCTTTGAATGATTTTCGGAATATCCTCAATTCCGTCATTGGTATTCACGAAGACCAAAAATTGGAAGGATTTAATCTTCCGTCCAATGTGTTCTATTTTGCCAAGTCGGGAAACGAGATTCAGCTAAGTTGCTACTATCAAGCCCGAAAGGCAGTTATCCAGTACTACGACAAAAAGATGCCCATTGTCATGCCGAACGTGATAATCAGCCACGTTCTCGAAAGGACAGGGGAGAAGATCTGGCGAGTGCGATCATCGAAGTACTTTTGCACGGATTTCAGTGTCTCTCGATTGCCTCGGGACTTCATCAATCGACTTGATCATAGTAATCACATCTTCCTGCTACCTATGTCGAATACATATGACAATGGGAATATGTGTTATGGCGGAAATCAAATGATCAGTCGGTTCTCGGAGAACAATCTGCGTGGACTGGATTGGTACTACCAGTATATGTTCGAATCCCCTTTCAATGACGACCTTGGCGTCTATGCGATAAGAAGATCCATGCCTCCAAAAGAGTGGTATGCACTTCTCTCGGAGCTGGCTAAAGAGGACAAGCCTTTTCCTTACGAGAAGCTCACGGGATACTCCCCGGCATAATATTCAATCTATTCATTAAGGAGTTAACATGCGTGTACTAGCGCCTCATATGAGCTGCGTTGTAAACATGCCGCTCAGCGATGACGAGCCAAACGAGCTCGAACAGGCCATCGCCGATGGCTATACTGAAATCTATGTAATTACCGCGGACGGCATCATCAAGCACCACAAGCTGCGCGGCGAGAATCGTTACATCCGAGTCAAGGTCAACAGTATCCCTGGCTTTGAAGCTCCTAAGCTTCCTCAAGCTATCAACTTCTTGCCGGCCGGCAAAATCCCCAAGGAGTTGTTCGATCAGATTCTCGCCTTCTTCTATGGTGTTATGAAGAAGAATGGCGACAAAGCTCTAGAGGCGATGGCATGGATCTGCTACAGCCAAGAGCGGGGTTATCACATTATCATCCCTGATCAGCAGATCTCAGCAGCGTCGGTTCGTTACGACTGGTCTTCTGTTCCGGCCGGGACGTCGATCATCGTCGACATCCATTCTCACAACAACATGAACGCCTTCTTCTCAGGCACCGACAACAATGACGATCGGGCGAATATCTCGTTCTCTGGCGTGGTTGGTAAGATGAACCAAACGGTTCCCGAAACCGTATGGCGTTTCAATTACCAGGATCGCAAGTTCGAGGCCAAATTCGAAGACATCTTCGATGTGGCACCGGTTGAAGTCCCGGACGAGTGGCTCGATAAGGTGGATGTGTCGACTCCTCGTATCACTTATGTAGGAGGTGGAAAGTGGCCGTCCTCCACGTTGGACAAGAAAGGCCGGGCCGATCACCTGAAGCCATATCAGTTCCGCAAGAAAGAGGATCTCGAGAAAGATCTCATCAATGGCAACCGAGCAGGGCCTCAACTACAGGCTCGCAATAGGGCTTTGATGGCAACAGGTCATCTCGATTTCGACTCTGACTTTTGGGGCATGGGAGACGAAGCCGGTATGTTGGCCAACGGCTACGTTGCCGGGGGTAAGAACCTGGGAAAAGCCGTGGGCGAGGAGGACGGAAGCAACGAGGTCGCTGACCCCTTCTCGCCTAACTTCAACGATGACGAGGCTGATCTCGACCTCTCCTTTCACCCTCGCTACGATGAGCTTGTGTGCAATCAAGGCAAGGGGGTGGCCGAAGCGTACTGCGTAATCGACCACTACATGTCGGAACTCGCCGGTCAAGATGAGCTCCTACAGGGGCTGATCTCGGACATGTTCGATCTAAGTTCGGACTCTGCCCAGATCCGGATCTTCCGCCAGCTCTATCAGCACCTGTCTCCGTCGGCTCAAGAAAGCCTCGCTTCCAAAGGCTTCTAGCTACTAAAGCCTCTGAATGACTCAGAGGCTTTTTTTAGCCAGTCAAGCTAAGGCCTTGTTTTCGGTATAAGAACAATGTACAGGCCTGTACATTTTCCTTAAGGAGTTTTCATGTTCCGCTTTACACCTCGCACCATTCCTTCGAAGATCTTCGTTATCGGCTGCGGAGGTACGGGATCTCGTCTTGTCCCGCTTCTGACTCAGTTCATCGCTTCGATCAGCAAAGACAAGAACCCTCGAGGCTGGCTGGATGATCCGACGATCTTTCTCATCGACGATGACGTAGTCGAACAGAAGAACCTGCAACGTCAGAATTTCGTCATGGCTGACGTCGGCAAGCACAAGGCTTCGGTTCTGGCTCAACGATATGGGCGTGCTTATGGGGTCAATGTAGTCCCTGTTCTGAAGCGTGTCGTTGGCCTAAATTCTGGGGAGCTGTTCAAGGACGTAACAGGAGATCCGTCGTTCTACAATTCCCTCGTTATTATGTGTGTAGATACGGCTGATGCTAGACGGGCGATCATCAACATGGTCGACTACAACAGCTCGTCTAAAGATCTTGGCCAAGGAGCCTTCTTTATCGATGCTGGAAACGAAGATAACTTCGGGCAAGTCCGCTTCTTCAATCACTCTGCCTGCATTCCTGGAAAAGGCTTGATGGACAGCAAGGATATACCGAAGATGTCTCCTATAGTCCTTGATCTTCCTGCCATTCCGATAGATATTGATTATTACGAAAATCTCACCGACATGCCTGGTCAAGGAAGTTGCGCGGATCTAGACCAGACTCTGGCGATCAATGCCATCATGGCGGCGGAGATCATGGGTATCGTGCAAAATTACTATTACTGCAAGCCGATGACCTACTATCAGGTCTCCCTCAGTCTGGATGGGGCCCGGTCTACGACCTACCTCACGGCCAATGAACTTCTTCGAATTAATAAAACTCAGGCGGTTTCCAGGTATGGAAAGCTTTCTCTATATAACATGTCACTGCTGAACGTCGGTAAGTATCTAGAGAGATTCAAGACTGAGACGGAAAAAGCGTTGGCAAAGATGAACGCCACAGTGGTTGCCGAAGAGGCTATTGAAGATGTTTCTAAAAAGACCACTGAACCGGCAAAGAGTCGGAGTCGTGAGGCAGAAGTCATAGAGGCGACCTCGATGGAATCTCTACCTTCTGAGGGAGAGACTCTTGAGGCTCCTTTCTGACGGCTAAATAAAAGCCCGGTTCATAGCCGGGCTTTTTTAGCTTCGCAGGGGATAGGCCTAAGTCGTCCGTTCTCGGCTTGCTTCAGTGAGATTGTCAACGACCGCGAAGGAAGCGAGTTCGGTCCCGTCCTGTCGAAGCATGATCAACGTACCCTCTGCCTTGTTCCATTGCCAGCTGCCCAAGGCCTCGTCTTCGAGATTCCGAAGGTAGGTATAGATGGACGTTGAGACCACCTCGACCTGAGCCTGGATAGCTCCGTAAGCGTAGAGGGTGTAGGTTCCCGTCGATTGAGGCGTAAAGGTGAAGTTATAGAGTCCGTGGATTCCGACGTCTGTCACGGTGACCTCTGTCGTGGTGACAACGGCTCCATCCCTGAGTAACACCAAGTCTGCCGGACCCTGTTCTCCGGTTTCTCCGGTCGGACTGAGGAGGGTCAGAACGACGGGAGTGTTTGCTTCTACTGTTCGATGAATCATAGGCTTTCCATGTGCTCGATATAGGTCTTGATTGCCTTCTTCTTAGCCTCGGTATCTGCAGGCGTCTGACCATGTTCGAGCATGGCCTCTGGGACAAAATCGAAAGGTTCGATCGGTTTCGAATATCCTTCTTGCCGAAGAAGGTAGGCGATTGCTGCAGTGAATGACAGCGGGAAGGTCACTGGTAGATCGTTTGCCTGCCTGATCTTCTTCACTTCGGATATGGCAAAGGCCAACTCGAGACTCGTCGGCATAGGTACCGTCTCAAAATCAGCGACGTGATTGTTGATGACCTCAGTAGCATGTAGCATGAAAGTGACGTCATCGAAGAACAGGTCAGGCTCTTGCTCGAGAATCTTAAGGACAGTAAGTTTCTCGAGAAGCAGGTCATCCATGATCAAGCCTAGCTCAATGCTTAGCGTTTCCGGCTCCCAGTCTACCCAGACGCCTTTGCCGAAGAGACGGTCCAGGTTGGCCTTGATATGGGAGATTGGTGCCTGCCCCATCGAGGCTTCGGCTTGTTTTAGAAGCAGTTCAGACATAGGCGTGCTACTGATTATTCCTCATCGGGATTATCACCGCCAAATAGACGGCCATGGCGAGTCCGATCGTATCTCCCCGCTCGGCGATGGATATGATCGGCGATACGTTGATCCTTGCCGATACGCCTGTCTTGGTCCTTGTTGTAGCTGTGACCTATGTAAACACCTCCCAGCGCCCCAGCGCCTCCACCGATGCCCGTAGCCATAGCGGTACGCTTAACTTTCTGGAGAAAAGGGTTTTTACGACTGGCGACTAAACCTACGCCAAGGCCTACGGCTGCTCCTAAGGTGCCAAGCGCCTTAATCGCAGGTCTCGTATTACGCCTATTTTCTTCGTTATAGATACGCTTACGTGCTTCGTCAGTGGCCGCAAATTCGCCGGTTTCATCATGATAATGAACACCTGGCTCCAGCTCACGCCAGGCGGCTATTTTCTCAAGGTATCTGTTCATCATGATTTAGCGATAGAAGATGTTCGGTTTATCACCGACCTTTTTCTTGAAGGTCTCGTTCACGGCAGGATGGCCACTGTTCGGTTGAGCGTGCAGCTTGTTCGCCGTTCGGACTAGTTTATCATGATCATGGAGCGCACGTTCTCCCCGGGGAAGACTTGATGGCGCACTGACGACACGGCCCTGGTGGTTGAGGAGAACTCCCTTGGTCCGTTGCAGCCGGTTGGCCGCGGCCATGCCCAGCTGCGCCAAGCGGCTGCCAATGTTTTCAGGGCTGCGGATTAGCGCAGAGGCTTTCTCGAGGTATTTGTTGGTCATAAGTTAAATATTAAATCATCCTCTTAGACTTAAGAAGTCTCTTCTCAACATGTTTATTCAGAAGATTTCGCATAGATCTTTCATAGTACGAACTTAGTGTAGACCCTAATCCCGGCCGTAGTTTTTCACCCTGGGTATATAGGACTCTCGCATCATGGGATATAGCTTTATCTACTAACCGTTCCAGAAGGTTATATTGGTCCCGGTAGGAGTCGGCGATCTTGATCAGATACCTGTTGGTCATAACCTTAGACGTTCTGGATCAGATCGCAGATCAAACGCTGCAAATCAAGAGGTAGGGTTTCGAGAACCTGCTTAGCGTTCATGGGGCCGGCGTCGATTTCCTTGGCGACGTCTTCCCCGATGTACTGAGCAATTCGGTCGCGTCCGACACGGAGAATGCTTTCGTAAGGAACTTCCTTGCCGCAAAGCTTGACGTTCAGACTGGTGACAACCGCCGCCTCCTTAGTGAGGATCGCTTCACGATAGAAGTCGAAACCCTTGGCATGCAGGCCGGCCTCCTTGTCCATCTGAGTGACCGTCGAGCAGATATCCTGGATGGTCTCTGACTTCATCGTCAAGGTATCGAGGCGATTCAGAGCGCTAGCAATCTTGACGAAGTCAGGATTCTTGGTGGCTTGAAAACGGGCTGCCAAAGCCTTTACAGCCGCTTCCTTACTCAAGAACCCATGTCCGGAATAGCGAAGAACGTTCTCGGACGGTTCAACACCGACGGCTTGGGCTTCCTTATAGAGCTCGGCGGCTCGATCAGCCAGGCGTTGAGGATCGGGAAAGCCGGTACCTTCGCCGTCAAAGGCAGCTTGTTTAGTCAGGTACTCTGCCTTGAGATCTCGGCCGGCATTGGCTTTGCGTTCGTTCGCCGCTTTCACCAGCTTGTCTGAGAGGTCGGAAACGACATCCTCGACGCCGTAGAGCCGAACGGCCTTAGCCACTTTCTCGATCGAGAAAACGTCAACAGGCTTGTATTCAACAGCCTCGTGGTACTTCAGCTGCAAAGCCGTAGCGATGCAAGAATCTCGGTTGCTGAGAGGCATCTCTTGATCGACGTGAGCCTCCTTCACCAACGGCAGTGCTTCTGGAACGAGCGTAAGGATTTCCTTAAGAGTATATGCGAGCATCTTGATTCCGGTTAATTGCTTTGTCCTGTCATCTTGCGTCCGGCAGCGGTGTTGAATCGAACAGTCTCTTGCATGGCCGTATCCGCAGCAATCGTTTCGCTCTTCTGAGCAATGCGGTCTAGGAACTTGTTAAAAGCCGAGCTATTCTCGGCACGTAGGGAATTCTGCAGGTTGCGCTTGGCGAGCGTATGTAAGGCAGCTTCGTCGCTTGGATTCTGAGCAACTGAGAGGAGTTTATCTCGAAGCTCTTTCTTTTCAGCCTGAGCGTTCAGACGGCGCAAAGCAGACATGCTGAGTGCTGAAACCGCGCCAGCGGTGGCTCCGAGAGCAATCGCTGCGGGAGTCGGTCGACCTCCAGAGAACAGCTTGGCCGTCGTCTTCGACGCCGTGGCGCCCGTGATGCCTCCGAGGATGCCATGCCAAAGCATGCTCTTTCCCATGCCTCGAAGCTCGTGTCGACTGAAGCCTGGATGAATGCCGTCGTGAATGGCCTGTGCGTGTCGCTTGATCATATCGATCTTCGACTGCAAAGACAGGCTGTTGAAAATAGGGTCGTCGAGAATCTGGTGAAGGTCGATTCCTTCGTTGCGATAGAAGTTCAGCAGACTCAGGACAATTTGTTCGTCGTTCATTAGGTGCGGTTCCTGACCTTGCTATTTTAACAGAAAGCTTGCGTCTTCCTGCGGCGAACCGCCTCAAGAACCTTGAGAGGATCGTGAGTCAGTCCTCCGGTAAGCATGGGGTTGATGGAGAATTTAGTCTTGACCAATCCGGGGAGAGTGTCGGGTTCCGGAAGGTATCGGCTTTCGATGAAGGCAAAATCCCAGCACCCTCTGACGGCAAAACAGCAAATGGCTAGGATATCGAACTCGCCTTTGACCAGGTTAGTGGAGGTGACCTCACCTAGACCATTGACCTTGACCACGCGACGGTCGGTGTTCTTGACAAGGACCGTACCTTGCCAGGTCCCATTCATCGTGTCCTCCTTGATGGAGCTGGTGGCAACCGATTTCACTTCCATCGTTATCGGGCAACCTCGATAAAGGATCTTGAGATCACCTCTTTCAACATCTCGGTCGGGGATCTTAACCACCTCTTCAACTCCATCCAGGCCAATCAGCCTCCTGCGCAGCATCATCTCCGCCAGATATCCCTGCATGTACCCACGCAGAGACGGATTCTCATCCATGAGAGTTTCGATGTCGGACGTAGAAACGCCGGCTAAGATCGACGTTCCAGAGACTGTGTTGGGAGTGTGGTTGAATTCCTCGAAGCTACTGTCCATGCGTTGTTAAAGAGGAAATCGATTCTAAGGCCGTTTTTAGGCCCGTAGAGCGATTTTTATGCCAAGGTGGCTATCTCGGTATATCTCAGGTCCTTTAAACGCTCCTGAGCTCGATTTGAGGCCTTTCTGACAGCTTGTAGGTCTCCAGGGATTCCGATTGAATATTTGACAAGTACGGGAGACGGAGGTTAGCGGTCAAAACGGGCTGTAAAGCCGCGCCAGCCTTGGCGCTTCTACGATTGGTCCTATTTTAAGGCCTGGTTTACGCCACGGTCGAGGTGCCGCGAGGGCAGGTTCTGTCCAAGTCTGTCCAAAAACGGCAGGACAGGGAGCTTTGCGTTTTTCCTTATAAATCAAGCACTTTCAGATTTCGCGTCCAATTTGTCCAATTCTCTCAGAAAAATTGGACACACGAAAACCCTTGTGGATAAAGGGAAAGATAGTGATTTGTCCAAAAATTTGGAATTTTTAGGGAAACATACATATCACTTTACTTTTGACCCTTAGAACTTGTGAAATCATTCTCCTCTATATATATAAATATAAATATTTTTTAAAACCTCAAATATAATAATATATAAAGAGGGCCGTATTTTTTGAATTCTAGTGAGTTGAGCTCATAACAAACCTGATATATGTTTTCCTGAAAAAGGCAAATTTTTGGACAAACTGGGACTTTTCCCTTTATTCATGCGGGGTTTCGTGTGTCCAATTTTTCTGAGGGAATTGGACAGCCAGGACAGAACCTGCATTAAGTCCTTGATTTTCAAGAAGTTTTTGAAATTTAAACTTGGACAGCTTTTTGGACAGTCCAGGACAAACCTGGACAGTCGAGGCTTCCAACCTTCTTTCTTCGTAGGTAACCATGCTAGAAGACCCCTTCATTGGAACCAAAATAGAACTTCTAACTGTTCTAAGCCGAGACTCAGAGCGGTCCTCTGGAACGGCTCTCTACTACCATTGCCGGTGCATTTGCGGAAACACGAAGTCCTTTCTTAAGCAGCGGTTAACCTCTGGCAGGGTTTACTCCTGCGGGTGTTCCAAGCCGGCACAGAAAAGACGAGTCTTTGAGCCTGGCTTAAAGCTCGGCCTCTGGACCTTGCTCGAGAAGGATTCCGACAGGTCGAACAAGTCTGTTGTTTACTGGAGGTGCCAGTGCGACTGCGGGACCGTCAGATCTGTCTCCTCCCCTAGCCTGAGTGCCGGCCTGTCCCAGTCCTGTGGTTGTCTTCGAAAGTCCGGGAACCGGAAGGTAACCTCGCGGCTCGGCCGACCTCGAAGCCGCAGTACCGAGAGTCAAGAATAATGAACTTTCTGGTATAAGAGGATTGCAGCGAGGCCTTCGCTGTAAAGGTGCTCCCCTGTCGTGAAACAGTGTAGTATTCGCCGCAAGGCAAAATGTGTTGTATCATAGGGGAATAGCTTACATGCATCGTTTGATCGCTATTCTTCGTCTCACCCAAAAGGTTCTGACGTTGGCTGCACGGATCGTTGCCGTGGCGCTAGTCGTCGTGAGCCAATATGTTGGGCTAGACGAATCTAAAGCTACTGCTTAATCGCTCTTTTTTCGTTTAGCTCTGTTAGCAACCGCGGTTAGTAACTGACCGCTTCATCGAGGTTCAAGATGGAAAGTCTGACAACCTCGGCAAGGAATGTGCCGAAGATGTCTACTCCAACTCTGGAGGTTCGAAGGAACTACTACGTCATTCCGGATGGTCAAAGATACCACTACTTCCCTATCACGGTATCTGACGACCGTGAACGACCGTTTATAAGGTTCTCTAAGGCTCCTCCCGTCCTTATGGAGGGTATCGCCATCATAGGAGAACCCAGGTCCCGGAGAGCGCCTCGTCTGTATCACGTCCCTTTGCAGGACCTGATGCGTGGCCTCATTCGTAAATCCAGAGAGATCAAACCTGCTAATCGAGTAGCGACCAATGGAAGTACAGGAAACCCAACAGACCACAACTCCTCAGACGGTTCAGACCAGGCGACAACTTCGACTGGCGGAGAATGTGCCGATAGAACCGTTCAACGTGTCGACCAACAGCGAGCTGGCGACCTTATTGAAATGGAAGTCTGCGAAGCTGCTGACCTTGCTTGGACGGAACAAATCGACGCACTACTCCACCATCTATCTGAAAAAGAAGGGGAAGAGTGGGAAATTGCGGATCCTGCACAATCCAGACAGGTTGATGAGAGCAGTGCAATACAGGATCTTGAAAGAGATTCTGGAGAAAGTTGAAGTACCTGGATACATCCATGCTTTTGAGAGGGGCAGGAGTATCCCGACCATGGCTCGAGCTCATGTTGGCAAAGGCCTGGTCATTAGCATTGACCTAAAGGATTTCTTCACCTCTATCAAGCAGTACCATTTGTTTCAGATTTTCAAGCACCTGGGTTTTGGAGATGCACCGGCTCGGACCCTCTCCGAGCTCTGCACCTATCAAGCCTTCGTCCCGCAAGGCGGGTTGACCAGCCCCAAGCTGAGCAACATCGTCACGGCGCTGACGTTCGGACCGATTCTCAAGGAGTATTGTGACCGGAACGGCTATACGATCACAATCTACGCGGATGACGTTACGATCTCGGCGAACGAAGATCTGATCGGCAAATACGGGATTGGTGCTGTTGAAGAAATCCTCCAATTTGTATCAGACACGGTCTCCTCCTTCGGCTTCCGAGTGAACCGCAGGAAGACCAAACTGATGCGCCCTTTCCAACGACAGTATGTATGCGGCGTCGTTGTGAACCGCACGATCAATCTGCAAAAAACTGAGCGTCGCAAACTCAGAGCCATGGTGTACAACGTGAAGCGTCACGGTGTCGAAGCAGAGGCCGCACGCAGCGGTCTCACGCCGAGCGCGTTCATCAGTCGACTCATGGGGCGATTGAACTGGTTCAGCCAGCTGAATCCCGAAGCTGGTGCTCGCTTGTTGTCAAAGCTTAGAGAAGTCGTTGAGGAGCAAGGCCAACCCAACGCCAGAGCTGGAGAAGTAGAAGCGATTGTGTCTTCAGACAGCTCAAGCACCGCACCAGGTGCCTCGACCGCATCCGATGCGCCCTGGAGCTAGTTTTCTAAGGTCTTTCTAGGCAAAAAGACCCGGTCTGTTTCACGAACGCACCAATTCCTGCAACTGCAGTATCCTTCGTTAAAGGGGGAGAGCATTATGGGTTACACAATCCCGGGCCCGCAGCCGGCCCGCTCACAGGCTGCACCAAGTTCAATGTCTCAGTGTTAGCATCATAGACGAAGATCAGCGATATTGCTCCGGGGAAACCCGGAGCCTCTTTTTAGCCTAGATGAACTCCAGCTTCGTCTACAATGACGAAGTGACCGGATTTTCTCATCTCCACCGAGCCACTCTCTATTGTAAATGTGCCTCCATCAAACTCTGATTGGATGCCGCTTGAATTCATGATGGTTGTAGCGCCATCTTCGTGCTCTAAAAGAATCTTCTCTCCGTCAATCGTGACGATTTGGCGATCATCGAAGTTCGCCTGAATCATTGATTCGTTGATCGTAATGGTATTCCGATCTCCGAAGCTAAAGGTAAGCTGAGCTCCGGTCGCCTTCATCCGGGTGAACGTCCCTCCGGCTTTGATCCAGACTTCCTCATTCCCATTGAGCTCGACCGTTCGGCGCATAATCTCTTCGCCGCCGTCCGTGATCTGCTCCTTGAAGATCACTGAATTCGTCCCCGGAGCTGATCCTGCGTTTTGATGATCTGTTTTTATAGCTTCGGCTAAGGCCGTATCTCCGTAGTAGAGGTGATACTGATAGTCCTCAACCTTGCTGCTGGCAAAGCTATTCGTGTACCCCGTATATCGGTAGATCCGACCACGAAGGTTCTTGATCACGTCAGACGATACGTCGGTGAAGTGCTCCCAGTTTCGAGACACAACCCTAACCAGGTCGTCCAACTTCGACAGGAAAATCTCTGAGAGCCTCGAGCTTCGCAGTAGAACGGATCCGGCTCGAAGAAGGGCTACCATGCCTCCACCTATCGATGACAGGACACGATCACCGACCACCATGTCTCTAGGCTTGTTCTGGTCACTGGATATGTTGGTGCCGCCTGGATTGTAGTTTCCAGTATCGATAAGCGTCTGTCCGGTATCGATTGAAATCGGGAAGGCATCGTGGGCTGCCTGAATTCGACCTAGGTAACCAGTGATCACCGGGTAGCCCAAGGTGTAGTCAAGCTTCACTCGATCCCCTAGCATTGGGGTTACCCTATCCCCTGCCCTGCTCGCCCCTCCCGAGAGCTGCTCCCACTGAACCCCATCCAGGTTCTGTCCTGAGAGAGTCTGGACTTTACAAACACGTCGATTGGGATCGACTTGTAATACGGTTCCTTCGTCGAAGTCCGAGTTAGGTTTTACTGGGTTCTTGAACATGCGGGCCGAGTAATGGTATAAGTAAGGTAGGAACGGAGTTTGCCGCTCCGCGTAATCATTTTAACAATACCTTCTCCTTCAAATCATGAAAATCCAGATCAAGTCGGATCTCCATAAGGAGACCCGTCCACAGGCCTATCGTGCCCAGGATGGGAATAGTAAATCCATTATGCACCCGGATGCTGACATACTCATTCTTGCCGGGGATATTACCGACTACGCCAATCGTTTTGCCCTATATCACGAGCTCACGCGCTTCGATCGCCCAATCCTTTACGTTCCCGGCAATCACGAGTACTACCGGGCCGATCACGTCCGATTCGTGCTCCCGGAGCTCAAGGCTCTCTACAAGGGTACCAACGTCACCGTCCTCGATCGGGACTTCGTGAACATCCGAGGTGTTGCCTTCATCGGGGCGACGCTCTGGACCAATCTCACGGATCCGCTGAAGGCCGAGTCGGCCAGGAATTCCTTGAACGACTTCCGTGTGCCTGGTCTTGATCCTGGCTGGTATACGATGCAGCACATCGAGGCGGTCAAGTTCCTCAAGCAAGCTTTGGAGTTGCACTCGCATCTGAAGCGAGTCGTGATCACTCATCATGCGCCGAGCCACCTCTCGATCCATCCGCGATACGTCAACAACCAGCTGAACTGCTGCTTCGTTTCAAACCAGTCGGACCTGATGCTCGATTATGAGCCGCAGCTCTGGGTTCATGGACATACCCACGACCCTTTCGATTACAACATCGGTAAGACCCGTGTGATCTGTAATCCGAAGGGTTATCCCGGTGAAAAGGCACAGACACGCCTCTCTGATCCGGAGCCGCCTACCCTTATCTACAACGAGGACCTCATCGTCGAAATCTGAAACCGCAGAGAGGAGGATGGCCTTAGGAATGGAGTGGAGTATCAGACACCGAGCCTTCCGCAGTCAGTGGCAAGGCTAATTCTAGTGCGACCACAATTTTAGAGAGGGAGTCCGCCACAGAAAGGAGGAGTAATGTCTCGCCCACCATCCTTCCAGCAAGTCGCCCGACTCGCCGTGGAAGGAGTCGATAGCATTCTCGCGGAGTCAGAACGACGTTTCGGACCAGTTCCAAGGAAGCTCACCCGGTTCGAGATAAACGACCTCCACGAGATTCGAACTCTGCTCACAGAGTTTCTAGCTGGCGTTTATTCCCGGCCGCAACCAACCCCACCGCAACAACCACAACAACAACCATATGAGGATAGATATGACGCAAGACTTAGAGATGAGAGAGAACCTGCGCAGGCACGTTATCATCAGCGCGGACAGAATGGTCGAGGAGGCGATCGAGAAGTTTGGGCCTATGAAGCTCGAGATGTCCCTCCAAGACGAGATCCACTTTCACATCGCCCTTATTCTGCTGAACCGAGTGATGCTGCGTCGCTACGGCTTCGTTCCTTCCCTTCTGAGAGATAGCCTATGATCCAAGAACACGTCGGAGATCTCCTACGGGTGCCGAATGGCATCATCGTCCATGGCTGCAATGCGAAAGGCGTCATGGGCAGCGGCGTGGCTAAGCAGATCCGAGCGACCTGGCCAGGCTGCTATGCCGTCTACCGCAAGGAGTATGAACGCGCCGGCCTGAAGGTCGGAGACGTCATCTTCTACAAAGTCCATGACCATCTTCTTATCGCCAATGCCATCACTCAGGAGACCTTCGGTCGGAATCCGAACGTCGTCTATGTCGATTACGATGGTGTCCGTTCGTGCTTTGAAAAAATCGCAGTGATGGCTCGCTGGAAGGAACTTCCGGTCCACTTTCCGCTTATAGGATGTGGCCTGGCAAACGGGAGTTGGGACGTCGTCTCGCAGATCATCGACTATGTCGTCCCGGATCCCATTGAGAAGCATCTTTGGGTCCCATCGGAACCTCCGCCAGCCGCAGCTTCTGCGAAGCTTCAACTTGAACAAACCGCTGCTTGATGAGGAAGGTTATGAAAGTTGTCGACTTCATCGTGGGGCCAGTCCTCATCCTCTTGGATGAAGCTAAGTGGACCTAAACGTTAACTGAAAGAAGCCCCGGTGTAACGCCGGGGTTTCTCCTTTGAAAGGAGAGATATGAAAGCCAAAGCCTACAAGGTTAAGTGCCACTGCAGCAACGAATATGCCGAGTGTCCATCCGTTGCAACGTTTGAGGTCGACGAGAAGTTGGCCAAGGAGATCGGTCGGCTGGCTCAGCTTGTCAAGGATAATGACCTGCATACGGTCGAAAAATACTGCTACCGAGCCACCTGGCACTGGATTGATCCGGACGATTTCGAAGGACTGGAAGAGGCAGATGAAAAAGAGGATCGCAACACGATGCGATCGGAATGCGACATTCTCTGCATCTCTAATGACGAATTTTGGTTCCGGTGCTACCAGAAGCATCATGATGACCTGATCACCACGGAAGGCCAAAGCATCATCGATCTCTTAAAGCACTTCGAAATCCCCGGTTAGAACCGGACCCTCTGCCTCGACGGAGGCACAACCATCCTGTAGATTCACATCGAAAGAAAGGATATTGTCTCTATGTCTGTCAGCATGGGGATGAAGATGCTCGACCACCCTGAACGCTGGACGCTGGAAGAGTTTCTGACCTGGGAAGGGAAGCAGCCAGAGCGGTACGAGCTGGTCGACGGGCAACCTCGTATGATGGCCGGAGGAACCCTGGCCCACAGCGTCATACAGAGCAACATCACTACCATCTTGAACCTCGGACTCCGTGATAATCCGTGCCGGCCCCATGGCGATAACCTGCGAATTCCCATTCCTAAGACGGGAAACGTCCGAATGCCTGACGCAGCGATAGACTGCGGTTCGTTCGATCAGAAATCGAGGACGGCCATCGAACCGGCAGTCGTCGTCGAGGTTCTGTCGAATTCCAACCGCTGGCAGGACGTGCTTCAGCTTCTCGAGGACTACGACAGCGTCCCGTCCATTCAATGCTACATCATGATCGAGCAGGACAAGTGCTGGGTTAGGGTCTATGAGCGAAACGAATCAAGCCGACTCACACCCACGGCTACTTATATGTCACTAGAGGATCGGTTCGTCATCCCTACGTTCAACATCGAGGTTAAGCTTAGCGAGCTGTACGACCGGATCACTTTCGAAACCAGGGAGACGGAAGAGGCACAGGAGTAGTTCGGATACTGGTCTCCAGGGGGAATAAAAAAACCCCGGCGCAATGCCGGGGTCGCCCTCCGTCAGAAAGGAGCAAACGAACGGAGGGTCTTGAGCGTGGTTCTGACGCCTTTTTTTAGTCTTTATAATCAGGCGAATGAGACCGGAACCGGGCGATCGAACTGAATCATGATGTTCTCGACAATGACCGGAGCCTGGCTGGCAATCTGGAAGGAGTAGTTCTGGAACATTGCATATTCCAGATACACCGCACTCAGCACCTTGCCGTAGCCATCGCCCCCACCACGAGTCTTGAACAGCATCAGCAGTCCGAAAGGTACGGCAAAATACTCCGAATCCAGATTCATCATGATTTCAGGGTTCGGGCTTTCCGCACCGGGACTTCCATAACCTGCGACGTTCTGAATGGGCCGATAGGCCACCTTGCTCAGAGCATGCAGAATGTTGGATTGGTCCGCCAGCATCTTGCTCAAAGAGAGAGCGTGCTGTGTCTTACCACGGGTGAAGAAGGATCGGTTCGAGCCGATCTCATAGAGACGCTGCAGGCCAGAGTCAGCCTGGAAGGAGATACCGTCGACCAGGCCTATAGGCGTAAGAATCGAAGCGTCACCGCTCAGACCCGTAAAGCGTGCCGGGCCTGCGTAGAGAATTGTGCTGTCAGGAGTAGCTGAGAACTGGCTAAATCGCTCGTAGCCGTCTTCGTTCAAACGGTCTACGTAATCGCCTTTCCAGTCCCAGGATGTGCTGAAGTTCGAATCCCGAGCAGTGGGTAGAACGTCATTTTCCGGCGTAGCGGCCATGTATATTCCTTAAATAATGAGTCGGCCGCAGGGGCGGCCATAGACAGATAGGCAAAGTCTTCGATCTGTATTTTAGTCAGATATTCCGAGACTAAAGAAAAACCGCTACGGCTAAGCGTAGCGGCTTCAAGACTATCCGAGCTTATTGTTATTAGACGGTCAGGAAGATGTTCACGTAGTTCATCGGAACACCAATCTCTGCCCTTAGCTCGCAGTCCACGTTGTCTCGGTTGTCGGGATTCTGCTCGAGCCTCAGGATCTGTAGAGACAGCAGAGGAGGACCGATCTTCGGCAGCTTCTGACCCATCAGCAGAGAACCGCCGGCAGTGATCGTCTGACGCAGGGTATTCAGGCTGTCCGGAGTGATGTTCCAAGTTCCGATGAAACCCTGCAGGATCTGCACGAAGTAGTAGCTCAAGAAGTCGATGTTCTTGACCTGCTGAATTTCGCGGTACTGCAGCACGCTCATATCCGTGGTCAGTTCGTGACGGACATACGGCGTCGAGGTCTGGGTCTGCTGCACGAACAGGAAGGTTCCCGCCTCAGCCATCGTATCCATCTGAGCCCGGGTGAAGTAGAAGTTCGAGTGGCTCAGCGTCGAGATACCGGCGACCGAGATGTTGGTGAAACCTTGTTGGACCGGGAAGCCTGCGATCATACCGGCAACCGTGCACGACAGGTAGTAGCCCGGCAGATTCTTCACGGTACCGTTGATGTTGATACCGCAGATATCCGGCATCACATTGACGATACGACGAGAGCGATAGGTCAAGCTCTGGGCTGCCACAGCCTGGGCCTGTTGGGCCTTGGTCAGAGACCGGGTGATGTAATAGTTCACGCCAGTCGCGGTACCGAGAGCCTGGATAGCGATTTGCTGGTTGTTCAGGACTTGCAACACCTGAGCCGTACCGACAGGATCTGGGCTACCGATACCAGCTGTGATGTGAACGATGTCTCCCGGTGTCACGCCATCGCTGATGAAGGTGGCGTTCGAAGCCGTCAGGACATAGTTGCCGGCGATCTGAGTGATCGTGTTGTTGCCACCGTTCGAGTTAACCAGAGTCTCCGAGTATGGACCAACATTGTTGCTGGTCGGCAGGGCGTGGTTGACGATAGCCATGCGCCAGGATGCCATCTCAGGCGTCGACATCTGTTCGACATGGGTCTTGAACAAGGCAAGGATGGCCGGATCCTGGGTAAGCGGAACCAGAGCATAAAGCTCGGCACCTTCAGCCATATCCAGAGCATCTTGATAGCCGAGCAGATCGTTGCTCGAGACGGCGATGGCGCAAACTTGTGTGGTCGTGTTGGCCATGGCCAATTGCACGCCAAGCGCCAGCGGGTTCTCGTCAGTCGGATCTCCGAGCGTACCCACGATGTCATCCGGGTTGGCGATCTCCAGCACCGTGCCGGACAGATCCTTACGCAGAGCCTTGTAGGCGATGTTCACCGCCCCGCTGATCACGGTACCGTAGGCAACGCGAGGCTGCGGGTTGATGACGATCTGACCAGTAGTACCGGTGGCCGAAGTGTCGTAGTTCTGATAGGCACCGATCATTTCCGGCAGCCGCTGGTTATTGTAGAGCTTCCGAGTCCGCACGATCATGGAAGCGACGCGCGTAATCTTAGCGGAGCTCACGGCCGTGACGATCGGATTGCTCAGTCCGGTGAACTCGAGGTTGCCGGCGTCAACTGTTCCGATGGTCGTGTAGAGATCGCTACCCCCGGCACCAGCACCTTCGATGATGATCTGATCCCCGTCAGAGAAACCGTCGACGGAATCCACCGTGATGTCGGTAGCATTTGCAGCAGCCGGAGCAGCGAGCGTGGTCGTGGCGCTGAGATCCGACGGCAGCATGTCGGCGATGTTCAAGGTTTGGATTTCTTCGGTCAGATCAATGACACTCACGACGCTCGAGGTGAAGATCACAGTGTCACCGCTGGTGCTCTCATATTGGATTTCGAGCTCGTCACCAGGCTCGACACGCAGCGTCGAGGTGTTCGGATTGATATTCGAGATCTCAAGCTTGGTGATCGTCGCCGACGCGTTGGAAGTACCGGCATCGGTCTCCAGAGAGACCGTGGTTCCAGTGATGTTGGTAATCGTAGTGATAAGATCTGCTCCGGCAACACCGGCACCGGTTACTCGCACCGGATCCCCAACGGTGAACTGGTAAGCGTTAGTGACGTTGAGCAGTTCATCCGAACCGGCAGTCGCCTCAGCTGGACTCTGAGCCGCAGCCATGGTCAGCTGGCTAAGGCCGCTGGCGCCGGTGAATTGCGTAGCCAGGGTTTCGATCCGGGCATCGTTCAAGTAGACCTGGATCGAATCCACCTCCACTTCCTGACCTGGCTTCTGACCAGGGAGGATAAAGGTGTTCTGAACCTGGTTATTGGCGATGAAGCCGGTCTTGGTGACAGTCGCCTCAGAAACGTCGGTACTGGCCGCCGTGTCCAGGGTCACCTGATATCCGGACACTTCCACAACCTTGGCAGTCAGAGTTGCTCCGGACGCAGCGGCTCCGGAAACCAGGACAGTATCGCCGACCGCAAACGGAGATTGCTCCTCGAGAGTGAGGATTGCAGAACCGGCGGTCATGCTACCGACGGCCGACACGGGGGACAGGGCCGTGGTTTCAATCAGGGAAGAGGTGGAACCAGCAACGTAGGCCAGAACATTGTAGCAGGGGCCGATGATGCAGGCGTTAAGGTTGGGAGTGACGTTCGCCACGCCACCAGCTTGTGCTAATTGCTGATAGACGAGAACGCTGGGTAAGACGTAAGCCAATTTTTACTCCAAATATGGGTAGATAAATGTCGTTCGGCCCAGACTTGGTCAGTCTCTGACCGGAAATTTCTTTCGCGTTGTATGCTTGTATTTTAGCTCGGAGTTCCGGCTTCTGACCTAGATCATGTCTTAGAATCGTGAAGCGACATATTGATAGCCTTGAGGAGAACTCCATCATTTCGGACTTTCCACTGCTCTTCTTTGATGTAGGGGAACTGGATCTGCACCTGGAACTTTTCGTCGTTTTCCGCCTTGCTTAACAGCTGGCAATCGCTGATCTGCATTGGCAACCCGAATTCCTTGAATCCTTGGCTGTCGCACAGCATGGGCCGAGTCCAAGCAATGAAATGAGAGACCATATCCGTAAGGAGTTCGCAGACACCGAGTTGGCGAGCTTCGATCAAAATCTGTGCCGTACCACTATAGAGAATCATATTGATCCGGCTGTCGATGCCTCTGGTTTCTGAGTACGGCTTCCCCGTTGCCATGTTGTCGCTAACCCCAGTCTTGTCCATGCGATAGGTACCGCGACTGACAAGTATGCGAGGGCGCTCCTCAAGAGGGATCTTGTGGAGGTTATTGATATCCTCAATCTCGACACTACGTTTTTTAGGATCCTCGTCCCAGACGACCTTGTTCCTCTCTCCGTAGACCGAGAAGTAGTAACGCAGCGGGACCAGAATCAGAGTTGGGATGGTGAGCGGACTGAATTGCATTAGACAGTGTACTGATCGGGAAATTCAGGAAGATTTCTCTTCACAAGCTGATACTCGACGTCCCCTCGGCTCAACTGAGTCAGCACCATCATCTGCCGAACCTGGTTGCCTTGAAGCTCTGTCGGAGTGAGGCGGTCGACCTTGTAGATGTTCCAATCTCCGGTCCGAACGATTATGTCATCCGGCCGAATGTCTGGCATAGATATCGTCCAGGCACCGATTTGATTCGGTTCGTAGTTGCCGAAGTAGGTTTTGACCAACGGCTTAGAAGAGGCATCGTACTGGATGTAGAGTGGGGCCGGGTTGAAGTAGCCACCTTCGAAGCTCGTGCCTAAGCAGTTCGGACAATGGTCGTCCATTGTCTTTTCGAGCTCGTGGTTCCAGCAGGAACGACACCTCTCCCCGTAGGTTTTGCGACGAAACAGATACGATTTGATGCCAGCGAAACGACTGAGCAGCCAATACTCTCGACGCTGAATCTCGATACTGCGCAGCTCCACCCACCGACGCTGCCCGACCTTCCAGGTAGTCGGATCAGATCGCAATGTCGTGTTGTTGCGGTCTAGCAAAATGGCTTCGACCACGTAATAGCCGTGCGTGTTCTTAGAGTACTCCTGTGTCGTCGGGTCTATCAGGTAGGTGCCGTCGATAGGCGTTGTATTCAGCTTCTCGAAATGCCCATCTTCAACCGGGCTGAAGTAGACGTTGAAGAGGCACGGACCGAACGAAGCCGGTACTGACCATTCGACGGCTATCTGTCTATACCAGCTCGGATAGACCTTCACCTGGATGCGCTCGTTACGCTTTTGCGTTGTGAGAGCCGGCTTTGCAGTGAGGATCCAGAATCCGAGAGAAGGAGAAACACTGAAGGACATGAACGGTAAAACGTTGTATTTTTACCACAGCGGGAAATTGGAATAATCGGAGCCTACAGAACCAAAACCCGATTCCATGTTCAAATTGGCCTTTAGACGGACCGCGGATTCTTTAAATTCCTGCCCAAACTTCGAGGCCAGATTCGAATAAAGTTCGGCTCGTTCTTCGATCGGGACCTGGAGGCCACCGTCGGCGTATGCCATGGTATTTCTGGCCAGCAGCAACGACTTACCGTCCATCATCTTCCAGATCGTTCCCATGAGAAGAACGGCCTTGGAAGGGAATGTTGCCAGATTGTAGCGTGTCAGCGGAGCGATGGCGTTGAACTCCTCCGCCGCCAGGTCCATGCAGAGCTGGATATAGGTGTCGGTGAACTCCTCCCCGTCGATCAAATAGTTGTTCGGAGCGTAGTCACTGACGTACTCTCGAACCTCCAGAACAGTTAGAACCTGGGGCGTAGCCATACGTGCTCCCGATTACTCAGCAGCCTTCGAGGCCTTGCGACCACGCTTAGGAGCGGCTTCGGTCTTGGCTTCAACCGGCTCAGAGACTTCGTCGACGACGGCCTCTGCCTCTTCAGAGGTCTCCGGCTGCCGCCCGACAGCTTCAGACGTCGCCACCGCTTCCCTCTCAGCCTTCTCCTGAGCTTCCCTGGCCTTCTCTGCCCTATATTCTTCTGACGTCATGCCGCGATAGGGATTCACGGTTTCAATGACCTTGACGCCCCCGACCGGTTCTTTAATTTCCGGCTTCTTGTCGGTAATCTCGATCCAATCTCGTTCAAGGGCGTATGCAAAGTCGGGGTGGTCTACGTCTTCCGCGCGAATTGCCTTGAATCCACCTCGATTGATAATCAAGAAGCCCTGTTTAAACTGAAGGTTCGTGTCGGTCTTGTTGACGACGTAAAGTTGCTTGTTCATAAGTTTGGTCCTTTCTAAATTAACGATCGTACCCATCAGGATTCCGGTACATGGAGTCGATCTTTTTAAGAATCTGATTGTCTTTGTGTTGATGATACTTATGAAGACCGAGAAATCCGGCGGTTCCGAGAGCTCCGCCTACAACACCGGTCTTGGCTCTCGTTTGAAACGATCGGCCTGCTTCGACTCGGGCCCGGCGCTCCGCTCGCTGCGGCGTAATACCCTTCTTGGCAGCGTGTGAGAGAATGTCAGACTTGACCTTCCACTCTCTGGCAGAATGACCGGAGAGACGGTCAAGAAATTTCACTACCTTCGAGATATAGCGGTTCGCTTTGCCGGCCATGTTGAGGGGAAATCCTTGGATACCCTCATATTTTAACGTCATCGGCTAAACTGCGCCACTTAGAGAACGACAGTGCCTTTTGGTATAAGGATGATGGCAGGGAAGGACGGTACCCATACGCCGCAAACAACCGAGGTATCGCACCTGTCGTTTGGAGGATATCTTGACAACGACCGCTAACTGTTCAACGCAGGTCAACCAACGCCGCTACACCCTAACCTTCCATGTTTGTAAACCGGTCTAGGGCTCAGGTCCCCTCTGGGGCCTGGGCTTTATTTAGCTTCGATAGTCCGGATTGCTTCTGCGCAGGCTTGACGACGCTCATGACCTTACTTAAAATTCGTAATGTCCAGTTAACTACAGATAGGAATATGACATCACCGGGCTCTAACAAGCGTCGTAAGTGGACGCCTGAAAGCTTTGTAGAGTTTTGCATTAGCAAATACGGAGATAAGTACGACTATTCGAACACGGCCTTTCTAACCGTCAATAAAAGGATTTCAGTCCGCTGCCGAATCCACGATTGCGTCTTTACTCCATTTGCTCACGACCACTTACGGGGCCGAGGCGGATGCCCCAGGTGCAAAGCCGATGCAACGGGAGAAAGAATACGAGCTCTTCGAGGGATTACCAGGGAGTCTTTCTTAGAAAGGGCTCGAAAGGTACACGGGGACAAGTATGACTATTCACGGGCAGTGATCGGTCGATCGGTAGACAAGATTGAAGTTATCTGTCCGATACATCAAATCTCCTTCTTCCCGACGATTGCAAACCATTTGAACAACGGTACGGGATGTCCGGAGTGCGGAAGGGAAGCTATTGGCAAAAAACACGCTTTGTCCCCAAAGGAATTCATCGCCAGAGCAAAGGAAGTCCATGGTGATAAATACGACTATTCCCTTGTTTCGTTTGATAGACTGCACGACAAGGTAAGGATCATATGTAGCAAACACGGTGAGTTTACCCAGCTTGCGTATGACCACCTAGGAGGTCATGGATGCGAGAAATGTGGAGGTCTTTCATCGGAACCCGTTCAGGAAATTCTGACTATCCTTGAGTCTTACGGGCTCGAAGCCTTACCTGAGATAGCTCTTCCTAATGGATCAAAACTGGATATCTACATCCCCTCTCTTCGAATTGCCATAGAATATAACGGTTTAAGATGGCACACCGAAGAGTTTAGGCCTGACAGAAAGTACCATCTTAAAAAGACCCTCGAAGCTAACCAATACGGTATTCATCTTATCCATATCTGGGAGGACGACTGGGTTTTCGGAAAGGAAAAGACGATCTCCTGGCTTAAGTCTCAACTAGGGCTTTCTGATAGAAAGTTCAACGCGAGAGACTTGGAAGTTCGTCTAGCTTCCATGAAAGAAATAGGGGCGTTCGTAGACAAGCATCATATGCAGGGTAAGCCTTCTGCGTGCGAACTGTGTTACGGGTTGTACACTAAAGAAGGAATGCTGGTTGCAGCCATGATGTTTTCATCCAAGAACTGCCCTCCGGGAGAGATCTGTCTCGAAAGATTTTGTTCAGACGGACATGTTCGAGGCGGATTTAGTAAGCTCCTGTCTGCGTTCAAGAGAGAGCACGGATCTCGTTTCGAGAAAATAGTCAGTTTCTCCGATCGGTCGTGGAGCACTGGAAAGGTATACCATTCTACCGGATTCACCTTGGTAGGTCACGGAGAACCCAGATATTGGTGGGTAAGAGGCCAAAGAAGGTACGATCGTAGAGCCTTCCAAAGGAAGGAACTTCCAAAACGCTTAGAGACGTTTGACGAAACGTTATCAGAAGCAGAAAACTGTCGTCGTAACGGCTATAGAAAGCTTTACGATTGCGGTGTGACTAAGTGGGAGTTGAAACTCTAGAAATGAAAAAGCCCGGATTATCCGGGCTTTTTCTTTACCTCGTAGAGGCGGTTAGAAGTTCAGGACAACGACTCCGTTGACGTTGCCGATACCTACGCCGACCGCTTCGTAGGAGGTGAACTCGATGATGTCCTGTTCGACCTTCAGGAACACGGTGGCATCCTGGAGGGCGTAGAACTGACCGAGGTATTCCTGCGGAGCAAAGACGAGGCACTGGGTATCCGGCAGAATGTCGTGCTTGTTGGTCACGATCACCTTGTAGCCGAAGAAGGTGTCCAGCGTACCCTGACCGCGGAACAGATCCGAGGCAGCAGGCGAACCGATTTCAGTGGAGGGGAAGGCCAGCAGATCAGCGTACATCGACTGCGTCATCAGCAGGCAGCCGACAGGCAACTGGTGACGGAGCATGTTCTTGATGCCTGCCACCAGATTAGCCTTCGTGAAACCGCCAGAAATGTTGAACACATTGTTGTTGTCGGTGGCCATCTGGATGACGTTGTCATAGAAGTTTCTGTCTTCCTGCTTCTGCATGTCCTTGACGCTGTTTTCCTGCAGCACGGTACGGATGTCCGTGCGGTAGGTAGCCAGCTCGAACTTGCTCTTCTTGAACGAAGCAGAAGAGATCTTCTGGAAGGTCACCGGATAGCGGGCTGTTTTCCAGTAACGGATCTCAGCGCGGCCCAGGAACGGCAGGTTGGCAGCAATCGAATCCGGTTCCTTTTCGACGATGATCGTCGGCTCTTCCGTCACCTGACGGTCGAGTTCGGCAGCCGTGACACTAATCGGGTTCAGAACCTTGCGGGTGAAGCCGTCTTCACGGAGCTTTTGGCGCACAAAGGCCGAGATGGCAACGCCGGCTTCCTTAGTCAGACCTTGATCGATCTTGTCCAGGAAGGACTGGTTCAGAAACTGAACGTTGATAGTTTCGAGGTTGTATCCGCTCATTTTTATTCTTCCCCCTTATTAAACCTTGAGCACGACCAAGTGAGCGGTCTGGGGGTTGGGGCCCGATACAGCCGCAACGACGTCGAGAACATACGCATTGATCGGCTCGGAGCCATCGGTCGCGGCGGCAGTCAGCACACCGTTCTTGACAGTCAGAGCCTGGCCGGGCGTGTAGCTCCCTGCCTCGTAGTTCGAAACCTTGGCGATGAAGTTGTCCCAGAGGACCACCGCTTGACCGGCGTTTGCGGCAGAACCGCTGTCGCCGTTACCGACAACCACGAGGCCGGTCAGAGCCACGGGGCTCGCACCGACCTTCTCGACGGTGTTGTCAGTCGATTTGGTGACCCAGTCACCGTTGACGAGGGTTTCCCCTGCCTTGATAGGCTCGGATCGATCGAGCGAGCCGTCATACGGCCAGCCGCGGATGATCTCCGCCACACGTTCCATCAACATATTTTTATTCCTTTAAGCAAATATGCTTTTGTTATTACTGTGACCAAGTCACCTAATTGACTTGGTCCTAGAATTGCGCTACTGCTAAACCTATTTTAATGCAGAAAAACGGCTCCGATTATTTCGGAGCAAAAACCGATTATTTCTTCTTCTGAAAGCGATTGCGAATTGCAGCTTCCGCGGCGCCGAGAGAACCGAGAACGGCTGCGCCCTTGCCGGCCGCTTTAAGCGTCCGTGCACTGAAGGGTTTCATGTTCGGAAACTTCTTCAGATCAGGGGACCCTGGACGTTTTGCCCAGTCGACAAGATCTTCTTTGAACTGATTGGAGATAGACCACGTACCGGCAACGTTTGCTCCCAGCAGTCCACCTGCGATAGCCGAATTGCGGACGCTGTATTTCTTTTCCTTGTCGGCGGCGATTTTCTCTAAGTACTTGTTCACGGAGATTGTTATTGGGAAGACGAGCTTTTCGATTTCATGGCGGCGTTCAAAGCCGAGAGACCACCGACGACGCCGGCATAGCCGAGAGAGCTGCGCCCCACGGCTCGTCTCTTGAAAGCTCGATCAAGGATGGGAGAAACTTGGCGACCCAGGGCACCGGAGCGGTTCAATCGCTGAACCATGCTCTTGTGATTCTGCAGGCCGATCGCTGCACCTAATGCACCGCCGACCGCGCTGGCAGGGATCGCCTTCTTTGCAACGTCGGAGACTTTGTTGTTCTCGCCCTTGTCATGCCGGGCGAGTTTCTCGAGGTACTTGTTCGTCACGATGACTAGCTGAGGATGAACTCCAACAAAGGATCCGTCTGAGGACGGGCTACCCCGGCGGGAGCCCCAAGGCTCCACGGTTCATCCGCAACGGATGCAACCTTAGTCAGCACTTCTGGATTAAGACGCTTCAGCTCAGCCAGGTCCTCGTTGGTAAAAGCACCGACCGAAGCCAGCTTGCTCAAAGACTCCGGCAGCTCCGGTTCTTCTTCTTTCGCTGCAGACGCCTCGGTTACAGCTTTTTCCAGATCTTCGTAGAGCTTGGCATTCTCGGTCTCGAGCTCGGCAACACGTCCTTCGAGAGCTTCGATGTACGTTGCTGCCTTCTCTAGGAGATCGGCCGTCGGATTGGTCTCCGGTTCGAGAGTGATGTTGGTGAGCTCACGAACGTTGATGTTCGCAGCCTTGACTAACTTCACCGCCTCTTCCATGTCGATGCCCTTGTCCGTCAGCGCAGACAGGGCCTCTTTTTCCATAAGAGTCTGGAGAACTTCGAAGCGAGCGTCTTCTTCAGACAGCCCAGCTTCCTTCAACATCTCGATTGCGACGCTCTCTGGAGTCAGGCGAAGTTCCGCGGCCTGTTCGCGGAGAGTTTGTGCGACGTTACTCATTTCGTTGTTAATCCTTGCCCGTCATTAGGTACGGGCATGTTCAATTGCCTTGTTAATTTTAACTGCGGCGTAATCTGTAGCGAGGTTCGCTCCTCCTATTAGGCCGATATATTTGGCCTTCCCAAGAGGACCGGAAAAATTCATTCGTGGCTTAACGAAGCGATCGAGCGCAGCTGAGGCCCCGACTCCAGTTCCGACGAGAACGCCGGTTTGAGCTATCTCTTTCTTTCGTTCGGGGCTCAGGAATTCCGCACGTTTTTCCCTGCGACCGCTATAAAGCTTTTTCGCCCCGTAGGCTGCACTACCTACGATCGAGGCTGGCACTACAACGCGGCGGAGAAATTTGTTGGCCCGATTTTGAGAGGGATTGATAAGCTTGGCCTTGTTAGCTCGATGTTCGAGATCCGGATCCGAGTGAATTCGCACAACGTTTCCTTCCGGATCAACGTCGATAATAGCCGCAAGCTTTAGAAGATATTTATTGCTCATTGTCGGGCTTAACCCTTGTTGATCAAGGGATTGTTCTTATAAGCGAAAACTCCCCTCACGTCGTCGCAAGGGGAGTCTCTGTACTTACTCTCCGTAGATCTCGGCGGCCTTAGCGTTCACCAGCTCGACAGCCTTGTCAAAATCCACGCCGGACGCAACCAGAGCGTCAAGGGCAGCCTTCTTTTCCTGACCACGGCGGGCAGCCATCGCAGCTCCTCCGGCCACGGCACCCGCGGCGCCAGCACCGATGCCGATCTTAGCCGCGCGGCTCAGACCCTTCTTGGCGGGAGCCATCAGCGCACGGCCGGCAGCGGGGACCAGAGCGTTCGCCTTCTTCACCATCTCAACGGCCTGGTCGAAGTCCACGCCTCGATCGAGCAGAGCACCCAAGGCAGCCTGCTTGATCTGCACGCTTTCCTCACGCTCGATCTCTTCGGCAGCAGCCTTGACCATTTCGACAGCAGACTCGAAGTCATAACCATCGTTAACCAGAGCGATAACGGCAGCAGCCTTTTCCTGCTCGTCGGTCGGAACTTGATTAGGCACAGCCTGGTCTTCAACCCCGCCTTCTGCCGCAGTGATCGGAGCAGCCTTAGCTTCCACGCCTTGGCCGTGAGGGGTAGCACCTTGAGCGACTGCGTCGGCGATGATGCCTTCCAGAATCTGGTTGATCGTTCCTTCGTTCTTGATGCCATCGCCAGTCGGCATAGGCTTGATCTTGGCGTCGTCTTCAGCAACGACTTGCGCCGAATTGACGATGTTCTTCTGGGGCACAGACCCAGGGGCCACACCGTCATGCAGGTTGACGTCGCCGGCTTCAGCCAGCTTTTCCAGGAGGGCGTCAGCCAGAGCCTTACCGGCCTCAGCAGCTTCTTTCTTCATTTCAGGTTCCTTGTCAGTGGTGTTAGTAGTAAGTTTGAGGGCGGCAACCTTGCTCATCACCTCTTGCGCCAGGGCAGCACCTTGAAGACGTGCTTCCTTGCAATGCTCCTTCTCCTTGTCGTTGACCTTCTTAGCGTCTTCGACGTCTTTTTCAGCGGCCTCTATGGCCGCCTTCGCCTTGGAGATGTTCTCCTTGGCGCTTTCGTGTTCTTTGTCCTCTTCCTTCTCCAGAGCCTTAGCCTCTTCGGTCATTTCCGCTTCCTTATTCAGGCCTGCGGTTTTCTCGAGATCCGAGAGAAGTTCATCCAAAGTCATAGTCATCATTAGTCCTTTTAAGGTGGCCTCCATGTGCTGCAATAGAGACCTCTTGAAATTTTTGTTTCGAATTAACAGCGCTTCTTAATCAGCCGCACCATTGCGCTTTCGGCGAGGCGGTACGTTGATCGATAATCATCGGCGCGTTTTTCGACTAAACCTATTTTAATCTCTCCAGCTTGGTGAGAAGCCTGATTTCTCCTCATCTTCTGCTCAATCATCTGTGTGATGTACCATTTTGCAGCCAACGCCGCCCCTCCGATAATCATCAGAGTCTTTACGATCCCAGGAAGTCCTCCTGGTGTTTGTGATTGAGGCAATAGATTCTGCTGGCGGAATCGCTCGTAAGGAGTCATCTCAACGTGTGGGCCATTACCGACAAAACCTACGTTGGTTCCAGGTATGTAAGTCGATCCGTTCACATGAACGAAAGCTCGATCAGTGACATACTCTGGGAGCAATGACGCTTGTTTCACGGAAGGCATCAAAGCCGAGATGATAGCAGGATTGGGCCCCTGCGGTTCTCCAAAGTCCTTCTCAGCCATAGGAAGCCCTTCGATTCCGACTTCCTTGATGTAGCCAGCCACCAAGTCTCCAATCCCTTCTCCTTGCTTGCCCATCGTCTTTCGAGCGATAAGCTCCGACAGCCAGCTAATCGAAGGGCTGATTCCTAGATGAGCCAGGGATTCGAGCACGGGTTTGAGCTCGTAGTTTCGAAGAATGTCGAGCGCCCTCTCGTCCGGGTCCGAAACCTTGTCAAGCACCGCATCGAGATTTGGATCGGCGTCGATCACCACACCGTCCGTGACCTCTTTGATGAACTCACTGAGCTTTTTGAGCGTAGCTGTCTTTTCGGTCAGACCTTCAACTTCAGCGAGTTCGGCGGAACCTATGACACGTCCTTCGTCAGAAGCGACTTTCTGCAAAACGGAGCTGGTAACGTCGGCCGGCCGAATTACGATGGAAATATCGAAAAATTTAAGCGGGGCAACGTTCAAGGCCATGACCTTGCGTCCGTCAGGATAAATGCGCCCTAGCTCTTCGGAGAGGTGTTCGCAGTACTCCTGTCGGGAATGAGCCCGGTTACCGCATATGCTGCAAACGTCGTAAGGCGTGCGGCACGCCATAGACGTAGCAGGGTAGTCTCCTCGCTCAATGCGTTCGATGACGTCTCGGCCTTTGTCTTTGTCGATCCAAGCAATGAGCTCGACCCGGTGCATGCGATCGTTGTAGATGGCGAAGACCACCTGGCCGATCGCCTTGGCAGGATCCTTGTTGATGTGATTGCGGAAGACGTGCGCCGGCGACGTTTCGAACGTCTTGTAGTAATCCAGGAGCGTGTTCTCTGGGAAATAGTCCTGGTTCCGATTGGCGCCGAAATACTCCCCTGCCCCCATCGCCAGGATGTGGAGGTAGACCTTGTTGGGCTCCGGGTGAATGCGAGAGATGTATTCGACGATCTTGCTGTCCGCCGCGGCCTTGATGAGGCCGGAGCGGTCGGTACCATCGATGATCCGGATAGCAGGTTCGTTCTCGGCGAAGTAGGGATCCGACTTGATAAGCTTAAGCATTATTCTTGCGTGAGTGATTGAACAGGGCTGCTCCGGCTGCGGCCATACCCAGGCCGCCTACCGCCCTACCGAGCCCTTTCGCAAACCGGCCCTTGTTGTGAGCGATGTACTCACCGATCTCCCGGGCCGAGTTGCGTCGGTAGTTCTTCGATCCTTTGATGTACTCCGTGCCGATCCCGTGCTCGCCCCGCTGGACGTGAACGTTCGTCTGGAAGTTCTTGTAGATCATATTCTTCTGCGCCTTCTGCACGCTCTTAGGCTGGATTTTGTAGAAGAGGTTGCCCTCCATCTTCCGGAACATCGTCTTGACCTCGGGGTTCGTCACGCCTCGATATTCCTGACGCCAGGTCGGCAAATTGATTTTTGCGACGTACTTGTTCTGACCGGTCAGATGGCGCTTCATCGCCTTTCCGAGCGCCTTCCTCTGCTCCCGGATCAGGTCGGCCTGGTTCTTGACCTTCCCGGCAGAGATGGCTTCCTGCTGCGCGGCGTAGTTCTGGGCGTGAAACTTCCGCTTCTCCGCGAACACCAGATTCTTGTTCTTCTCGCCGAGACCAACGACTCCGGAGACACCCTTATCGGAACGGTTGGGCTTCAAGCCCTGCCTCTTGATGTTGGCGATGTTCTCCGCGGTCGAGCCGTGGTAGAGTGTTTCACGGCCGGTCAGATGGCCGCGATCGAACTGATTCTTCGTGATCTTGAGACCGGAGTAGACGCCGGCCGCCCCCGCCGCCTCGCCATAATAGGCCTTCTCATCCTCAGCCCGTTTCTCCTGGCCTTGAGCCTTCAGTTCTCGATGGATGCCTCGAAGCGCAGCAAGGGCCTTTCGGTCCAGCTCTGCTTGCAGCGCGGCACGATCTCGGTTGTCCTTATTGGTTTTGTAATTGGCCGCGCTGACGCCTAGGCCCGTCGCGCTGATTCCGAGAGAGGCCTTTGCGGAAAACGGAGTCTCCTTCCACGTCTTGGCCAGATGCTTTCCAACACCGGCCAAGCTTGCCGCTTTATCGAGAAACGGATTTGCGTCCGCCAAGGCCTTGCGTTTGAGATGCTGATAGCTGAGCTCGAGCGCCTTGCCGGCCGCCGCACCTTTGGCAGCACCGACTATGGTGTTCCTTACTCCTCTCAAGCCGAGACGAAAATTTCCCTCGTCTCCCTGACGAGTTGTGCTCAGCGCACCGTCCAATGCCCCGCCTGCTCCAAAGGCCGTGGTCATAGGATTCCGCCGACCGGCATTGACCGCTTCTCGGGCCATTCGGCCGTACTGTCGCAGATCAGCTACCTTCTCAAGGTATTTGTTAGACATAGGCTTTAGGAGAAAACGAAGACGCCGACGAAGTTTGAGCGTAGCGGGATTCGAGTTCCGTCAGGGTCCTGATCGTCTGAGGGTCGATACCTTCACCGTGAACAGCGTTGGCCAGAATCGATGATAGCAGATTGGCATCAGTGGCGACGTGAGGAGCGAACTTGAAGATCGTCTCAGCGTAGTTCATGACCTTCTCTTGCTTGGCCTGACGCAAGATCGGGTTCATCGAGATGGCTCGACGCAGTGCTTCGACAAACTGGTTATGCATCTTGCTGTTCGCAATGCTCTTGGCAGCCGTAGCCAAACCAGAAACGCCGAGACCCAGGGTGACACCAGCCAAACCCTTTCCAATTCCCTTGGTGAACTCACCAGCCAGATCGGATACATTGAAACCGAAGGCTGCGCTCTTGGTTAGCAGCTCTTCGTAAAACCCTTCGAGAAATTCAAGCGCCTTCTCCTCGTCGCCGGCGCACTTTTCCAAAGCCAGCTGTTTGATCTTTTCAAGCATTCCTGTTCCTTTAAAATCTGCCGACTTCGTCTGAAAATCGGCTTTTACCTTCTGTATTGCAGTTTCGTGAGAGACCGGACGAAGCTTTCCCGTCGTTCCCTTCACGCTGATCCTATTTGTTGTATTCGGCATATTTGGTTTTGCCGCCGAAATTGCACCGCCTCCGATGCCAAACCCGAGGCCACTTCGAGGATAAGTTCTGGGGCTGCCTAGAAACCCTCGCACCTTTTGAGCAGAGATCGTCGGCATCGCTTATTTTTTCTCCGTCTTTCTCGGCGACCACTTGTCCATGACCTTCTTACCGACATAGGCCGCTGCGACCGGCGCGGCGGCGGCCAGGCCATAGCTCGCCATGTTTTTCGACACGACCTTCTTCAGGAACTGGTTCGCCGCCTTTCCGCCCTTGTGCGCCTTGATGCCTTTGTAGGCGTGATAGTTCGCTGCACCTTCTTCCCGGAGAACAAGGGCACCTGGAATGGCTGCTACGGCAGGGGCGTAGTCTCTGGTTTTCTCGTTGGACAGAGCTCCGACGGTTGCCAGTTCAAACACACCGTGCGATCGAGGATGTCGGCCGATCATCGTACCGACACGCTTTAGCTTGGCATGGGTCTGGAGATCTTTGGCGTGTCCCAGCTCGTGCATGATGATGTCTTTGTTGACGGTCTTTCTCGAGCCGAGACCTGGCTTTTTCACTCCGGCTATGAATCCTCGGCCCCCGGAGGGATTGTAGATATATCCCGGCGCACCACGAACGTTGGAGTGTGAAACAGTGTTGGCCGAACGGGGGTCCAGCTTTTCCCTGCGTTTCATATGCTCTCGGGTGTTGAACGTGACGTTCTTGTGCAGATTGTTGTCTCGCATGAACTTCTTGATCGTACCGTGATCCGACACGCCCGTATCATTGATAGTGGCCCTAATTTTACGGCTAGTGTAATTCGATAGGAGTGCAACCGGAACCTTTCCGACACCTCCTGCTATGAGCGCACCGTACGCCTTTCCAAACTCCGTGCCGGGGTTCTTACGCTTAGGCTCTTCCCCCTTCTCCGCGATTTTCTCCAGGTACTTGTTCATGCGTACCTGCTCCTAGTCGCGCTGAAGCGCAGACCACACGTCGTTTGAACGACCGGTCTTAGCGTCCCGACCTGGGTCGTACATGGCAGCATCCATGGCAACCGAACCGGCTCCATAGAGAGCCGTACCGAGTCCTAGACCCTTAGCCGCAGTGAATGTCTTCGGGGTAAAAGGCTTGCCAGTCACTTTGGATTTCACAGAGCCAGCCATGTTCTGAACCTTGGTGACGCCGGGTCCGAAGGTGTTGTGAATCGAGCGGCCGGCCATGCGGGCGGGAACTTTAGCTACGGCCTTGAAGGGAGCAACCATTGCCTTCCCAAGAATCTTCCCTGCTCCGCTGGCAAGAGAGCCGATAAACGCTTCCTTGGTCAGTTCCTGTGACACTTCCTCGGCTCTCTTCTGAAGCGCCGATCGTCTCGCAGCCTCGGCAACAATGCGCTTGGCTTCTTTGAACAGCCCGGCGAGAGCGTTGACGTCCTTAAGTTCGGCTTCCTTGAAGAGTGCATGGCCACCGAAGTCACGATGAGGCTTCAACTCGCCCGTCACGAGGACGGACAGCTGGGCGTACTCCTCTCCGTCTACGACCGAAGCGAGCTTGTCCATGCCCTTCTCGTCGTCGGCCACAACCTTGGCCAGTTTGACGAGACGATCGTTGATTACGAGTTTCTGGGCTTCGAGATCTTCCAGGGCCTGGCGGTTCATGGCCGCTTCCTTGATGAAGTACGCCATCTTCTCCTGTTCTTCCCGGAGACGCTTTTCTTCGTCGACAATCTCCTTCTCGACCCCAGTAAGAACCTGGTTGGTGTAAGGATCTGCATCAGCGGTGGCAGCAGGACGCATGGCCGTTGTCACGGTCTGCTCCTCGTGCCAGCCAGCCTGCTTTTCGACATCATCCGGGACCGTCACCAGGCGCATGACTTCGGCGTACTTAGCCAGAGGAAATTCAACGGTGCGATCGTCGGACATGCTGAGCACCTTCAGATAGGCAATCGTATTAGTCGCTTCGACCGCTCGCTTGATCTGATCGGAGTTGAGCTGCGCCGCGGCGGCTTGCTTAGCCAATCCGAGGCTGAGTGGGATTTTGTTGTTCAGGAACTGCTCTACGACAGTGACGGAAATGTCACGAAGCTGTTCCGAGGTGATCTGGGTCATATTTGTTCTCGATTAACGGCAGCGTTTACTGCTCTATTTTAGCCTCGAGCCGAGATTCTTACTTCTCGGCCGAGTTATCCTGGTTCAGATCGGTATATCCCTTGAACTCTGGGATTTCCGTTGTTTCAGAAGCTTCCGGAGCCTCATCCAAAAGGCTTTCTTCTTCTCGGTTCAAATCGGCATAACTACCGAATTCAGGTACGACTTCGGCCAGAGCCAATTCGATATCTTTCTTGGCCGCGTCAGAATCCATGACCCAGACCTTGAGCAGGCGAGCGATGTCCATTGACATCTTCGACCATTTGACACCCTCTTTGCTGGACTCCGACGAGTTCCCAGAAAACAGGCTCTCCTTGGCCTTGAAGACGGACATCGTGAAGAGCTCTTTTAAACCGTCGATCGGACTGATGTTGACGGCTTTCCCGAGACGCCATTCAATGAAATCCAAGCCCTGGCTGAGTGCCCAGAGTTTCATCATGTGTTCATCTCGATCCTTGACATCGAGCAGTTCGAGCTTGCTGAGTTTGTCTAGATCAGCGACGTCATAAAACACCGCTGCATACATCTGGATGACGTCGGCGGGGATTTCGAGAATGTCGGAGATACGTTGAAAATCGCTGCTGGCCAGAAGACAGGCTTCTATATACCGACGCTTCAGAGCGCTCTTGTTGAGCTCCAAGGCTTTGGCATACAGAGCCTTCTCGGCACTATCGTCTGCGGACAGAATTGTGTCTACGAGAGGATCAGCGCCGAGGGTGTTATTCTTGATAAGTAAGGCCCTGGCATTAACACGCATTTATGTCGTTATGACTATTCGGTATCGATGGTCGAGGCCGAAGCAGCCATCTCTTGCAGCTTAAGGTAGTTGTCGCCAAGCAAGCGATACACGCTCTTCATGCTAGCCAGGAATGCAAAGGTAGAGTCGGCGTCGCTGTTGCGAGACAGTTGATCGATATGAACTCGAGCCATGAACATGATACGGCCGAGCTTATCGATTGCTTCTTCGATGCTGGGCAGGTACTCCTGAATTTGCTCGTGCATGTTCGGTACCTGCAGAAGCTCGGAGATGATCGTAGCCTCAGTGACCTGAGCGTCGCCAAGCTCCATCGACTTCTGGATGTGAGACAAGAACGCACCGTTAGGAGCGACGTCGTCGTTGTGCTCCGGCAGAATGCCGTATTGAGGAACTTCAGCCGGATTGTAGTCCGTGCTCGATGCCTGCTTGCTCAGATAGATTCGAGTGAACTTGGTGGCCTTAGCTTCCTTGACGAAGTTCTCCGCTGCGACAGGATCGATTCCCTCCCTGACAACGAGGATCTCCATCACCTTCGGCTCTTGACCGACAGGCTTTCCGTTCACCGTAAACTCGACACCGTCGTAACCGAGATTGAGCTCAGCTCCAAGGTACTGAACGGCCGCCAATTCCCGTTTGGTGACAGCGCAGTTCAGGTGATCTTCACATTCGAAGGAGATGTTGTCGCCGAGCTTCAGAACGACGCAGTTATACGGAACATACAGAGTAGCGCCTGCCCCTTCCGCAATCTTCCCGAAGTTGCGGTAGCCGAGAATTCGAGTGAAGTTTGACGTGCCGTAGTCGCTTATGGACACATCCACGCCGTAGGCATTGAGAGTGACGCGGCTGACTTTGAAGGGGCCCAGGAACGTACCATCGGCCAGCGACAGGAGGATCGTGTCTCCATTGGCGCAATCCCTCAGCAGAACCGGAGGGCGATAGTCGAACAGTCGATCAAGAACCTCCTTGCGATCGAGATCTTCGCCCTGAGCGATGAATCGTTCGCACAAGGCATAGTCACCGTTAGTGAACAGGGCGAGAGACCGATTTCCGGACGGAGCCAGCTTGTTCATCTTAGGAATGAATGCGTCTCGACTCGTCCCGTTTTCCATAACGATAGTGTAGTCCCGATCTCCGTCGAGGTTGGTGATTTCCCGGAAGAGTCCCCGAGTGTTGTAGTTCTGCATGGTTACCGCAACACGACGACCTGGCTGTTCGCCGACGACGTGGTATCCGGCATTCAAAATGTTAGAGATACCTTCCGGATCTAAGGTCGGATTGGCATCGGTCACAACCGAAATCGGGACGGCATTTGTCTCGGCCGCAAGACTTTGAGGCTGAGGTTTGAGGACGTCGAAGATGGCCTTTAGACCGAAGAGCTTATCGAGATTGTCGTAGACTGACTTCTCCGCAGCGAGCTTCTCAAACGTTGCCTTCTTGACGTAATCAGGCAGAACCGCCAGAAAGTCGATCAGACGGCTCGAGCTGGCATAGACATACTTGCCAGTGCGAGGTGGGTTGATGAGTTGATAGACAGACGGGTTGGTAACCACGCTGTCCGGAATCTTGTTCGGTCTGCCCTGCTCGAGCTGGCTGGAAGCAATGACGAGAGCGACGGTCTTCTTCGTCAAAGGGAAGAACCTGTTCTTGGACGAGAAGAAGATGGAGTCGATCGGGTAGACGTTGTCGTTTTTCGAAACAACGGGAATGTAGAAAATGTCGCCGCCCGACCTTAGAACGAATACGCCAACCTTTGTGCCGCTATCCTCTTCGAGCTCTTCTGTCACATCTTGGAAATTGATAATTAAAGATCCGAGCTCAGGCACCGTCTGTAGCAGCTTGGCCAAGGCGATATCAGAAAACTCCATGAATTAGTCCTCAAAGTATATAGAGATATGCTGCTATTTTAACGTGCCGAGCCGGAAACCCTTTCCAGACCTAGCAGCCAACCGTGACCTGATTGTGTCCGGAAGCAGCTGTTCTGGACGGTCCTTTAGTAGATTGAGATGGCGTCGGATTAGCCGTTGGAACATAGCCAGTAGGAGACGCCCCGTTGTTTGCTATCTCGTAGGCACGGCCGTAACAGATGCTATTAGCGTATTGCTCGGGGGTAATACCTGTTCGGACGTCCCTGGCACCTAAACCCAGATAGGCAGCAACCGCGGCCGGCATCTTGGTGCTGAATGTCAGTCGTCCGATTCTGAAACCATTACCTGACGGTCGAACGGCTTTGTATTTGCTCTCCAGGATAACCAATCCGGCAAGGATCTGATTTTCAACGTTCGCCTCCCCGTAATACTTAGCTTCAATGCTTTCTCCTGGAGCCACAGTTAGCCTAGGAGCCAGGTCGGGACGATGACGTTCGATCTCCTGCTTCCCTCCGCCGGCCTTAGATGCACCGCGAACGACGTTCCAACCCATGCACTGCATGAGGCCCCACGCCCTGAGTCCTTGTTCAATGTTGGCTCGTTGCTGCGGTGTTGCGGACTTCAGGATGCTGGCAATAGCACTGGAATTCCAATAGTCTCTGGCCGAAGAGCTGGCTGACAATGGAATAGCCGGGCCTATCGCATCCGGGCGAAACGAGCTCTCCAAATAGATCAAGGACATAACGATGTTGACGATGTCCGGCTCTCTGCCCAACGTTCCGGAGAAGTAGGTCCGGATGCAATTATCGATGATCTGGCGAAGCGACTGCTTGAAGGCAACCGAGGCCGTCTGCCGACTGGACGTCGTTTTTCCGTAAGTTGCCATGATCAGTATTGACCGTGCTCGCCTTCGCCGAACTCACGACCGATGATATAAGGCGCGATGGGATCCGTGCTGTGTTCCGGAGATTCGGCCCCGAGCGCCGCGCTTTCTTGAAGCGTATCCTTCAGTCGAGAGAATGACAGCTTGGAAATCCAGTTCGGATCCAAGAGCTTCGCCGTCTGCAGGCCCGGCACAATCGGAGCTACCTTCAAGCCGTTATCAGAAACCTTCACGGTCTTGACGCCAACCCTCTTCAGATCTTCGATATGGTTAGCATCGAGCAGGGTGCCTGGCGTAAGCTCATGCACACCGTGAGATAGGATATGGCCTTCGGCTTGATCGATCGGAACTTCTCGGCTGCTCTTCTTGAGATATTTCGCCACAGCATTGACGTCGACCTTATCCCCGGGAAGGAAGCCGGTATGACCTGGATCGATGACTTCGACGTATTTCATGAGGTTCTTTGAAATCACTTCGAAGTGGCGAGGATCCAGCCCTCCGCCATAGATCCCTCGAAGCTCTTGAGACATGTATTGCCTTCCAGCCCCAAGACCTTTGAGCGCAACGAGCTTGCGAGGATTGATCACTCCGGTCGACAGAGGATCGCCTTTGCGAACCTTGTCACCAATGTTCACCTTCAAACCCTGAGTTTGCGGTACGAAGTGACCCTTCTCGTTGACGAAGACCTGGTAGTCACCTAGAGGGGTTTTCTTGATGTCAGTAATCCGACCGTTGATTTCAGCGATCGTCGCCTCGTCCTTGAAGTTATCGGCCGGGTTTCTCAGAAGATTGGACGCCTGCTCATAAGCGTTCCCCTTGCGCTCGCCAACCGTAGCCTTGTGCTTGGTCGACAGCATGGCTTGGGTCAGAACCTCGGATACAGATTGAGCGGCGATGACGCCGACGTTCTCCCCGATTTCCGGCTTCTTGCCGCTACCCATTAGACCGTAGCAATGCTTGCAGACGCCCTGAGGAGCCTCGCAGGTCATCACGCTGCGAACCTTGACGGCTGTGGCTCCTGAAGCCTTCAGTTCCTTGTAGTAGGCTTCGTCGATAAGACGGTTCGTGTCCGCGGTGTAGCTGCCAACAAGCCTCTTCTTGTCCTCGATCGGGACCATGATTCCGTTCTTGGTCTTGCAATCATCGATTGTGATGGTTTCATGGAAGACGGTCGGGGACAGCTGTTTGAACAAGGCCCCAGGAAGGGCCGTGGATAGCTGAGTCAACACGGTGTTGCCGCGGCCCATGTAGGACATGGCGATGTGCTCGGCCGGGCTCATGCCTTCGGCAAAGCTCTTCTTGATCACGACGGGGACGAGTTCCCCCTTCAGATTGGATGACAACAGGGGCGTCGACGTACCCACGGCCAGTTGCTTCGGGTTGCCTCGAGCGCCGGTACGGGCCATCTTCGCCGCCATCGAACCTTTGCTGACGAGATATTCGACGTTCTGCTTTTCGATCCTCTTGTCGTATTGAGAGACGAGTTCACCTAGCTCACGCTGTTTCTCTGCTCGAGACTTATTCGGGTCGTTCAGGATCTTCTGAGCCTTGAAATCGAACTCATTGATGAGTGCCTGGCGTTCGTCGCTTTCGTTGATGTAGTCGGACAGAGGCGTCGAAGCTCCGATTTCAGTAGCCTTGTTGAAGAAGAGCTTGGCCAGGTTGTTGATGTGCTCATGCGCATTCGGACCTCCATGCTTTAGCAGCATTTGAACGAGGTCCGACATCCCTCCTTTGTCCAGAGGGCGATAGAGATTGAAATTCTGTTTTGCCGCTTCAGTCGGCATAGAGTGCTTAAGCAGAAGAGCACCCGGAGTTGTGATCTTATCAGTGGACATGGCTTGGATTTCTCTATCCATTTTAGAACAGAGTAGTGGTATAAGTATTGTACAAAGAACTGCCGCTCTAATCATTATAGAGCGGTCGTTTTCATTCTTGCTTTGAAGGAGCTAATAATGATTCCTGCTTTGAATTACAACCGACGGTATGTTTACTCTATGTCCAAGACTGCTCGAGGTCATAACGAAACTCCGCCGGCACCAAAACCCTATTGCCATAACTGTAGGTCTGTCGGCGTACTTCGCTGCTCGGATCCGGTGAATTGCGGCGTCGCGGTCCGCCACCCCCGGAGCACGGCCATATCGTCGCCGTGACCCGGCTGGTTGCGGCCTGATACCAAGGAGAACTGCATGTACACCAGATATTTCATCAACTGCCCGTCAACACTGCAACCCGGCAATAAGTGGCACGGCATGGTCGTCGCCGCTCGGTGCGTGGAGATGGCGGACGACAGCCGCGCGGTCACTGTGGTCGTGCTCGGCAAGGATACGCCCTGCGTATCCATGCACATACCGAAGCAGTGGCTGTCCAAATGGACAGGAGACTGACCTGAATCGCCTCGAGATGGTTGGATTTTCAAGGAGAGATCATGAACGTCGTCTATCGCACTGTCTGGACTGAGTACGAGAGAGGGTTGGATCGGCCGGATGGAGTTAGCTACGCTTTCGACAAGGAGTTTCTCCAGAGAGAGATCCGGCGGATCAAGAATCTCGGAGAGCCAGGATGCTACAGCCGTGCTAGTGAAATCAAAATGTGTGTCGTCACCGATGAGCTCCGGAAGAAAATCTACGATAACGGAGGCATCTATACGACTCTTCAGTATGATGATCCGGGAATGCTAGGGCCGTTTGTGCCGTCCAATCCTAAGTTCAATCTCGAAACTTTCAGGAACGGTCTGGCGCAGGCGGCAAAGGCTGCGTGACGTCCAGGAAGAACCTATGGCCCTTAACCGGGCCGGCTTCTACCTCTACCAAGGGGTAGTTTTTTTGCCAGACTGGGCTCAACGGCGTTAGCCATATCCGAGGCTCCAGATCAAATGCCTTCATGGCGTCGATGAAATGCGGGTAAAGGGATCGGAACAAACCTTTTCCTCGAGACTGGCAAAGAGAAAAGCTCTTTTCCGTTCCACCAAAATCCCCGACTGCGTTCAGAATCAGTCTTCTCCCCTTGATGGTAATATCGATCGGCAACGCTCCGATTGTTGCTACCCCTGGGAGCATCTTTTCATCTTTAAAGGCTATATCGAGACAGGCTCGCTGAGCCACGTCCCGAAGAAAGCCGTTTTCATTAAAGGAACTCATTATGAGCGATAATGCGCTTCGAGAAAAATGTAGAATCACGCGGCTGATGACTCATAGCAAACGGGAAAGTCTCAAAGACGAGGTATTTCGTGCGCTTGAACTGCGAGATTCTGCGTTGCCAACTAGAGCTCTGAAATTCTCAAAGGATGGATATGCGAGCTTGGATATTGTCATTGATCAAGGCGTGCTGAGTACCTCGTTTGGTACTAAGGATTTCGAGCCTGCACTTGCCGAAACCCTTAAATCTAAAGCTTGGGCCCGGAATGGTAATGTGAGTTCTTTCGAGTTCAAAGGCCATCAGGTCAATTTTATTCAAGTCCCTTACGGTACGGTTGCGCTAAACGCTACTCTCTTAGGTTACGATGGAGCGGGAGGATTGATCCAATATCTCGCACAACCTTACAACTTGAAACTTACCCAAAGCGGTCTGTTCTATGTTTTAAAAGATGGTGATGAAAATATTGGATACGTCTTTTACTCCAATAAATTTGGCGCCATTATGCCCTTCCTGAAGCTGGATTATTATTACAGTGCAGGAGGAAGTTTCCACTACGGTTTCGAACAACGGGAAGACGTTTATGCGTCAATCCTTAGGAATTATCTTTTCACTCTTTCGGCATACGACATCAACGAAAACTTCGAATATGTAGGTGATGCCTCTCGATTGAACGACCCATCGTTCGCAGGATTCGTTAAATATGTTGCCGAAGAAGGTCTCCGACGTCGGGCACAGGGGGACCCTCAGCCTTGGCCTGTCGCTCCGGAACCGCACCAACTTCTACATGTTAAGACCTTCATCGAGACGAGCTCCCTTATCGACTCCTGCAAGGCCGTTGCCGAGGCTTATTATTCGAATAAACTTGTCCGCTCCAAATTCAACAGTGAGACAGTGATGGCGGCAACCGGGATCGAATCTGGAGAGGATCTCGACCTCTTCACCGAGGCTTACAAAGCGACTTTTCCGAGCCACGGGGAGTTCGAGTTCTTCGTTAAGAGCAGCACGCCTGATACGATCCGGGACTCGATTCAGCGGTTCCACGCAAACTATAAGAAACCAGAAATTAAGCAGAGCCCTGAGACTTCTGAAGTTCCCAAAATCCCCGAGCTCGTCGTTACGCGACGAAGGACTCGTAAGATCGTAAAGCTTGAGCCGCCGGCTGACGCTGTTACTTTCGGCTAAAAACTAGGCTCTGCCTTAAAATAACTCTGTTCACGCAGAGTTATTTTTTAGCCTCCTCAAGTCACATGCCTCTCCAACCAGATCAAGAAATTCTGTTCACTCGTCAGCGTCACGAAGCGGACAGAATGGGACTGCACTGGGATTACCGGCTCGTAGCCGGAGATAAGGCTTACTCCTGGGCCACGAAGAAGGAGCTGCCTGAGCCTGGTCGATCGATCATCCTTTTCGAGCAGCCGGTTCACGATCGCCACTACGCCTTGAGCAAGAAGGTTGTCATTCCCAAAGGCTCCTATGGAGCCGGAGTCACGACCTTGGACTGGGTCCGTAAGGCCCGGATTGGAGAAAACAGTACTTCGGATCAGTTGACCATTCACACCAAGGATGGCCAGAAGTTTCTACTAAAGAAGCTGAAGGGCAGCGAATGGGGAGACAAGGCGTGGTTGTTTCGGAACCTCGGGAAGACCGGGAACAAATATATCGAGAAAGCAGCCAACCTGAAGCTGCCTGCTTCATGTCCTTGCAACCGCTACCTCGTCAAGATAGCCGAGGCTCTCGGTAAGCATCAAGAGGAGGCCCTTTCCAAGCTAGAGAAGTCGAAGGGCATCGTCCTTCACCATTCCACCGGGTCTGGCAAGACCAAGACGTTTCTCACCGCAGCCGAGCGGGCTCAGAAGGAAAATCCCCAAGGCCACGTTCTCATCGTCGCCCCTGCTAGCCTGCAGACAAACGTCGACAAAGAGATCGAGAAGCACAAACTGAATATCGATCGAAATCGCCTTACCGTCCTCAGCTACGAAAAGGCCACGAATATGGCCGACGAGCTGGCTAAGCGTAAGTATGCCCTCGCTGTGGCCGATGAGGCACACAAGCTAAGGAACATCGACGCTAAGCGAACCCGGAAACTCAGGGACATTATCTCCTCTTCTGACAAGCGAATCCTCGCCACGGCAACGGGAAACTACAACCGCCTCTCTGATATATCACCGCTCGTCAACATGGCGGCCGGCAAGGCCGTGCTCCCCGAAGATCCAGCGGAGATGGAGAATCGCTACATCAAGACGATCAGAAAGAAACCCACGCTGATGCAGAGAGTCCTTGGAAAGAAGCCTGACGAGGCCAAGGTCTTAAATCAGGAGAAGGAACTCGGCAAGATCTTCGGCAAGTACGTCTCCTACTACGACGCTAAGGACGATCCGAAGATGGCAGGCAAGTTTCCTAAGCAAACGGAAGAGGTCGTCGAGGTTCCGATGAGCCCGGAACAGCACCGGCTTTACCGCTACGTCGAAGGAGACCTGCCCTGGCTGCTTCGTATGAAAGTCCGGCACAATCTCCCTTTGGATAAGAAAGAGAGGGCTTCTCTTAACGCTTTTTCAACCGGAGTACGTCAGGTCTCAAACTCAATGAGACATTTATCTAGCAACCCCGACGAAGTTCCGCATACGCCGAAGATCGAAAAAGCTGTAGCACGGTTGAAGGAACGTCTGAGCTCTGACAAGAATTTCCGAGGCCTGGTGTACTCGAATTACCTCGACTCTGGCGTCCACGAGTACGCCAAACGCCTCGAGAAGGAAGGGATCCCTCATCGCGTGTATTCCGGCGGCCTGACTCGCAAGGAGAAGGACCAGATCGTCGCTGACTACAACAGCGGAAAGGTGCCGGTCCTCCTTGTTTCGTCCTCGGGTGCCGAAGGGCTAGATCTCAAGGGAACGAAGCTCATCCAAACGCTCGAGCCGCACTTCAACAAGGCCAAGATCAAACAGGTGATAGGACGCGGGGCCCGATTCGGATCTCATGAACATCTCCCGGAGAAGGAGCGTCACGTTCATGTGGAGCACTATCAGTCAGTGCTACCGCCATCTCGTTTTTCGAAGACTCCTTACAGTATCGATAAATATCTGACTGAGCATAGTGATGACAAAGACGAATTGTTCAATCAGGTAAGGAAATTGATGAAAAAACACGCAGCATAAAAGCCTCCAATCTTTACGGGCAGTGCTATACTATCTGAATGTTTACAAGGGCACAGTACAAAGATTCGAATCAACTCGATTGGACCACGATATCCGACCCCGTTGCGACAAAAAAGTGGGATGGTGCACATTTTTTTGTAACAGTTGAGCCGGACGGTTCCTTGCGCTACTTTTCTCGACGACAATCCGTTAAGGGTCATTTTCCTGAACGCACGGCTCAGCTACCTCATTTGACTGAAACGAAGCTGCCTCACTTGGCCGGGAACGTCTACTCCGTGGAGCTTATCCACACTGGGCACTCTAAGAATGACGTGGAGTCACACTCCAGGTTGTCGGGAATTTTGAACTCTTTGCCAGAGAGGGCCATTGCTACCCAGAAGGAAACTGGGCCCGTCCGTGCCGTCCTTATCGACGTCATTAACCCTCCTCTACCTACCTATCGAGAGAAACTGCTTCATCTGAAAGAGGTTGAGCAGGCCTTCGGAAAGCCGGACATGATGTTTGTTCCGGAGCCCAAAATCACAAAACCCGACATCGTCGAACTGATAAATTCAACGCGACGACGCGGGGAAGAGGGTGTAATAATAACTTCCCTATCGACTCCTGAGCCGAGCAACCGTAGGATCAAGCTGAAACACTTCGGCACCTACAATTTGCGAGTTTCGCGGATAGTTCAGGAGTTCGACAAAAACGGAAAGCCAAAGGATTCTATGGGTGCCGTTATAGTGACCGATCGGTCAGGTAGGGAAGTAGCCGCGGTAGGCAGTGGGTTCACGAAGGCTCAGCGCAAGGAGGCCTGGGCCAATCCTAAGGCCTGGATCGGAAAGCTTATACAGGTCAAATCCTTGGGGCCGAGCGGAGCGGGAGGTCGTCTAAGGCATCCAGTTTACAACGGGGATGCAGATGGAGAATTGGATTTCGTCGAGTAAGAAGCGTAGTAAGTTCAAATCAGCTCAAGTCCCGTAGAAACAACCAAGGGGGTTACTGGAAATGAACGGAGCGACTGCAACTAGCCCGGCGTCTAGAGGGGAATCGTCACGGCCTGTGCCATTCATCAACAAGACGCAGGAAGTCTACAGCTATGTCGTGAATCACCCGGAACAGAACGAGAGGGAGCTCACCGAGGCCCTATCCCATCTCACTGCACCCGTCGTCTATGCGTCCTTGAAATCTCTGGTTGCAAACGGGCATCTTAGGACGATAGAGACTCAGGAGCTCAACAAGAGGCGACGGCCGCTCCTTAGGTTCGAGGCTGTCCCGGATAAACCGTATGAGCCGAGTTACGGAACACGTCGCAACGGACTGAAGGAGATTCGTATGGCAAAAGCCACTTCGACTCGACGAGGAAAGATATCGGTAAGAGCGAAGACCCAGGAAGCCGGAGTGGCGTCCAAGGCCGATCGGAGCAATCTAATCGGTTCGTCCGACGGTTCTCCGATTGCCTCCTTGACATTGAAGACCTCGTCGGGCACGGTACAGCTTCCGCTCATGGCAGCAAGGCAGCTGTACACGGAACTTAAAAAGCTGTTCGAAAACGACTGACTGGCTCCTCCTGAATAGAATCAATCTAACCCGGGGCTTAACCGAGTCCCGGGTTTTTATGTCAGGTGAGCCTTGATTCGAATCGGCGTGTTCTCCTTGATCTTCCCTTCCTTCAGGGCCTTTAGAGCATCCTCTTCAGTTTCGAATTCCACTACGTCCTGAGTATGGTCAGGTTCCGTAAGGTAGGTCGAACCGATGATCGCCTCGTGGCCCGGAGCCACCATCGCGGCACCCTGCCCTTTCCGGTAGTCGTAGATATGAGCTTGAGGAAGAAGCTTTTGCTTAGCTTCCTCGATGGCCTCTGGCGTCATAGGAAGATGGATTGTCAAGGCGTCTCCGTCGAAGTCTCCTGCGTACAGAGGCAGATGCAACGGGTTAACACCTATCGTTTTGCCTTCGACAGGCACAGGATAGTGCGCCGTGATGTTGGTGCGCATCAGAGTCGGGGCTCGGTTCAGGATCACCGGGATCTGCTTGATGAGCTTGTTAAAGCTATTCGTCGCTGCGGTGTCGCGGGCCTGCACAGCCTTCTTCGCTGAGACGTAGTCATAGCCGTTGCGAACCAAGTCCCGGATGATGTGAAACTCGTACATCGTCCAGAGCATATCCTTTGGCACAGCCGCCTCGTTAAAGCCTAGATTCGGCTCGGCATAGATCGTTGCCCGGCCGGAAAAGTCTTGCTTCCTCGACAACAGCTTGGAATGGAAGTAGCCTCCCTTAGGTCCAGTGTCTCCGGCGATCTGCTTGATATATCCTTTCTTAGCCTTCCCGCGGTTGGCTCCCGTGATAGCCTCTCCGAGACCGAATACAGCCTTGGCTCCATCGTACAAGGCCTTCCGCTCAGCCACTGTCTGGTGAGGCAGCAGGACGTCCTTAATATCCTTTAGCGAGTTGTTGACCAGCATGTGGTCTTTGTAGAGGTAATTGACGTCGGCGTATTCGATCCGATTATTGCCCATGGGTATGGATGGTCGAACCAAGGGCGGTGCCACAGGGATGTGATGTAGGATGTACGCCTCGTGAGGCTTCAGATCTAACTTCTGAATGCCTGCCAGGTACTTCAGCTTCTTGACCAGCTGATCTCGTTTTGACGGAGATTTCGTCTCAAGGATTTGCTTTTTTAGATCTCGGATCTGGGCCGACACATCGACATCAGCCAGCATCTGCTCAAAAGCCTGGCCTCCGACGGTCAGTTCTTCGATGTCGGCGTGAGGAATAGAAGGAGTTGCCATGTCGATATTATAGTTCCGAAGCGTCTTCCGGCTTGAACGGATCGGGGATGAACTTCGTGTCGATCGCCGGACGTTCACGAACAACGATAGGCTTCGTCGAATCGGACGAAACCGGGACGGTGTTAGGGTCCCGGTAAGTCGTCTTTCGATTCACCTGCTTCACATAGTGAATATCTGTCAGACCGGTGACGAAGCGATTGGGATTATAGAGTGTCATCGTCGTGCTCCTTCTCCTCTTCTTCCCTTTCCTCTACCGGCATCGAAGTCTTGAGGTTGATCGTTTTCAGGTGTTTCCCTGTTTCCGAGTCATGCAGGTGGAAGATACCCTTGTCAGCACGACGAATGCCTATCGCCCCAGAGACCACGCCGTTAAACTCGCTCGTAGTCAGGCCAAGCAGGCTCTTGATTGGCTTCTCGAAAGTCGGATTAGGAATGGGTTCCGCCAAAGTATAGTGAGTCCAACGGGTGCCCCGCAGACCTCCGGTCAGGGACGGGTCGTACAGGCCGCCTTTGGCCGGCTCGAGGTTCTTCGCATCGATGAAGGTCGGCTCCTTGATCTCCCCGTGACTCATTTCCAGAATGTCACGGCTAGTCAAAGGTGCCGCGGTGATTTTGCCGTCCTTGAAGGACGTCTTAATCCCGGCTCCGGTCAGGTAGTCGAAGAACTTCTGAGTAGCGAAGGTCATCTTCGGCTTCGGAAGAGGCTGCCCGTTCAGGAAACGAGACCAGAACTCCTCATTCTTCTCGGATTTGATCGTGGCGATTTCCTTGAGGTTCTTGCGGGCATCCGAGCCTAACAGACCCAGCATCTCCATGTAGCCGACGGCCTTGGAACCTTCTTCCCCGCCTTTCGTCGGCTGCATAGCATTGTCGTAACTTCCGACGTTGCGAGCCGACCAGTTCTGATCCGTGGTTTTGTACAGCTTGGCGATGTATTGCGGGCCCGTCAGAACCTTGCCGAGCTCCTTGCCGGTCTTGGGGTCAACCAGAACCTCCGAATCGTCCAGTCCATGCGCCGTGAGTTCTTTCTTGAGATCGGCGATGTTACTGCTCTTAGAGTAGTTGTGGACGAGATAAGGCTTGCCTGTCTTCTGGGCGATCTTCGCCGCAGCCGTCTCCATGAGCTGCCCAAGATTGATTCGGGACGTCACCGAAGCCGGGTTCAGCAACAGATCCACTGGCTTTCCGGTCTCCTTGTTGTAAGGCATTTCGTGATCTTCCAAGATCAGAGACACAATCCCTTTGTTACCGTGCAGGCCGGTAAGCTTGTCTCCGATCTCAAGCGGCTTCTTCGATCGTACCAGGATCCGGATAGCCTTCCCTTCAGTGTGAGCGTCGACAACGACTCCTTGCTCTTCATGGGTCCAGATTTCCGAAACCGGACGATACGGAGCAACGAGCGTCTTATGAAGCCGACCAAGCATCTTGTCTTCTGGTGTCGGCTCACGCTTTTCCAGGACAACATAGACGGGATCCCCGTGGTTCAGCACCGCGCCAACCTTTGCGAATCCCTTGTCGTCCAGCTTGTCCAGTTGCTCCTTGGTGTATCTTCCTGGAAAGTAACGGTTGATCAGCTGCTTACGCATGACGGACGTGTCCTGCACGTCGTAGTCGATTTTGTAAGCATGATGGCTAGCGAGGCTCTCGGCCGCCGACCGGCTAATCACCAAACCGTCCTCGTGGTTGTAGCCTTTGTACGGCAGATAGGCGACAGTCAAGTTCTTGCCGATGGCCAGCTCACCATTCTTCGTGTAGTTGTTGTCGACCAGGACATCGCCATACTTAACCTTGTCACCAGGCTTGACCAGAGGCGTCTCATCGTCCAGGAAGCCCTTCATGTTAAAGGGCAAGTTCTTGACGAGAGGAACCTTGTGGGTCTTACCGTCGTTGCTCTTGATCTCAATGTGCTTCGAAGTGACAGCCGTGACTTCCCCGTCCACCGGGGAGATTGTCGACGTGATTTTTCCGAGCAGCTTGACGAAAGGAACGCCTTCGTCGTTCGTTGTTTGAACAAGAGGGGCTTCCCGATCAACGAGAGACAGGGCCTGAGGAATGGCCTTGCCTGCCATGGTGAGGCGTCCCGGGTGATTGGAATTGAGGAACGGCACGAGGTTGGTTGTGATCGTGTACATGTCCGTGCTGTCAGCCAGCCAGTAGTCGACCTTGCTGCGATCAACCTCTTTCAGCTCCCCATTGACCTGTGCTTGAACCTTCCTCTTCCCCTCTTGGTGCGGGAAGCCGATCGTGTGCGTCATCATCTCGTGGACCGAGAGGAAGTGAGTTTTGCCACTGTTGTCTCGGACACGAGCGTAGAGATTGCCGTCGGCGTCCCGGCGAGCAGAAACGGTGAAGCGCTGATCGATACCAGCATGTCCGGATTCCGGAGTCCGGCTCGGATCAATGATCCCTAGATGAGAGGGATCAATGTCACGGGCCGACATGGGGACACCTCTAGAGGATTCGATGCCACCTTCGCCACCTCCCAGAACGGTCACCTTGGCCACATTCTCCAGGCTTTCAACGGGATTGGTCTCGGAAGGCGTAGCCACAAGATTGCTGTCCAGTAGGTAGCTGGACATGATCTTGTTGAACGGCTTGGCAGCAATCGCCCCTCGGATCTTCGGATCGTTTCGATCCATGCGATCGAGCTCGTACTTGATCTTCCGAGCAACGTTCGTCACCGATTGGTGCTCCTTTTCGAAGCGTCGAGCCAGGAAGTCAGGCAGATTCTGGACACGCTTGAACTGCAGGGAGTCCCGGTTGTCCTCAGGACGTCGGCCGGCGTGGACGTCGACCAGGTTCTTCATCGCTCGTAGAATGGTTTCCGACGTCACGCTGCCCAAGGCCTTTCCCAACGTCACTTGCGTCGTTTGCGGAGACAGTTGGGAGCTCTCCAGAGCCTCCTTAAGCTGAGAGGCCATCTCTTCAGGGCTGGCCCCTGGGCGTCGCTTGGAGGTTGAAACCAGTCGGTTGTAGAGATCAGAAAGGTATTTGGTCTCCTTCCCGGCACTCGCCTTCAAGTTCGCATCCCAAACTTCGACAGGGATGTACGTGCTCACTTCCTTCGGGCCAACACCGAATACCCTAGTCAGAAGCGGCGCCAGAGGAATCGAGGAGGATTGGATCTGGACGTAGAACAATCCCGTCTGAGGATCGAGAGTCAGAGAGAAGCTGCGCCCCGTAGCCGTGTTGACGTGGCTTTCGAGCTCTCCCGTCTCTCGGGCTCGAGTGTAGACTCCAGGCCGAAGCTGGAGTTGGTTGGCAACCGAGTAGTTATTTCCTTTGTAAAGCAGCGTGTGCTTGTTGGTGAGATGGAAGGCATCCATTAAGGAGAAATCCTTCTGCTCAGCCACGACCTTTCCGGTCGCCTTATCGATGAGCTTAAGGTCTCCCTTGATTGGATAGGTCAGAGACTTGGACTTAAGGATGGCTTCCTTCTCGTCTTCATGGGTGAACGTTTTCGGCTCGGCGCGGACGTTTTCTGCGACGAGCGTAAAGTACTTACCTTCAATGGGGAACTGCGATTGGATACCTGCGATCAGCGCCGCGTCGACCTTTCGGCTGAGCTCCCTAGGAGACGAAAAGATACGTTGGAGGTGGTCGGCTTTATCGGCTGGTATTGGCATTCCGGTCTTGTTCGAGGTAAGAAACGATGAGGAAGTACTTATCCATGAAGACGAATTTGTCCTTGTTCAGGATGTGAATACCCTCGTTACGAATCGCCCTGGTTTCGAGAATCTCCAGCTCCGCGATGGAGCCCGGATCGTCCAGGTCGATCTTCGAATAGCGCACTTTGTACTGGCTTAGGTCGAGCTCAGTCGGTTGAGAGGGTCCGAACCCAGGAATCTCAACCGCACTTATCTTGGAAACGCCGGGTACAGGGTTGCCGGCGAACGGGTTTAAATTGTTGGTTGCCATGCTTTCTCCTTTCGATTATGCGTCTGGCTGCTCTTCGGGACCCGGCGGGTATCCTCCTTCCGGACGATCCGAAACCGCCTTTTTCGGCTGAGCCTCTTTCTCCCCTTCTTCCCCGTTTTCTCCTGGTTGACCGACGGCAAGATTCTGAGCCATGGCAAGCTCCTCTTGCCGCCTCTCGTTCTCCTCGTCGAGCAGCTTGGCAACCATGAGATATTTGGCGTAATCCTCGATCTTGAGCTGGTTGAGCACCATCCGTTGCGTCTGACCATCGGCGCCAGCAAGCTGTGAGGCGGCGTACTGAGCCTGTTCCAGAGCAGCACGGTAATCTCCCGAGGACTTGTCGAATTTCTCGCCGACTTCCTTGGCCGCAAGGAATTGTGCCCTCTCGACCTCGAACTTGGTTTCGACCTGGTTGGTGGCTGTGGCCACCGCGTCTTCACGCTGCTTTTTCAGGTCTTCTTGATAGTCCATGCCGAAGGACTCGTAGAGCGTCGAGAGCGAGCAATTTCCATTCTGAGCAAGAGCAAAAAGCATCTGCCGCAGGTTCTCGTCGTCCGTCAACTTGAACGGAGCCAGGGTTACATCGCAGGTTTTCAGGTTCAGGTATTTCGAAACCCGGGAGATGAACCACTCAAGGAAGCTCTCGATCTGGTCGACGTAGACCTCGAGCGTGTTCTTCAGAAGACGCAAGCCGATTGTTGAGCTCGTCCAATTGGTCTGACCGGACAGTAACTCCCTCGATACGCCTAGGCTAAGGAGGATCGACTCGTCGGCCTGAGCGATTTCCTGTGCCACGAGCAGAGCCTTCCCCTCCCCGCTGATTGCCTGGTAGCCAACCGGAACGGGAGCGATAAGGACGTGGTTTGGATCTCGTTTGTGATCGATGAAAGCCTGCTTCATGCGGGCCTGGAAATTCCGCATGGAGATTGAGATCACAGGATCGGAGTTACCCGTCTGAGCCTGAGGGAAAACCACACGCAACGGAGTCATATAGTCCTGAGCGATGGCTTCATTCCCTCGGCGCAAGGTCTGTTGATAGAAAACCAGGCCAAACAATGAAATCAGCGGCGGGATAGCAACTCCTTCGATCAGCGGACCCGCTGAGATGTTGCGCAGATGATAGATGTTGTCTCTGTCAAACTTGAAGTCCTGGTTGTTTTTGACGGCTTCGATGAAGCCCCAGGGCACCGAGTTGACGAAAAGCTTATCGCCCATCTTGACTCGGCGACGCACTTCGTTCGGGATCTTGTAGTAGTACTCGTACTCATTGGTGATCGGATTGTGGTTTACCGCAATGTGTACGGGGTCCCATCGCACCAGGTTTAGATCCCTGATGTCGAAGGACTTTGAGTCCTTCCGAATGAAATTACCCTTGAATCCGCAGGCCGGGCAGACGCCATGGAACTCGTAGTTCCGGAACGTCGTAAACGTTGCCGTCTTGGCGTTGTACTCCTGACTGCAAGAGGGGCAGCGAAGCATCCTCTGAATCGGGAAGTAGATTGATAGGAAGACGTTGCCGATCGTATAGTATTCGAAGCCGATGTCATGCAGGGCTGATTTCAAGCGAGTGTACTTGAAAATCTCCTCGTAACGCTCCTTTACCGCCTTGTCCGTCGTATCAACGATGAAGTCAGTGATCGGATAAGTGGACAACTTCCGAATGACCTCGGTCGTGACCGGCGACTGCAAGGTGATGAACCGAGCCCATCGTATGACGTCGTGCAGATTCCGCGGCAGAAACTGGTTCGCCACGGTGAAGAAAGGATTCGGCGTCGCCGCATAATTGCCAGCGAGCGGATTCGTCCCCGCCGTCATTCCTGGAATGAGTGGCGGATTGTAATAAACGTTTGATGAAGACATTAGGGATGCGCTTTTAATATACCCGTATTTTAAGGCACCCCTCTTAATCTGGTCAAATCAGGCCTTGTCTTTCTTCAAACAATGGCCTTCCTGTTTGGTATAAGAATAGTGCCGGGACTTATATCTCTATCAACGCGAAAGGATACAAAGCAATGATCAAGGAATCCAAGGCTTGGATCTCCGAAGAAACCTGGTCCAAGATTAAGGCCGGAGCCGCGGTAGCCGGCCTGGCTGTTGCTACGATTGCAATCTGCGCCGTGTCGACCTTTGCAATGGCGTATGCGCACGGTTTTGGAAACTCTAAGGGTTGGAAGGACGGACGTCTTGCTTCGAATGGAGACTCGTCTTCCGGCTCCTTTGGAGGCCGGGATTATTCCAACTCGATACCCATCGGCGGAAGTTTCCGGCGAAGCTCGTTTGATGAGGCTGCCTGATTTCAATAATCAGACCTCGTTCTTGGTATAAGAAGTGTAGAGAACAACACCCCTTTTCCTCAACCCCTCCTGAAGGAGATTTTCATGTCCAACATCGATGCTCAAAACGAACCTCAGAACGCCGGTCAGCAAATCCAGGCTGTGGCCATCGCGTCCCGCAAGGAAGCCTTCAAGCGCTACGGCCTTGCAGCTGGTCGTATCGTGTTTCAGATCGCTCTGGGTGCGCTCGGCGCTGCGCTGGTGATGAAGGTCAGCCAGAAGAGCTCGGCCTCCGACGGTAAGGCTGAAGTCACTCCCATCGCCTCGTAAGAGGTAACAAGAACCGAGGTCACACTCGGTTCTTTTTTGCGCGGCAAATTACCAGAATCCGATTTTGCTGTATCGACTGCCCGACCTGAGGTCTCTATGTCCGATCAAAAACCTAGCTGGCACGAACAACTGAATCAAGTCAAAGACGAACTGGCTAACAAAGGCTCAGACACCCATGAACCGGAAGCGGTGACTCCCAAGCAACCCTCTTCTCCTGAAAGCACTTCCGTGGAAAAGAAACCTCTCTCCCCTTTCAACCATATCACCTCCGATCTCAAACCGGCCAAACCCAGGCCTTCTGACGACAAGCTAGAAGTCAACGGAGGAAGGCTGAACTTCAAATCCGTCTCGGGCGATCTCTCCATCCCTCTGAGCCCGGATGTGGAAAAAGCCTTCATCGATAAGGCCATGCAGTATCAGCAAGCTATAATCAACGAGAAGAAAGCCAGCACGATCGCCACCTTTGCGATGGCGCTCCTATCTGGATTCACAGCTCTGGCGATCGGCGCGACGCTTGTTCGAAGCTGCACTTCGAAAGGCGATGCACAGATCTCGCTCTGACAATTATCCGACCGCCTGGCCGCGTGCCAGGCTGTTCTCTTCAGCCCTTTTGTTTAGCCGATGACAACCCTTGCCGACCTTAGTTTCACCAACCTACAGATCAAGCGGTATTTCGAGGGTTCGAATGAGTATGTCCCGGTATCCGAACTTCTCTACGTTCATTCTCATCCGCTCGTGAGGCCTAATTTTTTGGCCCAGATAGAGAGCCTGATTAATCAGACGGCTCAAGTGATGGTCGAAAAGAAAACGACCGGCGCACCGGTCGAGAAGTTTACGAAGCTGGCTCAGGATCTCGGTCGGCAACTTCCAAACCTGACGACCAAGAATGCTCCGCAGGTGCTGGAGACCTTAAGACAGATCTACCAGCTCTGCCGCATTATTACTGGTAAGCGATGACGTCATGCAGGTAGAAGTCCCCGGCAGCCGTGTCGGCCACATCTCCGGGGATTCGCTGTAGGGTCACGTACAGCTTCTGCTTCGTCACCGTCCAGACTCCTCCCAGAATGCCGCTGAATGCCGTCGGAGGAATGACCATCGTTATAGTGTGGTAGGCGGCAATCGAATTAGCGGCAACGTCCATCGGCACGGCTTCAAGCAGCGTCGACACAGGAGTCCCCTCGGTGCTGTCTCCTACGCTTAGGGCTCGATACTGCAGCCGCAAAGCGAAGTTCCCTCCTGATTCATTTGAAGAGTAGACCAGCTTGAATTTGATAGGAGCGTAAGGATTCGGGAAGGTTCCGTCTGATATGGCGGAATTGTTCAGAGGAATCGATAACGTCACGCCCTGAATGCCCGTCTTTTCCAAGGTCAGTGTGTTGATACCGGCAACCGGAGTTCCGGCCGCAGCCTCGGTTGTGCGATTTCCTAGAATAACGTCTCGATACAGACCTTTCATGCTCGGCGAATTTTCGGCCAGAGTGATAGTCGGATTAGCTTGGCCGAAAACAGCCGTGACCACATAGAGAGGAATCCAGTCTGGATCTGGAGTGGGGATGGTCTGACTACCTTCAGGTGCCGCAGTGCCGTTCTTAATTCCTAGCTCCAGCTCTCCGTTGAGCAGAAGGCAAGGAAGGAACTCGTTGTTCGGATCCAAGAACGGAAGGCCGGACGAGGTTTGTTGATCCGATGTCAGATCTCGGTAGCGGCCCTGAATAAGGTAACTAATCGCCTCCCCGCCGACTGACGGCTGGACAATACTGAACTGCTTAGCAGCCAGATTAAGCGCTTGCTTGATGATCGGTCGTCCGTCTGACGCGTTCAGAACCTGCGTCTGATAAAGGCTTCCAGGATTCACTTGGACGATGTTGGATCCGGGGTATGCCACGGTAAGGCCGGAGATGAAGCCCTTCGGGTTCGGAGTTGAGAACAGCTCCTGGAACACCGACGACATGGAGAGCTGCGTCAGCAGAACAGCGCGACGAGCGGAATCCCCGCCCCCCGAGCTGATCTTTTCTATGTTGGCTGCGAGATCCTGAAGCGGACGGTTGTCCACGGCGTAATAATACGGATCAAGCGCCGTATAGTATCGGACTTGAGTAAGCGAGTTGGCGTCCTGAGGGACGAAGCCAGGAGTGGGCATATGATTTGAATTCCGACTAAAAAACAGGTAGTATTGTTATCTGCTCTATTTTATGTCAACTGCCGACTACATACAACTTCAATGGCAGTCCGAGGAATATTATGCGTTTTATCAAAGGTGGTATTGCATTTCGCTACCACGGCGACGAACTGGTGTGGCGTTGGCCGTGGGCAAGACGAGGGGCCGGGAAGTTCCGTAGCTCCCTTTACACTCGAGATTTTAGCGATCTCGCCAGCTACTGGAAGCACGTTGGAGTTGTCGAGACATCGCTAATCCGCTCCTCGAACAAGCTCGAATCGTTTTCCATCCTAGAGGTTCTGTCGGCCTGGGTCCGGCTGTTCTATCCTAGTGAACACGTCGTGATTCTTATGAATCTTGAGGTTTCGGCCAAAGGAATGTCGTTCTGGTCTCGATTACCCAAGAACCAGGTCGAGCACCTTCTCCGTGATGTGGTCGTTCTTCGGTGTAGTGACAAGCGAGAAATCTTCAAGCTGGTTGACTCCGTCCCTCCGTCCTTCGCCGAAGCTTACGGCTTCTCGTTCGGCCAACTCACTGAAACCAATCTCCAAGGAGAAAAGAGTTGAAAGGATTCGTGTACCTAGACGTCGACGGTCGGCTGGTCCACAAGACTTACGAGTACATCACGACCGAGAACCCTGGTTTCTGGTCAGACAACGAGGGGTACATTCTACAGAAGTGGGAATTCGACACCGAAAACCGCTCATCGATCGTGACGCTGCTCAAGCAACTTCAAAGTCTGCAGGTCGACCCTGATGTCGTCAGAGCATTTAGGCAATCCATAGGAATCCCTGTTCGCACTTCCAAGAATGATCATTCGGTTTAATGCCTCTAAAACACAAGTACTGTTCATCCACGAAGACGGCAAAGATTACAAGTTTCTCCATCAATTCCCTGCTTTTCTAAAGGGTCGAAACGATCCTTACTTCTGGGCTCCGGCAAAGCCTCATGTCATCTATAACCTTTATCATCGGCTAAAGCGGGCCAAGCGAAAGTTCAAAATCGCCCAGGATGTCTTGGACTTTCTAAATCAACCCTTTGCCTTAAAGCCTCTTCCTGAGAGTTTCAAATTCCATACCAAACCGATGGATTTCCAGGAGATAGCTCTGCGCTATCTCTACACCGTCGGCAGCGGAGGGGTTCTCTTAGATCCCGGCATGGGGAAGTCGAAGGTTGTCCTCGACTACATCCATCTGAGAGGCTTCGAGAAGTCCGTCGTTATATGTCCGAAACCGTTACTGTTCGTCTGGGAAGACGAAATCCTTACTCATCGCCCTGAGCTCACCTACTACACGGTCAAGAGCACGGATTGGGAAGCCGAAAAGGATGGCATCGCCGGCGCTCAGGTGACGATTATCAACTACAACAAGGCCGTCACGTTCCGTGAGCAGCTGAAGTCGGTTGGCTACCAGTTCATCCACCTAGACGAATTCCTCATCAAGGATCCGACAACTGATCGAACCAAGGAGCTAACCAACCTTGGCTACACGATCGGTAGCCGCTGCGGAGGGTCAGGCACGCTTGTGAACAACTCCGTTGGAGACGTCTTCGCTCCTGTGCGCTATCTCGAACCTGCGCTGGTCGGTCGAAGTTCAGCGAACTTTCTCAATCACTTCGCCGTCAAGCGCAAAGATAAAGAGGGGCGAGAGAGGATCGTGAATTTCCGTCACACGGATGAAGCTCGATCGATCCTCGAGTCGTGCTGCATCGTCATGACCAAGGAGAAGTGGCTGAAGCTGCCCCCGAAGCACTTCCACGACATCTTCGTCCCTATGACTGATGAGCAGCGCCGTGCCTCCCAGGAGCTCACTCGAAACTACATCACGACGATCCAGGGTACGGTGATCGAGATCGACAACCCTCTCGTCATGCTGTCGAAGCTCTACCAGATTTCCAACGGCTTCATCTACTACGCCCCGGAAGAGGACGAGCTTGAGAACGAAGCTGATGAACTCCTAGCTGCAGAGCCTAAAAAGAAGCGCAAGAAGCTTAAACGTCAGACGATCTTCTTCGAGAATAGCGCCAAGATCGAAGCATTGCGAAAGCTCACTTGTGAGACCATTCCTAACCGCCGAGCCATCATCTGGTTCAACATGGAAGCTGAGTACACGCTCATCAAAGAGATGCTCGAGCGTGAAGGTAAGACTTTTCTTACCATCAAGGGAGGTGAAGGTAAGACGGGGGAGAAGGTCCGCAAGTTTAATAGTGATCCTTCGATCCAGTATCTCGTCTGCCAGGCCCGATCTGTGAACTACGGTATCACTGTGCTCGGAACCACGCTGGAAAAGTTGGAAGAGTCGGACTACGAGATTTTCCCGGGGATCTCGCCAGAGGTCCACACCGAGATCTTCTATAGTATGAACTTCAGCCTGGAGGTCTATCTGCAGCAGCAGGATCGGATTCATCGGCTTGGCCAGAAACACGATTGCGACTACTACCGAATCTTTGCAATCAGCCCTGTCGAGAAGCGCATCCGCGATGCAATCAGCGAGAAGCTCACGATCAGACGAAGCTTACTCATTGATATTGCTGAGAAAATTCAAAATGAGGAGACCGAATTGGTATAAGGATTTTGAGCAGGAATTATTAACCGGAGAGCTTTGTGCAATCTTCTGTTCTCGATGACATCATCAAGACCACATCTGAAAAACAGCCTCAACCAACAGGCCAAGATGATCGGCCTCTGTATTTGTGGCTGAGAAATATTCAACCTCCAACAAAGGAAACTTATGGATGTCAAACAACTCGTGTCTGAATCGGCGGTAGCGGCAACCACAGAAAGAGGAAGGGGCATGGAACAACCTGTTCAACAATCTAGCATCGAGGAGTCTCAGCCCGGCGCCATCCTGCAGGCTGTCGAGCTCGCGGTGAAGGGCTACAGAGCCAAACATCCGAATGCTTCGGGTGCCGAAATCGAAGCCTTCGCTGACCAGGTCGAAGCTCGAATCCGGTCCTCCCGTCGTTCGTCAAGGTCTCTTGAAGAGCGCAAAGCTCGACATACTCGTCGACTGAAGGTGAATGAGCTTATCAAGAAGCATAACCTTCAGATCGAAAACATCCGGTATTTCAAGGTGCCTAGTCTCGAAGTGTGTTCTCGGGGAGGAGTGACGATGGCTTACCGTAATGAAGGCGGAAAGACCATCGTTGCCGCAGCACTCTGCAGCCAAAAAGACAACTTCGACTATCTCGCCGGTCGAGAGTTGGCTGTCGAACGATTCACTCAGGGTCTCTGGGTGGAGGTTGACACTCCTACTTTCCAGGATGCTCCTCTGGAGCAAGTGATCAAAACTTACTTCTCCTTCCTCCGGGAAGCCAAAGCTGCTCTAGCCAGTTAATCCATTTTCAAGTCTCGGGTTTCTCCGGCGAATTCGAGACTTCCCTCGGTAGCCGGAATTTATAAGTAACAACCTTTATAGGAGCCAACTCCATGCATCAAAAATCCTTTAAGGTGGGTCTTTTCTCGGCCCTTGCTCTGGTTGGAACTCTGACCGTTTCCTCTCCGGCGTTCGCTAGCAACAACAAGGGCTGCCAGGGTAACTGCGCCGGTGGCGACACCGTCAACAACATTACCAACCAAGGTGGGCAAGGAGGTGTTGGCTACGGCGGACAAGGCGGTACGGGCATCGGCCTGGGTGTCGGTATCGGCCAGGGCGGTCGTGGCGGTGACGGCGGGAGTGTCGTCGGTTCCGGCAATTCGTCGAACCTGAACAGCAACCGCAACAGCAACCGTAACACCAATACCAACACCAATAAGCAAGGCCAAGCTCAAGGCCAGGCTCAAGGCCAAGCCCAAGGTCAATCGCAGTCCAGCCGCAACGATAACCGCTCTAGCGCCTACAACGAAGGGAATAACTCTTCCCAGTCGGTGACTGTCGGCGGTGACACCTATGAAGCTGCTCGTATCCCTGTGGCCACGGCCTATGCTCCCAACATCGCTCCGACCGCGGTCTGCATGGGCTCGTCCAGCATCGGCGGTCAAGGTGTAACGTTCGGAATCTCGATGGGTACTTCCTGGACTGACGAGAACTGCATGCTGCTCGAGCAGGTTCGCACCGTTGCCGCTGTGCTCGGTGACAAGGAAATCGCCTCCGAGATGATGTGCGAGGTCAAGGCTTATGCCGAAGCTCGTGCTCGTGTTGGTAAGCCCTGCGGCAGCACCAAGGCTGTGGCCAATAGCACCACGACTCTGGTTGCTGCGAACCAGGTCAACCGGGAGCCGACCGCCGCTGAGCGTGCGGCCCGGTACACCGGCAACGACCCCATCGTTCGCCGTCGCCTGGGCCTCCCCCCTCTTGAGTAACCTCTTCTGCCCGGCTTAGGCCGGGCTTAGATTTCCATGGCGGTACCGGCGGGACCCAGTTCCCGCTTCGTCTGTAAGTTTTGTTAAGGAGTTACCGTGCAAACTTTGACTCAGCTGAAGCAGCAGTTCCTCTCTCTTGGTAAGGAGATTGCCCTCCTGGAGAAGATGAAGGGACTGGAGGAGGTTCGACCTCGCTTTTCCAAAACGAGGACTCGTAAGAAGACCTCGGGGAGGATTCTCAGCCGTACCCCTCGAAAAGAAGAGCGAGTGATCGACGGCCTGGGATTGATGCAACGGAAGAAGGTGTCGACTCGCTTTGCCAAAGCCATCAGGGTCATGCTTGAGCTGAGGACCCAACCCGGCATCGTCGATCCGACCAAGGTCAAGCTCTTCTACGTTATCAATTTCAAGAAATCCCAGGGGGTGTGGGTTGGTCGGCACGTTGACAGCGTTGGCCAAATTCTCGGCCCCGCCTTCCGTACCGCCAAGGATGCAAACAATGCTATCGAAGCCGTTGGCATTGAACGGGTCTGGGATGCCTTTGAAACGTTGCTGTTTATCGATTCGTAACCAAAAGGAGATCCCTGATGAAGAAACGTCCTAAGCGCAGATTTCTCCGGACTGTCATTCTGCTCAGCCTGTTCTTCGCAGGGATCAACATTCTCTCCGGGTGCGCTTATCATTCTCATCACGAGCCGGTTCCGGCATCGATCACCGGACCGGCTGTGATTTACGATAAACCGCCTGAATATCGGCCGCTGCGGCCGAAATATAACCCTCCGTCCCCATACTATTACTATCCCCGTACTAGACTAACGCCTGGCTATGGGATATATTACCACTGGGATTAGGAGAGGATTCTAAACTCGAAAAGACCGGTAATTCTTATTCCCGGTCTTTTTTTAGAGTATCGAAGACCAGTGAATCCTGACCTTATCAATGCCGGCTTCAATTTTATCGCCGGATTCTTTATACTAAACAATTGCCGAGTACTCTTGAGGCAGAAGCTCGTCCGAGGCGTGAGCGTCATTAGCGTCACGTTCTATCTTCTCTGGGGAATTTGGAACATCTTCTGGTTTCAATATCTGGACACGCCATGGAGTTTCTACGCCGGGCTATTCGAGATGCTGTCCAACTGCCTTTGGATTGGGCTGATGCTCTATTTCAATTTCAAGGAGAAACGAGCTTCTTAAGGCTCGTAATAACAGGGTCGATTAGCGACCCGACCCGGCCGCAAGGCCATTTTTTCATTAAGGACTTACTATGACCATGACCGTTCGTAACACCCTGGTTAATCACAACAAAGACAACAATGGGCGGGCCTCGAAGCTGCTCGAAGCCCCTGGTTGCCCCTCAGGTCAGCAGATCATCGAAGCCATCGAGATCTCCAACCATTTATTCGATTCCAGCCTCGTCAACATCGGCGTCGGCGGCATCAAGGTCACAGTCAAGGCTGCAGAGCTGAAGGCAGCCGTCGACAACGCTCGGAACGCCGTGTGGGACGTCGTATGATGCTGATGCGCTCCCAAGGCGTGTCACGGCGACGTTCTGGCCGAGCTCGCCTCGGAGGCGTGTCGTGACCGGCAAATCGCTTGAGCTCGGGAATCTCCCTGATTGGCCTCGATTCCTCTCGACGGACGAGGCCGCCCGATATCTCGGCGTTTGCCGGGACGTTTTTGAACGAGAGGTCAGACAAGGGCTCTGGCCTTCTGGTATTCCCCGAGGAGCCAAAGGAGGTAAACTGACCTGGGACCGAAAGGCCCTGGATAGACGTGTGGATCAACTATCGGGAGTGTCTATGGATGCCACGCAGAAGGAGGACGGATACGAGCGTCGGCGCAGGGAAGCTGCCGCCCGACGTCAAGGTTACTCGCAAACGGACGGCCGACGGGACCGTTAAGGTTTACTATTACCGCCGGTCGACTGGAAAGAAGATCGAAGGAGAGCCTGGAACGTCTCTGTTCGAACAGAGCTGGCGGGCCGCCGGCATACCGAAGGATGAGCCAGGTCCGGAGCCAGCTGAAACCATCGGGGAGTTCGCCTTGCTGATACGACGCTTTCAGAAAAGCCCCGAGGCGAACAAGGCCAGTGCCGACAGCATCAAACAGAGGAACCGGTACCTGACCAAGATCGAAGACAGATTTGGATATATGACCCTGTCTGACTTGCAGGATGACCGGGCTTGCGAAGAGTTCTTCGAATGGCGGGATGAGATGGCACACGTCCCGGTTAAGGCCGACAAGGCGATACAGACTCTGAACCAGGTCCTCAAATGGGCCAAGAGCCGCAAGCTGATCAAAGTCAACCAGGCCGAGGACGTGACGAAGCTTGTCGATAACCGGGAATCCCTCCGACGCAACCGGGCCAAGCTCGTCTACACCCCGGCCATGGTAGATACCCTCTTTGAGGTACTTCGGCCCTGTGTCCGAGTTGCCTTCCTGCTAGCCCTTTACACCGGGGCGAGAATGGGGGATCTATGCGGGTTTCGTTGGAACATGATCGATAGCGACGGTTGGTTGATCTACACCCCGTCGAAGACCCGGCATAGCACAGGGATCGAAGTCCACGTTCCGACGTTTGCCCTACCTCCGTTGAAGGCCCTGCTCGAGAGCCTGCCCAGAAGGCCGCACGGTCACATCCTGTCTTCGGATTACGGCCGAAAGATGAGTAAGGACACGCTCAAGAAGCACTGGGCAGAGGATCGAAACAAGACCTCGATCCGACTGCATTGGCACGACATCCGGGGAACCACCGTGACTCGGCTGCTCGCCGCCGGCTGCACCCATGCCGAAGTGGCTTCGATCACCGGTCACGCCCTGACCAGTCCGGTTGCCGGAATGACTCAGGAGCAGGCCCGGTCTCTTGCCCGCTACGGAGCCATCAACCGGGACATGGCCTTGAACGCCTACCGGAAGTGGACCGCCGCGGAGTTCTCCGACTTCACGGCCGACGACAACGTCATACCGCTGCAACGGCGGAAGGCACCGGCTGCCTGAAGGCCATGGAACGGTCTGGGAACATGCTTTCGGTAAAGGGAACTTTCTCGCTAAGTGTGTTTCCGTTCTGTTTCGACAACTGAGTGACAACCGTCCCGTAAGTCATTGATTTTGGCTCGGTCGCTCTGATGACCCAGTATTGAGTTGAAATCAGAATTTCCCGTTTTCTTTGAACGGGTTAGGCTTACGGGATGGTTGTCAGTTGTCGTTTGCGGTTGTCGTTATAATCCGACATTTTCCGATGTGCGGAAGGTCGGTTGTCAAAATCGTATCCGGTCCGGACTGATCCCAGAATCACCCCTCGGATTGGTATAAGAAATGTGTCAAGAGATTTCTTTCTCGACACCCTTAACCGATTCCAGTGGAGGAATACCCATGCTACTGTCTGCCCTCAAAACCCTGTTCAAGCCGCGTCCCCTCGACTCCGAGGCTTACCCTCAGACTCATCATCGGGACTACGACAATCCGGATATGGAGGCCCTGTTCGGAGATCTGCCTCGTATGATCAACCCCGCCGGGGAGGACGACACCGATCGCATCCGCCAGCGAGTCGTAAAAGCCTACCCCGAAGGTCCTCATCTCCCCGACCAGACTATAAACCGTCGCAAGCTGTACATGGCCATCTATGATCTCCGCACCAAATCGAAGCGCGGTTGGATTGCTGACGATCATGTTCGACGGATTAACAGCGCCCGGGATGGGATACTGGCTTCCTAAGCCTGACCTGGGCTAACATATATATGGCCCGGCCGCTTCCGGGCCTTTTTATCCCCTAGGAGATATTAATGCCGAGAATCCGACGATGGGTCGGAGGGTTCCTTATATTGCTCATTCTGATTATTCTCCCCGCCTGTAGCACGATCAAGCCTTCTTCGGATCCTTCCAAAATCCCTCCTGCCGACACCGACACCCGCCTAGCCTCCGACCTCGATGCCCTGGGCGATTTAATCAACATTCTTCGAGACGCCCCGCAGCCCGCCGTGGATCCGGACGCTGAACTTGTTCAAGCTCTGGCTAAACGATTTCGCAAATCGGAGGAGTTCATCCAGCGGGTTGTAGACGCTGCCGATCGGTACGCCTATCCCGACTATCCGAAACGGGAGAACATCCTCGCCATTATCTCGGTCGAATCAAGCTTCAACCCCAAGGCTGCACATCGTGGATCGCTCGGCTTGATGCAAATCCACATGAAAGTCCACCGGAAGGAGTTCCGGGGACAGAGCCCCTACGACATCGACAGGAACATTGCCGTCGGCGTCAAGATCCTACGGGGCTACTACGAGGATCTAAACCACCGGGAACGAAGTGCTGTCCTCGCCTACAACGCCGGCATCGGCAATTTCCTCAAGGGCCGATACGTCAGCGACTATCACAGAAAGTATATGCGGGAGCTGGCCTACATCCGGTCAATTACACAATAGGGCGTTGGTATAAGATCCATGTAGAAACCTGTCATCTAGGAGATATCTCATGATGAACGTAATCGGCACCTTTGCCGCTTTCGTTTCCGCTTTGATCGTTGCCGTTGTCATCGGAGCCGTCGCAGTCGCTCGGACGGCTTCTGGTTGGACCCGTATTGTCTTCCCGATGAAGAAGGCCTCATCCTCTTGATCTGATGACGCAACCTCAGCGGCGATAGAGGTTCTCTACCTTAGGCCCTTAAGGCCGGCCGGGAGTCACATCCCGGCCTTTTTTTAGTTCCTGAGAAAGTTCGTCAGGAGAGTAAAATTCGGATAGAACCTCAGGGAGCAATATGTCTTTTCAGAAGAAACCGGCTGATTCCGTAGCCGGACTGCCGAAAACTCTCCGAATCCTCGGAAAGCGATTCCACATCCGCATCCTCAAAGACGGAGAGGAGCCCGAGGTCGACGGACTTATGGAGATCAACAAGCAGCGCATCTCCATCCGCCCTCAAGAGGCTTTAGAGCAGGTTCAGGATACGAGTCTTCACGAAGCGATCCACGCTATAGATGAATCTCTATCTTTGGGAATGACTGAAACTCAGGTTCATCAATTGGCTGTAGGTGTTCTGGGTCTGTTAAAGGATAACCCTGAATATACCAAGTGGCTCTTGAAAAACGACTGATCTTTCTATTACACGACTATATACCGGCCTGGACTCTTCCAGGCCTTTTTATTTCTATCTGACCGTGTTATTCTAAAGGCTCAGGAACAGGATGTTAGATGCAAGACTTATTTGATGTACAGATGAAACATATGGACACCCTTCTGAAAGGCCCTGAGCGGATACAGGAGGAGGATCTGGTAACCCGTGCCGTGCTAGAGATAAGCAAGGTCGCGGGGCAGATCATGAGCGATTTTCAAGCCCAGCGTTTCTCCGAAGCTAAAATTGACCCTACCAAGCTGAAAACCCTCATCTTCTCCGCCACGGAATGGGTCACGGCCCTGTTCTACTGCTTGGAGATAGACCCTCCGGATTTCGAAGAAGTGTCCGATTTTGCGAACCAATTTGAAAGTGAAGTTGCCGCGGACGTAATCTTAGCGTCCTTTCATATGCAGGGCTCTATAGCGGATTTCGCACTGGGTTACTTCTGCGAAGATTCCAAGGCAGCCATTGAAGAGCTGGATAACTACCTAGGGGAGGTTCTTGCCTGCCTGGAGCTCATATCCAGGAGATTGGAGACTACGCTCTCCAAGTTAATAATGAATATCTAATCTTGGTATAAGTTCATTGAGAGGAGATACGTTTTCCAGAGTCGTGCCGAGTCCGACTAACCCCCGGTATCGGCTGTAGCGGCGTCTCTGAAAATCACTGGATCGTTGTACGCGTCCATCCTCCACCGCGGATCCAGATCTCCTCTCGTTCCTCCCTGTCGCACGAACCTCTGGCGTTGCGGCTTTCCTTTTTATTGGTGAAACACCCCATGAACGTTGAAACAGACGAGCGGGACATTTTGTCCTTTTTTCCCTACTCCCCTTCGAGGCCAGCCCCTAGAAGTTCTCAGAAAGCCGTTTGCAAGGAAATCGATAAGGTCTTCCGTGAAGGGAAGAGGATCGTCATCCTCGAGGCTCCCGTAGGTTCCGGCAAGTCAGCCATTGCGATGACGTTTGCCCGGAAGTTCAAAGACTCTCACATCATAACTCCCCGGAAATCTCTCCAAGACCAGTACTTCGAGGACTTCCCGGATGACGTTGTGCTTATGAAGGGTCGCAACGCCTACCCTTGCACCACGCATGCTCCACGAAAGATCTACCTGAAAGTCATTCAGGATATCAACAACGGTAAGATCCGTGCTCCCTCTCGGGATGAGGACAACTGCGCCAACGCTCCCTGCCGAAACAGCGAGGCGATCTATAAGGCTTGCACTGGACGTCAAGGTCCCTGCCCTTACAACGTTGCGATCGAAGTTGCACAGAAGCATCACACGGTGATTCACAACATCCACTCATTCGTCTTTCAGACCAACTTCGGCGAGAAGTTCGAGAAACGATCGCTGATGATCATCGACGAGGCGCATGAAATCGAGGATGTGCTACGCGGCTTCATCTCTAAGAAGTTCACGCTTCCACACGTCGTGTCCCGAGAGAGGATCCCTCACTGCGAGACCATAGACGACTGGTGCGACTTCTTTGGTCAGCCGGAGTTTCTTCCAGAAGTAACGGCTGCTGAACGGGCTCGAAAGGAGGCTGACGAAACCTACGTCACCAACCTTGAGAGATATCTGACTCAAATCGACGTTCTCAAATCCTGCTCAGAGTATTACGGCAGAGAGTTCACGGTTCGGAGTCAACCTCATTTGGCCGGTAGTCGGCAGATCGGCGTCGTTTTCGAGTTCATTCCTCACAACATCGGAAACGCCGCCAACAAGTACCTCTTCTCTTACGGGGATAAGGTTCTACTGATGTCCGGTACGATCTACGACAAGGAACAGTACTGCCGGTACATCGGAATCAATCCGTCTGAAGCCTATTTCATCCGAGTTCCGTCAACCTTTCCTGTCAAGAATCGCCCGATCTACGCCAAGGCCGACTACCAGGTCGACACGTCGCACCGGAACTGGAACGACAACTTCAAGGAGATGATCGAGAAGATTACGAAGATCATGAACATATTCAAGGATGTCAAAGGCCTCATACACGTACCTTCTTATGAGGCTGCCGAAGAGATTGCCAGCTGGCTTTCCCCTGAACGGGTCGTCACCCACAGCAGGCACGATTTTCAGGAGAAGCTCGAGGCGTTCTACGCGTCCAAGGATCCTCTCGTGTTCATATCTCCGGTCTGCCAACAAGGTGTCGACTTTAAAGGAGATCGGGCTCGATTCCAGATCATAACCAGGATTCCATATCTGAACACGGCCGACCCATTCGTCGAGTACAAAGTTCAGAACGACTTCCCCTGGTACAACTACAAGGCTCTCGTGACGTTTGGTCAGCAGATCGGTCGCGTGAATCGAGCCGAGAACGATTACGGGGCCACCTTCCTTATGGATGAACGGTTCAATCGCTTCATCGCACGTAACTCGAGCAAACTGCCGAAGTGGCTTCGTGACGCCATTGTCTACAAATAAGGAGTCTTAATGTTCTTCCATATCAATGAAGATGTTTTGCGTCGATTTGCAGAGCAAGCCAAGGCCAAGGCCGCGGCCAAAGAAGCTGGTCAGGCATTTCCTGGCATCAAGTTTTGGATGGACGCTAAGGACGGGGCAATCGTCATTGACGATCCTTCGCTGCTGATCTCCGTCTCGGAATCAAAGGAACCCATCTCCGATGAGGAAGTGGATCGAGTGTCGTTCTGGAACCCTCCTAAAGGATGGCGACCCATTCGTCAGCACCCCGACTGGATCGAGGACGACGAGGAAGAGGCTGAGAGAGGGCAACCCGGCCCTTAATCAACTGTTTATGGAGCCATAACCATGATTCAGGACACAGACATGAACGCGGATTTCCACAACGGGCCGAACCTGGGCCTGGAGCCGACGACGCCGAGGCAAGTGAGGCGTGAATACCTGACGCTGGTGTTCGAAAAGCCGATCAGCCCGGCAGTGCACGCCATTTTCTCCGCACAGGAATGGGTTGCGGCGTCGCATTACGATGTGTTGCAAGAGCGTGATAATTATGCGCGGGAAGTCGCGGAACTAAGGGCCGAGAACAAGCGCCTGCGCGAAGTTCTCGCCGCGGAAGAGCTAGTTAGGGAATCCGAGCGGCTCGGCCTCTATGACCTCAAGGATAATCCATGACCCACGTCATTCAACACGAAAACGTCCGCGTCGTCGTCATCGACGGAGAGCCGGATGATCGGTGCGAGCTCTGCCACAAGGTCTCTGAGCTCCGCCCCTACGGACCCAACGGTGAACGCATCTGTTTCACCTGCGGGATGGAAAACAAGGTGATGACCGAACGCCGAATGGGCCAAGTTCTGTTCGGCGAGGGCTTCGACGCCTAACCAAGAAAAGGTATGAAACTCAAATTCAAATTCAAACTCCCCTCTTTGAAGCTCAACATCGACTGGCTGAAACTGAAGTACAAGGTCAAGGCCTTCTTCGTCTTTATCCCGCAACTCGGCATTCGTAATAAAAGGACGAGCAAGGTGTTCGACGCCTGGCTGTGGGACAGATTGAAATCTCATCGCCCCGAATGCATCAGCGAATATACCTGCCTTATCGATGGGCGAACAATCTGGATTCAAAACTATCCATACGCCTCCGGCCACCTCAACGAACTTGGAAAGCCGGAGCTGTATTGCTCCCGGGCGACCGCGGTGAGATTGGGCGACGTGCTGAAACCTCATCTCGATGCGATCAAGGCTGAGGGAGAGCGCATCAAGCGAGAGGAAGAAGAGGCCCTAAAGGCCGAGTTCAAGGTGAAGCCATGAAAAGCGGGACCTACCCCGAAGCTCTAAGGCCGGCTTCGACGAACTGCAGGCCGGGTTCCTCGCCAGGCTCGGCTCCGAGTCCCGTAACGAGGCGATCTGGCGGGGGGTGTCCGGCGCCGCAGCTGTCATCACACTGTACTATATGGCTGTGTTTGTCGGGCCCGCCGTTTTCTGAGATTCCAGACCTGACCATCGGATACTAATCCAGGAGGAAACCACCATGACCACCACCATGACCATCACCGAGCGTGAAATCGAAGCCCTGCGCGACGCAGCCGGGGCGCATGGGGATCTGGAACAGGTCGCAATCTGCGACCAGGCGCTGGCTGGCGACATGCACGCCTGGCGTGAGTGCGAGCGCGTCATCGCCGACGCCCGCGCGATGTCCGACAGTGACAAGCCATTCATCCCAGACCTGACCATCGGATACTAATTGTTTACTGGTGGATGACCGCCCGGCCCAGCCGGGCCAACTAACCGGAGAGAAAGGAGTGAACGACTACCACAACGGCGACAATTTGGGACTGGAGCCGACGACGCCGTCCCCCGAGCCGCCTGCTGCGCCCAAGGCTGAGCCGAGCGACGAGGAGATCGACGCTATCGCAGCGTCTATGCCGGATGGCGCTGGCGGGATGCTCAAGCAGTGGGGTTATCGGCAATTCGCCCGCGCCCTTCTGGCCCGCTACGGGCAGCCTGCCGCGAGCGCGGAGCCGGTGGCGCAGATATACCGGAAAGGGTTTCAGCACGGCTCTATCGTCTGGACGGCCGCAGGGCTTGCTGCTGACCTGCCGGACGGCACCAGTCTGTACGCCGCCCCCGTTGCCGCCCAGGCCCAGCCCAAGCGCCGACCGTATAACGCAAGCGCCTCGTTGAGCGAGTACGGCATTTTTCCTGAATGCGATGCCGCCCCTGCCGCCCAGCCTGCCGCGAACCCAGAGCCGAGCGACGAGGAAATCCTGAGCATGATTGCCGGTAACAATCATCCCTACACAGAAGCTCAGTTCATTAACTTCGCCCGCGCCCTTCTATCCCGCTACGGCAGGCCCGCACGGGATGCGGACGAGTACCAGGCAATGCTGGCAGTCATGGAGCAGATCGACCCGGCCACGTTCCCAGGTCTCACGGCCGCGCAACGTTGCGCCCTGAGCCGCTTTGCCAAGCCATTGTCCGCGCTGCCGCAGAGGTCGGCAGGCGAATGATTGAGGAGATGAAATGAACACTCATGACATTGAAACCGTCTTACGCAGCTTTTTGACAGGTGATGGATACATAGCTGCCGACGATATCCCTGCAATTTGCGCCGCCCTCGAAGCAGCGCGGGGGGACGGCTGGCAGCCGATAGAGACGGCGCCCAAGGGGGCATGGTTCTTGGTCCATAGTGATCGAGGCTGGATCGGACTCGCTCGTCGCTCAGATCCTGACTATGCGCCCGATGAAGGTTGGTTTGAGGACGAGCACACCGAGTTTCTCGACCCAGCATGGCTTACACACTGGCGCCCGCTCCCCGCACCACCCGCCATCGACCGGGCGCGCGGGAAGAGTGGGAAGGAGGCGATCAATGACTGACCGCGAAATGCTTGAGATGGCGGCTAAGGCAGCCGGCAACGTTGCGCTAATTCACAACGCGAACACAGGGGAAAAATACTTCGGGGTTGTTCCCAACAATAAGCATTGCCATGGGGGAACCGCAAGGTGGAATCCGCTCACCGATGACGGCGATGCGCTGCGGCTGGCGGTGAGGCTGCACATTGAAATCGAGCCGGTTCCGTTCGGTGGTCGAGCAATCGTGCGTGATGACGACGACTACGGCGAACAGTTCGATGAAGAATCGTCGGACCGCATGGCCGCCACTCGCCGCGCCATTGTCCGCGCCGCTGCCGAGATCGGGAAGCGCACCACCGCGCGGGAGGGTGATCAATGACTGACCGATCCAAAGCCACCACCCACGCCGCCGATTGCTGGTCGTGGGGACCGGCGCACTACGAGTGCGCGGTGCGGGAGATTGAACGGCTGCGTAAGATGCACCAAGACGCCTACCAGCAAGGGCTAGAGGCCGGGTTTAGGATTCAAGAAGTCAAGCGCCAGGATGACGCACGGCTGGCCCGCGCAGCAGGAGGCGAGCATGCGTAACAAATGCACAGGCGTGGCGGGCTTCCTGTTCGGCCACAACTTCCAGCCGGTCTATGAAACCGGCCCGGTCAACCCAGAACCGCTCAGGGGGTTGGATGTGAAAGGCGATTGCGCAGGATACGTCCTTAGAAAGATTCTGGATGCCAACCAGCGGCGCACGCTGCGCGTCATGGTATGCCGGAGGTGCGGGGCACAAAGTGGAGGCGAGCATGGCAACTGATATCCGTAAGCGCGTCGATGACGTTGCGGTCGTGCGCGGTCTTGGCTCGATGGACTACGGCATGAGCGCAGTGGTCTACACGCACTCGGAAGAAATCGACGGCGATGACCTGGACGCCGCCATGCAGCGCACCAACGATGGAGGTGCGGAATGAAAGTCACGCTATACAGGCAGCCCTACGGCCACACGGTAGATTTGGACATCACCAAGGTTCTGCCGGAGGACGCCGCGTTTTTCGAGAAAAACAACATCCGCATCAGCATGGAAGAAGTGGGCGGTATGTTCGCCATCTATGCTGACGATGGGACCAAAACCGAGGACGGCGAGCCAGACGAGCTAATCGAACTGTCTCAGGGGCGAACGTGCGAGGAAACATTGCACGCGCTGCGCAAGCAGTGCGAGCAGCGCATCACCGCGAGGGAGGGCAGCAATGACTGACCGCTACGAGAACATCCGCAAGGCGCTGTCGCATGAAATATGGGCAGCTGCGCAGTTGGCCCCCGGCGAAGGAATCGTGGATGGTGTAGCCCGCGTAGAAGCCTTGCTGCGGAAGGCGGCCCATCCCGCAATCACCCACTGCGACAACTGTGGTTGTGATTGGTTAGACAACGGATTGAATCCTATCGGTTGTCCCTACTGTGAGTTACGCCAAGAAACTGAGCGTCGATGGGAAGATAACCGGCGTGTCAGCATGAATACATAAGGATTAAACATGCGCTTTGGAAACTTTGTTGTAGTAAAACACAACGGCAAAATCGTATGTGGGAAAGTCGGGGATCAAGGTATTTACCTTAAACAAATGGGTGATGCTAATCCCATTCCATTCCGCGAAGTAGAACCGTTGTTCGAAATCGAAGTGCATAGGCCATTCCCTGAGTACTTCAAAGTTGACGACTTTAGGAAGTTTGTCATAAGCACACTGACAGATGCCGACCCCGTAAAGGGTCCCCATCCCGCGATCACTCACTGCGAGGGATGCGGGTGCGACTGGCTGGACAACGGCCTAAACCCGGTCGGCTGTCCGTACTGCAAGCAGTCCGCTGAGACCGAGGCGCTGCGGGCGGAAGTGGAGCGGCTGAACCGCTACTATAAAAACGGCATCGACTGCTTTGCTAATCCTTGTGAAAGGCACAGTGGTGAAAGGACACCGCCCTTCTCCGAGTTCTTTGAGAAGTACGGCGGGCAGTGCCTGATCTGTGTGGTGGACAATAACAAGGCCCTGCAAGCCGAGAACGAGCGG